>ERZ1049444.207-NODE-207-length-62407-cov-113.195503_pt1 | contig 62407 bp, 67 predicted proteins | sample MGYA00383101_ERZ1049444 | MGnify/ENA primary metagenome ERZ1049444 (study PRJEB29581, sample SAMEA5548371) | metagenome | biome: marine; feature: coastal; material: water | depth 50 m | study: Short-term variability in the microbial, nano- and picoplankton... | reverse complement strand
GGTGCAAAAACAGAAAAAATGAAGTTTGGACATCATGGTGCAAATCATCCAGTGCAGGACCTTAATTCTCAAAGAGTTATGATTACATCTCAAAATCATGGCTTTGCAGTCTCGGATCAGAATATGCCTGATAATGTTGAAATTAGCCACAGGTCTCTTTTTGATAAGAGTATTCAGGGCATCAAAATAAAAGACAAGCCGGCCTATAGTTTTCAAGGTCATCCTGAAGCATCACCTGGGCCACACGACGTCAGTTACTTGTTTGATGAATTTATAGGGCTGATGACAACATGAAATTAAATACCACATATATTTTTCCAATTAGAAATGCCAAAAAGACAAGACATTAAAAGTATTTTAATTATTGGCGCAGGACCAATAGTCATTGGCCAAGCATGCGAGTTTGATTATTCTGGCGCACAAGCGTGCAAAGCTTTAAGAGAAGAGGGCTTCAGAGTTATATTGGTCAATTCAAATCCAGCAACCATTATGACAGATCCAAAAATGGCGGATGCAACCTACATTGAGCCAATAGAATGGAAAACTGTAGAAAAAATTATTGAAAAGGAAAAGCCAGATGCACTGCTTCCAACCATGGGTGGCCAAACTGCACTTAACTGCGCACTTGATCTTGATCGTCATGGCGTTTTAGAAAAATACAATGTTGAGATGATTGGTGCAAACAAGGAGGCAATTGACAAAGCTGAAGATAGAGAATTATTTCGTCAAGCGATGCTTAAAATTGGCCTCGATATGCCTAAAGCAGCAATAGCTCATACTCTAGAAGATGCTTTAAAAGCACAGGAGGAGGTTGGTTTTCCAACCATCATTCGTCCATCATTTACAATGGGTGGCTCTGGCGGCGGTATTGCATATAACAAAGAACAATTTGTTGAAATATGTCAGCGAGGTCTCGATTTATCTCCAACCAATGAGCTTTTAATTGAGGAATCTATTCTGGGTTGGAAAGAATTTGAAATGGAGGTTGTTAGAGATAATAAAGATAACTGTATCATTATCTGCTCTATCGAAAATTTTGATCCAATGGGCATTCATACTGGAGATTCAATCACAGTAGCTCCTGCTCAAACGCTGACTGACAAGGAGTATCAAGTCATGCGGAATGCCTCATTGATGGTTCTTAGAGAAATTGGTGTTGATACTGGCGGTTCAAATGTTCAGTTTGCTGTTAATCCTGAAAATGGACGATTAACAATTATTGAGATGAATCCAAGAGTTTCTCGCTCATCTGCACTAGCCTCGAAAGCCACTGGTTTTCCAATCGCAAAAGTAGCTGCTAAATTGGCAGTTGGGTATACACTTGATGAATTAGATAATGATATTACAGGTGGTAAAACGCCTGCTTCATTTGAGCCTTCTATCGACTATGTTGTAACGAAAATTCCGCGATTTGCATTTGAGAAATTTCCACAGGCAGATGATCGACTGACCACTCAAATGAAATCTGTTGGTGAAGTCATGGCAATGGGTTCTACATTCCAAGAGTCACTTCAAAAAGCACTTAGGGGCCTTGAAACGGATAAATCTGGCCTAGATCCAATTATAGATATTACGGCAGACGATTCAAAATCAAAAATAAGAAGTGAGCTTCTCTCTGCTGGAGCCGAGAGAATATTTTACTTGGCTGATGCCTTTAGAATGGGTATGAGTGTGCAAAATGCATTCGACCTCTCAAAGATTGATCCTTGGTTTTTAACGCAAGTTGAAGACATTGTCCTTTCAGAAAATTCAATTAAAGGACAAGATATAAAAAGCATAAAGTCTGAAACAATTCGTGAACTTAAGCAGAAAGGTTTTTCAGATAAACGACTCTCAGAAATCCTAAATTGTACAGAAGAAGAATTCAGAAGTAAGAGAGTATCTCTCAACATTAAGCCGGTTTTTAAAAGAGTTGATAGCTGTGCTGCTGAGTTTGATACGCAGACTGCTTATCTATATTCTACCTACCAATCGGAATGTGAAGCAAACCCAACAGATAATAAAAAAATTATGATTTTGGGGGGTGGGCCAAATAGAATAGGGCAGGGGATCGAGTTTGATTATTGTTGTGTTCATGCGTCTTTGGCGCTTCAAAAAGATGGATATGAAACAATTATGGTCAACTGTAACCCAGAAACAGTTTCTACAGACTACGATGTCTCTGACAGGCTGTATTTTGAACCACTCACACTCGAGGATGTCCTAGAGGTTATTGATATTGAAAAACCTGAGGGAATTATTGTTCATTATGGGGGACAGACGCCGCTTAAACTTGCAGAGGCTCTTGAAAAAAATGGTGCTAATATCATCGGTACGAGCCCAGACTCTATTGACCTTGCTGAGGATAGAGAGCGCTTTCAAAAAATGATCCAAAAGCTTAATTTAAAGCAGCCTATCAACGACACAGCAAGATCTCAAGATGAAGCGGTGAAAATTGCTAATTCAATTGGCTTTCCTTTGGTTGTCAGACCTTCGTATGTTTTAGGCGGCCGTGCGATGGAAATTGTCTATGATATTGAAAGTCTTGAGCGATATATGAAGACTGCTGTAATGGTCTCAAATGATTCACCTGTCTTATTAGATTCATTTTTAGATCACGCTATTGAGGTAGACATAGATGTCGTTAGTGACGGTAAGGATATAGTCATTGGTGGTATTATGGAGCACATCGAACAGGCTGGAATTCATTCAGGTGATTCTGCATGCTCATTACCGCCTCACTCTTTACCTTCAAATGTTCTTGATGAAATGCGAAGACAAGTCAAACTGATGGCCAAAGAATTAAAAGTTGTCGGATTAATGAATACGCAGCTTGCCTATCAAGATGAAGAGATTTATGTTATTGAAGTAAATCCAAGAGCTTCAAGAACTGTCCCTTTCGTTTCTAAAGCAACTGGCGTTCCTTTAGCTAACATTGCAGCAAGAGTTATGGCTGGAATATCCCTTAAAGAACAAAATTTTACCTCTGAAATTATTCCAGAGCATTATTCAGTTAAAGAGTCTGTCTTTCCATTTAATAAGTTCTTGGGCGTTGATCCATTTTTAGGGCCTGAGATGAGGTCCACTGGTGAAGTCATGGGCGTTGGTAAAGATTTTCCTGCGGCTTTTGATAAGGCACTCCTTGCTGCGGGCGATGTTGTTCCAACGAGTGGCAAGGTGCTCGTAAGTCTTAGAGCATTGGATAGAGGTAGATTGGTAGAGTTAGGTGAAAGGCTCATTAACCAAGGTTTTGAGATAGTGGCAACTCGTACTAACCAAGAAATACTTAAACAGGCTGGCCTTGAATGTACAATGGTTAATAAAGTGTCAGAAGGGTCACCGCATATTGTAGATGCGATTAAAAATGAAGAAATTAGTTTGATCATTAATTCAACTGATGATTCGCAAGGCCTAGAGGATGCGACAGTGATTCGTTGTCAGGCATTAATCCATAAAATTCCATGTACAACCACAGTTTCTGCGGCCTTTGCAATGCTTGATGGAATAAAGACTCAAGATAAATTGGTTGTAAGGTCTTTACAATCTATTCACCAGTAATTTTATGGATACTATACCAATAACAGTTAATGGCGCAAAGATTCTAGAACTTGAGTTACTCAGACTTAAGGATGAGGAGCGCCCTAGAATAGTTGGTGATATTGCAACAGCTAGAGAGCACGGAGATCTTAAAGAAAATGCTGAATATCATGCTGCAAAAGAAGAGCAGGGTTTTATTGAAGGCAGAATTCAAGAGATTGAATCAAAATTATCTCGATTACAAATTATTGATGTAAAACAACTTAATCAGGATGGTCGTTGTGTTTTTGGTACGACAATAAGCCTATTAAATCTCTCAGATAATAGTGAAATTAGCTATCAAATTGTTGGCGAGGATGAGGCAGATATTGATCAGGGTAAAATTTCATGTCATTCTCCAATTGCAAGGGCGTTGATGGGTAATGAAGAGGGTGATGAGGTTACTGTCAAAGCCCCAAAAGGCGATATTCTTTACGAAATTCTTGAAGTTCAGTACATTTAGTTCCTTAGTAATTTTTTAAATTTTTTCCTTATTTTTATTTTTCAATTCTGTGTAGAATTGTAATTTTTTAAATCAAGGAGATTATTGAATGCCTGGCTTACTTCCTAACATTGATCCTGATGGGCTTCTAGAATACTCAGTCGTCTATACTGATAGATCACTCAATCATATGTCTAGCTCTTTTCAGAGGGCGATAAATGATGTTTCATCCTCACTTAAAAAAGTATATAACGCTGAATCAGTTGTGCTGGTTCCTGGAGGCGGAACTTATGGTATGGAAGCGGTGGCTCGACAATTTGCTACAGATAAAGATTGTTTAGTTCTAAGAAATGGTTGGTTCAGTTATCGTTGGTCACAAATTCTAGAAATGGGTCATATTCCCGCCAAGCTAACAGTTTTAAAGGCAACTAGAGAAAGTGAGGGCTCACAAGAGCCGTTTGCTCCAGTCAATATAGACCAAGTAGTAGAAAAAATTAAATCTGACAAGCCGGCCATGGTCTTCGCTCCTCATGTGGAAACTTCATCAGGCATTATTCTTCCAGATGATTATATCCAGACTGTTTCAGAAGCAGTGCATTCTGTTGGAGGTATGTTTGTTCTTGATTGTATTGCTTCAGGGGCTATATGGATTGATATGGAAAAATGCGGGGTTGACGTTTTGGTTAGCGCGCCTCAAAAGGGATGGAGTGCATCCCCTGCATTTGGCATGGTGATGCTCTCTTCAGAAGCTTCTGAGATGATTCATAAAACTCAGAGTACTAGTTTTTCTTGCGATCTTCTCAAATGGCTTCAAATTATGCAGGCCTATGAAAATGGTGGCCATGCATATCATGCTACTATGCCTACTGATGCCATCAAGCATTTTAGAGACACCATAAATGAAACAGCCGAGTTTGGCTTTGATAAAGCTTGTCATAAACAACAAGAGTTGGGTGATAGAGTGAGATCTTTACTGAAGAAACATGGTTTTATTAGTGTTGCTGCAGAGGGATTTCTTGCTCCTGGAGTTGTTGTAAGTTACACATCAGATAAAGCAATACATAATGGTTCAAAATTTAAAGATATGGGGATTCAAATTGCTGCTGGAGTTCCGCTCCAGTGTGATGAGGGTGATGATTATCAAACTTTTCGTTTAGGGTTATTTGGACTTGATAAGTTAAAAAATGTAGATGCTGCAGTTCAAAAACTTGAGGACGCTTTTAATAAATTAGCATAAAAGGCTTATGAAAGTTGAGACTTTGATCAACACTGATAAAGAAGATTGGAGCAAACTTTATCATGGCTATGCTAACTTTTATAAAATGCCAATGAATAGAGATATTCTCGATAATGTATGGGATTGGATCTTTAATCCTGATATTAAATTTTATGCGATTGGCGTGAAATCTAAACAAGGTGAATTAATCGGCTTTATGCATTTTAGAGAAATGCCATCACCTTTAAGGGGGAGGCTTGTGGGTTTCTTGGATGATTTGTTTGTCCATCCTGATTTTAGGGGTTCTGGAGCTGTTCAATTGTTGTTTAAAGATCTAAAGTCGCGAGCCAAAGAGAATGGCTGGCCTTATGTGAGATGGATAACTGCGAGTGATAATCAAAGAGCTCGAGCAGTGTATGATCAAATTTCCGAAACGATTGATTTTGTTACTTATCAAATGCATATAGAATAAGTTTTCTCTATTATTAAATAAACTTGGAACATCATTTGTATTCTTTTGGCTCCATATTTAATCTGTGTCAATAATTAATCTTAATTACAATTAATTTTATAAAAACTTAGAGAATATTTATGAAGCTTGGTGAAATAATTGACAAATTTTTAGAACCCCCTCATCCAAAAGGCATATCAATTGATGGGAATCTAGTGACTTTGAAGCCATTGGTTGCGAATCAATTTGCAGAAGAACTTTTTCTGTCCAATGCACTAGATAAGGAGGGTAATAATTGGACTTATCTGCCATATGGGCCTTTTGAAAGTCAAACAGAATATGCTAGTTGGGTGGAGTCATTCGAAGAAGGGGATGACCCTGTTTTTTTTGCGATCGTAAGCAAAAAACTAAACAAAGCGATTGGTATAGCGAGTTATTTGAGAATTAACCCAACTATCGGATCAATTGAAGTGGGACATATTAATTACTCTCCACTTTTACAGAAAACGACAGAGGCTACAGAAGCAATGTATCTAATGATGAAGTGGGCTTTTGAAAACGGCTATAGGCGTTACGAGTGGAAGTGTAATGCACTAAATTTAAGATCTCGAGCTGCAGCCCAAAGATTTGGTTTTTCCTACGAAGGTGTCTTTAGACAGATGACCATAGTTAAAGGAAGGAATAGAGATACAGCTTGGTTTGCAATGATTGATAAAGAATGGCAGGGAATTGAAAGATGCTTTAATGAGTTTTTATCTGAAATCAATTTTGATAACAATGGTAAACCAAAGGTATCTTTAAGGTCATTAACAAAGCCATTGCTTTATAAGCTGGATAACCTAGATCTATCCTAAAAGTTTTTTTTACCCTCTCGGGTGATGTTTTTGATGCTGCATTTTTAGTTGCGCATTCTGAATGTGAGTATAGAGCTGGGTGCTTGAAATATCACTATGGCCCAGCATTAATTGTACTGAGCGTAAATCAGCTCCCTTCTGAACAAGGTGAGTGGCAAAAGCGTGTCTCAAAGAGTGGGGTGATATTGGCTTATCAATGCCTGCTGTTGCAGCATAGCCTTTGATGATATAAAAGAAATTTTGTCTCGACATTGCTCTACCTCGATTTGACAGAAAATAGCTATCACATTGACCATTTTTCAAAAGTAGGAGTCTTGAATTCTTTTCATACTCATCAAGAAAATCAATAGCCACTTCCCCTAATGGTAACATTCTTTCTTTATTTCCTTTTCCATGAACACGTACAAACTCCTCTTTGAGGTTTAAATTGTGAAAGCTTAAGCCAATCAGCTCAGAAACTCTTAGTCCGCAAGAATAAAGAAGTTCAAGCATTGCTCGATCCCTTTGGCCATATATTGAACTTGTATTGGGAGTCTCCATTAACTTTTCAACTTCTTGTATGTTTAAAAAAATAGGTAATTTTTTTTCCAATTTTGGATAATCCATTTGTTCAGTTGGATCATTTGCCAACTTTTGGTTGTCTAACAGATACTGAAAAAATGAATGCAGACAGGTTAGTATTCGAGATTGAGAAGCAGCGCTAAGATTTGATTTTTTCCTGTAAGAGAAATATTCCTGTACTAATTGTTTATCGACACTGGTAAATGGGATTTGATTAAGCCATTTACTAAAAATATTAAGATCAGAGCGATAAGCGCTTAATGTATTTTTACTCGCTCCACTAGTTAGCCAGTAATAATCGATAAATTGATCAATGAGGTTATTATTCATTGTCAATCATTCTACTTAAGAATCTATGGATTGGACAAAAAAAATGCCAGTAAAAACTGGCATTAATCTATTCAATAAATTATTTCTTTTTGAGTTTTTCTTTAATTCTGGCTGCTTTGCCTGTAAGTCCGCGTAAGTAATAAAGTTTGGCTTGACGAACTTTGCCACTTCGCTTAACTGAAACGCTGTCAATCATTGACGAATGAGTCTGAAAAACTCTCTCAACGCCTTCACCATGTGAGATTTTGCGTACAGTAAAAGCAGAATTTAATCCTCTATTTTTCTTTGCAATGACGACACCTTCAAAGGCCTGTAATCTTTCGCGAGTCCCTTCACGAACCTTTACCTGAACAACAACTGTATCACCTGGAGAAAACTCAGGAATATCAGATCTTAGTTGCTCACTTTCAATTTGATCAATTAAATTCACGATTGCACCTATTTTGGGTTTCTGAAAAAAGCGCTAATTATACATATTTTTTCTTTCTTGCACAAGAATCAAAGAGCTATTAAATAGATATTATTGATTTTATTTTTTAAATGTTTTAGTCATAATATGAGATAATCCCTTTCAAAAAAAATAAAAGCATTATATGGGAAAAGTAACAGGTTTTTTAGAGTTAGACAGGGAAGTTGAGTCATACCGTGAAGTAGATATACGCATCAATGATTATGATGAGATTTTTTCTGGTACTCACAACTTAAACCAACTTCAAGAACAAGGTTCAAGATGTATGGATTGTGGCGTCCCTTTTTGTCAATCGGCAACTGGCTGTCCTATTGATAACTTAATACCCGAGTGGAACGATCTCGTTTATAACAATGAATGGCAAGAGGCCTTAGAGCGTCTCGAAAAAACCAATAACTTCCCTGAGTTCACAGGTAGAGTTTGTCCAGCTCCTTGTGAGGGTTCTTGTGTACTGGGTCTTAATAATCCAGCTGTAACAATCAAAAATATCGAATTAGCAATTGTTGACAAAGGTTTTGAAGAAGGATGGATTAAGCCTAGACTCATTAAATCCAGATCAGGTAAGAAAGTTGCCGTAGTTGGTTCTGGGCCTGCTGGTCTTGCAGCTGCTGATGAGCTTAATCAAATGGGCCATTCTGTTCAAGTCTATGAACGAAGTGACCGTATTGGCGGCCTCTTAATGTATGGTATTCCAAATATGAAATTGGGTAAAGATGTTGTCGATCGACGTGTTGACTTATTAAAGCAAGAGGGTGTCGAGTTTACGACTAACGCTGATGTGGGTAAAGATATTTCAACAGATGAACTGCAAGATATTTTTGATGCGGTAATTTTTACTACCGGCGCAACAAAAGCTAGAGACCTTCCAGCTGAAAATAGAGATGCAAAAGGTATTTATCCAGCAATGGATTACTTAACTTCAAATACTAAAAGTCTTCTTGATAATGGCATTCCTGATGAAAGTGAACTTTCTGCAAAAGGAAAAAATGTTATTGTTATCGGCGGCGGTGATACTGGAACAGACTGTATTGGTACTTCATTAAGACAAGGCGCTAAATCAATCATAAACTTTGAGTTAATGAGTCAGCCTCCAGAACAGCGTTCAGATTCAAACCCTTGGCCTGAATGGCCAGTTATTTTCCGAGTTGACTATGGCCATGAAGAGTCTAACAAAGTATTTGGAAAAGATCCAAGGCGATATCAGCTTCTAACCAAAGCATTTATAAAGGATAGTAACGGGCATGTTAAAGGAATTAAAACCACCAATGTTGATTTTGTAGATGGGAAATTAACTGAAGTTGATGGCACCGAAAAAACTTGGGATGCTGAGTTGGTACTTTTATCCATGGGCTTTCTTTCTCCAGAGCACTATCTGAGTGAAGATGCTAATATTGAGCTTGACGAGAGAGGCAACTACCAATCAAAACATGGAGAGTTTAATACTTCAAGAAATGGGATTTTTTCTGCTGGAGATTGTCGAAGAGGCCAATCCCTGGTTGTATGGGCAATTAATGAAGGTCGTGGCGTCGCAAATAGTGTAAATGATTTTCTTTTAAATTCTTAAAGGTTCAAGAGTAGTTATGGCTGAAATATTAGGTGCTGAAGTAGACGAAGAAGGTTATTTGCTTAAGGAGTCAGACTGGACACCTGAGATAGCGAAATCTATGTCAGAAGAGGACGGTATAGAGCTCTCACTAGAGCACTGGGAGGTTATTAATTTTCTTCAGGAGTATTATAAGGAGTATGAATTTGCTCCTGCTGTTAGAGTTCTTACCAAAGCTATTGCAAAAAAACTTGGAAATGATAAAGGTAATTCACGTTACCTATACTCACTTTTTCCATATGGTCCCGCAAAACAAGGTTGTCGATTCGCCGGTCTGCCAAAACCAACTGGCTGCGTTTGAGTAAAACTTGGCGGCTATAAGTGGCAGCGACTTCCAATTTTGCATAAGAGGTAAAGTCATATGTCGTTGATAAGTATTTTTTTTACATTCTTTTTTTACATCTCTGTACTTATTTTTATAATAGGAGTTTCTTATAAGTTAGTTCAGTATTGGAATACTCCTGCCCCTCTTAAAATACCAATTGCACCAGCTTCTTTAAATACATCTGGAGTCTTAATAAGATACTTTAGAGAGATTTTTTTATTTTCAAGTCTTTACAAATCAAGCAAATGGACTTGGCTTTTTGGATGGAGCTTTCACCTAGCACTTGTCCTTCTTTTTTTTCGCCATTTACCCTATTTTTGGCCGGGTGAGGTTCCTCTGATACTTTATAAAACTGAAGTGCTTAAATATTCGTCATACCTGCTCTTTTTTGGCCTGGTTGGTTTATTGATTCGAAGGATATTTGTTGACAGGGTCAGGTATATTTCCTCTCCTTCTGACTACCTCATGCTTTTACTTTTAATCTTTATTGCCTCTACTGGGATGTTAATGACTTTTGGTAATAACCATCCAAATATGCTATTAGTAACCAATTTTGCAAGTGGTTTAATTACTTTTCAGTGGTCTGAGCTGCCAAAAGAAGTGATTTTTTTGGCACATATTTTTCCTGTCTTTTTTCTCATCGCAATTTTCCCTATATCTAAATTGCTTCATGCCCCAGGAATATTTTTTTCACCCACATTCAATCAGGTGGATAATGCTCGGAAAAAAAGACACATATCAGATTGGGCGTTAAATAAGGAAGAGGGCTCAAAAATAGATTTAGAAAATAATGATAATGAGAAATATTGATTATGGCTAACGATAATCCAATAAAGCTCCCCACATACCTTGAGGTGCCAGCTATTAAGAAAAACGCAATGGCAGGTAATGGGCCATTTAAGGCAAGTGAAGATATTCAGAATAGCTTGGGTTTTCCTGGAGAAAAGGTAGACAATTGGCAACAAGTGGCAATTGATAAAATGGCTGAAACTAAGTCTAAATATCGATCAGTCCAAGTCTTTTTAGATGCCTGTGTGAAGTGTGGGGCTTGCACAGACAAGTGTCATTATTACCTAGGGACTGCAGATCCAAAAAATATGCCTGTTGCCAGGCAAGATCTTTTTCGAAGTGTCTATAGAAGGCATTTTACATTTGCGGGTAAGTATTTTCCAAGGTTAGTTGGTGCTAAAGATCTTGATGAAAATATGCTTGATGACTGGTACAACTACTTTCATCAATGCTCACAGTGTCGAAGATGCGCCGTCTACTGTCCTTATGGAATAGACACTGCTGAAATTTCTATGGCCGCTCGTGAAGTTATGAATGTTATTGGAGTTGGTCAAAAATACCCTAATCAAATTTTAGGAAAAGTTCAAAAGATAGGAAATAATCTTGGAATGCCTGAGCCAGCTTTAAAAGACACCCTGGAAGATCTTGAGGATGAGATAAAAGACGAGACTGGAGTAGATGTTAAACTTCCCTTAGATGTTAAAGATTCTGAAGTTTTAATGGTCACCCCTTCAGCAGATTTCTTTGCTGAGCCTCATATCGATGGACTTATTGGTTATGCCAAGGTATTTCACGAGAGTGGTGTGACCTGGACATTAAGTTCGTACGCTTCAGAGGCTGCAAACTTTGGTATGTTTATTGGGAATTATGATGTAATGAGGCAAGGCGCTTTAAGGATTCGTAAAGCAGCGATTGATTTAAATGTAAGACGCGTAATAGTTGGAGAGTGTGGACATGCATGGCGTGTTGCCTATAGCTTTTGGAACACCCTTACCGGTATTGGGAGTGGGGGAAGTGACGAGTACTCATTAAGACTTCAAAAGCAACTTGATAGTAATTATCCACAGCCACAACACATGATTGAGTTTACTTATGACTTAATTCAAAATAATCAACTATCCTTTGATAAATCAAAAAATGATCATCGTATAGTCACCTTTCATGATTCCTGTAATGTGGCTCGTGGAAGTAATATGGGTGATATTAAAAATGGTCAATTTATATTGCCAAGAGAAGTCATTAAGGCAGCATGTGATAATTTTGTAGAGATGCCTAAGAATACTATCAAATCTTCAACTTTTTGTTGCGGCGGCGGCGGCGGACTTCTGACTGATGATCTTATAGACCTAAGAATAAAAGGGGCGAAGCCCAGAATGCATGCCTTGAAAAAAACGGAGCAAGAGAGCGGTGTTAATACACTTGCTGCAATCTGTGCTATCTGTAAATCACAGTTTTCGAAGGTACTTCCTAACTATGACTTTGACCCATACATGATTGTGAGCGTTCATCAGCTGGTTAGTGACGCTATTGTCTTAAAAGAAAGTTCAGATAATGAAGTCTAGATTTTTATAAATTACTGTAGTATTTCAAAATACCTTGATAAATTGACTGTGCAATTTTAGTTTGCTGCTTGCGGTTGGTTAGTCGCTTTTCTTGAGTAGGGTTAGATATAAAGGCAGTCTCGACCAATACAGATGGAATAGAAGGGGACTTAAGTACAACAAAGTTAGCTTTCTGAGGAACTTTTTTATGAATAGGGCCAATTTTTTCAAGTTGATTTATTATTTCATTTGCAAGTTTAAATGATTGCATGTCGCGATCCTTTCTTGAAAAATCGGTCAAAATATTTTTAAGAAATTGATCGCTATCAATGACTGATTCGACTCCACCAAACTGGTCTACTACGTTTTGAGATGACTCCAGCTGCTTTGCTAATTTACTTTTATTCCCTTTTTCACTCAAGGTATAAACAGAGGCACCTTTAGCAACAGAGCTTTCAACAGCATCCGCATGAATAGAAATAAACATAGTTGCTCTTTCTTTTTGGGCAATTGTTATTCTTTTAGTTAGTGGAACATAATAATCACCACTTCTTGTCAATACTGCTTTCAAATCCTTATTTTTATTGATTATTGATACCAGTTTTTTAGCAATAGCAAGGTTAACATCTTTCTCTTTAGATTTATTTTTTCCGATTGCTCCTGAATCTTCACCGCCATGACCCGCATCAACTAAAATAATTTTTTGATTTTTATCAGGTTTGACTGCTATAGGCTTAGTAATTTTAGTTGTTGATTTGAGTTCTAAATCGACTATGTCTACTACCAATCGGTGGAATTTGTATTTTGCATTTGGCTTTAAGGTGAAATGTTTAGTGGTAAATTTATTATTAATATGAACAATTAATTTAATAGTCTCTTTGTCACGTTTGATTCTGACTTTCTGTATACGACCATCCCTAAAAAAGATATTAGAAAAAGTTTCAGATAAGACTTCTGCGTCATCAAAGCTGATAACGACGTAATCATCAAAACTTTTTATATTAAAAAGAGTGTCCTCTTCTTTATCAATGACGATTCGAGTATGGTCTGGAGCAGACCAATACCTAAAATCATAAAGCGTGGTTTTATCTCCTGCGAATGAGAATGTAGTAAAAATAGCAAAAAAAATACTTATCCAACAGCGCATTCTTTAATAGATTTTCCTAAATCAGTTTGAAATGTTATTTTGACCTTTCTTGTCTCTCCATTACCACTTAGTTTGATTGAAATATCTGCTTTTTCTAGCGCACCTTTTCCTAACTCTGGCCATTCAATTAACTGAAGACTCTTAGGCTTAAGATATTCACGTATTCCGATATACTCTAATTCCTCTGGGTCCGTCAATCGGTAACAATCAAAGTGATGAATATCAATATTTTCATTTTGATAAGTTTCAACCAGAGTATAGGTCGGGCTTTTTACCCTGACGAATCCAAAGTACTTAATAAAGTTTTGAGCTAAAGTGGTTTTTCCTGCACCCAGATCACCGATCAAATATATTACACAGGGGCATTGAAGCTTAGAGCAACACTGGGCAAGTTTCTCACCAAGCTCCTTTGTGTCATCGAGGTTTTTTAATATTAAATCCAAACTAATTGGTATAAATAACTGGCTAGAATCATGAGTAAAATCAAACCTCCAAGTCGGTTAATTCTTAACTTAAGAGAGAAAACAAGTATCAACAAAGTTAAGATGAACATATAAATATAGTCCCTAGTCATTACTTCTGAAGGGATTTGAAAAGGTAGAATTAACCCTGGAATTGCTAACACACCCAATGAATTAAATAAATTTGAGCCAATAATATTACCAATAATCATTTGGTGCTGTTTTTTTACTGCACTACTGATAGCAACTGCTAGTTCTGGTAAGCTTGTGCCTAATGCAACAACTGTTAGACCTATAATTAAATCACTCACTCCAAAAGCTAACGCAAGATTTGTGCCGCCCCAAACGACAAGTCTTGCACTTGATACTAATATCACTAACGATATTATTAGAAGAAGCCAAGTTTTACCTTTTGCCTGATTTTCATTTATGCCTTCAGAGGCTTCTTCTTCAAGATTATTTCCTTTTTTTGACTCATTGAATACGTAGTATAAAAATAGCAACAGTAATATTAAAAGAATGAGTCCATCGATAAAACTTAAGAAGCCATCCATTAGCAAAAAACCCACGACTAAAGTTGAAAAGAACAGAAATAGCCATTCTTTTTTTAAAACATTTTTCTCTACAAGTACTGGATGAATAATTGCCGCTACTGCGAGCACTAAGCCAATATTAAAAATGTTGGAGCCAAATGCGTTGCCAATACTTAATTCAGGGTGTCCGTCATAAGCGGCAAGTCCAGAGACTAGCATTTCAGGCGCTGAAGTTCCAAAACCAAAAATAAGTAAACCAATAATCAGTGGTGAAATGTTAAATATTCTAGCAATTTTAGCTCCATTATTTGTAAATGCATCTGCACTCCAAACAAGTAAACCAAAGCCAATTAAAAGTGATACGATTGATATAAACATATTAATGTTAAAAATAATTTAAAGCTTATTATAAAGTCATCGTAGTTTGATTTTAATAAACAAGTTTTTTTCATTATCTAATACTTTAAGACAATGTTGATAAATACTAAATTTTTAAAGTCATATATCTATAATAATTGAATGATACTTATTACTAGACCCGTTTCTCAAACTAAAAACTTAGAGTCACTTTTAAATAAAAATAATTTTGATTACGCTCTTTTTCCTGCTTTTGAGATCAACAAACTTAACAATAAAGCACCAGCTGAAAAATATGACGTTATTATTTTTATAAGTGTTAATGCAGTTAATTATGCAGAGGAGTACTTTGGTAATTTATTTATCGACTCTTTTAAAGTATTTGCAGTTGGTCCCGTAACAGCAAATCAATTATTTAAGAAACATGTTGTAGTTGACTGTTTTCCAAAGACTAATGCTTCAAGTCTAGAGCTTTTAAAAATGAAAGAATGTTCAGAGTTGTCTAATAAAAAAATATTAATTGTTAGAGGAAAAGGCGGGTCAGAAACTTTAAAAAATTATTTGAGTTCATCTAATCAAGTAGATTATCTAGAGGTTTATGAAAGAACCCCCTGTGAATTGACAAAAATTCATAATGAATCATTAATGTCATTTTTGAACGAACCTGATGGAATATTAATGGTGACTAGTAATGAAAGCCTTCTTAATATCATACGACTAGTAAACTCTGTTTCTCCAGACTACTATGAAATTTTAAAGGTAAGAAAAATTATTGTTTTTAGTGAACGAATTAAATCCAAAGCTGAAAAGCTAGGGTTTAAAAAAATTGAGGCCACTCAAAATCCTTCTGATGAAGATTTTGTTGATATATTATTAAATAAAAAGTTATAAAAAAATGCACAAATATAAATTGTTTGGGTAACATATACCAAACTATATCAGGAGTTCAAGTGATTAGATTTGGAATTTCATGGGTGGCGCGTTTACTAGGAGTTAGTGGCTTCACCGTTCAACAACCGACAACCCGTGGCTCCCTTCAAGATTTAAATATTTCCGAAAGAATCACTCCTTTTAATCCAAGTAATCTAGCTTTTGATGAATCTCATTTGAGAATTGATTCTGAAGCTACGCAGCATTTAAAACGATTTCAAGAAACCCAGGTTAAGTTAAAAAGAGGTGCCGAGGAAACAGATGTCAGCAATGATCAAGATTTAGTTTCTGTAATAGCCACTCTTAAATCTAAGTTATATCAAGAATCTATCAAAAGTAAACACTATTCAAATGCTTTTAATGAGCTCAATGAAAGACTGATCGAGCTCGAAAAGATTGTCCAGCCAGAAAAGAAAACAGATTTTCAAAAACTTCAGGGCTGGGTCCACTCAAAGAGACATTTCCACTAATCTTTAATTCTTAAGTAATTTTTTTTACGATTGATAAAGTTGGTTCAGCTTTGTTTAAGCAATAAAAATGAAAGCTTGATACACCATTATCCTTAAGTTTTAAACACATTTCACTAACTACATCCTCCCCAAACTCTTTTAAACTATTGAGGTCATTCTTATAAAGTTTGAGTTTATTTAGTATCCAAGCAGGAATTTCAGCGCCACATGTTTTTGAAAAATAGATTAACTGGTCGTAGTTTGTTATTGGCATGATGCCCGGCGTAATTGGAATGTCAATATTACGTTTTTGCACTTCTTCTATAAAATGTAAATAAGCATCAATATTATAAAAATATTGAGTAACAGCTTTATCTGCTCCTGCATTCACTTTATTTACAAAAAAATCAATATCTGTACTGATACAATTTGAATGTGGGTGCTTCTCGGGATATGCGGCTACCAGGATATTTATATCAAGATAGTTTTCTTTAATGAATTCAACCATTTCATTAGCATAATTAAAATCTCCTTTCTTAATTATTGTTTTGGGATAGTCTCCCTTTAGGACCATAATCTGACTGACTCCTTGAGCAATATATTCATCAAGTAAATCAGTAACTTGTTTTTTGTCTGTACCTACGCAAGTAAGATGCGGAATTATTGGAATTTTAGTGTCTTCAGACAGATCTGCTACAGTATCAAATGTATCATTTTGAGATGAGCCAAGTGCGCCAAATGTAACAGAAAAATAATCAGGATTTATTTCACTTAACTTCTGGTGAGTTTTCTTTAATAATTTATTTGCAGAATCTGACTTTGGTGGAAATAATTCAAAGCTGATTTTTGGTTTTTGGTTTTGATCAATTCTTCTACCCCAATATTCTGAAATTTTAATAGCATCTGGCTCATCTTCTACCTGATAATCTTTTGTTGAATTTGGGTGCTGTAAATGAGTTAATAGGTTTTTCATTTTTATACTCATTTTTTTTCACCTATGCTCGCTAAATTTGTATTAGCTAATTTATAGTTATTAATTAAGCCGCTAAGTTTTAGATTAGCTATTTGAAAGTCATTATTTTTTTTAGGAGAGTTGCTCATTTAATTTCCCGTTAAGTTGAAAAAAATGAGCGTCGTTTTCGATTGCCAAGCCTGATTGAGTAAACTCTCAATGCAACGCCCCTTGGCAGGTTCAGAATTTTAGACATCTGATATTTACTTTGAGAATTATAGTAAATATTAGATATTATTTTTTTTATATAGAAAATATAGAGTTAAATACTAAAAAAACTAACTATTAAAAAATATTTTGCTATAGATTATTTTTTAATTAAATTTTTTTTTTATTTAATAAAATTTTTGTGTTTATAAAACACTTCAATTCAGTGTGAATTTTTTTATAAGCAAATATCTGAAAACAATATTACAATTGGCGTCAAAAAGGTAATTAGGTATAATATTATTTGGTTTTTAAATTAATATAAATATGTCAAAAAGTGATTACATTGAGTTAGAGGGTGTCGTAAAGGAAAAGTTACCGAATACAACATTTAAAGTTGAGTTAGAAAATGGCCATAGCGTTCTTGCCCATATTTCTGGAAAGATTCGTAAACACTATATACGCATATTGCCTGGCGATAAGGTAACAGTAGAAATGACTCCTTATGATTTGACTAAGGGTAGGATTACTTTCAGACATAAATAAAAAACCTTAGCTAGCCAGTGTGGTGGAATTGGTAGACACGCCGGATTCAAAATCCGGTTCCTTCGCGGGAGTGACGGTTCGAGCCCGTCCACTGGTACCATTAAGAGTTGATGTGTAATTCTGAATTACATGACTGATTAATTAGGAAATTATTACGATGGATAACAATCTTCTAAATGACGCAATAAATTTGACCATGTTTGGTATGGGATTTGTTTTTGTATTTTTAGCTTTGATGGTTGTTGTTACAAATCTGATGTCCCTTCTTGTTATGAAGATCCAACCTGCAATTAGTGATGCTCCATCAACTATTACTGACCCTTCAGTTGAAATTGATGAAAAAACAAGGGCAATCGTTGAGGCAGCTATAAAAATGCATTTACAGAGATAAACTATGTCTAATAAAGAAAATAATAAACCCGTTCAAATAACAGAGTTAGTCTTGAGAGATGGACACCAATCACTTTTTGCAACACGAATGCGAATTGATGACATGCTTCCCATCGCTGAAAAATTAGACCAAATTGGCTACTGGTCTATGGAGTCATGGGGCGGCGCAACATTTGATGCCTGTATTCGCTTTCTTGGAGAAGACCCATGGGAGAGAATTCGAGAGATCAAAAAAGTAATGCCAAATACTCCACAACAGATGCTACTGAGAGCTCAAAATTTGCTTGGATACAGGCACTACAGTGATGATGTAGTTAGAAAATTTGTTGATCGTTGTGCTGAAAACGGGGTTGGAGTTTTAAGGATATTTGATGCGATGAATGATACTCGCAACCTTGAGACTGCCATTGATCAAACGGTTAAGGCAGGCCAACATGCACAGGGAACAATATCTTATACAGTTAGTCCAGTTCATACCACTGATATTTGGATTGACATGGCAAAAGAAATTGAAGATATGGGTGCCCATTCTTTGTGCATTAAAGATATGGCCGGGTTACTTCAACCCTATGTTGCTTATGACCTTGTTAAAAAATTAAAAAAAGCAATTGATATACCTATACAGCTTCATGCGCATGCGACTACTGGCCTCTCTACTGCATGTATTGTTAAGGCAGTTGAGGCTGGGATTGATCGTGTCGATACATGTATCGGTTCAATGAGTATGACATATAGTCACTCTGCTACAAATTCTGTAGTTTCTATTTTAGAGGCAAGCCCAAGAAAAACTGGTTTAGATCTAAATAAACTTGAGGAGATTGATCAGTACTTTAAACCAATTAGATCTAAATATTCTAAGTTTGAAGGATCTCTTAAGGGCGTAGATTCAAGAATACTTACATCTCAAGTTCCTGGTGGAATGCTTACCAATATGGAAGGTCAGCTAAAAGAGCAGAACGCAATTGATAAAATGGACGAAGTTCTATTAGAAATTCCTCGCGTTAGAAAAGACCTTGGGTATATTCCATTAGTGACACCAACCTCTCAAATTGTTGGAACACAGTCAGTGTTGAATGTTTTGACTGGTGAGAGATATAAAACTATTACTAAAGAGGCGGCTGGAATTTTAAAAGGGGAGTATGGTGCTGCACCGGCACCTGTTAATAAAGAATTACAAGATAGAGTATTAGATGGTTCTGAGGTTATTACATGCCGACCTGCAGATAATATTGAGCCAGAGTTAGACATTCTAGAATCTGAGTTTGATAAAATTGTTGCAGAGAAAGGCATCAGACTTGCAGACCAGAAAATTGATGATTTAATGACTTATGCGCTTTTCCCGCAAGTAGGCATAAAGTTTTTAGAAAATAGGGATAATCCTGATTTTTTTGAGCCAGTTCCTAAAGCAGAAACTGACAAGCCAAAAGACGACGGTGTCTACACTGTTTCATTTAAAGGACAGTCATACACTGTAAGCGTATCAGCGGGTGGAACTATTACTACAATGTCTTCACCTTCAGGCAAGGCTATAGAGGACAGTAAAGAGTCACAAGAGGAATCTAACGCACCTTTATCAAATGGAAAAGAAGATATCTCTGCTCCATTATCTGGCACGATTTGGAAAACGCTAGTGAGTCCTAACCAAAGTGTAAAAGAGGGCGACACCCTAATTGTATTAGAAGCTATGAAGATGGAAACTGAAATCAAAGCAACTCGTTCTGGTGTTGTTGTGAGTGTTGACGTCAAAGAGGGCGATTCAGTAACTGTTGGTCAACTCCTTCTTTCTTTAGGGTAGTCATGGATCAGTTAAGTCTTCTTTGGGTTAATACAGGCCTTTATCAGATGAGCTGGGGGCAGGGCTTGATGCTTCTAGTTGGAATCTTGTTGATTTACTTAGCCATTGTGAAAAAGTTTGAACCACTTCTGCTATTGCCTATTGGGTTTGGCGCTCTTCTCAGTAATATCCCAGGGGCAAATTTAGCAGTTGATGGCGGCATATTGCATCTTTTTTACATGATTGGTATTGAGTCAGGTGCTTTCCCACTTATTATTTTTATGGGCGTTGGTGCAATGACAGATTTTGGCCCACTCCTTGCAAACCCAAAAACATTACTCCTCGGCGCTGCTGCTCAGTTCGGCATCTTTGCGACTTTATTAGGAGCTGTAGGACTTTCAATAATTGGTATATTTGACTTTAACTTGAAACAAGCCGCTGCAATTGGAATTATTGGTGGTGCAGATGGCCCTACTTCAATTTATGTGGCATCGATACTCGCACCAGAACTTCTTGGAGCAATTGCTGTGGCATCTTATTCTTATATGGCGCTCGTACCATTAATTCAACCGCCAATTATGAGGGCGTTTACAAATGAAAAAGAAAGAAAGATTAAAATGGTTCAACTACGAGATGTTTCAAAGGCTGAAAAAATTGTTTTTCCAGTTATATTGTTATTACTAGTCGCTCTTCTCTTGCCAGCTGCTGCTCCACTTTTGGGAATGTTTGCTTTTGGTAATTTAATGAAAGAGTCTGGCGTTGTTGATCGTCTTAGTGATACAACTCAGAATGCGTTGATAAATATTGTCACTATATTTTTAGGTCTTGCTGTTGGCTCTAAACTGATGGCAGATAAGTTTCTACAATTAGATACATTGGGTATTTTATTATTGGGATTGGTCGCTTTCTCGATTGGTACAATGTGCGGTCTTTTAATGGCAAAACTAATGAATATATTTAGCAAAAATAAAATTAACCCTTTAATTGGATCAGCAGGAGTGTCAGCAGTTCCAATGGCTGCAAGAGTTTCAAACAAAGTTGGTCTTGAATCTGATTCAAATAATTTTTTACTTATGCATGCAATGGGACCAAATGTTGCAGGCGTAATTGGCTCTGCAATTGCGGCTGGAATTATGATTCAGTTCTTAGGCTAGTTTAATTATTCGCTTAGATTTCATTAAGAGCTTTATTAATCAATTCAAACTTTCTATCCATCTTATTTGCAATGGATAAATCATGTGTGACTATTAGAAGTGCAGTTCTTTTATTTTCATTAAGCTCAATGATTAAATCTAGAATGTCTTGAGCATTATTTGCATCTAGATTTCCTGTAGGCTCGTCTGCTAAGAGACATGTAGGCTCTGAAATCATAGCTCTTGCAATTGCAACTCTTTGTCTTTCTCCACCAGATAACTCGGAAGGTTTATGATTTAAGCGATTTTCAAGTCCAACTTTTTTTAAAATATTGGTAGCTTTTACAAGCGCTTCATTTTTATTATTATTTTTAATTAATAGAGGCAGAGAAACGTTATAGAGCGACGAAAAATCATTCAGCAAATGATGAAATTGATAAACAAAACCTAGGTATTTAGAGCGCAACTCTGTTCTATCTTGTTCATTAAGCTTTGCTATATTTGAGCTATTGATAAATACCTCACCCTCTGAAGGATTATCAAGGCCAGCAATCAAATTAAGTAGAGTTGATTTGCCACATCCTGATTGACCAATAATTGCTACTTTCTCACCCGGTTTAATTTCAAAATTTAAGTTATCTAATACTGAGGTTTTACTTTCACCTTCTGAATACGAGAAGCATAAAGATCGACATTCAATTATATTACTCATGTCTTAGCACCTCAGAAATATTTACTTTCCCAGCTCGTTTAGCAGGATAGATTGACGCAAGAATAACTAATATAAATGCACCAAAAACTATACTCAAGACGTCACTAAGTAGAATTTTGGATGGAAAACGATTGATATAAAAGACATCTTTAGGAAAAAATTGAAATCCAATTATGTTCTCGATTCCAGAAATAACTGATTCAATATTTAGTGCTAAGAGTAATCCAAGAGCAGTTCCAATTGTAATTCCAATAAGTCCAATGCTTATGCCTTGATAAAAAAATATTTTTACAATTCGTTTTGGCGTCATTCCAATAGTTCTAAGAATCGCTATATCAGATTTTTTATCGGTTACAACCATAACCATCATAGAGACAATATTAAATGCTGCTACAGCAATTATCAGAGAGAGAATAATCGCAATCATTTGCTTTTCAAGGTTTAATGCTCTAATAAAGTGTTTTTGTTGCTGCATCCAGTCAACGCCGTAATATCCATTTCCTAGAGAATCAACAACATTATCAGTAATTACATTTGCCTCAAATAAATCATTTACCTTGAGGCGTATTCCTGAAACTTTATTTCCCAAACCAAAAAGATCTTGAGCGTCAAAAAGATGAATAAATGCTAAACCATTATTGTAGTCATTTAATCCAGCATTAAAAATACCACTAACGCTAAAAGATTGAGATATGGGAACAAGAGCTCCAATTGAGTTCCTTGCTGGTGCAATGAGAGTAATCTGATCACCAATACCAGTTCCCATCAGCGTTGCTAAGCCAACACCCATTAAAACTGAGGACTCGTCTTCATTTAAACTAAGTGAGCCATATTTAATGTCATCCAGCAAAGCAGAGGTGGATGATTCTTGATCAATAAGTATCCCTCTGATGCTTACACCTTGTGAAGCACTTTTTGAGGTCATTAAAGCAAAATCTTCTACATAGGGAGAGGACGCTAAAACGCTATCCTGAGAGTCGATCTTTTTTTGGAGGTCATCCCAATTTTCAAGAGTATCATCTGAGCCTGTAATGTAAGAATGAGAAATCGTATTTAACACCCTGTTGGTTAATTCTTCATGGAAGCCATTCATGACAGACAATACTGTAATTAAAGACATTACAGCTAAAATTAGACCCACCATTGAAACGCCAGAAATAAAAGAAACAAAGCCTTTTTTTCTGCTTGATCGCAAATATTTGTTAGAAATATGAAATTCAACACTCATGGTCGGAATATTTTGTCATAATAAATGTTTTAAAGGTAATTAAAGTTATCAAATGTTAAGTAATCAAAGTTTTATAAACCATAATAAGTTTGGCTTGGTTAACTTTATACTACTGCCTTTTTCTGCTATTTTTTTTATTTTGTCATACATACGTTTATGGCTTTATAGGTTCAGAATTCTGAAAGTCAATGATTCATCTTTGCCAGTCATAGTAGTGGGTAATATAACAGTAGGCGGAACAGGTAAAACACCAATTGTCATTTCAATTGTCAATTATTTAAAGTCTCAGAATAAAAAAGTAGGGGTGGTCTCAAGAGGCTATGGTGGTGAATATTCACAAGAATCTTTAGAAGTTACTTTGTCTAGCGATCCAATAGAATGTGGAGATGAGCCTTTATTGATTAAGCAGCAGACTAAAGTGCCAGTTGCAGTAGCAAAAAAAAGAACTAAAGCAATTGAGTTTTTAATTAAGAAGTATTCATTGGATGTTATTGTTAGTGATGATGGCCTTCAGCACTACTCTATGGGTCGTGATATTGAAATTGCTGTGATTGATGGGCATAGTCGCTTAGGTAATGGCTTACTCCTTCCAGCTGGACCTCTTAGAGAAGCTAAAAGTAGGCTGAAATCAGTTGATTTCATAATTAATAATGGCTCTAATGTAGAGGGTGAGATTTCGAGTGAAATTGAACCGCATGAATATATAAACCTACTTACCAAGGAAGTTAAGGGCCTTGATCATTTCAAAGGCAAAAAATGTTACGCAGTCGCCGGAATTGGTAAGCCAGATAATTTCTTTTCTATACTTAAAGACAATGGAGTCAAATTAATTACTAAACCTTTTCCAGACCATTATGCATTTACAGAAAAGGATTTGATTTTTAATGAAAATCATCCAATCATAATGACTTCAAAGGATTGTGTAAAATGTACTCAATTTGCAACCAATCAAATGTGGTATTTGTCTGTAAGTGCAAAAATTAATTCTAATTTTTATCAGCAATTGGAGTCTAAATTTTGATTGATAATGATTTGTTAAAAATGTTGGTTTGTCCCCAGAGCAAAGCGCCTTTAAAGTTTGTGGGTGAAGAGCTAATATGCGATAAAAGTGGATTAGCTTATCCAATTATTGATGGCATTCCAATACTTCTTGTAGAAGAAGCCAGAAAAATTGACTCTAAAAAATAATGGATTTCTCCGTTATTATTCCTGCTAGATATGCCTCAAGTCGATTGCCGGCAAAGCTATTAAAAGATATCAATGGAAAAACACTTATTGAGCATACCTACTCGAATGCAGTCAAGAGTGATGCAAGTCGAGTCATCATCGCAACTGATGATGTGAGAATTAAAACTATTGCAGAAGATTTTGGCGCAGAAGTTTGTATGACGAATGATAGTCATACTTCAGGCACTTCTAGGTTATCTGAGGTCGTGTCGGTTTTGAATTTTCAAGATAATGATGTGGTAGTTAATTTGCAAGGTGATGAACCAATGATGAGTCCAAGTGCAATCAATCAAGTGGCCTCTAATCTCAGTAGTTCGGGTATGAGTGTTGCCACACTGTGTGAAAAAATTGATACCGAAGAGGCATACTTTGACGAGAATTGTGTGAAAGTTGTATATAATTCGCGCGGCAAAGCAATGTATTTCTCAAGATCGCCGATACCTGCTTTTAGGGATAGTACAAAGATTAATTTAGATTTGTGTTTTAGGCATATCGGTTTATACGCCTATCGAGTAAATTTTTTGAAAGATTACACTAATATGGCTATATCAAGCCTTGAAATGGCTGAAAAATTAGAGCAACTTACTTTCTTGACGCACGGATTTGATATACATGTTGAGACTTCATGTGCTTCAACAGGTTATGGTGTTGATACAGAAAGTGATTTAATAAAAGTTAAAAAGGAATTAAAAAAATGAATATTATTGATGGTAAAAAGATTGCAGAAAACTTACGGTTAAGGATTACTGATGAGGTTACAGCTCTTGAGCGCCCGCCAGGACTTGCAGTCATACTAGTTGGTGAGGATCCAGCTTCAGCTGTATATGTAAGAAATAAAGAGCTAGCCTGTAAAAAGGCAGGATTCTTTTCAGATAAGATCATAAAGTCAGAAAACACAACAGAAGAGCAATTACTAGAGGAAGTAGAGCGCCTTAACAATAATCCGCATATTGATGGAATTCTTGTGCAGCTTCCTTTGCCAAGTCATATTGATGCTAACAAAGTCATTGAGCATATTTCTCCCTATAAAGATGTTGATGGTTTCCATAGTGAAAATATTGGAAAATTAATGCAGAATAAATCTCACTTAAGACCCTGTACGCCAAAAGGGGTGATGACAATGCTGGAATCAATTAATTGTAAAGTTGAAGGGAAGAATTGTGTGGTTATTGGTGCTTCAAATATTGTTGGAAGGCCTATGGCAATGGAACTTTTAAATGCAAGAGGTACTGTCACAATATGCAATAGTCGAACAAAAGATGTTGCTGAAAAAGTAAGACAAGCAGATATTGTTGTTGTCGGTGTTGGAATACCTCAAATGGTCAAAGGTGACTGGATTAAAGAGGGCGCTATCGTAATTGATGTGGGCATTAATCGACTAGAAGATGGTTCACTGGTTGGAGATGTAGATTTTGATGCAATTAAAGATATTGCTGGAGGCATAACTCCTGTACCTGGAGGTGTAGGCCCAATGACGATTGCAACGCTTCTTGAAAATACTTTAATCGCATACAAGCAAAATTTATGAAACTTTTTCTAAAATTACTTCGAGAGGGTTCAGGAAGGCTGCTGATTTTCATTGACTGGGTATTTAGACCATCAATCATTAAGAGAAGTTATGAAGATCAGCTTCAAGTTGATCAAAAAACTGAGTCTCTTAAACTCTATGAATTTTATGCATGCCCCTTTTGTATTAAGACGCGTCGAGCAATTAAGCGCTTAAATCTTAAAGTTGAGACCCGAAATGCTCAAAAAGGTGATTACAGAAAAGAGCTTGAATCAAGTGGTGGAAAAATTCAGGTTCCATGTCTTAAGATTGACTATGCTGGAGAGGTTAATTGGCTTTATGAGTCAAATGATATTATTAAATATTTAGATAAACATTTTTAATTAACAATATGAGTTTTCTAAAAGATGCTTTATATTCAGGGCGGTAATAAAGAGCAAATAGAGCTTTCAAGACAGTTATTCAGTTTTTGTTGTAACGGGTTATTTAAAAAAAATAATATTCCAAATATAGATCTAACTATTCACAAAGTTGAAGGTGCTCTGGCGTGGACGGATTATGAGGGTGAGGGTAAATTTTTTATAGAAATTGAAGAGTCATTAAATCATAAAAAATTTATTATTACAATGTGCCATGAGTTCATACATGTACGCCAATTTTTGTCAGGAGTTGAGGTTAGTGAGCTATCAGCCTATCATTATGAAGAAAAGATAGCTGAGCAGTTTTATAATGAAGAGCTTAGACGAAACGGGAGTCTTCTTAATTTAAATGAAGACTAAGGTAGAAACTCCTTCAAGGTATCAATAGATTGATTTAATTGTTCAAGAGAACTAGAGGTTATCGTAATATGACCCAATTTTCTGTCCTTACGTTCTTCTTTGTCATATAAATGCAAATGAGCATTTTTAGTCTCAAGCACCTTTTGAGTTGGCCCATGTTCTCCAATAATATTAATCATTGCATTAAATTGATTTTTAATGGATGTTTCTCCAAGAGGAGTATTAGTAATGGCTCTGATATGGTTTTCAAATTGCGATGTGTGTGCTCCTTCAATTGTCCAGTGACCTGAATTGTGAACCCTTGGTGCAATCTCATTAACAATTAGCTCATCTTTGGAATCAAAAAGTTCAATGGTTAGTACGCCAACATGATCAATTTCATTAATTAAAGAATACATATACCCCTCTGCTTTTTTTTGAAGCGACTTTGATATATTTTGCGCTGGGGCAACCGTTAATCTTAATATACCCTCATGATGTGTATTTTCTACCAGTGGATAATATTTAAGGCTACCATTTAATCCTCGAACAGCAATTAAAGAGAGTTCTCGTTTGAATTTAACAAAACCTTCCAGAATTGATTCAACGCCAGACATATGTCTCCAGGCTTCATCGATTTGAGATTCAGACTTGATATGAAATTGACCTTTTCCATCGTATCCATCTTTAGCAGTTTTTAAAATTGCAGGAAGCCCTATATGTTTAATAGCACTATTGAGGTCAGATAAACTGTTGACCATTTCAAACGGTGCGCAAGGAATGTTTAATTGAGAAAGTAACTCCTTTTCCCTGCCACGATGCTGAGTTAAGTGTAAAGACCTTTCACTTGGATAAACATTTGATTTTTTGCTAACATTCTTAACAATAGATACATCAGTATTTTCGCTTTCATATGTCACTACATCAGAGTCATCAGAAAATAATTTGATCACATCGGAATCATTATGGATATATGTTTTTCCAAGAAGCGAAGAAGGATCTTCCTCTGATAAAGCTAAAAACCTCATTTGATGCCCCAAAGGGTAGGCTGATAGTGCAAGCATTCTTCCTAATTGACCAGCACCAAGAACACCAATTTTCATAAGTTAATTATCAGGATTAGGGTTATTTAAAACACTTTGGGTTTGTTCTGAACGAAATTTAGCAACCTTTTGTCTAACTTTCTCGTTGTGGTTTCCAACAATTTGGGCGGCTAATATCCCTGCATTTTTTGCACCAGGTTCACCTATAGCAAGAGTACCAACTGGAATACCTCCAGGCATTTGAACAATTGATAATAATGAGTCTTGCCCACTTAATGCCTTTGATTGAACTGGTACACCAAGAACTGGCACAATTGTTTTTGATGCAACCATTCCAGGCAAGTGGGCTGAGCCTCCAGCGCCTGCAATAATGACTTCAAGGCCTCTGTCCTGAGCAGTTTCTGCATATTCAAACATTAGATCAGGGGTTCTATGAGCTGAGACAACTTTAACCTCATAGGCAACGCCGAACTCTTCTAGCATATCTACAGCACTTTTCATTGTGGGCCAATCAGACTTTGAACCCATAATAACTCCGACTAATGCACTCATTTTTGTATTGGTGAGGAAATTGAATAAATTATACCAAAAACATGATAACTAATAGAATTGAAACTTCGCAGTTAGGATAATATAAATTAAATTTTGAAGTTACTGTCCAAAAATGGAAGGTGACCAGACCTTAAAACATAAGTTTTTGATCCAGCTTCATCATACCAATCTTGAATTTTTACTGGAACAAGAGTATCGAGAGAGCCGAGGATGCATGTTTTTGGAACTGAAATATTTTTATAGGCATCGCTTAAATCAGAATTTAAGATTATTTTTAGTCCAATGTCTAAAGCACTTTTGGATGCAGGATATTTTTGAATTGAATGATGAAGTTCCTGGATTTGAGATTTATCTTTACTTTGAAGACTAACAAAACGCTTTAACGCTTTAGTGCTATCGTTTTTCAAATTATCTACAAAAAGGTCAAAGGCTTGACTTTCTATACCAAAATTCCAATTTAGATTATTTACAAGACAAGGGCTCGCGGCAACTAAAATAAGCTCATTGACTTTAATTTGATTTGCTATAAAGGTTGATAGAAGGCCTCCTAAAGACCATCCTAAAAGAATCGATTTTTTGGGTATCAGTTTAATTATCTCATTGCACCAAGTTTCAATGTCTCCTTCAATATCAGGACTTCTTCCATGTCCAGGCAGGTCAATAACTGTTATACGGTACTTATTTTTATATTTATTAATAAGACTTAGGAAAATGTCACTATTAAAAGCCCATCCATGTAAAAGAACTAGGCTAGGCCCATCACCAATTGTTTTATGCCATAGCATTTTTAACCTTTTCAAGTAGCGATACTATTTCATCTGATTGATGATTTGCTGATAGCGTAAAACGGAGTCTAGCTGTATCTGGAGGAACTGTAGGAGGGCGAATTGCACTCACAAAAAAACCTGAATCAAATAAACTGCTACTAATTTCTAACGCCTTTGAGCTAGAGCCTACAATTAGTGGCTGAATAGCACTATTTGAATCTTCAAAATTGAGTCCTAATTGATTAGATACAGTCTTGAAGAATTCTATATTTTTGAGTAATTTTTCTTTTTGTTCGCCGTTTATTATAATCTCTAGACTCGTAAGGATTGCTTGACACACGCCGGGTGGAATTGCAGTTGTATAGGTGTAAGGTCTTGATTTTTGGATTAAGAATTCGATGAAGTCATTATTACCAGCAACAAAGGCACCCATTACTCCTGCAGCTTTTCCAAGGGTTGCCATATAGATAGAATCCTTAGGTATTAATGGATTAAAAATACCAAAGCCATGGGCGTCATCTTGCATCAAAATAGCATCAGTTTTATTTATGATCTTATCAATTCCAGCGATGTCTGCTTGATCTCCATCCATACTAAATACATTATCTGTAACAACTAGGCCAGGGCCAGTTTGTTTTTTAAGTTTAGAATTAAGAGATTCAAGGTTATTATGAAGGTACCTTTGAGTAGGAAGCCCAATTAACCGGCTACCATCAATCAAAGATGCATGATTTAACTTGTCTTGGATCGCCCATTTAATTTCGTCTCTCAGTGCTGAAAAGATTCCTAGATTTGCACTATATCCAGATGAAAATATTAAGGCATTCTCTTGTCCAGTGAATTCTGATAAGGCTTCTTCAAGAAGTTTATGCGACTTTGAGTGTCCACTGACAAGGTGAGATGCCCCTGAGCCAGCGCCATATTTTTTAACTCCTTTAATGAATGCTTCTTTAATCTTGGGATGACTAGCAAGAGATAAATAGTCATTGGAGCAAAAATTGATTACATCTCTATCATCAATTACCATTCTTGTAGATTGGGCGCTTGTTGCAACTCTTCGTGAACGTATTAAGTGATTTCTTTCAAGGTCACTTATTTTTTTTGAAAAGTTCATGATGGTAATCTTAGATTGCTATATAAGATTTTCCATGGGTGATGAAGCACTTGCATAGGCTTTTTTCATCATTCTTCCTGCAAGGTATGACTTCCTACCAGCAATAATTGCATGCTTCATAGCGCTGGCCATGATAAGTGGGTCGTTTGCATTTGCGATAGCTGAATTCATTAAAACACCATCACAGCCGAGCTCCATCGCTCGAGCTGCATCACTTGCGCAGCCTATTCCAGCATCAACTAAAACTGGGACACTAGAGTTCTCTTTAATTAATTTAATGTTAAAAGGATTGGAAATACCTTGTCCAGAGCCTATTAAAGAGCCAAGAGGCATGATTGCACAGCAACCGATGTCTTCAAGTTCTTTTGCAATAATTGGGTCATCAGAGGTATAAACCATCACATCAAAGTTTTCCTTGATTAGTGTTTTTGCGGCATTCAGTGTTTCAACGATATTTGGATAAAGGGTTTTTTCATCACCAAGGACTTCAAGTTTTACTAGGTTATGTCCATCCAATAATTCGCGAGCTAAGAGGCAAGTTCTGACGGCATCTTTTGCATTGTAGCATCCAGCAGTATTTGGAAGAATCGTATATTTATCAGGTGAAATAACATCAAGAAGACTCTCTTCATTGGTATTTTGTCCAATATTAGTTCTTCGGATCGCAACAGTTATTATCTCTGAACCTGATTTTTCAGTAGCTAATTTTGTTTCTTCTAAGTCTTTATATTTTCCAGAGCCAACAAGCAGTCTTGAGTCAAAAGTTCTTCCAGCAATTGTAAACGGGGTATCTATTTCCATAGCGTTATAAGATACCATGTGCCGTTAATAATATTACAATATTGACTCGTAATCTTTTCAATTTTAGATGAATTTTTTAGATTGTTAAACCAGCAATCTTTTGAATATCATTAATCGCTTTAGTGACAATTCTTGAGAAGAAAAAATCTGAGTCATACCCAGATTTTGAACGAGATACAAATTCCTCCACCATCAACTGGTAATGATTACACGCTGGAAATTCAACTATATTTCCTTTTTGGAGGCCTCCATTAGACCAATAGGCAATTGTTTTTTCTGGAGGGTTGACTGGAACATCTAGTTTAGCCCACCCATTGGAGCCAAGAACAGTAAACTTTTGATAAAGAGCTGCGTTAGCTGAAACAGTAAAGCTAAGTGTTTCCCCATTTGGCCATCTAAGTGTTGCATCAACTTGTTTTTCAGTCTCATATTCGTCAGACATAATTGCAACTGCAGAGAGTACTTTGGGCTCACCCTTGAAGAGCATACAGCCTGACAAAATAGCATAACAACCAATATCAAATAATGGGCCACCACCATATTTAACAAGATTCCGAACATTGCCGGCAGGCTGTTGGGGGTAGCTAAAAATAAAGTGAGATGACTGATATTTTCCGATATCAAGATTTTGAAGCCAATGCCATTGAGGATGGCTTCTAACCATATAAGCTTCATAGAAAAAAGCGCCACTCTCTTTAGCAGCTGATTCTAGATTTATTAGTTCTTCTATGTTCAGCGCAACAGGCTTCTCACAAAGAACATGCTTTCCTGCTTGGAGCGCCTTGATTGAATAAGGAACATGAAGATGGTTGGGTAGTGGGTTATAAATTGCATCAATTGATGGCTCATTAATAAGGGCTTCATAATCAGTTTCGATAGCATTTTTATAGATATTTGGTAAAGGCTTTTGACCAGGATTTCTCCTTCCAACATGAGTGACATGATGACCTGCAGCCAAAATAGCCGGAACAACATGTTCACGTGCAATTTTTGCTTCTCCTAAGATTCCAAATTTCATTTGATTAACTTATTTGATAAAACCATTATCATACATATTCATGTCTTATGGTTTTTAGAATAATATTACAATTTGTAATAACATGTAAAATCAGGTTTTATAGAAGATATATTTTAGGAATAAAGATGCCGCTCAATGCTATAAAACACCCTTTAATCGCCCATAAGATTGCTTTACTTCGCCAAGAAGGAATAAGTACAAAACAATTTCGTGAGCTTGCTAATGAAGTTGCTAGTCTTTTGACTTATGAGGCGACTCGAGAACTGCCTCTAGAAGGTAGAGAGATTAATGGTTGGCAAGGAGAGCCAATAAAAACTCAGATGTTAACTGGAAAAAAGCTCTCAATTGTTCCAATTCTTCGAGCAGGGCTAGGGATGCTCGATGGCGTTTTAACTCTTGTGCCTAATGCAAAAGTAAGCGTAGTTGGCTTATATAGAGATGAGGAAACTTTAGACCCCGTTGCTTATTTTGATAAAGTGATTACTGATATTGACCAAAGAACCTCATTAATTATTGATCCAATGTTGGCTACAGGCGGAACACTTCTTGCAACAATTGATTTATTGAAACAAAAAGGTTGTAAAAAAATTATAGGCTTATTTTTAGTGGCTTCTCCCGAAGGCCTTGAAAGGGTGACAAAATTACATCCAGATGTTGATTTATTTATTGCTGCGATAGATGAATCTCTAAATGAACATGGTTACATACTGCCTGGCTTGGGAGATGCTGGAGATAAGATTTTTGGTACAAAGTAAACAATCTTGAAAGAAGATATTTTTCCTCAAGGCTCTGCATGGATGAATGGAGAGTTCATTGATATTTCAGAAGCTCGAATACCAATCCTTGACTGGGGGTTTCTCAGATCTGATGCTACTTATGATGTTGTGCATGTCTGGAAAGGTCAATTTTTTCGCTTAGATGAGCATATAGACCGATTCTTCGAATCTACTAAGAGACTGAGGATGCCTTGTTCAATTGAAAGAGACGAGCTTAAAAAAATACTTGCAGGCTGTGTTAAACACTCTGGCTTGAAGGATGCTTATGTGGAGATGATTCAGACTCGAGGTGTTTCAAAAAATTTTCAAAGAGATCCTCGAAAAGCAAATCCTCGTTTTATGGCATTTGCAGTTCCTTTTGGTTGGATTCTTAATCCTAATAATTTTGAAAAGGGCCTAGATGTCATAGTCAGTAGAATAAGAAGAATACCACCTGGTTCTATTGATTCAAGAATCAAAAACTATCATTGGCTTGATTTGGTTAGTGGGATGTATGAAGCTTATGATTCTAATTCGGACTCAGTCATTTTAGTTGATGAAAAAAATAATATTTCTGAAGGACCTGGATTTAATATTTTTTGTGTTGATGAGAGTGGCCTTAACACTCCAAATAAAGGAGTTTTAGAGGGCGTTACAAGGCAGACTGTTTTGGATTTAGCAGAAGAAATTAAGTTGCCAGTTAATTTAAGATCAGTTTCTATAAATATGCTTAATGATTCTAATGAAGTATTTGCAACATCTACAGCTGGAGGAATAATGCCAATTACAAAGATTAATAATAAATTGGTAGGTGATGGAACTCCAGGTCCAGTAACGAGACAGATTCATAAGTCTTATTGGGAGCTACATATTAATTCAAAATGGACTCAATCAGTGATTGAGTTGATTTAAGAGCCTTTTACACTTCTTCTTTTTTTAAGGATTTAAAAGCATTTAGAGCTTTTTCTCTGGAAGTCTTTAAATCGATTATGGGCTCAGGATAGTCTTTGCCAATAACAATATTTGCTTTGTCTAGGACCTCTTTCGGGGCTTCCCAAGGATTGTATAGAAACTTATTTGGGAGTTTTTTTAATTCTGGAATATATTGTCTAATATATTCACCATCCGGATCAAATTTCTTTCCCTGAGTGACTGGATTAAAAATTCTAAAGTATGGAGCCGCATCTGCCCCGCATCCTGCAATCCACTGCCAACTAGCACTATTACTTGCAAGATCAGCATCAACTAGACAATCCCAAAACCATCGCTCACCATGATGCCAATTTAATAAAAGATTTTTAACTAAGAATGAACCTACAACCATCCTGACACGATTGTGCATTGAACCGGTCAACCATAATTCCCTCATTCCAGCATCAACCATAGGGATTCCAGTTTGACCTTTTTGCCAAGCTAATAAATTTTGTGGGTTATTTTCCCATGGAAAAGCATCAAATTTGGATTGCAGATTTTTTCTTGGAAGTTGAGGGTTGAAATAAAGCTGACTATAGGAGAACTCTCGCCACCCTAATTCACTTAAGAAGTGATCAATGTTCTTATCACCACCTTTTTCTTTAGCTAGATACCATGCCTGATTAGGGGATAGCTCACCAAAATGTATATGAGGAGAAATTCTAGATACAAATGGTTTTGCAGGAAAGTTTCTGCCATCTTTATAGTGATTAATCCCACTATCAATAAATTTAGATAGCCGATCATATGCGCCCATTTCTCCAATATTCCAATGGGATTCCATTGGAATATCCCATCTGACAGGAGGAAGTAGTGATAAATCAGAAAGATTTAACGAGAGATTTTTGTCATTAATAAAATTTGAATTGTTGACTCTGGGTAGGGGTTTTCTAGGTTCTTTTGAATTGAGACAGCCCTTACGAAAAAATGGTGTAAAAACTTTGTACGGCGCTCCATCATTCTTCTTGATCGTCCATGGCTCCCAAAGAAGTGAACCATTATAGGTAAAAACCGAAATTCCTTTCGATTCAAGTTTTGATTTGATTTGTGTATCTCGTTTAATACGCCAAGGTTCATAGCATCTATTCCAATAGACAGAAGTAACATTGTTTCGATTAATAATCTCTAATAAAGTTTTTAGAGGATCCCCTTGGAAAATTGATAAATTTTGATTTAGACTTTCTTTAAGGTCTTTCAGAGAGTGATGAAGCCAAAAGCGACTTGCTCCTCCCATTGAAAACTCGCCAGAATTTTCATCATCTAGAATGTATATTGGAAGAACTTGATTGTTCTTCGATGCATGATAAAGGGATGGATTATCAGATAAACGCAGATCCTGACGAAACCAATGGAGTGCTATATTTTTACTCATCTAAAAAATTATAAAATTCTGTTGTGAAGGCTAGATGAAGATTAAGCGTTATTTAGAGAAAGAAAATTGATAGCAGAGAGAAGGATTAGAGCCCTCAGTGTACCCTTTATTAGAAGTGGCTTTAGAGGCAATTTTCATAATTCAGTTCAAAAGTAATTGATTTTCTGGGTCATAAATTGGATCTGAAGCAACTTTGGCAATGTAAGATTTATGAAGTATCTGAACCTCATGTACATCACCAATTCCAATCTTACTTGCATCTATCCAACCTACAGCCAGCATTTTGTTGCAACGCCAACCCATTCCACCAGATGTGACATAGCCGATTAACTCCCCATTACTAAAAATAGGTTCATTCCCCCAACATGGTGGTGCCAACAAATCTACATCTAGAGTTACCAAGCTTTTTTTTGGTGGTGTTTTCTTTTCACTGTCAATTTTTTTACGACCAATATAATTCTTTTTGCTGGAACAGAATCGTTGTAAACCAGCCGCATGAGGTGTAATTTCTGTTGTTAACTCATGACCCCAGCTGCGATAACCTTTTTCTAATCTTAGCATACCCATAGCACGACTACCTATGAGGACCAAACCATAGTCTTTACCGCAGTTCATCAATGCATCAAATAGCGCCTTTTGGTTTGATATTGGGCAGTGCAGTTCCCACCCAAGCTCTCCAGAAAATGACACCCGTAGAGCTCTACAAGCTATGCCGTTAATCTCTACGTTTTTGGAAGTCATGTAAGGGAATTCATCGAAACAATTATTAGAAAGAGAATTCAGTAACGCTCTGGAATTTGGACCTGATATTCCAATCGCTGCGTAGTGGCTGGTTGCGTTTTTAATTTTGACGTTGAAACCACCAGTATGAGCTTCCAGCCAACGCTGGTAAAATAAAACACCTAAGGTAGACCCCACTATGTAGAATTCATTGCCATTTCGACAGTCAATTATGATGTCACCTACAATTCCTCCTCGATCATTTAGCAACAAGGATAGGGCAAGTTTTCCAGGCCGTTCTGGTGCCTTGGCAGAACCAACATAGTTCAGAAATTCAAGTGCATCGGCTCCAGTGATAAGAAATTTTCCAAAGGTGCTCATTTCAGTAAGACCACATCCTGAGGCCATTCCTTTGGCTTCATTGCCAACATGCTCCCACCAGTTTGGTCGATTAAAGCTCGGCTCATCCTGTGCTTTAACGCCATCCGGTGCATACCAAAGTGGACGTTCCCAACCATTGGCCTGACCCATGACTGCACCAAGCTTTATTAGGTCGTTGTTAATAGGGGTGAGTTTTAGAGATCGACCAGACTGACGCTCCATAGCAGGATAAATTAGTTCATAACGGTTTGGAAAAATTTCATATGTTCTTTCTCGAGCAAATTCCATAGTAGTCCAGTCACCGAACCGTGCCACGTCCATAAAATCAAGATTAAGTTCTGGTTCCCCATTTAATATCCACTGTGACATTGCTAGTCCAGCTCCGCCACCTTGTGCTATACCTCCAAGAAATCCACACGCTACAAAAAACCCAGGAACACCTGGCATTGGTCCACATATTGGTCTACCGTCTGGTGAAAAGCTGATCGCACCGTTTGTGATTTGTTTAATTCCAGTTGAATTCAATTCTGGTACGCGGTGGTAAATCATTGCCAAATTTTCTTCTAACCGCTCTAGATCATTATTGAACAGCTCTTGACCAAATGACCAAGGAGCAGGTTTTCCGCTCCAGGCTGCTCTGCAATCTTTTTCCCAAGCTCCAAACAATAGCCCATTGTTTTCTTGTCGTAAATAAAAATCGCTGTCAGTATCTCGAATAACTGGCAACTCATCTTGAAGTGCCTCTACTGTCGGAATATTTTCAGTAACTAAGTAATGGTGCTCCATATTTGTAATTGGAACAGTAGTATTAACCATTTCTGCCACCTCACGCGCCCAAAAACCTGCACAATTGACAATAATTTCACATTCAAAAATTTGATCACCAGAGGTAAGCTCCCAATGTCCAGATGGTAAGCGACTTATAGCGTCGATTTGTGTGTTTTCTCTAATCTTAGCGCCATTTTTCTTTGCAGCTGTTGCAAGACCCATCGTGACTGAGTAAGGATCTACATAGCCCTCCTCAGGATCCCATGCTCCTCCCTCAAGATCTGTGACATTCAAGAGTGGAAACTTTGATTTTATTTCTGAAGGACTAACTAAATCATATTCTAGCCCCATACTCCGAAACTTGCCAGCAAGATACTTGAATTCCTCCATACGTTTTTTAGTTTGAGCTAGAAAAAAACCACCAACAACGTGAGAACCAACCTTTTGACCAATTTCTTCATCCAGGCCATCATAGAGTCTTAAGGAGTATGCCTGGAGTTCGGATAGACTTCTATAGGGTGACATTGTATGCACATTACCAGCTGCATGCCATGTAGCACCAGAGGTTAAAGCAAGTCGCTCTAATAATAAAACTTCTTCACCTTCACGTGCTAAATGATAAAGAGTTGAAACTCCAACTATCCCTCCTCCAATCACGATAATTCTAGAATAACTTCTCAAATATTGGCTCCTTATTTAGACTCTAAGTGTTAGATTTTGGTGTTCTATTTGTTGAAAAAAAAATATCAGATTGCTTGTTGGCATCTTCTATTGAAGCAATTCTCTTTCTTACAGCCATACCTCCACTTGCTACAACCGAGCCCATTATTGATTCAATCAGTACAATTGTCGCTGCGTAAGATTGAAAAAATAATGGTGTTTCTGTTTGGACAACAAAAGATTCAGAGCAAAATGCTATAAGTGGCGATACATGCTCATCAGTAATTCCAACAACGTAAACCCCTTTTTCATTGAGAGCTCTAGCAGCATTAATTGTGTAACTAGAGTAAGGGGCTTTAGAGATTACAATCGCCACATGATTATCTTTCATTCCTAAAAGGAGATTAGTCATCGCAGAAGTTTCACCATGTAATACTTGCCAGTTATCAAAAACCATAGAAGCCATATAAGCCATATAATCAATGAAGGGCCTTGAACTCATTCCACCGAGTAGAATAACCCGTTTAGCCTTAATAAGTCGCTTTACCACTATTTTCATTTTCTTATGATCTATAGAGTTCAAAAGTGACGATATATTACTAACTGTAGCATTGCCCTGATGAAATATAAATGGAGTATGCTTAGAATCTGATAAGATTTCATTTTGCTGAGATTTAGCTCTATCAGAATAAAAGAATCTATTGGCTTTAATTTCAATTCTGCAAGATTCTCGCAACTCTTCGAAATTTTTATAATTCAGAGCTACAGCGACTCTAGAGAAGGTTGGTGGTGGCAGAGTAGCTGATTTAGATATATATCGAAGAGATCTTGTTGCTACTTCATAGGGATGCGTCGATATGAATTGTGCAGCTTTAAGTAACTGAGGACTCAATTCCTTTATGTGCTCTTGCAATCTATCATTAAATTTTTGATTTTTCTTCACTATAGTCTTTACAGTTTTTTCTAACTCTAATAATAAATGAATATGCCTCCTGGCTAACTTGAAGTTAAATTATATAACACAAATGAATTAAATTGTAACATTTGTTACAAAAAATATTTAATTTGCAACAATCGTTTCAGTAGTGTATAGTCAATTTTGTGTCTATATCTATAGACATAATTAAAAAAGTCGAACTATTTTTGATGCTTTTAAAACTAAGGAGAAAGTAATATGAAAAAACAAATAAAAAGACTAATGACAGTGACAGGATTATCCCTAGCGCTATCATTTAGTATGGTGCTTCCTGTAATGGCAGATGCACTTGATAATATAGCTGACAGAGGCAAGATTGTTATTGGGGTAAAAGCAGACTATGCGCCATGGGGTATGCGTGACGCTGCAGGTAACCTTGTAGGAATGGAGCATGATATGCTTGACTCGTTTGTCAAATATGTTAGTGCAGCGACAGGAAAGACAATTGAAATGGAAAAAGTTGTAGTTGTTGCATCGAACCGTATGCAGTTCCTTGAGCAAGGTAAGATTGATATGTTCATTGCAACCATGTCAGATAAGCCTGGACGTCGCGAGGTTGTTGGAATTGTACAACCTGATTATTATTCGTCAGGCGTTTCAATTCTGGCGCACAAAGATTCCGGAATTGATGGTTGGGCAAGTCTAAAAGGTAAAGATGTTTGTGGTATTCAAGGTGCTTGGTACAACAAAGAGCATGGTTTAAAAAATGGTGCAAACGTTGTAGCCTTTAAAGGTGTTCCAGAAGTTGAGAAAGCATTACTTGACGGTCGTTGTGGCGGCTGGATCTATGACGATAGTGCGTTTATCCCTAGAAAAGTCAACGAGCCAGAAAAATGGGCTGACTTTGACTTAGCTGCGCCTACTGTTGATGATGTTCCATGGGGTGCTGCAGTAAGCTTAGATGAGGTTGATGGCCGTCTTGGTAAGTTGCTTTCAGCAGCTATTATTGATTGGCATAGGTCAGGCTTGTTGGTTGAGCTAGAAACCAAGTGGGGCATCCCACAGACAGCTTGGGTTTTAGATATGCAAATGAAATGCCTAACTGGCGACCCTGTTTGTAACGATATCCTAGAATCAGGTGAAGCTGGCGAACCATAAATAAATAGGTAAGTCTACCGCCGCCACTTTATGTGGCGGCGGTCATTTCATTTTTTTACATTAATATAAGGGCTGAAATTGGAAAATATTTTTGTGGACTGGTTTCTTTGGCTTCACTCAGAGCACGGCATAAAGTTAACAATTTTCTATGATCACTGGGATCGAGGAAGATTTATTAAAGGTATTTGGACCACAATTCACCTTTCCTTTGTTACTATTGTTCTCAGCATTGTTATTGGAATTATTGGCGCTTGGTTTCAAAAATCTAACTTCGTTTGGATTAGGCTAATTGTCCAGGGTTATATCCAATTTTTCCGTAATACCCCGCCACTAATCCAACTTTATTTCTTCTATTTTGCCATTGACACTTTTCTTTCAAGCATATTTAATATTCACGGGGGTATCTTAGGCAGTTATGGCTGGGCTGTTGTATCCTTGTCATTTTTTGCAGGTGCATTTAACGTTGAGATTTTCCGCGCGGGTGTTGAAGCTGTGCCAGAATCTACAATTGAATCTGCTGTTTCACTTGGTTATTCACGTAGACAAATTTATCAATACGTTACTCTTCCGTTAGCGTTTCGAGTTTGTCTTCCTGCGTTAAACAACAATCTCATCAATCTCATAAAAACCACAACCGTTGCCTATGCTATAGCAGTGCCTGAAACGCTCTATATAGCAAATCAAATTTGGTCGGACGAATACAATGTTTTTGAGATGATGAATGTTGTCTGGGTGATTTATATTATTATTGTTGGGTTCTTGGTTTGGCTTATGGACCGTTGGGAGCGTTCTACAAGAATTCCAGGCTTTGGCCAGTGAGGATAGATTAATGAATCCAATATCTCGAATAATAAATTCAACCGACCTGCCTGTCATGAAGTCTTTCAATTATAAGACCAGCGCAACCATACAGGCACGTGACATTTTGAAATTTTCTTTAAACAAACAAACTGCTTTAGTATTGATTTTGTTACTAACAGTATGGCTAGGAATTGATGAAGTTTATGCGCAAGTTCAAGGTGATCCCAATCAGACAATTCTTGAAACACTTATAAAGTGGACGCCTTTGATGTTTTTTGGACCACCTAACGAATTTGGAGGTTTTGTCTTGAACATCACAGTGAGTTTTATCGCCATGGCAATGGGAACTTTCATGGGGTTATGGGTAGGAATTGGTCAAGTTTCACCAAATAATATCATTAGGCGAAGTTCTTGGTTAATCACTCAGCTTTTTAGAAATTCTCCATGGCTAGTGCTCTTATTTTATTTTATGTTATTACTTCCATACACAGTGGAAATTGCTGGCACAAGATATGATATATCTGGCTGGACTAAAGCTACTTTTGCACTTTCTCTGCCAATTATGGCCAACCTAGCGGAAATAGTCAGAGGTGCAATAAATTCTATACCTACTGGACAATGGGAGTCTGCACAAAGCCTTGGTTTCAGCCGTAGACAGATATTGTGGCAAATCATCTTGCCCCAATGTATTAAGCGGATGATTCCGCCTTGGATGAATTGGTATTGCATTCTAACAATGGCTACGCCATTGATATCGATTCTTGGTGTTAATGACGGTATGACTCTTACCCAACATGCACTAGCAGCTGAAGCACGTAGCGAGTTTTTGATTCCAATGTATCTTTGGCTGATGACTTGGTTTTTCATCTACAGCTATCCGATTGCTCTATATACTCAGCGTTTTGAAAGGCGCTTTACGATAACTAACTAACACTTAATAATATGAACACAAACACATGGGATTCAACACAACCAATCGTATCGCTAAAAGACGTACATAAATCTTTTGGTGATTTGGAGGTACTAAAGGGCATCACTTTCGATGTAATGAAAGGGGAAGTGATTTGTATTATTGGACCATCAGGATCAGGAAAATCTACACTTATTCGCTGCATTAATGCTCTCAATGATATTCAGTCAGGTTCGATAAAATTTCAAGGACAGGAGGTTCACGACCCTGAACTCGACAAACTAGAGTTGCGCAAAAAGGTTGGTATGGTTTTTCAGCAATATAATCTCTTTCCTCATAAGACTGCTCTGGAAAATGTCATGATGGCACCGATCAAAGTGCTAAACCAGAATCCAGAGGAAGTTGAAAAGACTGCACGAGCATTAATTAGAAAAGTTAGACTAGTGGGTAAAGAAGATAGCTATCCTGGGGAATTGTCTGGGGGACAACAACAGCGAGTAGCTATTGCCCGATCTCTTGCAATGAGCCCCCATATAATGCTCTTTGACGAAATCACCGCAGCACTTGATCCTGAAACAGTCAAAGAAGTTTTGGTTACAATCAAAGAGCTAGCCGCGGAAGGAATGACTTGTATCTTGGTTACCCATGAAATGGGTTTTGCAAAAGAATTGGCTGATCATATCTACTTTACTGATAATGGAGTAATCGTTGAACATGGACCACCAAATGAATTTTTTAATGAAGCCAAAGACCCTCGAACTAAAGAATTCTTAAGTCAAATTTTGTAAAAGATTTGTCTATGGTTAATTGTTATATATAAACAATAGAAGAAAATCTAAGGCTAATTAAAGTTGTTTTTTAATTATGGAATAACGAGATATTTGAAAATTCTGCTAATAGCTCATCATAATTGATGTGTATACCCGATTTCACTATCCATTCGCCACGTTTGATTTGACCAAAAATTGACCTACTATCTAAGGCGTAAATAATGGTCGCAAGTCTACCCTCATCTTTTGTTCTATTCATTAGTGGTGATCTGCCATCAATAATGAGAGCATTAAAATCATCACCAACCTCAAAAAAATCACAGGTATCTTTTCCTGTGGACTGTCTGCCGTTATCAACTATGGTTTGAAAAGCGAGTTCTGCACTGTCACCTTGCTGGCCATTAAGAAAAACATTGCGTTGTTGACTTGATAAGCGTTGACCATAGTCCAACAATCGAACCTCTTCGAAGGGGTTGAGGTTAATGTGTGAATCAGATCCGATACACCATCGACCATTTGCCTTGATGTAATCAGATATAGGAAAAAAACCATCTCCTAAATTGCCTTCGGTTGTTGGACAAATAACAACATTGGCGTCTGCTCGGATAATAGCATTCATTTCATCGTTGGTAATGTGTGTACTATGAACCAAATGACAGTTAGATCCAACCTCAGTTTCAGTTGTCAACCACTCAACTGGCCTTGCTCCCAAGTATTGAACACAAGCATCGACCTCTTTCATCTGCTCAGAAATATGTAAATGACAGGGGAGTTCTAAATTATAAGAAATAATTTCTTTTATTTCTTTAGCTGTTGCTATTCTCAAAGAGTGAAGTCCATAACCAATTGTTACCTCTGTGTTGCTAGCGTATGTGGAGCTCAAAGATTCAATATGCTTGAAATAGCTTTCTGTTGAAGAGAACTGAAAACGTTTTTGTGCTTCAGAAGGCTCTTTACCAAAATCTGAACAGCGGTAATAAACAGGCACAAGAGTAATTTTCATTCCCACCTTTAGGGCTGCAGAAATTAATCTGTCAGACATTTCGTTTGGGTTAGAGTAATTATTACCTTTTTCATCATTTCGTAAATAATGAAATTCCACCACATGATTGTATCCAGCTCGCAGCATTTCTGCATAGAGCATTTTGGCAATAGACTCCATTTGATCAGGGTTAATTTGATCAGCTAAGCGATACATTCTATCTCTCCATGACCAGAAATTGTCATGGCCTTGCCCTTGAGGAATATTTTCAGTGAGTCCAGCCATTCCATACTGAAATGCATGGGAATGGGAATTTGTTATTGGTGTAATTGCAAATCCATTGATTTCTTCGTTGACTTCTGCAGAATGTTGATCTGAAATATTTGTAATCTTTCCACTCTTATCAGTGGTCACATAGGCTGGAGATAACCAACCTTGTTTTAAATACATACTTTTAAATTTCCAAACTCTCATAGTTATCTATATATTTCAAATATCTTGGTATCTGTCATTCAGCGATTATAAGGATTAATGAGCCCAGAACGGACCTATTAAGTCACATATTAGGCAACATAAAAAATAAGATTACTCTAGTAGATGAGTTTGCAGGTCAGAGTGGAGAGATTTGAAGCACCAGCACTTCCTTTATTAGTAGGGACTGTAGAGTCAATCATACGATATTCAGACACATATTGTCGCATCATTAAAATTGAAGCATATTGGAATGGGTGTTGTATGGCGGAGAGAGAGGGATTCGAACCCTCGAAAGGAGTTAAAGCCTTTACTCCCTTAGCAGGGGAGCGCCTTCAGCCACTCGGCCATCTCTCCGGAGAACGCATATTATACTGGAATTATTTTAAATGAGTATTTTAGAAATAGTCGTTTAATATAATTTTATTCTATGACCTCAAAGTCATGAGTAATTGTTGCAGTTTCTCCGAGCATAATTGATGCTGAGCAGTATTTTTCAGCTGACAATGTAATCGCTTTATCAACTTTCTTTGCATCTAAATCTTTACCTTTAACAATGAATTGAATATGAATGTCAGTAAACACTTTTGGATGGTCAATTGCTCTATCTGCATTAATTTTGGTTTCACAGTGAGAAAGGTCTTGGCGCATTTTTTTGAGAGTAGTTATGACGTCAATCATAGTGCAGCCAGCGACTCCTAATAATAGCATTTCCATTGGTCTTACGCCCAGATTCTCACCGCCAGCTTCTGGCGGTCCGTCCATAGTTATAGTATGACCACTGTCTGATTTGCCGACCATGAGAAGTCCTTCAACCCAATTCACAGAAATATTCATTCAAAAAGCTCCTTAATTTTTTGACCAGGATTAGATTCTCTCATAAAAGCCTCGCCAATCAAAAAACCAAATACATTATGTTGATGCATTAATTCTACATCCTTTTTTGTTGTGATTCCTGATTCGGTAATCACTAATTTATCATCGCCAATTTCAGATAGTAAGTCAATAGTAGTTTGCAGGTTTACTTCAAAATTACGAAGATTTCTATTATTAATTCCAAGCATTGGTAGATCTAGTTTTAATGCCCGATGAAGTTCATCTATGTCATGAACTTCAACTAAAGTGTCCATTCCGAGAGATGAAGCCAACTCACTTAGGTTAATTAATGCACTATCTTCGAGGCAAGACGCTATTAATAAAATACAGTCGGCTCCGATGGCTCTTGATTCATATACCTGATACGGGTCAATAATAAAATCCTTTCGAATTACAGGTATTGAAACTGCAGCACGAGCTCTTATCAAGTACAAGGGGTCTCCTTGAAAAAAATCACGGTCTGTTAATATTGAAAGGCAGCTCGCACCCCCTGATTCATAACTTTTGGCAATTTCAATGGGCTCAAAATCTTCTCTTAAGACGCCTTTGCTTGGAGAAGCTTTTTTGATTTCAGCAATAATTCCACTTTGTCTTTGGGTGACTTTGTTATTTAGTGCGTTATAAAAACCGCGGGTTTCGTCAGCATTATTGGCTAACTCAATCATTCTATCTAAAGGGACTCGGTTAACAGCTTCTGTTATTTCTTCATGCTTTCGAGAAACTATTTTTTTTAAGATGTCTGGTGTTTTTTGTGCCATGGCTGAAAGGAATTTATAACTATGCTTATTTTAAACGAATATAATTTACGTATATATTTAAGTAATGAGTGAAGTACATGAATTTACTAGATTTTCATGCTGGAATTGAACATCCGTTTTTTTTGATTGCTGGGCCTTGCGTTATCGAGTCAGAGGTGCTTGCAATTGAGACTGCGAGCTATCTTAAAAAGGTGTGTAGCGAGCTCAACATTAACTTTATATACAAATCTTCCTTTGATAAAGCTAATCGCACTAGTGCCGATAGTTTTCGAGGTTTAGGGGTTGAAGAAGGACTTAGGATACTTGAAAAGGTTAAATCAGAGGTAGGCGTTCCAGTTTTGACTGATGTCCATGAAGACTCTCCTTTGGACGAAGTGAGTGCTGTCGTCGATGTACTTCAGACGCCAGCCTTTCTGGTCAGGCAAACAAATTTTATTCAAAATGTCTGTAATCAGGGTTTACCAGTAAACATTAAAAAAGGACAATTTCAAGCGCCCTGGGATATGGGTAATGTTGTGGATAAAGCTAAAGCCACCGGAAACCAACAAATAATGGTCTGTGATCGTGGCACCTCTTTTGGCTACAATACTTTGGTCTCAGATATGAGAGGTCTTTCTAGTATGCGAGCGACTGATTGTCCGATCGTGTTTGATGCAACCCACTCAGTCCAGCAGCCAGGAGGACAGGGTAAGTCTTCCGGCGGCCAAAGAGAAATGGTTCCAGTTTTGGCAAGGGCTGCTGTGGCTGTAGGAATTTCCGGAATATTTATGGAGACACATCCAAATCCAGACTCAGCTTTGAGCGATGGTCAAAATTCCATGCCAATGAACTTAATGTTTACGCTTCTTGAAACGCTTAAGGAGATAGATTCAGTGACCAAAAAAAATAACTTACTAGAGGATTCTATCAATGACTAGAATTGCCATAAACGGATCAAAAGGAAAAATGGGTCAAACCCTTATTGAAGCAGTTAATTTAAACTCAAAAACAGAGTTTGGAGCTGGCCTTGATAAAGGAGATAGTTTGGATGATGCATTAGATGATTTCGATGTTCTGATTGATTTTTCAAGGCCAGAGGCATCTTTAAATGCTATTTCTACTTGTAAAAGCTCAGGTAAGGCAATGGTTATCGGAACAACTGGCTTCAGTGATAATGAGCTAGAGCTAATTCATCAAGCGTCCAAAGAAATACCAATTGTTTTTGCGCCTAACATGAGTGTTGGAGTTAACTTAACACTAAAAATACTTGAAACATCTGCAAAAGTTATTGGGCCTGACTCGAGTATAGAGATTATTGAAGCTCACCATCGATTCAAGGTTGACTCTCCCTCAGGGACAGCAATTAAGATGGGTGAGGTGGTCGCAAATGCACTAGGTAGAAATTTATCAGACTGCGCAATCTATGGTCGTGAGGGTATTGAAGAGCCTAGAGATTTAAATACGATTGGCTTTTCTTCTATTAGAGGTGGTGATGTTGTCGGTGAGCATACTGTTGCATTTTTTATGGATGGTGAAAGAGTTGAAATAACCCACAAAGCCTCTTCTAGAATGATTTATGCAAATGGCGCTGTTAGAGCCGCTATTTGGCTTAATGATAAACCGAGAGGTCTTTATTCAATGCAAGATGTTTTAGATCTCTAGGAGTAATCTATGTTGTATGCCATTATTTCTCAAGATGTCGAGAATAGTTTAAATAAGCGAATGGGTGCAAGACCTGACCATGTCGCAAGACTTAATCAATTAAAAGATGAAGGTCGACTCATTTTGGCGGGCCCTCATCCAGCAATTGATGTTTCAGACCCAGGCGAAGCTGGTTTTTCTGGATCTTTAATTGTTGCTGACTTTGATGATCTTCAGCAGGCGCGAGAATGGGCAGATTCTGACCCTTATGTATCAGCAGGAGTTTACTCAAGTGTTGTGGTTAAGCCTTTTAATAAGGTTTTGCCTTAAAGGGCCACAATTTCTGTGAATTTCAAGGATAATTTGGCACTTTTTAGAATTCATTAAGGCCACAGGGAGTCAATGGGCGATAAATGCCTAGCTAATAATGATTACAGTTAAAAACTTATCGAAACATTTTGGTGGAATCAAGGCTGTTGATGGAGTCAACCTGCATATTGACAGAGGCTCAATCACAGGATTGGTTGGCCCAAACGGTGCTGGTAAAACTACAATGTTTAACTTAATAGCTGGTCTCTATCAGCCAACCGAAGGTGAAATTATTCTTGACGGTGAAGATATCACAGACCTTACATCTCACCAGCTTTTTCATAAAGGACTACTTAGAACATTTCAGATTGCTCATGAGTTCCCAACGCTGAGTGTTCTTGAGAACTTGATGATGGTCCCAGCCAATCAGCTGGGAGAAGATCTTATGAATACATGGTTAAAGCGAAAGCAAATACAAGAGGAAGAAAAAACGCTTCAAACCAAAGCAGAAGAAGTCATTGATTTTCTAAGTATTAGCCACCTCAAAAATGAACAAGCTGGAAATCTATCTGGTGGTCAGAAAAAGTTATTAGAATTAGCTCGAACGATGATGGTTGATGCCAAAGTGGTTCTTCTAGATGAAGTTGGAGCAGGTGTAAATCGAACTCTTCTGAAGCAGATTGGAGATGCAATACTCAAGCTTAATGAGGAAAGAGGCTATACATTCTGCATGATCGAGCATGATATGGACTTTATTTCAAGACTCTGTAATCCAGTCGTTGTTCTTGCAGAAGGTCAAATTTTGAAGAGTGGTACCCCTGATGAAATTAAAAGTAGTGACGCTGTGATTGAGGCCTATCTGGGAAAAGGAATTAAAACTGAGGCAACTAATTAATGGCATATCTTGAAGGAAAAAATTTAGTGGCTTCTTACGGCGTTGTTCCAATTCTTCATGAGTGTTCAGTTGCTGTTGAAAAGGGTGAATTGGCAGTTATTGTTGGCCCAAATGGCGCTGGAAAATCGACGGTAATGAGGGTCCTTTTAGGGATGCTAGAAGCAACTTCTGGTTCAGTCACATTAGATGGAAAAGATATTTCAATGCTTTCAACTCAGGATAGGATAAGTCAAGGATTGGCATTTGTACCTCAAACAAAAAATGTTTTTCCATCAATGACAGTTGAAGAGAATCTTCAAATGGGCGGATTTATCAGAAAAGACGATATCAGTTCAACCATTGAAGAGGTTTATGAGTTATTCCCTATTCTTTATGAGAAACGTAAACAACTTGCTGAGCAATTATCAGGGGGTCAAAGGCAGCAGGTTGCTTTCGGTAGAGCTATGATGACAAAGCCTTCAGTAATGCTTTTAGATGAGCCTACAGCAGGAGTATCGCCGATTGTAATGGATGAGATTTTTTCTAATATACTAGATGTAAGAAATGCTGGAATGGCAGTTCTTATGGTTGAGCAAAATGCTCAGCAGGCTTTGAATATTGCGGATAAGGGTTTTGTTTTAGTTTCTGGACGCAATGAGCATACAGGAACAGGAAAAGAACTCATAAATGATCCTGAAGTTCGTAAGAAGTTTCTAGGAGGTTAGATGTCAGACTCAATCGATATAATTAACGCCTTTGCTTTACTTACTAACTTTGTAATCCTGCCTGCGTTATCTTATGGCTCTCAATTGGCTTTAGGTGCATTGGCGGTCACTCTAGTTTACTCAATTTTAAGGTTTTCCAATTTTGCCCAGGGCGACAGTATGGCTTTTGGAACGATGCTTGTTATATTAATTAGTGGCTTCATGATTAGTAAAGGTTGGACAATTAGTGGAGTCCCAACTGCTCTATTAGCAATTCCAATGGCTTTAATAGGTATGGCAATTTATTTACTGTTAATTGACAGATTAATCTATAAGCACTATCGTAGAATAAACGCTAAGCAGAATATTGTTGGTATTACTGCTTCGATAGGTGTTATGTTTGTTACTGGAGGTATTGTTCGGTTTATATTAGGGGCTTCTGCCCAAAGGTTTGGAGATGGTGAGAGATTCATTTTTTCTGTTAGAGAATTTAAGGCTTTTACTGGACTAGAGCAAGGCATTGCGCTCAAAACATCTCAATTTTTAACCGTAACTATTGCTATATTACTAGTAGCTTTTCTATTTTATTTTTTACAAAAAACGAAAACTGGAAAAGCCATGCGTGCTTATTCAGATAACAAAGAGTTAGCTCTTCTATCAGGAATTGACCCTGATAAAGTAGTTCAAATAACTTGGTTACTTGTAGCGCTATTTACAACCATTGCTGGAACGCTTTACGGTTTAGATAAAGGTTTTGCGCCTCAGCAGTACCACTTATTACTTCTGCCAATTTTTGCCTCGGTCATTGTTGGTGGTATTGGTTCCCCTATAGGCGCAATTGCGGGTGCCTTTTTGGTTGCATTTTCTGAGATACTTCTTACTTATGCATACAAGAAATTTTTAATATATTTGCTTCCACTTTCTATGCATCCTAGCTCTTTAGTGCAGCTTATTGGTACAGAGTATAAATACGCAATATCCTTTGTCATTTTGGTTATTGTTCTCCTAATAAAGCCGACAGGATTGTTTAAGGGTAAGGAGATTGTTTGATGAATAATTTAAATACAATTTTGCAGGCTAATAAAGCCATTGCCTACTTTGCAATAATGGCATTTATACTTTTATTTGTAGGGCTTAACCAGTCTTGGGCGCTAGCACTTGGAATTATCAATATGTCTTTAATTTCAGCTATTATGGCCCTAGGTGTTAATATTCAATGGGGCTATGCAGGATTATTTAATGTTGGAATTATGGGTTTTGCAGCTCTGGGTGGTGTCAGTGTAGTTCTCATAGCTCAGCAGCCTGTGACTGAAGCGATAGATGTGGGCGGCATGAAGATGCTTATTGCGCTAATATTTGGTGCAGTCACTATTGCAGCAGGAATATTACTCAATAGGAGAGGGGTTAATCAATGGTTAACTACGCTTATAGTTGTTATTGGCTATTTAATAACCAGACATTACTTCTCTGAAGCTTCAGATTTAATTGAAAAGGTTGATCCTGCAATTACAGGTTATTTAGGTGGTTTTGGACTACCTGTGGCTTTCTCATGGGTTGTAGGTGGATTTGCTGCCGCAATAGCGGCATGGTTGATTGGAAAGATAACTTTAGGCTTAAGAACGGATTATCTTGCAATTGCCACTTTGGGTATTTCTGAAATTATTTTGTATGTCATCAAGAATGAAGACTGGTTTGTTCGAGGTCTAAAAAATGTATATGGACTTCCCAGGCCTGTTCCTTACGAAGTTGATATGCAAAAATCTGAATGGCTGCAAAATATTGTTGCCTGGATTCACAAATCAGAGCTTCAATTGCTTTCTCAATCAGAACAAATTGTAAGATTAGGTGATTACGTAAGGGAGTCAGCTGTTGTTTTTGTAAAACTTTGTTACTCAGGATTATTTATTTCAATTTTGGTTGCTTTTATTGTTCTTTCAAATCTTGCGTTAAATTCTCCATGGGGAAGAAAAGTTAGGGCGATTAGAGATAATGAAGTAGCTGCATCTGCAATGGGAAAAGATATCAAGCGCCAACATCTTCAAATTTTTGTGCTAGGTTCTGCGATCGTTGGAGTAGCCGGCGCTTTATTGGTTACCTATGATGGAATTTTTATTCCTACTGCATACCAACCCCTAAGATTTACTTTCTTAATCTGGGTGATGGTTATTCTTGGAGGTTCGGGTAATAATATGGGATCTGTTTTGGGAGCATTTATCATTTGGTTTATATGGATTCAATCTGGACCAATGGGGCTTTGGTTTGTTGATATACTTAGCAATACCATGCAGGAAGGGAGCGCATCATTAGAATTTATTGAAGATCGAGTACACTACCTTCGACTTGTCTTTATGGGGGCTATATTGCTTCTTATTATGAGATTTTCGCCTGGCGGCCTTCTGCCAGAAAAAAATAAGGAGCTTTAATAATATCCAGAATGTACTATCCCAGTAAGATTTAGTATATTTTTTTTCTAATATTTTTAACACAAAGCACAGGAAACTGTTTATCATTACCCTTGAATCCCTTTGGAAATACGACTTAATTGTTTATTGAGCGTAGGGAATCTTTTTTTAAAATTAGGAGATAAAATGAAAAGTTATTTAAAGACAACAGCTGGCGTAGTATTGTCAGCAACTATGGCAACAGCATCTTACGGCGCTACTGTCAACGTTGGAGAGCTTCAAGGATTTACTGGACCTCTTGAATCAATGATTGGTCCAATGTCAGGTGGTGCAAATCTTGCTGTAACGGAAGCAAACGCATCTGGTGCTTACCTTCAGGGTACTATCAATGTAGTTCAAGGTGACTCAGTATGTATCGATCCAGCGGTTGCAATTGCTCAGGCTGAAAAAATGGTCAATGATGATAACGTTATGGCTATTATGGGTCCTAACTGTTCAGGTAACACTGGCGCGGTTATTACTAATGTACTAGTTCCTAACGGTATCGTTTCAATTTCACCATCAGCCACATCACCAGCTCTAACTACTTTAGAAGATGGTGGTTGGTTCTTTAGAACTGCGCCTTCAGATGCTAGACAAGGTCCAGTAATTGCAAGCATTGCAATTGCTAGAGGTCAAACTGATATGGCAGTAACTCACTCAAATAGTGACTATGGTAAGGGCTTAGCCGATGCATTCGTAACTGCTTATGAAGCTATGGGCGGAACAGTAACTGTTATGGCAGGACATGATGACGATAAGGCTGACTATTCAGCTGATGTTGCTGCATTATCAGCAGGTGGCTCAGCTACTTTAGCTGTATTAGGTTATGCAGATACTGGTGGTAGAGGAATTATTGCTGCATCAGAAGATACAGGTGCGTTTAGTGACTACATCTTTGGTGATGGTATGATTAGTTCAGTAACTTCAGGTGCAGTTGCAGATGGTTCGTGGGGTACTTTACCTTCTCCAGATGCTACGCTCGGTGCAAACTGGGTTGCTGTTGCTGAAGCTGGCGGTGTTGATGGAACTGGAGTCTTTTCAGCTGAATCTTACGATGCGATGGCTTTGATTATTCTAGCTTCACAGGCTGCAGGTTCTACTGATAGAGCTGCTATTCAAGCAGAAGTATTGAATGTTGCTAATGCTCCTGGAAATGAATGTCAAGCTGGCAAACTAGCTGAGTGCTTAAAGTGGATCTCAGGCGGTCTTCCTGTTGACTATGTTGGTGCTACTGGTGTTGAGTTAGATGCAGGTGGTACAGCTAATGGCTCGTACTCAGAGAGTGAAGTTATTGGTGGAGCATTTACTAGCGTACAAATCCATAAATAATAAGATCCAAATATCTACAAAAAGCCCATCGTTTAGATGGGCTTTTTTTTTACCAAAATTGATAGCTTAAGTTATCAAATCAGGAATACAGGACTTTTTAATTCATTGACATTATAATAAAGTTAGTTACAAGAAAATAAAGGTGAGCAAAATGAATAAAAATGAAATCTTGGAAAGTATAAAAAAAGCTTTCAAGCTAACTACTGAAAAGCTCGATAACCATTACATGTTCTATCTGGATGAAATGGTTACTCCTAAGCTTATTACACTATTCTATTGGATACTTTTATTTGCTTTCATTACCAAAGGCCTAGGGGACATTTTTCTAGAGGGTGATTTTTGGAGAGGTCTAGTTTGGGTTATTGGTGGCTCGTTAGCATCAAGAGTGGCTTGTGAAATGGTTGTTATTCTTTTTCGTATTAATGAAAATTTGAATGAAATAAACGATAAAACGAGTGAGAGCGATACCTTGGGTCACACAAGTTTTGAAAAAGACTACTATAAACATTAAAAACACATAAAGACTATTTAGTCTACAATAAGCCTTTTTTCTTTTGCTTAAGAGCCATGAATAAAGGCATTCTGCTTGTCCTTTCAGGCTACCTAATGTGGGGTTGCTTTCCCCTTTATTGGGCATTACTCAATCACGTCAACCCATCTGAAGTTCTTCTTCATAGAATGTTATGGGCGGTTCCAGTTTTATTTTTTCTGGTGTACTCTAAACCCACTTGGAAATCTAATTTTAAAGAGTCTTTATCCTCTAAAAAAGAATTAGTTTTTTTGCTTATAACTGCGATCCTTATCACTATAAACTGGGGCGGCTATATTTTTGCAGTTAACTTGGGTCGAGTTGTTGAGGCTTCTATGGGTTATTTTCTATCACCAGTAATCAATATGATAGGCGGCTATATTTTCTTCAATGAAAGGATTTCAAAATTAAAACAATTGGCTGTATTCTTTGCTACATTTGGCGCTTTATATTATGTTTTTAGTGGAGATTCATTTCCATGGCTAGGGCTCTTAGTCGGATTTACTTTTTCAGCTTATGGTATAGCTAGAAAAGCGATGGCTTCATCAGCAGTTCCTGGTCTTTACATTGAAACATTAATATTGCTTCCGTTTTTTTTAATATTTACTGTGTGGTTTTATTCAAACTATGATGTTGCATTTTTAAATGTAGGCGTCTCCACAAATATTTTATTAATATTAGCAGGTGCTGTTACAGTGATACCATTAGCATTATTCAATGCTGGAACTAAGCTACTTCCTTTGACGACGGTTGGAATTTTATTTTTAATTACACCAACAATTCAATTTCTTGTTGGCTATGTTTTACAAAATGAGGCAGTCAACTCAAATCAATTGATAGGATTTGTGGGCGTTTGGGCTGGACTTGTAATTTATAGTTATGCTCTAATTAAGGATAAATAATTTTTGGTTAACAGTATTAATGATGACTATAGTGCTATGAAAAATACAAAAAGTATGATCTCTACAATTTATGAAACATTGCATGCTGCTGACTTAGATGAGCTTGAAGTGATTTATAAGAATTGGGCTTCAGATTATGAGCATGACGTCATTCATTTGGCAGGCTATGTTGGGCATCTAATTACCACAGACCTTCTTCTTAATTATCTTAAAAATAAAAAAGCAAGAGTACTCGATGCTGGTTGCGGAACAGGCCTTGTTGGAGAAATTCTTCATAAAAATAGTTTTAATAATATAGAGGGTGTTGATTTTTCAGAGGAAATGTTAAGTGTAGCCAACCAAAAAAAAATATACCAATCATTAAGATTAGTAGACTTAACAAAAAAACTAGATTATGAGGATAATTCTTTTGATGCTATAGTTTGTGCTGGAACCTTTACCTGTGGTCATGTCGGTCCAGAAGCACTTAAAGAGATGTTAAGAATAACTAAAAAGGCTGGTTACATATGTTTTACAGTTCGAAAACAGGAATGGGAGGCATCGCCTTATATGAAAATCATTAACGATCTAGAAAATACTAACGCTTGGCATAGGCTTTTTCATAACTCTTCAGAGTACAATATTAAAGAGGGTATAAGTTGTCAGCTTTGCCTTTATCAAGTCAATTGAATCGATAGAATGTTACCAAGTCTGAATAATCAAAGTAAAGCTTATCTTTTTGCTGGTATTGCCATTTTTTTTTGGTCTACAGTTGCCAGCGCATTTAAACTATCTTTGGAGCACTTAGAGCCTATTCAATTAGTCTTATATTCAACATTATTCTCAATATGTGTATTATTTATTATTGTTCTTTACCAGGGCAAACTTAATTTAATCGGAAGTTTTTCACGAAGTGATTTAATCAAATGTGCTCTTCTTGGATTTTTGAATCCTTGCCTCTATTACATCATTTTATTTAAGGGGTATGATGCCTTACCCGCGCAGGAGGCCATGGTTATTAATTTTAGTTGGCCAGTCATGCTTGTTATCCTCTCTATACCTATTCTCAAACAAACGATAGATATCAAATCTTTTTTATCGATTATTGTTTGTTATTTTGGTGTTATTGTGATTGCAACAAACGGTGATATATTTTCAATGCAATTTGAAAATCCTTTTGGGGTTTTTTTGATGTTAATCAGTACCGTTATATGGTCATTATTTTGGCTTTTTAATACAAAAAATTCCAATGACAGCCTGGTGAGTTTGTTTCTTATATTTTTGTTTAGTTTCCCATTTATTTTGTTATTTGTTTTGTTGACTAATTCATTTGTGATTCCCTCATTTAATGGGTTAATGGGATCGATTTATATAGGTTGCTTTGAAATGGGGATTAGCCTTGTTTTATGGCAGTTAGCTTTAAAAACCTCAACAACAGTTTCACGCGTTGCTAGCTTGGTTTTTATTACTCCATTTCTTTCTCTAATTATTTTGCATTTTGTATTAGGCGAAAAGATAATAATTTCAACTATCATTGGTGTTGTTTTTATTTGCACTGGACTGATATTGCAGAAATACTTTACAAGTAAAGTAACCAAGCACTCTTGAAGCTCCAGTCAAAACAATAATCTAGTATATAATTCACACCTTTTTTAGCTCTGGATTAATCATGTCTTACCTAACCAAGCTCAAAGGTTCACCTGCACCAATCCCTCCAAGACCTCCACTTAAAGAATTAGGGTTTATATCTTTAGGCGCTTTTCTTGCTGCGTGTGTCATTGGTTATTTGGCATATGTCACTAATCAGCCAATTATTATGGGTTCGTTTGGAGCATCAATTTTTGTTTTATTTGTGCTCCCTGCATCTCCCTTTGCACAGCCCAGAAATGTTATCTTAGGTCACTTTGTGACAACTCTTATTGGACTTATTTTCTATCATTTAGTGAGTTCAGATTGGTGGAGTATGGCATTGGCATTGGCTTTTGCTATTGCTGCCATGCAGTTCTTTAGAGTTCCACATCCTCCAGCAGGCTCTAATCCATTTATTGTTTTTTTACTCGGTGCGCAATGGGAATATTTATGGATGCCCACTATAATAGGATCGATACTAATAGTAATCGTAGCATTGTTTTATAATAATTTATCAAACGAACGAAGTTATCCTAAGTATTGGTAGCCTTTTAAACGATATTGCAGGCATCTATAAAATCTAGCCTCGGAGCTCTTTCATAAAGCTCTGAGCTGTTACCATATCCAATCCCACAAATAAACAATGACTTATATTTGCCATCAGGAAAGAATTCTTGATTGAGTGTTTCTTTATTGAATCCAAGCATTGGACAGCAATCTAACCCAACTGAGCGAGATGCCATAATAAGGTAGGCACCCTGAAGAGTTGAGTTAAACTCAGCAGTATTTTTTATTTTATTTTCTTTTCCTACGAAGTTCGCTTTAGCATCACTATGCGGAGAGAGAATTGACAAAGACTCATAAAATTCTGTGTCATAGCTAATAATTACTACGCAAGGTGCGTCCATAGCTTGTTCAATATTTCCTTTATCTAAAGCGGGTTTCAATCGATTTTTTGAATCATTAGTTTTTATAAATGTAAATCTTGCTGGACAGCAGTTACCTGAGGTTGGAGCAAATTTTAATAAATTATAAATTTGATTTATTTGATGATTTGTAATATCTTTATTGAGCCAGGCTTTGTGACTTCGTGCTTTAGTAAAAAGGGTATCGAGATTCTTATTAGAAAGCATAGTTTTCCTTATAAAGTGATTTAACATAATTATAAGTTCTGCTAGAATTTGTTTATATTAGTTTTTGAAAGATATAAAATTGAATTATGGAAAATTGTATTTTTTGTTCAATAATTAAAGGTGATATACCTGCTGAGATTCTCTATTCAGATGACAGAGTATTGGCCTTTAAAGATGTCAATGCTCAGGCACCTGAGCATTTTTTAGTGATACCAAAAGAGCATATTTCTACTGCTAATGATGCGACTGATGAAGCATTAATGGGAAGACTAAGTATCACTGCTTCAAATATTGCTAAAGAGCATAAATTCTCAGAAAATGGCTACAGATTAGTTATGAATTGTAATAGCGATGGCGGCCAGACTGTTTCACATATTCACCTGCATTGTTTAGGTGGCCGCCAATTAACTTGGCCACCTGGCTAATTTCTTCATAGAAGTCATGAATTAATGATTACTGGATGAGGAGTTCAATTAAAATATAATCCATTCAAAAATATTTTGAATTCAGTATTAATTTTTATTTAGGAAAAGAATGAGCCAAAACGGCATTGAGCAGCAAAGCGTTGGAGAATTTAGTGAGCGCGCTTACCTTGATTACTCAATGTATGTCATTCTTGACCGTGCCCTCCCATTTGTTGGAGATGGTCTCAAACCAGTCCAGAGAAGAATCATCTATGCGATGAGTGAGCTTGGTCTTAAATCAACTGCAAAATTCAAAAAATCTGCTAGAACAGTTGGAGATGTCTTAGGAAAGTTTCATCCTCATGGCGATAGTGCTTGTTACGAGGCAATGGTTCTGATGGCGCAACCATTCTCTTATCGATACCCATTCATTGATGGACAAGGTAACTGGGGGGCTCCAGATGATCCTAAATCTTTTGCAGCGATGCGATACACTGAATCAAAACTATCACCCTATGCAGATTTACTCCTTAGTGAAATAAATCAAGGTACCGTTAGTTGGACAGATAATTTTGATGGAACAATCAAAGAGCCACTTCAATTGCCAGCCCAAGTTCCAAATTTATTGCTCAATGGTACTTCAGGAATTGCTGTGGGTATGGCAACTGATATGCCCCCACACAACTTAATAGAGGTAATAAGTGCTTGCATTCAGCTTCTTGAAAAGCCATCAACTGACTTAGAGGCCTTATTGAAAATTCTGCCAGCACCGGACTACCCAACAAATGCTTTTATAGTAAGCTCTCAAGAAGAACTCTATCAAATGTATGAGACGGGGAATGGTTCGGTCAAAATGAGGGCAAGTTACATCAAAGAGGATGGAGAGATCGTAATTGAAGCTTTGCCATACCAAACCTCGGGCGCAAAAGTGATTACTCAAATAGCTACTCAGATGAGGAATAAAAAACTTCCTCTGGTAGATGACCTTAGAGATGAATCAGACCATGAAAATCCAACACGGATAGTTGTTGTTCCAAGGTCGAATAGAGTTGATTGTGACCAGTTAATGCTTCATTTGTTTGCCACCACAGACCTAGAGAAAAATTACCGAGTCAACATGAACGTCATTGGTCTAGATGGAAAACCACAAGTTAAACCCCTGATCCCCCTACTTAAGGAATGGCTTCAATTTAGGATGCAGGTTGTAGTTAATAGGCTTAATTCTAGACTTAATAAAATTTTAGATCGACTTCACATCTTAGAGGGATTGTTAGTTGCCTATCTAAATATTGATGAAGTAATTGCAATTATTAGAAGCGAAGAAAAACCAAAGCCTGTTTTAATTAAAAAATTCAAAATTAGTGAAATTCAGGCAGAGGCAATCTTAGAATTAAAGTTACGTCATTTAGCTAAACTCGAAGAGGTGAAAATAAAGAGTGAGGCAGATGAGCTTGAAAAGGAGCGCAAATCGATTGAACTTCTGCTTTCAAGTGAAACAAGATTAAAAACATATATCAAGAAAGAGTTACGCGTCATTCTTGAAGAATTTGGTGACAAAAGGCGATGTCAAATTGTTTCAGATGTAATATCTGCACAGGCATTTAATGATCAAGATATGATTCCAGCAGAGAATGTTACAGTTGTTCTTAGCGAGAAAGGCTGGGTAAAGGCTGCTAAGGGACATGAAATTGATTCTTCGGCATTAAACTATAAGTCTGGTGACACATTCTTAAAAGATGCAAAAGGCAGAAGTAATAAAATGGCCTTCTTTATGGACTCTTCAGGCAGGTCGTACACATTGCTAGCTAACTCTCTTCCAAGTGCTAGGGGTCAGGGGGAGCCGTTAACAGGAAGATTGACACCGCCAATAGGAGCTGAATTTATTGACGTTGTAATGGGAGATGATGAGCAGTTAGTCATTCTCTCGTCGGATGCGGGATATGGATTCATATCGACTCTTGGCAATTTACAATCTAAGACAAAATCTGGAAAGCATGCAATAACCCTCTCTAAACAGGCTAAGACGATGAGGATTACAAAAGTCCAAAATTTTGAGTCTGATTTTGTCGCAGTGATTACCAACAGAGCAAGATTACTAATTTTTCCAGTTTCGGAACTGCCACAGCTCTCAAAGGGAAAGGGTAATAAACTTATCCAGATTAAAACAGATGACTTCATTGCGCGAGAAGAGTTTCTAATCGGTATCTGTACAATTAAAGATAATCAAAAACTAAGAGTAGAGTATGGGAATGGAAAAAAACACAAACATTACTCTTTTGAGGATTTAGTTAATTTTACGAGTCATCGTGCAAGGAAAGGCTTGACGATTCCTGGGGTTCATGGGAAGGCACTTGGTGTTGACGTAATAGACTAAACCAAATCAAATAAACCTTCATTTTCTTCTTTTATTTGGTCAATTCTCACAATTATTGTGGGTGGTATAGTAAGATTTAAGTAGGTATAATGCCGCTTTTTTATCAATTTTTCCGAATATGTTCGTACTAAAAATTGTTACTGACTTTGCATCTGCCCATTCACTGAGAAATTATCCCGGTGATTGTTCCAGGCTCCATGGTCATAATTGGCAAGTTGAAGTGTCCGTGTGCTCAAAAGTCATAGATGATAATGGTATCGCAATTGATTTTCGTGAAATTAAAAAGCAAACGAAATTTGTGATTAAAAGGTTAGATCATCAATATTTGAATGAAATAGAACCATTTGATGTTCTTAATCCAACTGCAGAAAATATTGCAAAGTATTTTTTTGATGAAGTCGGACTTTTGATTAATAATGAGAGTGTTAAAGTTAAAGAGGTAATGATTTGGGAAACACCTAGGTCAGCTGTTACTTACTCGGAAAAATAAATTATGAAAAATAAACTACTGCCTGATACTCAAAATACAAAAGATATGCGTAATATCGTTATCAATCAAGTTGGAATTAAGGATATTTTGCATCCAATCAATTTTGTTAATCGAAACAATGAATCCCATCCTTCAGTTGCAAACTTTACTATGACTGTTGAGCTTCCTGCAAATGTGAAGGGCACTCATATGTCACGGTTTATTGAAATACTTAATGATGGTGAGTGCAATTTTGGTGTCGAGAGTTTTATGGATCTTGTTCAAACGGTGGCTGATAAACTCGAATCTACTGATGCGCTTGTCATTGTAGAATTTCCTTTTTTTCGTAACAAAAAAGCACCATCTTCTGGCGTTCAAAGCTTGCTCGATTATCAGGCAACTTTGACTGGAAGCGTTGTTGATGGTAAGTCGGAGCTAACACTTAAAGTTGTTGTTCCAGTGACTAGCTTATGTCCTTGCTCTAAGAGTATTTCCAAATATGGGGCACATAACCAAAGGTCTCATATTACGATTGAAGCTAAAGCTACAAAGGGTTCAACTATATATTTGGAAGATCTAATAGATCTAGCTGAGCAGAAAGCCTCAAGTGAGCTCTATGCTATTTTAAAGCGTGATGATGAAAAAGTTGTTACTGAAAGAGCATACGAAAATCCAGCATTTGTAGAGGATATAGTCAGAGATATTGCTGTAGACTTAAATTCTGATAAGAAAGTTAACTATTATTGTCTCGAGTCTGAAAATTTTGAATCAATTCATAATCATTCAGCGTATGCACTCATAACAAACCAAAAATAAGCGATGCAACATAATACAGATAATGTAAGAATTATTTCAAGCGCACCTATGGTGTCTCCTAATACTCTTATTGAGAAACTTCCATTGTCTGAGAAGGCAGCATCTGGTGTTGTAAGCTCAAGAAACACCATTAAAAATATACTTTATGGAAACGACAATCGTCTTATGGTTCTTGTCGGACCGTGCTCAATTCATGATACTAAAGCTGCAATGGAATATGCACAAAACCTATTAAAGCTTAAAGAAGAGTTATCTGAAGACTTGTTTATTGTGATGCGTGTTTATTTTGAAAAACCAAGAACTACAGTTGGCTGGAAGGGTTTGATTAATGACCCTTATCTTGATGAAAGTTTTGACATTGATAAAGGTCTTGAGACTGCAAGAAAGCTGCTAGTTGATTTGGGTGAAATTAATGTGCCAGTTGGTGTTGAATACTTGGATGTACTAACCCCTCAGTACTTATCAGACTTAATATCTTGGGGTGCTATTGGCGCTAGAACGACTGAAAGTCAGTCCCATAGAGAGCTTGCTTCAGCATTATCTTGTCCCGTAGGCTTTAAAAATGGTACTGGAGGCTCTCTTAATATCGCAATTGATGCCATTCAATCGGCTAACAGTCCTCACCACCTTTTATCAGTCAACAAAGATGGCGGTATTAGCCACTTTACATCACTTGGTAATGATACGGCTCATATTATCTTAAGAGGTGGAAAAGATGGGCCGAATTATTCAAAAGAACATGTTGAAAGCACCTGTGAAAAACTAAGAAGTAAAGGGCTAGTATCCAAAGTCATGGTCGACTTCTCTCATGCTAATTCTGAAAAGCAGTTTAAAAACCAATTGAAGGTGGGTGCTAATATCGCTTCTCAAATTGAGAACGGCTCTGAATCTGTCTTTGGAGTAATGATTGAATCCCATATTAATGAGGGAAATCAAAAAGTTGGACCTCTTTCTTCTCTAGAATATGGCGTTAGTATTACGGATAGCTGTATTGGTTGGAGTGATACAGAGAAGCTTTTAAGAGATCTTGCAAAATCTGTAAATAAGCGCAACTCTTAGCTCCTCTTTTTCGAGCATTTTTTTGATCAAAAATAGCTAATTTATTGGTGTGTTTTTACGTCATCTAGGGTACAATTAAATCTACTTATTTATATAGGTTTATTCTATGTCTGACGATATTGATTCTAAAGAAATTCTCGAGCAAAAATTCCCAATTATATCGATAGAAGATGAAATGCGTGACTCGTATTTAGAGTACGCAATGAGTGTTATTGTTGGGAGGGCACTCCCTGACGTTAGAGATGGTTTAAAGCCAGTTCACCGACGTGTCTTATATGCTATGGATGTTCTTGGCAATGACTCCAATAAGTCTTATAAAAAATCTGCTCGAATCGTCGGTGATGTTATAGGTAAATATCATCCCCATGGAGACACCGCGGTTTATGATACGATTGTAAGGATGGCTCAGCCATTCGCAATGAGAAGTATACTTGTAGATGGCCAAGGTAACTTTGGCTCGGTAGATGGTGATCGTGCTGCTGCAATGCGATATACTGAGATACGAATGACTAAGCTCTCTCACGAGCTTCTTCGTGACCTAGATAAAGAGACTGTTGATTTTATTGATAATTATGATGGGTCTGAAAGTGAGCCTGCGGTTCTTCCAACACGCGTTCCAAATTTATTAATTAACGGTTCTTCAGGTATTGCTGTTGGTATGGCTACAAACATTCCAACACATAACTTAACAGAAGTTTCAGAAGCATGTCTCAGAGTTATTGATAACGAAGATATCACTGTTGATGAATTACTAGAGATTCTTCCAGGTCCAGATTTTCCGACTGCTGGAATCATTAATGGTGCTAGTGGAATTCGTGAAG
>ERZ1049444.197-NODE-197-length-63914-cov-9.516090_pt1 | contig 63914 bp, 59 predicted proteins | sample MGYA00383101_ERZ1049444 | MGnify/ENA primary metagenome ERZ1049444 (study PRJEB29581, sample SAMEA5548371) | metagenome | biome: marine; feature: coastal; material: water | depth 50 m | study: Short-term variability in the microbial, nano- and picoplankton... | reverse complement strand
TGTTCTACTTTGCAAACTATTAACTGCGTCAATGATAAGGTGTTCTATATCGTCTAATTTAACCTTAAGATTATCTAATGCTTTGTTTCTATCGTGAACTATGTTCATTTCATTGGTGGATAGTGACCTACCTACTTTATATTTTATGATGTTGTTTTTTACTAACCTATCTTTTGCAATATATAAAGGTGTTCTTGTTTTTGCATCGGAGTAACTGTCAGTATATCTTACCCAGATAGGCACCGTATCTTTTCGTGATTGGTGGAAGAATGTAATAGCCACATTGTATAATTTATATGGCAAATATAATAATTAATCAAAAGTTAGTCAGAAGTTAGTCAGAAAAACAGTAGAATAAAGTAGAAGAACAAATATTAATATGTGAGGACGTTTATATCAAATTACCTGTTAAGTGTTGTTTTTATTGGCTAATACACAATCCTTTTCTTATGTCTGAAGTACTTGCCATAATTTGTTTTTTAGTTTGAAAAATAACCTTTCATTATTCCTCGCTTTGAATTTTTTATAAACTGTAATATCTCATCTCTTTCATTAGTTGCTTCCATTTCTGCCTCAATAAGCCTAACTGCTTGTGTATTGTTATAGCTTTTCTGGTACAATATTCTGAATATATTTTGAATTTCTCTAATTTTTTCAGATTTGAAGCCTCTTCTTCGCAATCCAATGGAGTTTATACCCACGTAAGACATTGGTTCCCTTGCTCCTTTAACAAATGGCGGAACATCTTTTCGAACTAAAGAACCTCCAGTAATAAATGCATGTTGACCTATGGTACAAAATTGATGTACCGCTGTCATACCAGCTAAAATTACATGGTTTCCAACGGTTACATGTCCAGCTAGAGTGCTGTTGTTTGAAAAAATACAATTATCACCCACAATACAATCGTGTGCTATATGACAATAAGCCATAATTAAACAATTTTTTCCTACCACAGTTTTACCTCTATCTACCGTTCCTCGGTTAATGGTTACGTACTCTCTTAATGTTGTACCATCTCCAATTTCAACGGTAGTTTCTTCATCTTGAAACTTTAAATCTTGTGGAATTGCAGAAATAACGGAACCCGGAAAAATGTTACAGTTTTTGCCTATTCGGGCACCTTCCATGATGGTTACATTGGATCCTATCCAAGTACCTTCTCCAATTTTAACATTATTGTGAATGGTCGTAAAAGGCTCAATTACAACATTTTTAGCAATTTTTGCACCTGGGTGAACGTAAGCTAGTGGTTGATTCATTTATAAGTTTTTAGTTTTTACAATTTGAGCCATTAACTCTGCTTCAGTTACTAGGACTCCGTTTACATAAGCCTTCCCAGTCATGGCACAAATTCCTCTTCGAATTGGTTCGTCTAAGCTAAGATCAAATATTAATGTATCGCCTGGGTTTACTTGCTTTTTAAATTTTACGTTATTTATTTTTAAAAAGTACGTTAGGTAATTTTCAGGATCTGGAACTTTACTTAATGCTAATATCCCTCCAACCTGAGCCATCGCCTCAACTATTAAAACGCCTGGCATTACAGGTGCTCCAGGAAAATGTCCTGCAAAAAAGGGTTCGTTCATAGTGACATTTTTTAAGCCAACTACACGAGTATCCGTTAAGTCTAAAATTTTATCCACTAATAAAAAGGGGGGCCTGTGAGGCAAAACCTCCATAATAGCGTTGATATCCTTTACAGGTTTTTTTAATAAATCAAAAACTGGAATTTTATTTCTTTTTTCCAACTTAATGATTTTTGATAATTTTTTTGCAAACTGTGTATTTACAAAATGTCCAGGCTTATTTGCAATCACCTTTCCTCGTATACGAGTTCCAACCAATGCTAAATCACCTATAACATCCAAAAGTTTATGCCTTGCAGCCTCATTAGGGTGGTGCAAGTTTAAATTATCTAATATACCATTGGGTTTTACAGAAATAGTGTCTTTTCCAAATGCAACACGTAATTTATCCATGGTTTCAGGTGATAACTCTTTATCGACGTATACAATAGCATTATTTAAATCTCCACCTTTAATCAAGCCATTGTCTAAAAGCATTTCTATTTCATGTAAAAAACTAAAAGTTCTGGAATCTGATATCTCGGATTTAAATTCAGAGATATCATCAATAGATGCATTTTGAGTGCCTAATATATTAGTCCCAAAATCAACCATTGTCGTTAATTGGTAGTTATCAGAAGGCATGACTATTATTTCGCTACCTGTTTTCTCATCCTTGTAGGTGATGATGTCTTTAATTACATATTCTTCAACAAACGCTTCTTGTTCCTTGATGCCCGCCAATTCAAGTTTTTCTATAAAAAATTTAGAGGATCCGTCCATTATTGGAGGCTCAGAAGCATCTAACTCAATCATACAGTTATCAATTCCTAAGCCAACTAAAGCGGCTAAAACATGCTCAGAGGTATTTATAGTAACTCCATGTTTTTCGAGATTGGTCCCTCTTTGGGTAGTTACAACATAATTAGCGTCTGCTTCAATTATTGGTTTTCCTTCTAAATCAACACGAATAAAAGCATACCCGTAATTTTCTGGTGCTGGCTTAAAGGTCATCGTTACTGATTTTCCAGTATGCAATCCAACGCCAGAAAGAGAAACTTCTTTAGCTATTGTTTTTTGTTTGATATCTAAATTAGTCATTGGTATTTTTTTTCTCTAAAATATTTATTCTATTCATCGTATTTGGTAAATTTTTAAAATGGACATAACTCTTGTTATAGTCACTATAAGGTAAGGCTGGTGATCCCTGCAAGGCTTCGTTATCCTTAACATTTCGACCAATACCACTTTGTGCTTGAATTTTGACATTGTTGCCTATGCTTATGTGACCAACAATTCCAACCTGACCACCTATCATGCAATTTTCACCAATTTTTGTAGATCCCGCTATTCCAGTTTGCGCAGCAATAACAGTATTTTTTCCAATTTCTACATTATGTGCTATCTGTATATGATTGTCTAATTTTACACCTTTTCTAATGATGGTAGACCCAAGGGTAGCTCTATCAATAGAGGTGGCTGCACCCACGTCAACATTGTCTTCAATAATAACATTTCCTGTCTGTGGTACTTTTGTATATTCACCTTTTTCGTTGGGAGCAAACCCAAACCCATCGGCTCCTAAAATTGCACTACTATGAATTACACAGTTATTGCCAATAACGGTATCAGAGTATATTTTAGCTCCAGAAAATAAGGTTACGTGGTCCCCAATCACAACATTATCGCCAATGTAAACATTGGGATAAATTTTTGTGTTATTTCCTATTTTAATATTTTCTCCCAAATAAGCAAAAGCCCCTATATAAATATTATCACCATATACTGCACTTTCAGAAATATAAACAGGACTTTCTATCCCTGTTTTATTCATTTTTACTTGATTATAATATTCTAATAATTTAGAAAAAGATTTATAGGCATCCTCCACCCGAATCAAAGTACTTTTAATATCCTTTTCAGCTTTGAAAGTCTTGTTTACAATTACTATCGAGGCGTTGGTAGTATAAATGTACTGGGTGTACTTAGGATTTGCAAGAAAACTCAAGCTTTCTGGTATTCCTTCTTCTATTTTTGAAAGTTTAGAAACTTCTATTTCAGGGTTTCCCTCAACTTCACCTTCTAAAATAACTGCGATCTGTGCTGCTGTAAATTTCAAAATAATGGTTTTAAAAAATATTCATTTCCTGCAAAAGTAAAAAAAAAGGTTTATTAATTCGTTTTTGGGTAGCACATATAATTTTTCACTACCTTTTTTGACAATGCTTTTAAGTTAAAATGATCACTCGCGTTTGCAACGTCTATGGTTTTGTTCTGCTTTGTATACAAATTAATGGTTTCTTTTTCCATGCTATACGCCTGATTTGTGATTTGCCCTTTAAATACAAAATAAGAGGCTTCCTCTTCTGTTATCGAATATCGAGTCATTAATTTATGTTTTGATTCATTTAAATAATCCACATCAAATTCCTCTAGTTGTATTTCAATTTTAAGCAACTCTCTGTCTAACAACATTTTAGAGATATTACTTAGAACGAAATCATCTTCATTTCGCCAAGATTTCATTGCAGCAATAATATCATTATCGTCTAGTTTCGCGAATTCATTAAGAATTTCACTATTTATGGTTTTTTTAGTTATCGTATAATTCAGAAAAAAACTTAGAGGTTCACTAGCTTTAACAACGATTCCGTTTGTCACTAAATATTTTGCTCTTTTTAAGAGTCTAGTCAATAATTGCTCTGCAACTAAGCTTGTTTTGTGGAGGTATACTTGCCAATACATTAATCTACGGGCGATAATAAATTTTTCAACAGAGTAAATCCCTTTTTCTTCGACTACCAGTCTATCATTAACTACATTTAACATACTGATTAATCGCTCTGAATTAATCGAACCCTCCGAGACTCCCGTATAAAAACTATCGCGTTTAAGATAATCTAAACGATCCATATCCAATTGTCCAGAAATCAACTGATAAAAAAAGTTTCTATGATAGTTATTACTGAAAATTTGAATTGCTAACGTTAATCTGTTGTTAAATTCTTTGTTGAGTTCAGACATAAATAAGAGCGAAATAGACTCATGATCGATTCCCTCGACAATACTATGTTCCATGGCATGAGAAAAAGGACCGTGCCCTATGTCGTGCAGCAATATGGCGATATACAATGCCTCCGATTCTTCAGTAGATATTTTAACTCCCTTAAACATAAGGGTTTGAACAGCTTTTTGCATTAAGTGCATCGCGCCAATAGCGTGTTGGAATCGAGTGTGATGAGCTCCTGGATAAACCATGTAAGACATTCCCATTTGAGAAACTCTTCTTAATCGTTGAAAATATTTATGTTCAATAAGTTCAAAAATGATTGGGCTTGGTATGGTAATAAAACCATAAATTGGATCGTTAATAATTTTGAGCTTGTTCTGAGAATTCAATTTTTATTTTTTTTTGATATTTATATCGTATGAAAGAATAACGGAATTATTTTTGTATTAAAGAATAAAGTATTTAATTTAAAAGCAAATATACATATATGAGTGATATAAAAGTACTTTGGGTGGATGATGAAATAGAATTATTGAAACCACATATCCTTTTTCTTGAAAAAAGAAACTACAACGTAACTAAAGCATTAAGTGGAACTGAGGCACTCGAAGAAATAAAAAAACAAAATTTTGACATAGTATTTCTTGACGAAAATATGCCAGGACTCACTGGAATTGAAACGTTAGCAGAAATAAAAGAATATCAGGCCAATCTTCCAGTTGTGATGATTACTAAGAGTGAAGAAGAATATATAATGGAAGAAGCTATTGGATCGAAAATTGCAGATTATCTTATAAAGCCTGTTAATCCAAACCAAATATTATTGAGTTTAAAAAAAACGTTAGATCTTTCAAGGCTTGTTTCTGAAAAAACCACTTCCTCGTATCAACAAGAATTCAGAAAAATTGCTACCGATTTATCGATGGTCAATAGCTATGAAGAATGGGTAGAAATGTATCAGAAACTTGTATATTGGGAATTAGAACTTGAAAATATTGACGATTCTGGAATGTTTGAAATTTTAGAGTCCCAAAAAAACGAGGCTAACATTCAGTTTTGTAAGTTCATTGATAAAAATTATCCTAACTGGTTCAATTCACAAGAAAACGTACCTACACTATCGCACACCTTATTCAGAGATAAAGTATTGCCCGTTATTGAAAAGCAAAAAACTTTATTTGTCGTAATCGACAATTTACGGTATGACCAATGGAAAGCATTTGAACCTTTTTTAAACAGCAGCTTTAAAAAAGATTCTGAAGACCTTTACTACAGTATTTTGCCCACAGCAACACAATATGCAAGAAATTCTATTTTTTCTGGATTAATGCCCAGTGAAATGGAAAAATTATATCCAAATTTTTGGCTGAATGACACTGACGAAGGAGGAAAAAATATGTTTGAAAAAGATTTTCTAGAAGCACAACTAGAAAGACTTGGTAAAAAACTAAATTGGAGTTATCATAAAATTTCAAGTTTAAAACAAGGAAAAAAACTATCTGAAAATTTTAGATCCTATAAAAATAATGACCTAATTGCTGTGGTATATAATTTTGTGGACATGCTTTCTCATTCCAAAACTGAGATGGAGGTTATTAAAGAATTGGCCTCTACCGATAAGTCTTACAGATCGTTAACTCAAAGTTGGTTTAAAAACTCTCCCTTGTTAGATATTATCCAACAAGCATCGTTATTGGGATTTAAATTAATCATAACAACTGACCACGGAACTATTAATGTAAAGTATCCTACCAAAGTTATTGGAGATAAAAATATAAGTTCCAACTTAAGATATAAAACAGGAAGAAGTCTTTCCTTCGAAGAAAAAGATGTTTTAGTTTCCAAAGATCCAAAAAAGATTTACCTACCAGCTATTAATATGAGTAGTTCTTTCATATTTGCAAAAAGTGACATGTTTTTTGCATATCCGAATCGATACAACCATTTTGTAAGCTATTATAAAAACACGTATCAGCACGGTGGTGTTTCTATGGAGGAAGTATTGATTCCTTTTATCGTTTTAGATCCTAAATAAATAAGAATTTAATTTCGTTGCTTGTGTCAAAAAGTTTTGAAAACAATCGGTTTTAATTTGTATTTTTGGAATAAATTTCCTGAATGGAATATAAATTTAACCTAAGCGACCTACCCTATATAGCGAAAGAAATATTGCTAAAAGTTCCCAATAAAACACTTCTTTTTTACGGAACAATGGGAGTCGGGAAAACGACTTTGATAAAAGAAATATCCAAACAATTAGGAGTTACAGATATTATTAACAGTCCTACTTTTTCGCTGGTAAATGAATATGAAATCGTAAATGATAAAATATATCATTTCGATTTTTACAGAATAAAAACTGAAGAAGAAGCGCTAGATATAGGCATTGAAGATTATTTTTTTTCTGAATATTGGAAATTAATAGAATGGCCTGAAAAAGTCAGTAATCTTTTGCCTCCTAATAGCACGAAAATAAAAATGCATAAAAATAAAAATGGTACTAGATCTTTAACTATAGTATTCTGAAATAGTTTAATTTGCGTAACTTAGTCCTTGCAATAAACAACCAATGTCCAATATTAAATCTCCTTTTACAAAAGAACAGTTACTTCCTCAAGAAGAGACCCTTGAAATTACAAATCAAAAAGGTGAACTTTACATAGGATTGCCTAAAGAAACTCATTTTCAAGAAAAAAGAATTTGTTTGACACCCGACGCTGTCGCGGCTTTGGCTGCTAATGACCATCGAGTTTTAATTGAAAAAGGCGCTGGTGAAAAAGCGGGATTTTCAGATTCAGATTATAATGAGGCTGGAGCTGAACTAACCGATGATAAAAAAAAGGTTTTTGCTTGCCCTATCATCCTAAAAGTTGAACCTCCATCGCTTGACGAAATTGAACTGATTAAACCAAAGACAATTTTGATAACAGCTCTTCAGCTCAAAACACGGACTAAAAGTTATTTTGAAGCATTAGCAAAGAAGAAAATTACAGCATTGGCCTTTGAATTTATTAAGGATGAAGCGCATAGTTATCCAGCAGTTAAAGCACTCAGTGAAATAGCTGGAACCGCGTCGGTATTAATTGCCTCTGAATTAATGGCTAATAACGAACTAAGTAATGGAATGTTATTTGGTAATATAAGTGGAGTTCCTCCTGCCGAAGTTGTCGTTATTGGAGCTGGTACGGTAGGTGAATATGCTACCAGATCTGCACTTGGACTTGGTGCCAATGTTAAAGTTTTTGACACCTCCATATCGAGACTAAGAAATCTTCAAGTTAAAGTTGGTAGACCATTGTATACTTCTACTTTACAACCTAAGTATCTTATGAAAGCCCTAAGACGGTGCGACGTTGCCATTGGAGCGCTTAAAGGAACTAATAGGGCTCCGGTGGTGGTAACTGAAGAAATGGTAGGAAAAATGAAAAATGGTGCTGTTATTATTGACGTAAGTGTCGATATGGGAGGTTGTTTTGAGACTACTGAAATTACGAGTCACGATCAGCCCACAAAAATTAAGCATGGAGTTATCCATTATGGGGTTCCTAATATTCCAGCAAGGTACCCTAAAACTGCATCGATATCTATCAGTAATATATTTACCCCGTATCTGTTAAACATAGCTGAAACCGGTGGATTAGAAAATGCCATAAGATTTGATTCAGGTTTAAAAAATGGATTGTATTTTTACCGAGGAATATTAACAAATAAAGCGGTTGCTAATTGGTTTGGCCTACCCTACAGCGATTTAAATATTCTATTATTTTAAAAAGAATTATTTCATCAACCCTATTTAAATAGCTAATGAGTATTTTAAAAAGATTTGCATTTTATTTTGGAGGTTTTGCTATCGGAATTGTTCTCTTGTTCTTTTTTATTGGCGGCAGTGGGGCATCGTGTGAATTTGATTACAGTCCAAATGCTAGGGTGTTAAAAAATATTCGAAATAAAGACCGAACATTAAGTTTAAAAAGTTTGACTACTCTTAAGGAAAATCAACTAGATACTTCCCTTATTTCTTTGGCATTGATAAACGGTAAGGTGTTATTTTCAAAAAGCAACACCTCATTGGACTCCTGTAAAATATATCAGATAGAATTTCCAGTAACCACTGAACTAACTAGTAAATTAGTATATCTAACTATTGAAAATTGTGACAAAAAAGCAATTGTACAAAAAATCGAAATCAAGAAATAAATTATAATTTTCTTCTTTGTTTTTCTTTCTTTATAAGCGAAAGCTCTCTGCTTGTTTGACCTGCTACGGAGGTATTTTCCTCTGCCCTCCTAATTAAATATGGCATCACGTCTTTAACTGGACCAAAGGGGATATATTTGGCAACACCATAGCCTAATTTAGCTAAATTGAATGTGATGTGATCACTCATACCATAAAGTTGGCCGAACCAAACTCTTGAATCGTTTTGAGCAATTTTATTTTCTTTCATTTGACGGATCGCTAAATAAGTGCTTTCTTCATTATGAGTTCCAACGAACAATTCTATCTCGCTCAAATTATTTAAAATGTAATTTAAAACTTCATTAAAACAAGCATCAGTAGCTTCTTTAGTCTCACATATAGGTGATTTGTAGCCCATTGCTTCGGCTCTCTCATTTTCTTTTTCAAGGTAAGCTCCCCTGACTATTTTATACCCTAATTTGTATCCCTTAGCAAGCGCTTTCTTATGCTCTTGTTTTAAGTAGTTTAACCGATCCCATCGATAACATTGTAACGTGTTAAAAACGACCACCTTTTCCTTGTTGTATTTAGCCATTAAATTTGTACACAGTTCATCTGCAGCCCCCTGCATCCAAGACTCTTCAGCATCTATTAAAAGTTTGATATTTGCTTGTGAAGCAGCTTTACTAGCAGTATCAAATTTTTTCTTGACCTGCGACCACTCAATGACCTCTTGATCGGATAATTCTATGTTTTCAGTAACTTTTTGGAATAATTCAAATCGCCCTAGACCGGTGGGTTTAAAAACGGAAAACGGCATAGCATTTTTAATTTTTGAAAACGCTGTTAATTCAATAATCTTCGTTAAAGTGTTGTTGAATTGCTCCTCTCCTTCCTTTCCTTCAACAGAATAATCCAATACAGATTTAACTCCTAATTCTGACAGCCTATCAACTACAGGCATGCAGTCATTTTCATTGACACCACCACAAAAATGATCAAAAACAGTAGAACGAATTAAACCCTCTACAGGTAAACGCGCATTTAAAGCAAATTTTGTGGCCACGGTACCAATTTTCACCAAGGGCTCATTAGCAATCATTTTGAATAAAAAAAAAGCACGCTCCAACTGGGAGTCGCTTTTTAGCTTGAAAGCTACTTCCGTGTTTTCAAAAATAGAATTGGTAGCCATTGTGGAAAAGATATATTAATTGATGAAAATTCAGTACTAATTATTACGTATCAAAGGTAATAAATTTTATACTTTTTTTTGTTTTAAAAAACTGATAATGGTCAATATTTAAGCATTGAAATTGAATTAAATCAATTTATATATTTAGCTTTGAGTTTTTTAAATATAATATGATTAAAATATGAGAGAAATTATTAAAAATACAGGCTCCGTATATTTTAGTTCTTCAAAGTGGAATGTCTTAAACTCAAAGATTAGCGATTTAAAACCATCCACTATCTTTATATTAGTGGATAGTAATACGTTAAAACATTGTTTAACTATTTTGCTAAATAAGCTAACGATAAAAGACAATCATAAAATACTAGAAATACAAGCAGGTGAGATGAATAAAAACATCAAAACTTGTGAATATTTATGGAATCAATTATCTGAAAATGGCGCGGATAGAAAAAGTTTATTGATCAATCTTGGTGGCGGAGTGCTAACTGATATAGGAGGTTTTGTGGCCTCTACTTTTATGAGAGGAATTCAATTCATTAATATTCCAACGACCCTATTAGCAATGGTAGACGCATCCATTGGAGGAAAAAACGGAGTCGATTTAGGAATCATAAAAAATCAAATCGGAGTCATCAACCACCCTGATATGATAGTAATCTGTAAAGAATTTTTAAACACTCTACCCAAAAAGGAACTTAAGGCTGGATATGCCGAAGTTATTAAACATGGGCTCATTGACTCTGATAATTATTGGGATAAAATTAAAGCTTTTAACGAATTGGATATTGAAGAGATTGATGCTATGATTTGGGAATCAGTGTTAGTAAAAAACAATATCGTCACCCTTGACCCTTCTGAAAAAAATATAAGAAAAACACTCAACTATGGCCATACTTTAGGACATGCCATTGAGTCTTACAGTATCGGCAATGACTCCATACCAGTCTTGCTACATGGAGAAGCTATTGCTATAGGCATGGTGCTAACTACCTACATTTCACATATTCAATGTGGATTTCCAGAAGACAAACTCATAGAAATAAGTACTTATATATTTAAAACTTTTAAAAAAATTGAGTTTGATCAAAATGATATTAACTGCATTATCAAATTATTAAAACACGACAAAAAGGGACACAATAACAAGGTTTTATTTGTTTTGTTAAATGATATCGGAAAACATAAATTAAACTGTGAGGTGCCTCAAAATAATATATTCGAAGCATTTGATTATTATAAAAACTTTATATAAAAATTTAAATATTCACGAAGATAATCTGCACCATTTAGCAATCGATTTAAACCTTTAAAATTCTTTAAAAATAGAATGCATTAATCGCTTTTTATCATTAATGCTTTCTTCCAGGGATATCATGGTTTCAGTTCGAGTAACTCCTTCGATATCGTCTAATTGATAAATAATATTTTTGGCCTGATTGGTGTCTTTTGCTCTTATTTTACAAAAAATATTAAATCGACCCGTTGTGACGTGCGCTACTGTAACAAATGGAATCTCACTTATACGTTCTAACACAAATTGTGTTTGGGAGGTTTTGTTGAGAAATATTCCAACATAAGCGATGAAAGAATAGCCCAACTTTTTGTAATCCAGCGTAAGAGAAGAGCCTGTAATTAATTTAACTTCTTCCATTTTTCTTACCCTAACATGAACCGTACCTGCCGAAATATTTAATTTTTTTGCTATGTCCGTAAAAGGTGTTCTCGTATTTTCAATTAACATGTCTAGAATCTTATGATCCGTGTCGTCTAATTTAAATTTTGCCATTTTTATAATTTAGGGGGCAAATTTACTAACTATACCTAAAATTCGAAACAATTTTTATCAAAATATTTCAAAGATTTCTGTTTTTTATTACTAATAACTGAAATTACTGAACCTATTTCGATATTTTGTTGAGAATTCACTAACACTTTTGCAAAACTTCCATCGATTTCTTTATGACCATATTTATCGTTAAGATCTCCGACAGCTGTAAGAATCGGGACAAATTTTATAGCACCCTTAACTAGAGTTTCTTTGAACTGAATGGCTAGTGAAATTTCTTTTTCTAGATCATTGATAAAGACATTTCTAAGGATGTAATCATAATAATTTTTTTTATTTTCAGGTATCTTAAAATAATCTTTATAGGATAGTAGATTAACTTTAGGGCTATTTAGGCCCAATAAAACCGAAAAGGAATAAAACAAATACTTTCTTGTTTGCTCTCGTAAGTAATCGTTTGAAGCATGACCTGCTTCAACTAAAATTACCGGAACCTCATTCATTTGAAAAAAATCACCAAAGCAATGCTCGTTAAAGGTATCATCATAACGACCAATTTGGCCTCTAATGTGATTTTCGAGATAATTATTAACACGAGCAATCATTTTCATTCCCTTTTTTCTGGAAGGAGTTACAGTCCGCTTACTATCGGAAGAAGGAGATAAAAAAGAGACCGTGGCTGGTTTCCCAGTAGCCAAACCAAAAATAGAACGTTGACCGTGCAAGTTTAAGCACAAATCGGGTTGAATCATTTTAAAAGTTTTAAACAAAGCCAAACTCTCGGTTTGAGATAAATTTTGCGCATCGCGATTTAAATCTACATCATTAGCATTATTTCTCGTATAGGAGCGCGCTCCGTCCGGGTTTAACATCGGAATGACATAGAGGGTGAATTTTTTATAAAACCTTCTAATTTGTGGGTTTAAATCATCGGTTTTTGATAAAAATTTAAATAAGTCAAATAATGCTTTAGTAGAAGTCGTTTCGTTCCCATGCATTTGAGACCAAGCAAATATCTTAAATGGGCCAGAACCAATTTTTACCAACGAAATTTCCTCACCCAATTCAGAAATTCCAACTTGAGATATTTGAAATTGACTTTCATACGTTTTATAAAGAGGTCTTAAATGATCTAAATTGAGATATCTACCGCGAAGTTTTGATTCAAAATTATCGGAAAACCAATCTTCAATATTCATAATTGTAAGAGTTAAAACACAAAGGTAATTAATGTATCGTTTACAAATGTAACGAGCTTTTTTACGGGCTATTGTTTACAACTGAAAACATTTTTTAATTTGAAACCTCAAAAGTAACAGCAGAAATAACACTATAAAATAAAATTAACATAATATTCACTATATCAATATATTATGTATTTTTAATAAAGTAACACATTAATTAAAAAAGTAAAAATATATTAAAATATATTGTGGTTATCATCTTAACCATTACATTTGTAAAAGGCAAATCACATCCATACATTATTACAATGGTAAACAGCACAGATTTTGGTAATAGGCTTCAAAAAATACTTGATTATTATAATATTTCTGCTACAGAATTATCAAATCAAATTAAGTTTAATAGATCTACCATATCCCACCTCCTATCTGGCAGAAACAAACCTAGCTTAGATTTTGTAATGAGAATTCTTCAAAAATATCCAGAAGTAGAATTGTATTGGTTATTGAACGGAAAAGGGATGTTTCCTGCAAGTATAAAAAATCCAACTCCTGATGATGATCTAAAAAGTAACCCAGCTACTATAATTGAGCATATTTTACCCCCAAACAAAAACCTAAAAGAAACATCAGCTAATTTAACAAGTAATGCTGATGTAGATCAAATTGTGATATTTTTTAAAGACGGAACGTTTAAGTCTTATAAAAATTAAGATATCTCGTTTAAAATTCAGAGTTTTGTATTAAAATTATATAATGAGAACTTGTTTCAGTTTATGTTTTTTATCGCTGTTGATGGGATGTTACAGTCCTGAACGAAAATGCCAAGATTTTAGAATAGGTACTTTTACCTATGAGGCCCTCGTTGGGACTGAGATACTAACAACCACATTTGTTAGAACGGATACCTTAGAAATTGATTATTTTCAAAATAAATCAGATACTTCCTCTATACGATGGATTAATGATTGTGAGTACATCATCCAAAAAATAAATCCAAAAAACAGAGCGGAACAAAAAGCTATTCACATGAAAATACTGACCACTCAAAATAACACGTATCTTTTTGAATACAATATCGTTGGCGATTCTCAGAAACAAAAAGGAACTGCAAAAAAAATTGATTAATGTCTTTAAACATTGTACTTGTAGAACCAGAAATTCATACGAATACTGGAAATATTGGAAGATTAAGTTTAGCTTCAAATTCAAACCTACATTTAGTAAAGCCCTTTGGTTTCGAATTGTCCGATAAGCGTTTAAAAAGAGCAGGGTTGGATTATTGGAAACATCTTTCTTTATTTATTTACGATGACTTTGATGATTTTTTAAGAAAAAACAAAAATGAAGAAATGGTTTTTCTTTCGAGTCATGCTAAAAAAGAACATTGGAACATTCCATTTACAGACAATATGTTTTTAATTTTTGGAAAGGAATCTAAGGGATTGTCCCATCAAATTTTAAAGAATCACATTGATAAAACTTATAAAATACCTCTCTACAATAAAAATATTCGAAGTTTAAATCTAGCAAACGCTGTTAGTATAGTAGTCTACGAAGGCCTTAAATCTATTCAATGAAATTAGAACAACCCAACAATCCATTACACGGAATTACATTGAAATTCATATTAGAATTTTTAGTTGAAACTTATGGTTGGTATGAGTTAGGTGGTCTTATAAAGATAAACTGTTTTAACACCAACCCCACCATAAAGTCTAGTTTAACTTTTTTAAGAAAAACACCTTGGGCTAGAAATAAAGTGGAAAGCTTGTATTTAAAAACGATTAAAAAACAATTAAAACCTTAAACAAAGGCTGTAAAATATTAGCGATTTTCATTTCATTAGAAAAGAAGTGTTTGGCCTTCGTCGTCTATTTCAGGATCAATAGGATTGTCCTTCGGTACATCACTAGAAGAATCTTCTTTAGAAATAGAAGTGTCTTGATCTTTTTTATCGGATACAGTCACATTAATTTCCTCGATTACTTCTAGTTCTTCCAAAGGAGTTTCTTCGGCGGGCTCATGACGTAAAGGTTCTTTTGGATTAATTTCAATTAATTTATATTTAGTTAATTGATTCCCAAGAGCTGTTATCCCTTTAATAGAAATAAAATCTTCTAATTTCAGTTCTGTATTTTCCTGACGCTCTTTACCTCTTTTCTTAGCAAAAACCAATTCTACGACAGGTCTGTAATCTGTAAATACAGTTTCCAAGTAGGACTTTGAATGATCTGATATTACTTTTTCTTCTTTATCAGGATTTTCTATTAAAAATCGTTTTACATAAAAAAGTTCTTTTTCGCCCTCCCAGTAGATCACAGAAATAGGCTTTTTGGGATCCCACTTTTCTAAAACAATCATCGCATCATTAAAATGAAGTGTTATTTCTGGCACAACTGTTTTAACGATTCCATTTTGATCTATAATTAATAGTCTATCTTCACTGGTAAAGTCTCCTAACAACTCTCCTCGTTGATCTACATTTAATCGTTGTACAGTTTCATCAAACCAAATTTTTCTTGGCTTTAAGGTTGACAAACCTTTTTCCTTTAACTCAATTCTCTTTACAGAGTACTTGGTAACTATATTCCCTCTAGATCCTCTACCTTTAACAATCATATCGGTAAAGTCAAGGTCAAATTTAAGTTTCTTTATACTACCAGTCTGTCTTAAAAATACGGTCACTAATTCAGCCTCACCATTAGGGTTGGCTGTAAAATAAATTACTTTAGTGGATTTAGTTCCTTTAGTTAGATCATAGGCCTTATCTCGGGTTATTGAAGTAACTGAAAACCTTTTAACGTAAGACGCTCCTCTCGCACCGTCTCTGTAAATCATATTATATATCGTACGAGTATCTTTTTTCTTAAAAACGGCAACGTGGATAATATCTTTTCCAATAAATGTTTTTGCACCAACTTTGGTGACCATCATTTTACCATCTTGAGTAAAAACAATAACATCGTCAATATCACTACAATCAGTAACATATTCGTCTTTTCGGAGGCTAGTACCAACAAACCCTTCTTCTCTATTTACGTATAGCTTAGTATTTCGAATTACTACTTTAGTTGCTTCAATATCGTCAAAAACTCGAATTTCAGTTTTTCGTTCTCTACCTTTTCCATAATCCGATTTTAGCCCTTTAAAATAATCTATTGCGAATTCGATGAGATGGTTTAAATGATGTTTAATTTGAGCTATTCGATCTTCCAAAGCATCTATTTTCTGCTGTGCTTTGTCAATATCAAATTTTGAAATACGTTTAATTTTAATCTCCGTTAACCGCACAATATCCTCTTCGACTACTGGTCTTTTTAAATGACCTATATGTGGCTTTAAACCCTTATCTATAGCGGCGATAACTCCTTTCCACGTTTCTTCTTCTTCTATATCTCTATAAATACGATTTTCAATAAAAATTCTTTCAAGGGATGCAAAATGCCATTGTGCCTCTAACTCGTTTAATTGAATTTCTAATTCGCTTTTTAACAATGCAACTGTCCTGTCTGTTGAAGTTTTAAGCATCTCGGTGACACCCACAAACAAAGGCTTATTATCCTCAATCACACAACCTAGAGGAGAGATAGGAGTTTCGCATTTTGTAAAAGCATAAAGTGCATCTATGGTTTTATCTGGTGATATTCCGTTGGGTAAGTGAATTAATATTTCTACTTCTGCAGCAGTATTGTCTTCAATTTTTTTTACTTTTATTTTCCCCTTTTCGTTTGCTTTTAAAATCGAATCAATTAATGATGTGGTAGTGGTACTAAAAGGAATTTCAGTGATGGACAACATATTTTTGCCATGGTGATTAATTCTTGCTCTTGACCTAATTTTTCCACCTCTTAACCCATTATTATAATTCGTTACGTCAGCGATACCTCCAGTTGGAAAATCTGGATATATTTGAAACCTCTTCCCTTGTAAATGCTTGATAGATGCTTCTATTAATTCTATAAAATTATGAGGCAATACCTTTGTCGATAAACCTACTGCAATACCCTCTGCTCCTTGCGCCAATAACAATGGAAATTTAACAGGTAAATTAATAGGCTCTTTTCTTCTTCCATCATAAGATGCCTGCCATTCGGTATTTTTTGGATTATAAACTACCTCTAGTGCAAATTTTGAAAGTCTTGCTTCTATATAACGAGATGCAGCTGCTCTGTCGCCCGTTAGTATGTTTCCCCAGTTCCCTTGGGTGTCAATTAAAATATCCTTCTGACCTATTTGAACCATGGCATCAGCAATACTCATATCTCCATGAGGGTGATACTGCATCGTATGCCCTACAATATTGGCAACCTTGTTGTATCGTCCATCGTCAAGGTCTTTTAAAGACTGCATAATTCGTCTTTGAACTGGCTTAAAACCATCTTCAATTGCTGGCACTGCTCGCTCTAAAATTACATAAGAAGCATAATCCAAAAACCAATCTTTGTACATACCAGTAACCTTAGTTATAGTATCTTCACTTTGGTTTTCAGCAGAATTTAATTCATCTTCATTGTGTTCTAATTCTTCACTCATATTTAATTCTATGTAATTTCTTATTCAACAATTTCGTCCAACTCAACTTTTAAATTATTGATAATAAACTCTTGCCTATTCGGGGTGTTTTTTCCCATATAAAATGCTAATAAATCTTCTATACTCATACTCTTGTCAAGCATTACCGGATCTAACCGAATATCATTTCCTATAAAATGTTTGAATTCGTCCGGAGATATCTCACCTAAGCCTTTAAAACGAGTAATTTCAGGTTTTGGTTTTAATTTTTCAATAGCTTTAACACGCTCGTCTTCAGAATAGCAGTATATGGTTTCTTTTTTATTACGAACTCTAAAAAGCGGAGTTTCTAATATATATAGGTGACCTTCTTTGATAACTTCAGGGAAAAATTGGAGAAAAAAAGTAAGTAGTAACAATCGGATATGCATCCCGTCAACATCAGCATCGGTAGCAATAACAATATTGTTATATCGGAGATCTTCCATTCCTTCTTCGATATTTAAAGCAGCTTGAAGTAAGTTAAACTCTTCATTTTCGTAAACTACTTTTTTACTCATTGCATAACAATTAAGAGGCTTACCACGCAAGGAAAAAACAGCCTGAGTATTAACATCTCGACTCTTGGTAATACTTCCACTAGCAGAGTCACCCTCAGTAATAAACAAGGTAGATTCTAGACGACGTTCTTTTTTCATATCCCCTAAGTGCACCCTACAATCTCTAAGTTTCTTATTGTGCAGACTCGCTTTTTTAGCTCTGTCTTTTGCTAATTTACGAATTCCTGTAAGATCTTTTCGCTCTCTTTCAGCTTGCATTATTTTACGTTGCAAAGCCTCTGCAGATTCGGTATTTTTATGTAAAAAATTATCTAAGTTCGTTTTTATAAAATCATTGATATAGGATCGTACGGTTGGAAGTTGACCGCCCATATCAGTGGAACCTAACTTGGTTTTGGTTTGACTTTCAAAAACTGGCTCCATCACTTTTATAGCAATAGCGGATACTATTGATTTACGAATATCACTGGCATCATAATTTTTACCGTAAAATTCTCTAACAGTTTTAACGATACTCTCTCTAAAAGCAGCTTGATGTGTTCCTCCTTGTGTTGTGTGTTGCCCATTAACAAAAGAATGATATTCTTCGCTATACTGAGATTTACTATGAGTGATCGCAATTTCTATGTCTTCTCCTTTCAGATGAATTATTGGATACAACATGTCCTCATTTGGAATATTTTCTTCTAATAAGTCTTTCAATCCATTTTCAGAGTGGTATTTTTCACCGTTAAAATCAATGGTTAACCCTGGATTTAAGTAGACATAATTTTTGAGCATCTTTACCACATACTCATTGCGAAACTTAAATTTTTTAAAAATGTTTTCGTCCGGAATGAAGCTAACCCTTGTCCCTTTTCGTTTTGAAGTTTCTTCAACTTCTGAATCCATTTTGAGTTCTCCTAATTCAAATTCAGCAAATTTAATTTGATTGTCTCTAACAGATTCGACTCTAAAATAACTTGACAGCGCGTTCACCGCTTTGGTACCTACTCCATTTAGCCCAACTGCTTTTTTAAATGCACGTGAGTCATATTTCCCACCAGTATTCATTTTTGATACCACGTCAACCACTTTTCCTAGCGGAATCCCACGCCCATAATCTCTGACCCTAACTTCTTTATCTTTGATTCGTATTTCAATAGTTTTACCAGCTCCCATAACGAATTCATCTATACTATTGTCAATGACTTCTTTTAATAGGATGTAAATACCATCGTCAGGTGAAGATCCATCACCCAACTTACCGATGTACATACCAGGTCTTAATCGGATGTGTTCTTTCCAGTCTAACGACCGTATATTATCTTCTGTATATTGTTGCTGAGCCATAGTTTAGGTATCCTGGCTAATATAAAATTTAGGTGGAAAAACTAAGGCTAAAAAAAGGGAAAGTAATTAACAATAATGAACCTAAAATTGTTGAAAAATATATGCGTACTATACGTTAAATCTAAAATGCATTACATCTCCATCATCCACAACATAATCTTTACCTTCTACACTTAACTTTCCAGCTTCTTTAACCTTTGCTTCACTCCCATAACTCACAAAATCAGTGTATTTAATTACTTCTGCACGAATGAACCCTTTTTCAAAATCGGTATGTATAACTCCTGCTGCTTGAGGAGCCGTGGAACCCACATCAATAGTCCATGCTCTTACTTCTTTTTCGCCCGCGGTAAAATAAGTCTGTAGGTTTAATAATTTATAAGCACCTCGTATAAGTTTTGCAGAACCTGCTTCTTCCAGTCCTAAATCTTCCAAAAACATCTGACGCTCTTCGTATTCCTCTAATTCGTTAATATCCGACTCCGTTCCGACCGCTAAAAATATAACCTCCGCATTTTCGTTGGAAACAGCATCTTTCACTCGTTCTACGTATTTGTTACCATTTGCTGCAGAAGCCTCATCAACATTACAAACGTACATAACAGGTTTGTCGGTGATAAACTGGATTGCATCAATAAAATCTTCTCGCTCTGAAGGAGTTAAATCGATAGCCCTAACTGAGGTTCCTGCCTCTAAACCTTCTTTAACTTTATTTAATGCAACTTCTTCCTTTTGAGCATCTTTATTACCAGTTCTAGATGCTCTTTTAACCTTATCTAATTTTTTCTCTGCCGTCTCCAAATCCTTTAGTTGAAGTTCGATGTCAATGGTTTCTTTGTCTCTAATCGGGTCTATACTTCCGTCAACATGAATGATGTTATCATTATCAAAACAACGCAAAACATGCAGAATAGCATCTGTCTCTCGAATATTACCTAAAAATTGATTTCCTAGACCTTCTCCTTTACTGGCGCCTTTTACCAAACCTGCAATATCAACAATCTCAACGGTTGCAGGTAAAACTCGTTGAGGATTTACTAATTCTTCAAGTTTTTCAAGTCTTGGGTCCGGCACATTTACAACACCGATATTCGGTTCAATCGTGCAAAAAGGGAAATTTGCACTTTGTGCTTTTGCATTGGACAAACAATTAAATAATGTTGATTTTCCAACATTGGGCAATCCTACTATTCCTGCTTTCATTTTTTAATTTTTAATGGCTGCAAATATACATTATCAATCACAAATCAATTCTTTATTTTTTGAAATTAAAAAAAAGCACTGAGCGAAGAGCGATAGCCTTGTTTTACATAGTAAAAGATTATTCGTCTCTATGTAAAAAAGATTTTTTTGAGAACAACTCTTTTTCGGTCTCAACGACATCTTCATCAGGAATACAACAATCTACTGGACAAACTGCCGCGCATTGAGGTTCTTCATGGAAACCAATACATTCTGTACATTTATCAGGAACTATAAAGTAAAATTCATCACTTATGGGTTCTTGATCTTCTGATGCATTCACCTGTTTACCATTTGGTAAAAGTACCGGACCGAACAAATCAGTCCCCTCTTCAAATTTCCATTCGTCTGAGGGTTCATAAATTGCATTGTTTGGACATTCAGGTTCACAAGCACCACAATTTATACATTCATCGGTTATTATAATTGCCATCGAATTTACTTTTTCTAACTTTGTGCAAATTTAAAACTTCAAGTTTTAACACCAAAAAATATAATGCAATTAATAAATAGAATTCAAGCTTTTGCAAAATTGGGGGAATTTATGAGTCAATTCTCAGAAAATAGTTATTTAGAAAAAGCGAACATACCCTTCAACGATCTTTATTTTAATAAGATGGTAGCGCTTATTAAGCAATCCAAATCTCATAATGGATGGTTTAATGAACATAATATTCAATTTGCTTTTAAAAGTTGGAGTGCGTGTTTAACAGATGAAAAACTATTAAAATGGACTTCTGAGTATGCTCTAGAAGGTTCACCAAATAAAAAAATTGCAATTATTCTAGCTGGAAATATTCCTCTGGTTGGATTTCACGATTTTATAGCAGTATTAATTACTGGAAATAATGTAATTGCAAAACTTTCAAGCAATGACAAACTTCTACTACCCTTCTTAGCGAACTATTTAATTGATGTAGAACCACAGTTTGAGGATAAAATAAATTTCACTTCGGAACAACTTGAAAATTTTGATGCGGTCATCGCTACTGGAAGTAACAATACTGCTCGATATTTTGATTATTATTTCGGAAAATATCCAAATATTATAAGGAAAAACAGAAATTCAGTTGCCATCTTGTCTGGCAAAGAAACTGAATATGAATTAATTGCTTTAGCTGATGATATTTTTAGATATTATGGGTTGGGCTGCAGAAATGTATCAAAAATCTATATTCCAAAAGATTATAATTTTGAAGCTTTTTTTAAAGCAATTTTTTGTTGGAAAAAGGTTATTAATGATCATAAATATATTAATAACTACGATTATAATAAAGCGGTATACTTAATGAGTAATTTTAATTTATTAGATAATGAATTTTTAATTTTAAAAGAAGATTCCAATTTTTCGTCACCTATTTCAGTTTTATTTTATGAATATTATGAAAATCTTTCTGCAATCAAAAAAATGTTAGACCATGAAAAGGAAAATATTCAATGTGTTGTTTCCAATTTAGACCTCAATGGTCAAGTTAATTTTGGAGAATCTCAAAGCCCAAACCTATGGGACTATGCCGACGACATTGATACATTGGATTTTCTTTTAAATCTTACCAATTAAATTATTAATTATTTAACGAATAATATTTTTGGTTTTCTGATATTTGCAATGCAATATTTTAAAAAATGAAAAAACATAATTTTAGCGCGGGACCCTGTATTTTGCCGCAGTCGGTAATGCAAAAAGCTTCAGAAGCTGTAATTAATTTTAATAACTCAAATCTTTCACTTATTGAAATATCTCATCGAAGTAACGATTTTGTTGAGGTCATGGAGAATGCCCGAAGTTTGAGTCTAGAATTATTAGGCCTCCAAAACAAAGGATACAAGGCGTTGTTTCTACAAGGGGGTGCTAGTATGGAATTTCTGATGGTTGCTTTTAATTTATTAGAAAAAAAAGCGGCATACTTAAATACGGGCACTTGGTCCAACAAAGCCATGAAAGAAGCTAAATTGTTGGGCGAATTGGTTGAAGTTGGTTCATCTAAAGATAAAAATTTTAATTATATACCTAAAAATTATTCTATCCCAACTGATGTAGATTATTTCCACTGCACTAGTAACAACACCATCTTTGGAACACAACTAAATAAATTTCCAAATACAACTGCTCTTAAAGTTTGTGACATGAGTAGTGATATATTTTCAAGACAACTAGATTTTTCACAATTCGATCTGATATATGCTGGAGCACAAAAAAATATGGGACCAGCTGGAACCACATTAGTCATTATAAAAGAGGAAATACTCGGTAAGGTTTCCAGAACAATTCCCTCTATGTTGGACTACCAAGTTCATCTTAATAAGGACAGTATGTTTAATACGCCTGCTGTTTTTCCAGTATATGTGTCAATGTTGACGCTAGAATGGTTAAAAAATTTAGGTGGTATTTCAGAAATTGAAAAAATTAATAATAAAAAAGCTGAAATCCTATATGCTGAAATTGATAGAAACCCTTTGTTTACTGGATTTGTTCCCAATATTGAAGATCGATCTAAAATGAATGCTACCTTTAACCTAGTAGATACCTCGCTGTCGAATCGTTTTGATCAATTATGGAACGAAGCTGGCATCAATGGTTTGAATGGTCATCGAAGCGTTGGTGGATACCGAGCCTCTATGTACAACGCTTTGCCCATAGAAAGTGTGGAGGTCCTTATAGAAGTCATGAAACGTTTAGAACAAAAAGCATAAAGTACAACTACTTATAAAACTGAATTATGAAAGTATTAGCAAATGATGGCGTATCAAAATCTGGTATAGAGTCACTGGAAGCTTCGGGATTTGAAGTGATAACCACAACTGTGGCTCAAGAACAATTAGTAGATTATATAAACAGTCATATAATTGATGTTCTTTTGGTAAGAAGCGCAACGAAAGTTAGAAAAGATATAATTGATTCTTGTCCCAGTTTAAAAATTATAGGACGAGGCGGTGTTGGTATGGATAATATTGACGTTGATTATGCTAGAAGTAAAGATATCAAAGTTATCAATACACCTGCGGCATCCTCAGCTTCCGTCGCAGAATTGGTTTTTGCTCATTTATTTGGAGGTGTTCGTTTTTTATATGATTCTAACAGAAATATGCCTTTGGATGGGGATTCAAAGTTTAAAGAACTCAAAAAAAATTATGGCGGAGGTCGTGAATTAAGAGGAAAAACGTTAGGCATTGTTGGACTGGGAAGAATTGGGCAAGAAGTCGCAAAGATTGGATTGGGATGCGGTATGAAAGTTATTGCCAGCGACAAATTTATGGAAACTACCACAATACAGCTTGAATTTTATGATGATCAAAAGTTAGATTTTGATATACAAACTATTCCATTTGAACAATTACTAAAGGAAAGTGATTTTATAAGTGTTCACGTTCCTGCACAAAATAATTATATATTCGGAAAAACAGAGTTTAGCAAAATGAAAGATGGTGCTGCAATTATCAACGCAGCAAGAGGAGGAGTTATTGACGAGGTAGCACTCATAGAAGCTGTAGAAACAAATAAACTTTCTTTTGCTGCCATTGACACTTTTGAAAATGAGCCAACGCCTGCCATTAAAGTTTTAATGAATGGTAAATTATCCTTAACCCCTCACATTGGCGCTGCGACCAGAGAGGCTCAGGACAGAATAGGAATTGAACTAGCAGACCAGATTAAAAGTATTCTCTTATAAATTTATCGCTGTCGGTATAAACAACTAATTTTTTATAAATATCAAGTGTTTTGGATTCATTAAATAATCATATTGGCAAACAGATAGCTATCATAAAAAACTTTAAAAAACATTGGGAAATTTCGTCGAATTGGCAATTAATATTTCCTTTTATGGGTTTGGCGGGGCTCTTCTACGCTGCCAATAAACTTGTAAATTTATTTAACATAAAACCTGTTTTTTTTAAATTTTTTTTGATCCTAGTAATCACCTACATTTTACTGAGAATAACGCTTTTCATTTTTAAAAAATTAGAAAAGAAATGGAAATTAACTTTTCGATGGGAAATGATTCGAGTTTTCATGGTTTTTGCACTTACAGGAAGTAGTAGTGCCTTGATAGGTAGACCTCTATTAAAAATAATTGGTGTCACAAAAGATAATTTTCAACCGCTAGTTTATTGGATTCTATACCTTTTGATTGGATTTTTATTTTATCAAATACTTTTAGTTACCTTTGGCTGGCTTTTTGGTCAATTTAAATTTTTTTGGAATTTTGAAAAAAAAATGATCAAAAGAATGAAATTAGGGTTTTTGTTAAATGAAAAATAGAGAAAAAATAAAATTTTCACTTAATACCGCTGCACTATTGTTGGTAACGATAGTGTTGTTTCCCTCAGTTTTTCAATTGGCCCACGTTTTTGAAAAACATGAACAAAATTATTGTTTTGAAAATTCCACACACATTCATGAACACGAAATTGAATGTTCGGTCTGTGATTTCAAGTTAAATTCTACTGACGATCAATTACCAAAGTATGTTGAATTTTTAGCAATCAATTTTGACAAACAACTAACTTTAGAGTATTATAACTTCAAATACAATCATCAGCATTTATCTTATTCTTTAAGAGGACCACCAACTCTGGAAATCTAATTTCATTTATTGGCTTGTGTTCGTTTTATTTAATCACAAGCTTCCCTTTACTCAGAGTATCAAGTAATTCATAAAATATGAAGTATTGTATCATCATTACTTTATTGTTTAGCTGTGTAATGAATAGCCAAAATTGCAATCATTCCCTTGAAGGGTATGTTTTAGATTTTCATAATGGAGAACCTATTGCTGGCGCAACCTTACAAATTGAAAATTCTCAGCTTCGTACAATTTCAGATAGTAATGGAAAGTTTATTATCAATAACCTTTGCGAGAGTTCGCTAGAACTTATCGTTTCACATATTTCTTGTGATCAAAAAACAGTGGAAATTGATATTAAAAACACGATACAAACGACCATTTATTTAGAACATCATATTGAAGAACTTGAGATGGTAGCCATCAAAGGAAACAATTCGAACAATGGTGCTATTTCTGCGCAAAAGGAAAAAATAGATAAAAAAATAATCGACAATTTTAGTTCCGAAAGTTTGGGAACTATTTTAAAACAAGCTAAAGGAGTTTCTTCCATAAATACAGGAAATAAGATTGTAAAGCCAGTGATTAACGGATTGCATAGTAGTAGAATTGCCATAATGAACAACAATGTTCGTATGGAAGATCAAGAATGGGGTATTGAACATGCTCCCAACATTGATGTCAATGCAATCGATAATATTACCGTCATTAAAGGGTCCAATGCCTTGGCTTATGCGGGGGATGCTATAGGTGGTATTGTGATTTTAAAACCGCTACGTTATCTAAATAAAGACACTTTGTACGGAAAAACTATTGCAGGTTTTCAAAGCAATGGTCGGGGATATAATCTTAGCAGTATGCTCTCTAAAAGTTTTAAGAACGGATGGTTTGCAAATGGAAATGTTGGTTATAAACAAAACGGAGATTTAAATTCCCCTGATTATAATTTAACCAACACTGGAGCAAAAAGTTTTTCTGGAAATGGAATCGTGGGCTATCAAAATTTTGAATATGGTTTTGAAGCCAATCTAAGTTATATAGACAATACTATGGGTATTTTAAGTGCCTCTCATATTGGTAATGTAGTAGATTTGGTCAATGCAATCGATAACGAAGAACCTCTTATAATTGATGATTTTTCGTATGCGATTAATTCACCTAAACAAGAAGTAACTCATTTATTAGGTAAAATTAACTTTTATAAACGTTTTAGTACTCTAGGTAAGCTTTCTGTTCAGTATGATTATCAAAATAACCATCGTTTTGAATTTGATAAAAGAATTGGAGATGATAGAGACAAACCAGCGGTCGATCTTGAATTAATTACCCAAAATGTAAAATCAGATTTGATTATTGATAAGTTTGACAACTCAACAATTTATTTAGGAGTTACTGGTAAGTATCAAGAAAATATTGCCAATCCAGAAACTGGAGTTAGAAGACTCATTCCTGATTATGAGAAAACGGATGTTAGTTTTTATGGCATATGGAATACTACTTTTAACGATAAGTTAAAAGGTGATTTTGGAGTACGATATGATTATAATTTTATTGATGCGCAAAAATATTACATTACTAGTCGATGGGAAGAGCGAGGGTATAACGTGGATTTCAGTGATTTTATCGTGGACAACTTGGGAACTCAACTACTAACAAACCCAACATTTTCCTATCACAATATATCGTTATCTGTAGGTTTTGTTTATAGTATAAATAAAAATAATGGTCTTATTTTTAATTATGGGTTATCATCCAGGCCACCAAACCCGTCAGAATTATTTAGTGATGGATTGCATCATTCCGCTGCGCGAATAGAATTAGGCGATTTGAGATTGACTAAAGAAATGTCAAACAGAGTTGGACTTAGTTATCAACTTGAGTCCAATAAAACAACTCTAAATATAGATACCTTTATCAATCAAATCAATGATTTTATCTATTTGAAACCCACTGGTACGCAGTCGACCATTCGTGGGGCATTTCCAGTCTGGGAGTATTTCAAAACCAATGCGTTACTGATAGGTATTGACACTAGCTTTGATTATCAATTTACGGAATATTGGAGCTTAAACTCAAAATTTTCATATGTGTATGGACAAAACACAAAGGAAGACATCCCATTAATCGATATTCCTGCATTTAAATTAAATAACGCACTTAATTATAAATTAAAAAAGTGGAATCAATTAAACATACGTTTAGCGCATGAGTGGGTAGGTAAACAGAATAGGTATCCTAATTATAATTTTGAAACCTATATCCCAACTACTGAAGAATACTTAGAAGTAGATATAAGTACGCCTCCCAATGCATTCCAATTAATTCATTTATACGGAGATGTGACCTTTTTATTCAATGAAAAAATGAATTTAAATTTAATGTTAGGAGTCACCAACCTGTTCGACACCACCTATAGAGAATATTTAAATAGACTAAGGTATTATGCTGATGATACCGGAAGAAATATTACTATTCAAATTAAATTTAACTATTAAAAAACAAAAACATGAAAAATTATTTTAAATTAATATCAATTGCACTTTTTACACTCTTATTCGTTGCTTGTTCTAGCGATGACGATGCTGCACCTGAACCTGTAAATGAAGAAGAAGTAATAACAACAGTTATAGCTACTTTTACCTCTGAATCTGGAGCTCAAGTTATTTTAACATCAAGAGATTTAGATGGTGAAGGGCCAAACGGTCCTGAAACAACAATTAGTGGTGCTTTTAGTAGTTCTACAAGCTATACCGGTGCTGTGGAGTTTAGAAATGAGCTAGAAGATCCTTATGAAGACATAACAGTAGAGGTTTTAGAAGAAGCTTTAGAGCATCAAGTTTTCTATAATTACACTAGTGACCTGGGTATGATTAGCTATTCAGATGAAGATGCAGATGGTAATCCAATTGGATTGAATGTAAGTTATGAAACGTCGAGTTCTGCAAGTGGAACTATTACCATAACATTAAGACATGAGCCAAATAAAAGCGGTGCTGGAGTTAATGAAGGTGATATAACCAATGCAGGAGGAGAAACTGATGTAGAAGTTTCTTTTGATGTAGAGGTTCAATAAGTTGCATTTAAGCATAAAAAAGCCCCATTAGGGGCTTTTTTTGTTAGCTTTAGTTTCCGAATCATCTGGGGCGTTTTTTTTCCAAACAAAGGTATAGAGCCACATCAACGTAAATGTCGGAATAACATCTAAGCCTGGAATTATTTCTTCTAAAAAAACAATAACAGCAGCGATTTTACCTTCAGTACTGCGGTACATTTTATTCATTTGGGAGGCAGCATAAGGTGCCCACACTAAATCCACGATAGTCCCCCAAAATGGAACAAACATGGTAGCCATTCCTATTAAATCGAATAAAATTCCTTTTTTTAATAATTTATATTTGTCCATTTATAAAATTACTAAACAAGTTAAGAGCTCCCCTATCTCTATAAAAAATAAAGAGCTTGTCTATTTTAATTTAGTTGAAAATATATTTTTTATTTTTTCGATTTTCGGAGTAATGGTATAATCGCAGTATCGTTGTTCAGAATTTTGGTTGTAGTAATTGTGATGATCTTCTTCAGCATCATAAAACAAGTCTAAGGGAGTAATTTCGGTCACAATTGGATCTTTAAAAAAATTACTTTTGTTTAATTGGTCTATGAATACTTCAGCTGATTTTTTTTGTGCAGGGGTAGTGTAAAATATTCCACTTCGGTATTGGGTTCCAATATCAGCCCCTTGTTTATTTAATGTCGTAGGGTCATGTGTTGCAAAAAATATTTCTAGCAAACTTTCAAAAGAAACCAGTTGAGAGTCATAATCAATTTGAACTGCCTCAGCGTGACCTGTTCGACCGGAACAAACCTCTCGATAACAAGGATTTTTTATGGTGCCACCAGTATAACCAGGTTTAATTTTTATAACGCCTTTTATCCGTTGAAAAACTGCCTCCGTACACCAAAAACAGCCACCGGCAAATATTGCTTTTTCCATAATTTAGAATTTAATACTAAACTACAATTAATCAATCAACCAACTTACAGACGATCAATTTTTAACGTTTTGTTAGTAAACTAAACCTAAGTTAGCCTTAGTTTTGTTTACGTTTATACTAAGACTCTAATTAAGTTAATAAATGCGTTATATACTTTCCTTATTGCTTTTGTTATTAGGTACTTCCACTTTTTTTTCACAAGAAAAAAAAACAATAGAAGCGAGCAGGATAAGTAACCCTCCAAAAATTGACGGTGTTTTAAACGACGATATATGGAAATCAATATCTGGTCTATCAGACTTTAAGATGTTTGAGCCAGGAAATGAAGGACTGATTAGTCAAGAATATCAGACAATAATAAAAATGGCATACGATGATAATGCCGTTTACATTGCGGCCCATATGTCTGATCCTAATCCTAATAATATCCTTCGTCAATTAAGTCAAAGAGATGATGTTTTTGTGCAAGCCGACCTTTTTTACGTTGCGTTAAATACCTTAAACGATGGAATCAATGAAACTAGATTTTATGTGACTAGTGCAGGAACTATTGGAGATTCCAAAAGTTCTCAAAATGACGAAGATTTTAATTATGATGTTGTTTTTGATTGTAAAATCTCAATAGATGCTAAAGGCTGGTATGCAGAATACAAAATACCCTACAATGCTTTGAGGTTTCCAGAAATTGAAACACAGGATTGGAGTGTTAATTTTTATAGAGAGTTAAAAAATAAAAATGAAACGCATAGCTGGAATTTCATTGACAATAAAATTGGAAATGAAAAATTATACAATGGGTTAATAACAGGAATAAAAGACATCAACCCACCGGTTAGATTAACGTTTTATCCCTTTGCACAAGGGCTTGTTTCAAATCTAGACGATGATATCGAAACCAATATTACCGCGGGCTTAGACTTAAAATATGGGATTAGTGATAGTTTTACTTTGGATTTAACATTGGTCCCTGATTTTGGACAAACGGCCTTCGATGAAGTTAGACTCAACTTAGGACCTTTTGAACAAACATTTGAAGAAAACAGAGCCTTTTTTACAGAAGGCGTAGAACTTTTTAATAAAGGTGAAATTTTCTTTTCTAGGCGTATTGGAGGCCCACCCTCAGGCACCATTGAAGATCTTAATGCCAACGAGATCACTACCGAAACTCCTTCGAATGTAAACATACTGAATGCTATAAAAATTTCTGGAAGAACTAAAAAAGGATTGGGGGTTGGTTTTTTAAACTCAATAACAGAACGGACCTACGCTACTATAAGAGATACTCTTAGCGGAACTACTCGAAAAAAAATAATCGAACCCATAACAAATTACAATATTTTTGTTTTGGATCAAGTTTTTAATGGTAATTCATCGGTATCGCTTATCAATACAAATGTACTAAGGGATGGTTCCGATTTTAGAGATGCTAATGTAACGGCAGGTGTATTTAGTATTGCCGATAAAGAAAACCGGTTTAGAACTTCAGGAAGGGCGATTTTTAGTAATGTTAACGATGGAGAAGGTTTTAAGACAGGTTTTCAATCCGAATTTGATATGTTTAGAACAAAAGGTAACCTTAGATATCGTGTTGGCCATGATTTTGCTAATACGACCCTAGACATTAATGATTTAGGAGTTAATTTTAGAAATAATTACAACAATTTTATAGCTGGTATTTCCTACGAAATATTTGAACCGTCAAAGATTTTTAACAAATATGAAATAAGTTTAACAGCAAGACATCGGAGGCTTTATAGACCAGATGTTCAAACAAGTAACAATTTAAGTTTAGATTCTTTTTTTTTCACAGCCAATCGTTTTGCATTTGGTTTAGATGCCGATCTAACTAGCGAAAGAAAAGACTATTTTGAACCTCGTGTTGCTGGTAGGTACTTTATTTATGCTCCAAATTTTAGAGTTAGTAGTTGGATATCTACTGATTTTAGAAAGAAATTTGCTTTTGATCTAAGGGTTGGTTTTAAAAATTTTATTGACGACGCGCAATACAATTATAAAATTGGATTTACACCAAGATACCGCGTCTCCAATCATTTTATATTAATATGGGAAGCAGAATTATATACTAGTAAAAACAATAAAGGTTATATCGATGACAATGGTATGGATGTTTATTTTGGGCAAAGAGATATTCTTAACCTAGAAAATTCGCTTCAGGCGACTTATAACTTTGACCCCTATAAAGCAATAGATTTAAGATTCAGAAATTTTTGGGGTACGGCAGATTATAGCGATGATTTGTTTTTTTTATTAAATCAAAATGGAACTTTAAGTCTTTTTGACTACAACACTTCCGAATACAATCCAAATACAAATTTTAACATATGGAATATCGATTTAAGTTTCAGATGGCGTTTTGCTCCCGGAAGTGAACTTACATTCCTTTACAGAAATCAAATTTTCAACGAGGATGATTTGTCCAATATCAACTTTGGCGATAGCTTGGATAATTTATTTAAACAATCCGTTCAACATACTTTTTCAATTCGAGTGACCTATTTTCTGGATTACAATAATTTTAAAAATATTTTTAAAAACAATTCATAACTACAGAATTGTCTAATCTTCTTTTAAATAGTATTTTCACGTCGTAATTTAATTTTTTATGATAAAAGCGGTCAATTTACATAAGTTTTACGACGAATTACACGTCTTGAAAGGGGTGAATCTGGAAATAGAAAAAAGTGAAGTCATTTCTATTGTTGGAGCCTCAGGAACCGGAAAAACAACCTTGCTTCAAATTTTGGGAACATTGGATTCTTTTTCAAGCATTAATGAAAAAAGTTCATTGTCAATAGATGGTCAGGATATTGATACCTTGAACCAACAACAATTAGCAAAATTCAGAAATAAAAACTTAGGTTTTGTTTTTCAATTTCATCAATTATTACCAGAATTTAGTGCCCTAGAAAATATTTGTATTCCTGCATATATTGGAAATGTTCCAAAAACAGTAGCAGAAAAAAAAGCAAAAGAACTGCTATCATTTTTAAATCTTAGTAACAGAATAAATCATAAGCCCAACCAACTTTCTGGAGGAGAACAACAAAGGGTTGCGGTAGCTAGAGCGCTCATAAATGATCCGGCTATCATCTTAGCCGATGAACCAAGTGGTAATTTAGATACTGAAAGCGCAGAAAATCTACACAATTTATTTTTTAAACTGAGAGATGAATTTGGACAAACATTCGTTATTGTCACTCATAACAATAACTTGGCCACTATGGCAGATCGTAAATTAGTAATGAAAGATGGAATTATTTTACCCTAATCATGAATCAAAAAGATTTAAAAGATTTTCTTGATGTTAAGGTTAAAGAATACAATAACAAAAAATTTATTGAAAGTGATCCTATCCAAATTCCACATCAATTATTAAAATATGGTGCCTCAAAAAACGATTTAGAAATCATAAGTTTTTTAGTGGCTACCATTTCCTGGGGAAATAGAAAAAGTATCATCAACAACTCGAACCGTTTACTAAGCCTAATGAAGCATTCCCCTTATGAATTTGTAATGAATTACTCGAAGAAAGAATTTCACCAAATCACAGGTTTTGTTCACCGAACTTTCAATGATAAAGATTTACATTATTTTATGTTAGCGCTTCAAAACATTTATAACCATCATGGCGGTTTAGAATCCATATTCAAAAATAATATAAGACACCATTCATTACAATTTGCGATCCATGAATTTAAAAAACTGTTTTTCAGCTTACCGCATCTTAAAAGAACTGAGAAACACGTAAGCGATCCCGTCAAAAATTCTGCCGCTAAAAGAATTAATATGTTTTTAAGGTGGATGGTAAGAACAGACCCTAACGGTGTTGATTTTGGAATCTGGAAAACCATACCGATGTCCGTATTGTCCTGCCCATTGGATGTTCATACAGGAAATGTCGCTAGGAAACTTGGTTTAATCTCAAGAAAACAAAATGACGCTAAAGCCCTAAAAGAACTGGACCAATCATTAAGAATTTTAGACGAAAATGATCCTGTAAAATATGATTTTGCTTTGTTTGGCTTGGGTGTTTTTGAATCTTTTTAACGGTCTACATTACAAAAAATTAGGCTTGACATCTCTCGTCAAAATAGATGTTTAGGAGTTTAATGGGGAGGTATTTAAATTTAATTTCACCTTTCTGTGCAACTAGTCATCATTATTATACGGCATTGTTTATATTTGCACAATAAATATTGGAATGCAGTTTAAACACCCTGAACTTCTTTACGCACTATTTCTACTTATCATTCCTATTTTTATTCATCTATTTCAATTAAGACGTTTCAAAAAGTTAGATTTTTCTAATGTGGAATTTCTAAAGAGAGTTCTAATTAAAAATCGTAAAAGCTCACAGTTAAAGAAGTGGATCACGCTGCTTACAAGAATGGCTATTTTCTCTTGTATTATTTTAGCTTTTTCCCAACCTTTTTCTGCAACCAAGTCGGCACTAAAAAGTGATAAAGAATTAGTCATCTATATCGATAATTCATTTAGTACGCAACTAACAAACGCAGAAGGTATATCATTACAAACCCATTTACAAAAATTATATACCCAGAATTTTTACGATTATAAAATTAATTGGATGACCAATGATTTTTCTAAAAGAAACACTGCTGCACTAGACTTAAAGAACGAAATTTTAGCAGTTAAACATTCGCAAAAACAATTGAGTCCAAGCGAAGTTATTTTTAGAGCCGATCAACTTTTTTCAACAAAAAAAAGCAACTCGGAAAAGAGAATCATTTATATATCCGATTTCCAATCTATATACGATTTTCCTGTAGTTCCGGATGAATTTATTGTAGACGCCATAGCTCTTAAATATCAGGAGGCTTCTAATATTCATCTTGATTCTATTTATATATCCAATACAACTATTAATGGTGTTAAACTTAAGGTATTAATAACTGGTCAAGGACGTATCCCCAAAACAGTCCCTATTTCACTTTATAAAAAAGAAAAGTTAATAGCAAAAACTGCCGTTGATTTTAGTCCTAATATAAATCGTGAGGAAACAAAAGAGGTCGTTTTTGAAATTAATAATAATGAAAATTTTGAAGGGAAAATAGAAATTACAGACCCTAACTTATTATTTGACAACAACTTGTATTTTAGCACCAATCTTTTAAAAAAGATTAAAATTTTAGCAATTGGTGATGCTGATGATAATTATTTAAAGCGAATTTTTAAAGAAAACGAATTTTTTTTCAAACAACAAAATACTAAGAGTTTAAACTATACCGATTTTAACAATCAAAATTTTATAATATTAAATGAATTAGAACAACTATCTGCGTCATTGATTACCGCTTTAAAATCTTATACAGACCAAGGTGGTTCTTTATTAATCATTCCATCAAGCAATGCAAACCTTGGAGAATACAACCCATTGTACAAATTGCTTGGACTAGGAACGATTTTACGTTTTAATGAAGAAGAAAAAAAAATTACCAAAATAGAATTTGAAAACCCCTTGTATAAAAACGTATTCGAAAAGGAAATCGTTAATTTCCAATATCCTATTGTCAATTCGTTTTTCAAGTTAAACTCGTCTGCCCAAAAAATATTAAGCTTTGAAGATTCAAAACCTTTTATTTTAAAAAACAATCATATTTATACTTTAACTGCTGCCATCAATACACAAAACTCAAATTTTCAAAATTCACCACTTATCGTACCTACCTTATACAATATGGCAAAACAAAGTTTGGCATTGCCCCAACTTTATTATGAAATCGGGAAACAAAATGACTATTCAATACCGATTGCTATTAAACAAGATGAAATACTAAAGATTTCGGATAGTTTAACCACCTTTATTCCATTGCAACAAATCAAAAGCAGCCAGGTTAACATAACTACTTCAGAGGCCCCCTATAAGTCTGGAAATTATACTATTACACTGGATGAAGAAGTCATAGATAAAATAAGCTATAATTTTAACAGAAAAGAGAGTACTTTAAGGTACGCAGACCCTAATAATTGGAATACTATAAATTTATATAAAAATGTGGAAGATCTATTTGAAAATATAGCTCAAGACAATAAAATTAATAGTTTTTGGAAATGGTTTGTTATTTTAGCACTGCTGTTTCTTTTAATAGAATTGGTAATTTTAAAATTTTACAAATGAATATTTTAATCAAAGCTGCAATCATCGTTGACGAATCAACAAAACATCATCTTAAAAAAAGAGATGTTTTAATCGAAAAAGGGGTAATTACTAAAATTGCAAAAACAATCGCTAATAGTAAACAAATAAAAGAAATCAAATTACCCAACCTGCATATTTCTCAAGGTTGGTTCGACACGAGTGTTTCGTTAGGTGAACCAGGTTTTGAAGAACGAGAAACCCTACAAAACGGTTTATTAACAGCTGCAAAAAGTGGATTTACTCATATAGCTGTTAATTCCAATACCAATCCAGTGATCGATCATAAATCTACAATTCATTTTTTAAAATCGCAGGCTAGCAACAACGCTGTCTCTTTGTATGCTGTAGGAGCACTAACGGCAGGATCTAACGGAAAAAATTTAGCGGAATTATACGACATGAGTACCGAAGGGGCTATTTGCTTCTATGACTATAAAACTCCCATAAAGAATCCAAACCTACTAAAAATAGCCTTGCAATATTCTCAAACATTTGACGGTCTTGTACAATCGTTTCCTTTTGAGGACTCTATTGCTAAACAAGGTAATGTAAATGAAGCTACCAACAGTACCAAATTAGGATTAAAAGGAATCCCAAATTTAGCAGAGGAACTTCAAATTATTAGAGATCTGTATATTCTCGAATACACCGGAGGAAAGCTTCACATACCAACTATTTCAACAAAAAAATCAGTCGCTTTAATTAAAGATGCTAAAAGCAAAGGTTTAAATGTTACTTGTAGCGTATCCATAAACAATCTTGTTTTGACGGATGATGTTTTGGAGAACTTTGATTCCAACTATAAACTACAACCACCACTTAGAACCATAAAAGATATAAAGGCCCTGATAAAAGGATTAAAAGAGGGAACTATTGATGCGGTTACCAGCGATCATAACCCTATCGATATTGAAAATAAAAAAATTGAATTTGATCACGCACTTTATGGAAGTATTGGTTTAGAGAGTTGTTTCGGAGCCTTAAACAACACTTTAGATATTGAAAAAACCATAAAGTATTTAACAGGATTAAAAGAAGATTTTAAAATTCAAATAAACAGTATAAATGAAGGGAATAATGCAGATATTACTTTATTTAATCCTGAGGAGCAATGGGTGTTTAGCGAAAAGGACATCCTATCTAAATCAAAAAACTCAGCCCTTCTTGACTGTCATCTTAAGGGTAGAGTGTACGGAATTATTGCCAATAAAAAAATGATTTTAAATTAATGAAATACAAAGGAAATTATAAAGCAGTACTCGCCTATTTATCCTTCGTTGGGTTAATTATTGCCTACATTCTAAATATGGAAGAAAAAGATAAACTCGTAACCTACCACATAAAAAACATGTTTGGTTTAGTGGCGCTTTTATTTATTTCTACTACTTTTTTAAACGGTAATTCCTTTTTGTTTTTTAGTGGCCAAGTACTTTGGGTTGGTTGTTTTTTCTGTTGGACATACTCTCTAGTTATGGCAATTACTGGAAAACAGAAAGGAATTCCCTTTGTTACAGATGTGTTTCAAAAATGGTTTCATTTTTTAAATCAATAAATGGAAAAGCAACAATTACAATTAGAACATCAGTACAGACCTTCTAATTTAAAAGATTCTGAAAAAGTCCCAATCATTATTATGCTTCATGGCTACGGGAGTGACGATAACGATTTGTTTTCATTTGCATCCGAATTACCCTCTAAATACGCTGTCATTTCATTACGAGCACCCTACCATTTAAATCCTCATGGTTTTGCTTGGTATGCCATTCATTTTGATAAGGTAGATGGAAAGTGGAGTGACGACCAACAAGCTGTAAAATCGAGAGATATAGTGGTTAATTGTATCCATGAAATAATTGAAAAATATCCCGTTGATAAAAACAATATCAGTCTTTTGGGTTTTAGTCAAGGAACAGTCCTCAGTTTTTCAATTGCAATTAGTTATCCAGCTCTTATAAAAAACGTAATTGGTTTAAGCGGCTATGTAAACGAAGAGATTCTTAAAGAAGATTATCATAAAAACGATTTTAAGAATTTAAACATTTATGCTTCTCATGGTAGTTTAGACCAGGTAATACCTGTAGAATGGGCAAGAAAATCAAATGCTTTTTTATCCAACTTAGTACCCGATCTTACGTATAACGAATTTCCAATAGGTCACGGGGTTTCACCTCAAAATTTTTATGATTTTAAGAACTGGCTCGAACAACAAAACTAATTTAAAATGATGGGTACAGTAACGATGATAGTTGCGTCAATTCAATTTTATTCGCTTTGGTTACATAATATTCTAAAATCATTTCACCCCAATAACGACCGTCCGTAAAATCTGCAATAATCCATTTATGATTCAAGAATTTAATTTTATTTATTTTCATTTTTCCATTCATGCCCTCATAAGGAATTAGGTAGTTTTTTTTGGTTACTAAATTTTGATCGTACATATAATCGGTAACCTGACGTTCTAATTCTAGTGCCTCAAAGCCCAATTCTTCAATGTAGGATACTGCATTTTCGTTTCCCTGGAGGTTAAAATAGTTATTGCTTGAATTTTCAATAGATAAAATCGCGATGGAATCCTTGAGGGTTGTCAATTCATTTTTTAAATCAGCAATTGTATTTCGTTGTTTTTCAATTTTGTTTTCTTGCTTTTCGAATATTTTTTTTTCATTCATATACTGAAATATTACAAACAGTAACGTAAATAAAAACAAATACATAAATAGGGTGCGTTTCATTTTTTATAGGCTTAATTTAAGGGTGTCATAGGCTAAAAACACATTGTCAGGAAGTTCTTTTTCAATTTCAGAATGAAAACCCAACAAATGACTAATATGGGTTAAATAGGCTTTTTTTGGTTTAATAATATGTATAATCTCTAAAGCTTCCTCCAGAGAAAGGTGCGAATAATGTTTTTCTTTTCTTAGGGCATTAATTACCAGTATAGAGGACCCTTTTATTTTTTTGAGTTCTTCTTCAGCGATTGTTTTAACGTCTGTTAAGTAGGTAAAGTCATCTATTCTAAAACCTAATATCGGTAATGTTCCGTGCAATACTTCAATAGGAATAATTTGCTTTCCCCCTGCGAAAAAACTACTCGCTTTTGATATTTCAATTTCATTTAAGGTTGGAGAACCCGGGTATTTATGTTCAGTTTCAAAGATGTATGAAAACCGTTGGTACAGATTTTTAAACACTTGCTTTTGAGCGAAAAAAGAAATAGCGCCTTGTTTAAAATAAAAAGGTCTAATATCGTCAATACCAGCTGTATGATCGTTGTGCTCGTGCGTTAGTAAAACTCCATCAATTTTTTTACAATTAGCTCTCAACATTTGTTGTCTAAAATCAGGACCGCAATCTATGATATAGTTATAATTACCCCATGAAATTAAGATAGAAACACGAAGTCTTTTATCTTTAAAATCATCACTTTTACAAACCGGATGGTCACTTGCAATTACTGGAATTCCTTGCGATGTTCCAGTTCCAAGAAAGGTGATTGTTAAACTTGAATTCATCAGACAAAAATAACAGTATTTATTTTGTTTAACTAAGGTATTTATTAACTTTGTTCCCAGAAAATAAATATCATGTCCATTAGCATTTCAGGAGATAAAGAATTTGAAAACATTCCATCTATTAAGAGTAAAGCTCTTAGAATTAATTTAAATGAAAATATTTACGGTTCATTTGCTGAAATTGGGGCTGGACAAGAAACCGTACGAAATTTTTTTAAGGCTGGAGGAGCATCTGGTACAATAGCTAAAACAATGTCTGCTTATGATAAAGATTTTAGCGACTCCATTTATGGTATCGAAAAAGACAATCGATATGTTACAGAGTCCCGTGTAAAAACAATGCTTAGCCATGAAATTAATCTAATTGAGCAGCGACTTTCTAGAAGTAAACATCCAAACAGATTATTTTTCTCATACGCCAATACAGTAGCTACTATTGATTTTGCAAAAAAATTTAAAGGTCACGGATGGGTTGGTATTAAATATCAAATTGAACCTGATGGTGATTATAACGAAATTGTATTGCATATTCGATTTCACGAAAATGAAGCTACACTGCAACAAAACACGCTTGGAACGTTGGGTGTAAATCTTATTTACGGTGCATTCTACAAATTCAATGAGCCCAAAAAATTACTTCGATATTTGTACGATCATATCGATCGAGATAAAATTGAAATTGATACCATTAATTTTTCAGGGCCACAATTCAGTGAAGTTGATAATCGATTAATGAGTTTACAACTTATAAAAAATGGAATGACTCAAGCAGTTATGTTTGGACCTGATGGAAAAAACATATTGCCTGCAGCTATTTTATACAAAAAAAATATCCTAGCCCTAAGAGGAAGCTTTAGACCCGTAACTAAAGTAAATATCGATATGTATGAAAAATCATTGGATATTTTCAAAAAAGAAAAGAAAGTCGATGAAAATAAAACCATCGTCATTTTTGAGATTACCTTGTCTAACCTTCGGGCAGAGGGAGAGATAAACGAGGAAGACTTTATGTCTCGTGCAAGATTATTATGCTCATTAGGACATACGGTAATGATTTCTAACTTTCAAGAATATTATAAGTTGGTAGAGTATTTTTCTGCTTTTACAAAAAAACGAATGGGATTAACCCTAGGGGTCAATAATATGATTGATATATTTGATGAAAAGTATTACCGACACCTAAGTGGGGGTATTTTAGAAGCTTTCGGGAAATTATTTTTTAAAGACCTTAAAGTTTATTTATATCCGATGTTGAATCCTGATACTGGAGAATATACCAATAGTGAAAACTTGAAGGTACATCCGCGAATGAAAGAACTCTATAAGTTTTTTAAATACAATGGAAAAGTTGTCGACATTGAAGATTTTGATAAAGGTCATCTTAATATCTTCTCCAGAACTGTTCTTAAAATGATTAAAAACAACGAAGCAGGATGGGAAAAACTTCTTCCTGAAGGAGTCTCAGAAATTATTAAACAAAAAGAACTCTTTGGCTACTCCAAGTAATACTTAAGCGTTTTCTTCGAGTATCTGAGAAGCGTGCGACTTAGTCTTTACTTTATCGATAACCCTCATAACAACACCTTTTTCGTCGATAAGAAAGGTTTTTCGATGAATACCATCATATTCACGACCCATAAACTTTTTTAAGCCCCAAACACCAAAAGCACGGATCACTTCTTTATTCTCGTCTGCCAATAAGGGAAAAGGAAAGTTATATTTTGTTCTAAAATTAGCTTGTCTTTTTTGATTGTCTGCGCTTACTCCCAAAAGTTCAAATCCGTTCTGTTGAAGCAACTCATAATTGTCTCTTAGATTACAGGCTTCCATAGTACAACCAGGAGTACTTGCCTTTGGATAAAAAAACACCACAAGTTTTTTACCTTGATAATCGTTAAATTGTATCGAATTTCCATCCTGATCCATCGCTGAAAAATTTGGAACCTTATCTCCTACTTTTAATGTGTTCATTTTTTTACTTTTGTGTAAAAATACATAAATGACGAAACAAGAAAAAATAGTTTACATTATAAATACATTAGAGCGTATTTACCCCCAAACTCCTATCCCACTTAATCATAAAGATCCATACACTTTGTTAATTGCTGTTTTATTATCTGCTCAAAGCACCGATAAAGGAGTTAATAAAATTACTCCTATTTTATTTAGTCTTGCTGACAACCCTTATGATATGATTAAATTATCGGTGGAAGAAATAAGAACTATTATTAAGCCAGTTGGTTTATCTCCCATGAAATCTAAAGGAATCTACGGATTATCAAAAATATTAATAGAACAACATCAAGGAAAGGTTCCTAGAACTTTTGAAGATCTAGAAGCTTTGCCAGCTGTAGGTCATAAAACAGCAAGTGTGGTTTTATCACAAGCATTTAACATTCCTACATTTCCTGTCGACACCCATATTCATCGATTAATGTATCGTTGGGGAATGACCAATGGTAAAAATGTGGTTCAAACCGAGAAAGACGCTAAAAGATTATTTCCAAAAGAGTTATGGAATAAACTACACTTGCAAATTATTTTTTATGGAAGGGAATATTCGCCAGCAAGAGGCTGGGATATTAACAAAGATATCATTACAAAAAAAATCGGAAGAAAATCTATTCTTAATAAACAAAGTATTTCATAAAAAAAACCTCGAAAATGAATTTTCGAGGTTTTTACAAAGTTTAGTTTAGAAGTGCTTCAAACTTCATTTTATTATAATCTATAACACTTAAAGCCTTTGAATAATCCAAAAGAAACCTAACTGTTTCTTCTTTAGGAACTAAGTTTTCATTCACGCGTTCCGAACGTGAAGTTCCAGAGTACATTTTTTGCATATAATAAGTATTTCAAGGTTATCTTTTTTATAACGCATCAAAATATTTATTATTGTATTAATTGGTCAATACAATGTTATGCTTGTCAATAACCTTCCGAAGATTGATTAATGCATAACGCATTCTGCCAAGAGCAGTATTGATACTTACCCCTGTTTTTTCGCTAATGTCTTTAAAACTCATTTCTTTGTAAATCCGCATTAACAAGACTTCTTTTTGATCATCTGGTAACTCTTGGATAATTTTTTTCAAATCACCCTCTACTTGTTCTTTAATCATTGTTTTTTCAGCGTTTAATGATCCATCATGCAACACTGAAAAAATATTAAAATCAGAATTATTTTCAAACTTAGGCATTCGATTATTTTTTCTGAAATGATCGATGACTAGATTATGCGAAATACGCATTACCCAGGGAATAAATTTTCCCTCCTCGTTGTAAGCGCCTCGTTTAAGTGTTTTTATCACTTTTATAAAAGTATCTTGAAAAATATCTTCAGAGACATCCCTATCAAATACTTTTGAATAAATAAAGCTGTAAATCTTTTGTTTGTGTCGAGTAATTAATACACTTATTGCTTGCTCGTTGCCCTTCATGTAGGCACTAACCAATTGTGCATCTGTAGATTCTTTTTTTATCATAACAGTACTTTTAAATAGTTTACAAACCACCCAAGAGAGTGTGTTTGCTTTATCATATTTTTATTTAAAAAAGTAATATTATGCTATAGGCAAAAAAGTTTTTTTGGTTATACTAAGTCGTAAATATAATAACAATCAATTAACAAATGCAAAAAAAAGCAATAATTTTCAATAAAAAATATTGATGACCCTTATTATAAATCTCAAATTGGAAATGTTATCTTTGCAAAATTCACTTCAAAAAAATAGAGATCAAGCTTGAAATTCGATACCGTAAATATTAAAAAAAACATAGTAATTCAAGGTGCAAAACTTCACAACCTGAAGAATATCTCTGTGATTATTCCCAGGAACAAACTAGTGGTGATTACTGGTTTATCGGGAAGCGGAAAGTCGAGTTTGGCTTTTGACACTCTTTATGCAGAGGGGCAACGACGCTATGTCGAAAGTTTATCTTCCTATGCCAGACAATTTTTAGGGCGGCTTAATAAGCCCAAGGTGGATGCTATTAAAGGGATCTCTCCTGCTATCGCAATCGAGCAAAAGGTAAATTCAACCAATCCAAGATCAACCGTTGGAACAACAACCGAAATCTATGACTATTTAAAGTTATTGTATACTCGAATTGGAAAAACTATATCTCCGATTTCTGGAAAAGAAGTAAAAAAAGATACTGTTACCGATGTTATTAATTTTTTAAAAGAATTTAAGGAAGGTGAAAAACTACTCCTACTAGCTCCTATCATACTAGAAAAAGGACGGAGTATAGAAAATAAATTACTAGCGCTTTTACAACAAGGATATTCCCGAATTAAATTAGGAGATCGCATTGTTAGACTGGACGATTTAAAAGGTGAAAAGTTACCGAAAGAAATCTATTTAGTAGTAGACCGGATTATCACAAAAAATAATGATGATTTTTTAAATAGATTGGCAGATGCCGTAGAAATTGCTTTTTTTGAAGGAAAAGGTGAACTTCAGATCGAAAATATCTCCAATCCTTCCATCACAATATTTAATAACCGTTTTGAAGCAGATGGAATTTCATTTTTAAGCCCAAACATTCATTTGTTTAGTTTTAACAATCCCTATGGAGCTTGTAAAACTTGTGAGGGTTATGGCGATGTTATTGGGATTGATAATGATTTAGTGATTCCTAATACCGCATTATCTGTTTTCGAAAACGCTATTTTTCCGTGGAGAGGCGAATCCATGAGTTGGTATCGAGATCAACTGGTAAACGCCGCTTACAAATTTGATTTTCCTATCCATAAAGCTTGGTTTGAATTGTCTGAAGATCAAAAACTATTGGTTTGGGAAGGAAATGAACACTTTAGAGGATTAAATGATTTTTTTGAAGAGTTGACCTCTAAAAGCTACAAGATTCAGAACCGAGTAATGCTCTCTAGGTATCGTGGCAAAACCATTTGCAACACTTGTAAAGGAAAACGCTTGAGAAAAGAAGCGAGTTATGTAAAAGTTAACGGGACCTCCCTTCAAGAATTAGTTGAATTACCACTTGAAAAAGTAACCGATTTTTTCAACAATCTAGAACTAAATAAGTACGACAAAGAAATTGCTAAAAGACTTTTAATTGAAATTAACAATCGTTTAGAATTTTTAAATAAAGTTGGCTTAAACTATTTGACGCTTAATCGAAAATCCAATACGCTGTCAGGAGGTGAATCACAACGAATTAATCTTGCTACTTCATTGGGTAGTAGTTTAGTGGGATCTATGTACATCCTGGATGAACCAAGTATTGGCCTGCATCCAAAAGATACAGAACGACTTATTGAGGTATTAAAATCGTTACGAGATTTAGGCAATACGGTCATTGTAGTAGAGCATGACGAAGACATCATGAAAGCAGCAGACGAAATTATCGATATTGGTCCTGAAGCTGGAAGTTTTGGAGGCGAAGTAGTTGCTACTGGTAATTATAAAAACTTATTAAAATCAAACTCATTAACGGCTCAATATTTAAACGGAACTCTTTCTATTAAAATCCCAGCACAAAGAAGAACCTCAAAAAGCAGTATCCAACTATTTGGTGCCAGACAGCATAATTTAAAAAATATTGATGTTCAATTTCCATTGGGTTGTTTTACTGCTATTACCGGTGTTTCTGGTAGTGGAAAAAGCACCTTAGTTAAAAAAATATTGTATCCAGCTATTTTGAAAGAAGTTGGTGGCTATGGCGAAAAGCCCGGACAATTTAGTAAAATAGAAGGGAATTTTTCAAGCATTAAAAATGTAGAATTTGTAAATCAAAATCCCATTGGACGTTCCAGTAGATCCAATCCTGTTACCTACATTAAAGCCTACGATGATATTAGAAGTTTGTTTTCAAAACAAAAATTAGCTGACATTAGAGGATATAAACCCAAACATTTTTCGTTCAACGTTGATGGTGGTCGTTGTGAAAAATGCAAAGGTGAGGGTGAAGTTACTATAGAAATGCAATTTATGGCTGATGTTCATTTAGAATGTGATGCTTGTAAAGGAAAACGATTTAAAAAAGAAGTATTAGAAGTTCAGTTTCAGAAAAAAAATATCCACGACGTGTTACAGATGACGGTAGAGGATGCAATCAATTTTTTCAGTACCAATGGAGAAACTAAAATCACTAACAAGTTGCAACCGCTTCAAGATGTTGGTTTGGGGTACGTACAATTAGGACAAAGCTCTTCTACTCTCTCGGGTGGAGAAGCACAGCGTATTAAATTAGCATCCTTTTTAATTAAAGGAACCACTAAAGAAAAGACTCTTTTTATATTTGATGAGCCAACTACAGGTTTACATTTTCATGATATTAATAAATTATTAAAGTCTTTTTATGCATTGTTAGACAAAGGCCACACCGTAATTGTAGTGGAACACAATATGGACTTAATTAAGTGCGCCGACCATGTGATTGATTTAGGAATTGATGGCGGAGAAAAAGGTGGTGATTTGATTGCGCAAGGAACTCCAGAAGAGGTGGCTAAAAATAAAAAATCTTACACTGCCGCTTATTTATCTGAGAAAATATAGTAAAATTGTAAGTAGCTCCCTGTTATTTAATTTTAATTTCTTTTATATTTCAAAACTTTAATCATGAGACTATTCGTATTTGTATTCCTTATTTCTTTAATTTCCTATTCACAAATTCCAACTTTAGATGAAAACAATAATTGGACTAGAATCGGCTGGTCTTTTTGGGCTGGTGGTTATGTAGACCTTGATATAATAACAATACTTGGTGAACAAGTAATTAATGGAAAAACTTATAAAATAATATATCGTGATGGTGAGTTAACAAATTGTAGACTTCGTGAAGAAAATGGAGTTATTTATAGTTTTGAAGAAAATATAAATGATGAAAAAATTATGATTAATTTAAACCTTGAGGTTGGTGATGTTTTGAATGAAGATTATTTTTGCCTCAGTAATGGTAGCGGAGGCGTTATTGTTAGTTGGAGTGTTATGGAAGTTACTACAGAGTTTATTGCTGGTGCAAATAGAAAAGTACTTACATTAGAAGGCTATGATATATTTGGCACAGAATTGTATTATGAAAATTGGATTGAAGGTATAGGTTCATCAAATGGGCTTATACCATTTGGATACAACTATGACTATTGGAGTAAAATGACATGTTTTTCAGAAAATGGTAATGTGACTTTGTTTAATGGATTTAATGAATGTGAACCTCCAATTTTGTCCAGCAACGATTTTAATATAGATAACATAGTTATTTACCCAAATCCAATTTCTGAGAGGTCAATATTACAATTACCTCCCAATAGATCAATAAACCACTTAATTATTTATAATCTTTCTGGACAAATTGTAGTAAATAAAATTATTACTACCAATAATTATATTCTAAAAAATATAGATTTTGCATCAGGAATTTTCTTTTACCAGGTTTTTAGCGATAAAAAACTTATAAAAACTGAGCAATTTATTGTTAAATAAATCACAAACATATTTTTAAATATGTTATGGCATGATGATTGCTTTTTTGATTGTGTAATATATTTTTTAGTATTAAGTTTTAGTTGATTTGTTTTTAAAATCCGTCTTTTGGTTTAAAAAGACGGATTTTATATTTTTATAGACTTTTAATCAAATCACTCATTTTAGAAGTCAATGTTTTTCTGCTAAACTTTGATAAGCCTTTGGAATTTAAAGTTAAATGACCCTCCCTATATTCGCTATAAAATAAGCTAATTTGTTTTTTAAGTTTTTCCTTTGCAGAATAACCAAAATAGCTCCCTGAATTGGTTTCCTCAATGATTTTTTCAACATCGCTATCTACAGGTCCAATTGCTAGTATTGGGCGTTTTGCTGCGAGGTATTCGAATAATTTACCGGGTATAATAGCTTTCGTCTCAGGAAGATTCATCTCAATTAATAATAAAACCTGAGAATTATACTGTAATTGAATAGCTTTTTGATGCGACAAATACCCCAACGCTACACACTGATCCATTAAACCGTATTTTTGAATACTAATAAGTATCGCATCACTTACAGATCCAGCCAGTTGTATCAATAGATCTTTAGAAAACTCAGGGTTCTCTGAACATAGCTCAGACAGGGCTTCCCACAATATAATAGGGTTTCTATTACTTAGTAAAGAGCCTATATGCGATAAGGTAAATTTTATATCTAAATTAAGTTTAAAGTTATCGTTAGAATCGTATCCGTTAGTGATAACTTCGATGGGGGTTTGGGTGATTTTTTGAAATTCCTTTTTAGTAGTTGCACTTGTTACGACTACATGATCTGCTTTTGTTAGCACTTCTGATTCTAGGGCTATATGTTTTTTTTGTGCTCTTTTAGTTAACCTAAGCGATTTATGATAATGAATGGTTGTCCAAGGGTCTCGAAAATCTGCCACCCATTTAATTCCTGTTTCCTCTTTTAAAGATTTACCAATTAAATGTAAACTATGAGGAGGTCCTGAAGTAATAATGGCTTCTACATGATGATCAGCTATAAAATTTCTTAAAAAGTTAATAGAGGGTTTTACCCACCCAATTCTGGCATCTGGAATAAAAAAATTCCCACGAATCCATAAAAGAACTTTTTCTAAAACAGATTGTTTTCGCTTTGTTATAATTCCACTACTAACTTGGGTTATTTTCTTTTTTGAAATTAAATTTGCAAATCCATAAGGTTCTTTTATGGGAAATCGAATGATTTGAATACCTTCTGGCAGCTCAGAGCCAATAGATTCGTCTGTTATTGGATAATGAGGGTTATCGGGAATAAAAACAATGGGATCAATTCCAAACTCTTTAAAATAAGTAACAAACTTAAGCCATCTTTGAACACCTGGACCACCAGCAGGCGGCCAATAATACGTAATTACAAGAACGCGCTTCATAACTTTTTATTCATTATTAAATGACCCTTTCTTTCTGCTCCTTTTATAAAAGCCTCCAGCAACTACCAGTAAAAATAATATACTACTAGCCAACGATATTCGACTGCCCATAGCGATAACTTGGGGTTCAAATTTAAATTCAATAGTATGAGTTCCCTTTGGAATCGTGAGCGCTCTCAAAATATAATTAGCTCTATAATGCTCCACTAAATCTCCATCTATATAAACATTCCAACCATCCGGGTAATACGCTTCAGAAAAAAGCGCTAATTGAGAAGTACCGGTAGTGGATTTGTAAACTAGATGGTTTGGAGTATGATTTTTTAATTTGATGGTTGCTGTGGAATCTCGTTTAATAGCTTCTAGAGGTAACTTATTGCTAAATTCTTTATGAATTATGGCCGTTTTTTTAGTATCTAAACTATCTAACAATAATAATTCTTCATTGGCATTTTGAGCAATCAATACATTTTCTACGAACCAAGCAGCACCATTTGCGTATGGATTGCGTTGAGAAAAAGGTGTTCCATTTTTTCCTTGGGTAATAATGTATCGAACATTCATCATATTGAGTATCCCTATATCTCCTTTACTTAAGTAGAAGTTATTGAGATCTTGAATTCGCCCAGGTTTTGCCGCATGATAACCTCCTAGTGCATTATGATAATAACTCGCTTTTCCACTATTAAATGGACTTGAAATCACGTCGTATACTCTAAAATATGCAGTGTCCTTTAAAATTTCTTTATCTGCGATGTTTTCTTGAAAAGGATGATCCATCATTCTAGATTTCACAAAATCATCGTTATTTACATATCTTCTGTCAACCCCCACCAAATCAAATACTATCAATATGGCAAACAAAGCAATAACAGTTCCTTCTTTTAATTTTGATTTAAAATAAAACCATAAAATACCTGCTGATAACAAAACAAATATGAGAGATCTAAAGGCATCACTGCTAAACAACGTCATTCTATCTTCTTGCATGGCAGCGACAAACTTGGGACCTAAATCCTTCATAAAGTAAGTGTCATAAGGGCTTGTAAAATCAAATAAAGAAGATTTAAATAATATAAATATTGCGGTTAGACCAGCAGTAATTCCTGTAGCATACAACAACGCTTTTTTCTTTTTATCGGAGCCTTCAGAAGTAAACAAAAATTGTTGCAATCCAATAGTTGCTAAAATTGGCAATAACAACTCCAATAACACTTGTATCGAGGATACCGCTCTAAATTTATTGTACAACGGGATGTACTCAATAAAAAAGTCGGTAAGCAAACTGAAATTTTTTCCCCAAGACAAAAGCAAGCTTAGAGAAATTCCTGAAACCAACCACCATTTTAATTTATCATTAAATAAAAACAAGGATAAAACAGCCAAGAAAATAATGACAGCTCCTACATATGCAGGTGCAGCAACTATCGGTTGATCTCCCCAATACATTGGAACTTGATTTAAAATCTGGTTGGCTTCTTGAGGTGAGGCTCCTAACTGCATAATAGCATCAAAAGATTTCGGATTTTCTGGTAAAGATTCGGAAGATCCTCCACCCATAAATCTAGGGATGTATAAATTAAAACTTTCTAACTTCCCATAACTATATTCTGTAATATAATCATAATCGAGCCCTTTATCAGCCGCTTTACTACTTCCGTCAGGGTTAATTGTTAATTCACTATTTCCTCGAGTAGAAGTAGCTGCATATTCTTTAGTAGCTAAAATATTAGTAGCATTGAGCCCTACTGCAATTATTACGGCGACGATTAGTATACCTACTGCCTTAAAAAAAATAGACATTGTTTTATTTTTATAAGAATCAATAAGATGCACTATTCCGATGACGATAACTAGTAAAAGTAAATAATAGGTCATTTGAAAGTGATTCGCGACCAATTCTAAGGCCAAGGCTATTGTAGTCAATAAAAAACCCTTAAAGTAGTTCCCTCGCAAGGCTAATAAAATTCCACTTAAAACCAATGGCATATAAGCAATTGCATGCGCTTTAGCATTATGACCAACACCTAAGATAATAATCAAATAGGTAGAAAAACCAAAAGCTAAGGCCCCCATAAAAGCCAATTTATAGTTTAGTTTTAGCACTAAAAAAAGAATATAAATACCAATAAAGTACAAAAACAAATAATCAGCAGGCCTCGGTAAAAATCGCAAGCTTAGATCTAGTTTTTTTATATAATTGTGAGGGTATTTTGCCCCTAACTGATAGGTCGGCATTCCACCAAATGCAGCATTGGTCCAATAAGTTTCATCACCTGTCGATTCTCTAAAATCGTTTTGTTGTTTTGCCATTCCAGTATATTGAACTATGTCACTCTGAAATATTTTTTTTCCCTGTAAAACTGGACTAAAATAAGCAAGGGATATAATTGCAAATAAAATAAACACCATGAGGTGAGGCAGGAACTTGTTTAATTGTTTCATCTGAATTTAAAAATATACTTGGGGAATTTATGAAAAAATGTGGAGTTCCTTTGGGATATCTGAAAAGAAGTTTTTAGAAGATCAGTCAAGTTCTTCAAAATCGATGTACTCTCCCACTTTTGATGTAGATGATTTCGTATTGGTTTTTAATGGGTCAATAGTAATTTTTCCTTCTTCATTTTTTTTAGCTTTTTCTTCTTGAAAAGAACCTCCACCAAAAGTATTCCCAAAACCCTTACTTGCTTTTTTAATCATATAGTTTAATAAGTAAGGTTTTAAAAACTTAAATAAAATTTTTAACCCATAGTATACCAAAAGTACTGTTAATACCGTTTCTAAAAAGGAATTCATATTCACATTTAATTACATTTCAAAAATACAAATAGATTGGATAATTTTGTAAAAACTACTATTAAATAAATGATAAATTATATCTTTGAATTTAACCAAACGATCTATGATTTTCGAGCGAAGTAAAATTTTATATCTTTTTTTATTTACATCGATTTCAGTATTTTCTCAATATACAGAAACGGTAAATTCTAATCGTCCCGGGTTTTCTCAGGGAGCCTTTTCTGTTGGAAAAAACATACTGCAATTTGAAGCTGGTTTTGGTATAGGAAATGAAGAACATTTACTTTTAAATAAAAAAACAGATGCTTTCATCATCGATTACAACGTCAGGTATGGAGTCTGGAAAGAAGAGCTAGAAATTAGTTTGATTGGTGCCTACCAATCAAATTCGGTTACCTTAACTGAATCAGGCGCTACTTTTAAAGAACGCAATTTTATCTCGAATACCGTTGGCGCAAAATATTTATTCTTTGACCCTTATCGAAAAAAACAACTTGAAAAACCAAACCTATACAGTTGGAAGGCAAATAATGGTTTTAAGTGGAAAGACTTAATCCCTGCGATTTCTTTATATGCAGGAGCAAATTTTGATCAAGCAGACAACCCCATAACACACTTTCCAAATAATGGTATAACATTTTTTAATCCAGAATTAGAAACAGGTTTGGAAATAAGCCCAACAATAGCAATCGCAACCCAAAATAATTGGGGCCGTTGGGTATTTGTAATTAACCTGATTGGAGAACGTATTACATTGGATGAAAAATCGTATTCATACATCTTAACCTTAACACATGCCTTTACTGCAAAATTGTCAGCTTTTATTGAAACCCAAGGAATAAAAAGTGATTTTTATGCAGATCAACTAGTGAGAGGTGGTGCTGCCTATTTAGTAAATAAAGATTTTCAGGTAGATGCCGCCTTTTTAGTTAATTTTAAGGACACTCCTTCGAGGCAATACGGGAGATTAGGGGTGTCATACAGGTTGGATATGCATAAAAAAGATGAGTATATCGAAGAAAAAGGGAAAGCTGGAAGAGCGGAAAAAAGAAAAGAAAAAAACAATATTAAAAAGAAGAAAAATAAACGATTAGATCGTATTGATTTTGAAGATGGTGATGGTTTAAATTTGTAATTTTAGTCAATGATAGAAGTTAGAGAAATAAAAACAAAAAAAGAAATTTTACAATTCGTTAAATTTCCGTTTTCACTATATAAAAACTGTAAATATTGGGTTCCTCCTTTAACAAAAGATGAGTTGGAAACTTTAGACAAGACGAATAATCCAGTATTTAAAAATGCAGATGCTATTTATTATTTAGCATTTAAAAATAATAAAATAGTGGGCAGGATTGCGGCCATTATTAATCATATAGAAGTTAACGAGCAAAATAAAAAAAAGATTCGTTTTGGCTGGTTAGATATGGTAGACGATATTGAAGTAACCAAGGCCTTATTACAAAAAGTATATGCCGTTGGCAAACAACATAGCTTAGAATACGCAGAAGGTCCCGTCGGGTTTTCAAATATGGAAAAAGCGGGGATATTAACCTTTGGATTCGAAGAGTTAAATACGATGATCACCTGGTACCAGTACCCATATTATGCAGAGCATTTAAAAAAATTAGGCTTTCAAAAACAAGCAACTTGGGTAGAATTTAGATTGCTAAATCCATCGGAACACCTTCCAAAAGTTAAGCGTTTTTCAAACCTTATCAAAGAAAAATACAATTTAGAAGTTGTCAGGTTCAAAAAGAAAAAAAACATATTACCTTATGTAGACGATATGTTTGGACTCCTCAATAAAACCTACAACACACTCCAAACTTTTGTTCCCATACAACAATATCAAATTGATCATTATAAAGACAAATACTTCAATTTTATTAATCCTGAATACATTACCTGTATTATGGATAAAAATAAAAAATTAATTGCTTTTTCCATTGTAATGCCCTCCTTTTCAAAAGCATTGAAAAAAGCTAACGGATCACTTTTCCCATTTGGCTGGTACCATTTAATGCGAGCACAACGTAAAAATGATACCGCAGCGTTCTACTTGATTGGTGTAGACCCTGAATATCAAGGAAAGGGAATTACTGCTCTCATATTTGATGAAGTAAGTGCAATTTTTAGACGAAAAGGAATTACACAAACCGAAACCAACCCAGAACTTGAAGAAAATGTAGCAGTACAACAATTATGGAAACATAATAGTCCTGTAAAGCATAAAGAACGAAGTACTTTTAGGATAGATTTATAAGACTCATGAAATCATTTTTTTTACTTAACTATTCATTAGCCATTCTGCTACTCTTTTCTTGTAAAACAACATCATCTTTGCCAGATCCGTTATCTGCTGGTTGGAAAGGGGAAAAAGTTTGTGAAAAAATTGAAGAAAATAAAATGCAACGAATTTTAAAATGCACTTTTAAACCTGGAGTAGGTCATGAGCGACACCATCATTTACCGCACTTTGGCTATACCCTAGCAGGAAGCACTTTTAAAATTAAGGATACCTCAGGCGAACGAGTTGTTAACGTGAAAACCGGAAGTTACTTTAACAACGAGTCGATTGAATGGCACGAAGTGATAAATATTGGTGACAGCACTGCGGTATTCCTTATTATTGAACCTAAGTAACTATTCTCCCATGGCAGCTGCAACTGCTGCTGAAAGCCTTTTATAGGTCCCGTTTTCTAGGCGTTCTCGTATGGCATTAAAAGCTTCTAAGGTTTTTTCTACATCATCTAAAGTATGAGATGCAGTAGGAATCATACGTAATAAAATAAGTCCTTTTGGTATCACAGGATACACTACTATAGAACAAAATATACCATGATTTTCACGTAAATCTTTAACTAAAGCCATAGCCTCAGGAATAGAACCCTTGAGATAAACCGGAGTGACACAACTTTGAGTCGTTCCGATGTCAAAACCTTGTTTTTTTAGACCTCCTTGTAATGCGTTTACATTTTCCCAGAGCTTATTTTTAAATTCTGGCATGGTACGGAGCATTTCTAAACGTTTTAATGCGCCTTCCACCAATTGCATTTGCAATGATTTTGCAAACATTTGGGATCTAAGATTGTATTTTAGATAGGTGATGATTTCGTCGTCAGCTGCAATAAAAGCACCCGTACTAGCCATCGACTTTGCAAAAGTTGCGAAATATACATCAATATCGTCTTGAACACCCTGTTCTTCTCCGGCACCAGCACCTGTTTTACCTAAGGTTCCAAAACCGTGGGCATCATCAACAAACAACCTGAAATTATATTTTTTCTTGAGCGCTACTATTTCCTTTAGCTTTCCTTGTTCTCCGCGCATTCCAAACACACCTTCGGAGATTAATAAAATTCCACCACCGCTTGCTTTTGCCATTTTAGTAGCTCTTTGTAAGTTTTTTTCGATACTTACCAAATCGTTATGTTTATAAGTGAACCGTTTCCCCATGTGCAGTCTAACACCGTCAATGATACAGGCATGCGCATCGACATCGTACACAATAATATCATCTTTAGAAACCAAGGCATCAATCGTTGAAACCATTCCTTGATACCCAAAGTTCAGGAGGTAAGAAGCTTCTTTATTTACAAACTCTGCTAATTCATTTTGCAACTGTTCATGTAAATCGGTATGACCACTCATCATTCTTGCTCCCATTGGATAGGCCGAACCGTATTTAACAGCGGCTTCAGCATCTACTTTCCTAACCTCAGGATGATTAGCCAATCCTAAGTAATCATTAATACTCCAAGTGATAACATCTTTTCCTTGGAATTTCATATGATTTGAAATTGGACCTTCTAATTTTGGGAAGACAAAATAGCCTTCAGCTACTTCAGCCCATTTACCAAGGGGTCCTTTGCTTTTGTATATTTTATCGAATAAATCTTTCATCATCTTAAAAATTAAGGATTACAAAAATACTGTTTTTTTTAGCATGATAAAAGACATGCAGACAAGAAAATAATAAAAAAAACTACTATAATTAGTATTTTTTTTGGTGTGTAAATTTTATTTAACGTAATGTATTTCAGCTTCTTTTGATTTATTTTTTTCCATAAATCCCTGCTGTTTCATCCATTCATTATTAAATACCTTACTCATATATTTTGAACCATGATCGGGAAATATAACTACCACGACGCTTTCCTCGTTAAAAATGCCCTCCGCATTTAATTGTTTGAGTCCCTCCAATGCTGCACCACTTGTATATCCAACAAATAAACCTTCTTTACTTGCAATTTCTCTTGCTGAATGAGCACTTTCCTCGTCCGTGACTTTTACAAATCGATCTATTTTATCAAAATCTGTCGCCGAAGGAATTAAATTTTTTCCCAATCCTTCGATTCGGTAGGGGTAAATTTCGTTTTCATCAAACTCTCTTGTTTCATGATATTTCTTTAGAACAGATCCATAGGCATCAATTCCTATAATTTGAATATTTTCATTTTGTTCTTTTAAATATTTCGCAGTACCAGAAATAGTTCCTCCTGTCCCACTACAAGCGACTAGATGCGTAATTTTACCTTCCGTTTGGTTCCAAATTTCAGCTCCTGTTGAATTGTAATGAGCCTCTACATTCAGTTCATTAAAATATTGATTGATATAAATAGAACCTTCAATTTCTTTGTGAAGCCTTTTCGCAACTTCATAATAAGATTTAGGATCTTCAGCTGGAACATGCGCTGGGCACACATAGACCTCTGCTCCCATTGTTTTGAGCATGTCAATTTTATCAGGTGAAGATTTTGAGCTGACTGCAAGAATACATTTGTAGCCCTTGATAATACTGACCATTGCAAGACTAAAACCGGTATTACCACTGGTAGTTTCAATAATGGTATCCCCTGGCTTTAAAATACCTTTTTTTTCTGCTTGTTCAATGATGTAAAGTGCTATTCTATCTTTGGTCGAATGACCAGGATTAAAACCCTCAACTTTAGCAAAAAAACTTCCTTGAAATTCAGAAACAATCTTATTAAGTTTAATCAAGGGTGTATTACCAACTAAACCTAAAACGTTATCGTAGACATTTAAATTTTTGTTCATATGAGGGATATTTTTTTTACAAAAAAAATGATAAAAATATCTTTTCTTTTAAGTGTCCAAATTTACGATAAAAAAACTAATTACTTATTTATCCCTTCTAAATCTAATAAAAAAGAATAGGATCTCGCGTACTTCTTGAGTGCATTAAATCTCCCTGAGGCACCGCCATGTCCTGCTTCCATATTTATGTGGAGTAACAATAAATTAGCATCGGTTTTCATATCTCTCAATTTAGCTACCCATTTTGTAGGTTCCCAATATTGTACTTGCGAATCATGAAGCCCAGTAGTCACTAACAGATTAGGATAATCTTTTACCGCTACTTGGTCGTAAGGTGAATACGAAGTCATGTAATCGTAGTATTCCTTTTGATTAGGGTTTCCCCATTCATCGTACTCCCCAGTAGTCAGTGGAATAGAATCGTCTAACATGGTCGTAGTTACATCAACAAAGGGAACTTCTGCAACAACACCATTATAAATTTCTGGAGCCATATTGGTAATTGCTCCCATTAGTAATCCCCCAGCAGATCCTCCGTTGGCGTAAAGGTGCTTTGATGAGGTATAGTTGTTGTCGATCAAATATTTTGAAACATCAATAAAGTCTGTAAATGTGTTCTTCTTTTTTAATAATTTCCCATCCTCATACCAAGATCTCCCGAGGTACTCACTTCCTCTCACATGAGCAATTGCAAAAATAAATCCTCTGTCCAATAAACTCAATCTTACTGATGAAAAATAAGGATCCACCGTGCTTCCATAGGATCCGTAGGCATAGAGCAATAAGGGTGTTTTTCCATTCATCTTCATTCCTTTTTTATAAACCATCGATACGGGTATTTTGGTACCATCTGATGCGGTAGCCCATATTCTTTTAGATTCATAATTATTTTTATTAAATCCTGTTCCCAAGACCTCTGTTTCCTTTAAAACAGTTTGTTCTTGAGTAGCCATGTTAAAGTCAATAATAGAAGAAGGAGTTATTAAAGAGTTATAAACATACCGTAACACCTTAGAATCAAATTCAGGATTAACAGAAACAAAGGCTGTATACGTCTCATTATCAAAAGGTAAATAATACGAATCGGTACCATCCCATGGAACCACTTTTATCTTATTTAAACCATTTGAGCGTTCACTAACTACATAGTAATCCTTAAAAATATCAATATCCTCTAACAATACGTCCTCGCTGTGAGAAATCATTTCTTCCCAATGATCCATCGTGGTCGTATCGTCTGAGGTTTTCATTAATTTAAAATTACTAGCTCCATCCTTATTGGTTAACACATAAAAAGAATCATCATAATGCGCTATGGAATACTCTAGACCTCTAACTCTAGGTTGAAAAATCTTAAAATCTTCAAAAGGAGTATCGGCATTTAAAATTCGATATTCGGAAGTCAAAGTACTGTAACTACCAATAACGATAAACTTTTTAGACTTTGTTTTGTATACGAAAGTTCCAAAGGTATCATCCGCTTCTGTAAAAACAAGTACATCACTAAGTGATGAAGTTCCTAATCGATGTCTAAATATTTTATTGGAACGTAGGGTTTGTTCGTCTTTTTGTGTGTAAAATAAAGTACTACTATCATTCGCCCATGTAGATCCTCCAGTGGTAAGCGGAATACTTTCCTCTAAAATTTTGTCGGTCAATAAATCTTTAACATAAATGGTATATTTTCTACGACTTACCGTATCGACTCCAAAAGATATCTTTGTGTTGTCAGGGCTAACACTTAAGCCTGATAAATTGTAATACGAATGGCCTTCAGCCATTTTATTGACATCAAAAAGCAATTCTTCAACAGCCTCTAGGCTGTCTTTTTTCCGGGTATAAATTGGATAATCCTTCCCTTTTTCAAATTTTGTAATGTAATAATACCCATTAAATTTATAAGGAACAGATTCATCATCTTCCTTAATTCTACTTTTCATTTCTTCAAACAAATTTTTTTGAAAATCTTTAGTATGTTCGGTCATCCGATCGTAATAATCGTTTTCACGCTCCAGATAATCAATTACTTCCTCATTGTCGCGGTCGTTTAACCAATAGTAATTATCAATTCGAACCTCACCATGTTTTTCTAGATGTTTTTCAATTTTATCTGCCTTGGGGGCTTGTATTTCCATAGTCGATTTTGATATTTCTTTGTCCTTACAAGAAGTAACAAAAATAAGTGTTAGGAACGAAAAAATTAACGTTTTTTTCATTATGAATTAGTAGATTGGTTTGCTGACAATATACTAATTTTGTTTCAAATTAATTTAAAAATCATGTTTGGAGATTTAAAAGGAATGATGGGCAAACTTAAAGAAGCTCAAGCGAAGGTAACCGCAACGAAACAGCGTATGGACACGGTCCTCATAGACAAAAAAAGCAATGATGGTTTAATAAATGTAACCATTACTGCTAATAGAGAACTAAAATGTATTGAAATTGACGATCGCTTATTGGAAAATAAAAAAAAATTAGAGGAATCTTTAATTTCAATTTTGAATAAGGCTATCGATCAAGCTACAACAATACATGAAAAAGAAGTTGCTGCGGTTGCGAGTGAAGGAATGCCAAAAATACCTGGAATGGATTTGTTTTAGTATTCATAATTAGCAAGCACATCAAGAACAATACGGTGCATTTCTGGAGTATAATCTAAATGGGTAACCATTCGGAGTTTCCCCTGCCCCATATCACTTATTTGTAGGTTTTTATGGAGCATATCGTTTATAAATTGATCGTTAGAAATTTCGTCTATTAAATTAAAAATAACAATATTCGTTTCGGTAGGCTCTACTTTCTTGATATAGGGCAACTTTTGGAGCGTATGGGCAATTTCAGACGCTTTTTGATGATCCTCAGATAATCTCTCTACATGATGGTCTAAGGCATACAATCCTGCAGCAGCCATAAAACCAACTTGTCGCATCGCTCCACCAAGTATTTTACGTACTCTGATTGCACGTGCCATTAGGTCATTATTTCCTAATAAAATGGTACCAAGCGGAGTTCCAAGTCCTTTGCTTAAACAAACCGATATCGTATCAAATATTTTTCCATAGCTGTTTGGGTCTTCTTTTTTAGCAATCAAAGCATTCATGAGTCTTGCACCGTCTAGATGCAAGCCCAAACCATAACGGTCACACAAATTTCTTACTTTTTTAAACTCTTCAAAATCATAACAAGCACCTCCCCCTTTATTAGTAGTGTTTTCTAAACAAACTAAGGACGTATTGGGAGTGTGATAATTTGAAATTGGACTGATCCCTTTTTCAATTGCTGAAGCAGTCATCATTCCTCTATGACCATCAATTAAATTACACGTAACCCCACTATTAAAAGCAACACCTCCGGCTTCGTAATTATAGACATGTGCCCACTTATCGCAAATTAGTTGATCTCCTGGTTGGGTGTGTAATTTTATGGCAGCCTGATTAGACATGGATCCAGTCGGAAAAAAAAGTGCTGTATCCATACCAAACATTTCAGCAAATCGATGCTCTAATTTATTGACCGTTGGGTCTTCTTTATACACATCATCTCCAGTGGGTGCCTTGATGATGGCTTGCAACATTCCTTCCGTTGGTTTGGTGACCGTATCACTTCGTAAATCTATAATCATTGGGAGTTCTTTATATTTTAATAGATTTTTTTTAAATCCAATCCTTTTAAAATTAATTTTACCTTCAAAATTAAGATTTTTGAACTTAGATTCATTGGTAATTGATATAAATTAAAACTTTATTAGCATTAAAAGATAAGTCTTTAACAAATTGATCGCTAGACTGCTTTAATTCATTATACATGGAGCGCTACCAATAGGGCTTCCATCTGGTATTTTTGGAACTTCGTATATCTTAAATCTCTCAGGATATTTTCTAAAACTAATTAGCTCTCTAATTAACTGATTGTTAAAAGTAGATTTGTTTGATTTTAGCATAGTAAGTAGTGTATCTAAAGTTTCATTGGCAATTGATTTAACTTGTGGTGAAGCTTGATCGGTGACGGTTAAATTTAGTACGTTTTGAAAAACGCTGTATTGAACAGTGTGGGCGATTTCTGTTTCATACGAAGTTTTAGTTTTTTTATTAAACGTATGCTTGATTAACTGACTTAAAACTTCATTTAAACCTAAATTAGACTTCGATAGGGCATGTTGTTCCACCAACCTGTTAGCTCTTTCTGCATTTAGTAATAATCTCAATGTCATATTGCTTGCGGTCGCTGCAGGTCCTAAACTATTAAAAGCAACATTGGTATTACTTTTAAAAGATTCTCTAGTTCTTTCATAGCCCATCGCTCTAGGGGGGAATAGTTCAAGAATTCGCTGTGGAATTTTTAAGGTCTTGACCTCTAGTGTGTGCATAATTTCATTCAATGCGGCTTCTTGTTCTTCCTTTGAAATGATTTGAACAACAATCCCGGAAGCTCCTTTTACAGCATAGGTATAATCAAGCCCCCCTATCAATTTTATGGCTGCCTCGGTTTGGTATCGGTGATAAAAGTATAACGGAACAAACACATCTTCAAGTTTTGATAAAGGTTCTCCACTTTTAATATTGTCAATAGAAAAATTTTCAATCGCTTTTTTTCGTACTGCTAAAACATTTTTTAATTCTTCAGTGGCAGACGTACCATTATCCCAAAGATGTGCTTTGGCGTGGGCACCTCCTTGGGGCCGTGCATCAGCATCCGAAATATAATGTAACCCATCAGAAAATGCCTCCATCAATAATTTGGACAAATAGCTTTTCTCTGATTGATCGCCAGGAATATCACTATAGGAATACGCTACTGTAACTTTATCCCATTCTCCTATTCCGGTAGCATAGGCTTCCGAAAAATCAATTTCATCCTTTTTTAAGGTGATCTTTGGATGCGGATAATCCATAACACTTGCGCGGCTATTTGTACTTGCAGCAAAGTTGTGCGCAAAACCTAAGGTATGGCCTACTTCATGAGCTGAAAGCTGACGTATTCTTGCCAAGGCAAGTTCTAACATTGGCTGATAATTTTGATCATCATTTTCGAAGGGTCGATTCATCAAAGCTTGTGCAATAAGAAAGTCTTGCCTGATCCTTAAGCTACCTAGACTTACATGTCCCTTTATAATTTCACCGGTACGAGGATCATTGATGGAGCCTCCATAGCTCCAACCTCTTGTAGATCGATGAACCCATTGTATAACATTGTATCGTACATCCAAGGGGTCTGCATCTGGTGGCAACATTTTAACTTGAAAAGCATCTTTATAACCAATTGCTTCAAAAGCTTGATTCCACCAACTTGCGCCCTCTAATAAGGCAGAACGAATGGGTTCTGGAGTTCCAGGATCTAAGTAATAAACGATCGGTTCAACCGCTTCTGAAAGTTTTAAATTTGGATTTTTTTTGTGCAATCGATGTCTGTAAATAAATTGTTTTTTAATGGGTTCCCAAACTGGGGTAGAATAGTCCATGTAAGACATTGGAAAAGAACCTGATCTCGCATCAAAAATTCTAGGACTGTAATTATCATCTGGTAATTCTATAAAACCAATATGCTGTCTTATTGTAATTGAATTAGCATCCGGTGCGACTGTTACTATTTGTCTCCCTTTTGGATCCCCAACAAAAGTTAGTAGGGATTCAAATTCAACATTTTTTGGAAATGCCTTGGTGTTTTCTAGCCATAATACATTTCGTGATTTATCAAGTTTATAGGTTCCTTGGTTATTATTTTTTAGTCTTTTAGCCACATGGTGGGCATCCCGAAGTAAAAAAGGGGTTAAGTCGATGAGGTGTTTTTCATTTTTGGTCTCTTTAATCGGAAAGCCAAAAATAATTGACATTGCAAACGCTTCTTCAATCGATTTTTTTTCAAATTCATTATCGGAAATTGCTCTAAATTTTTGATTGGGTTGTAGCAACAATATCGTATTACCACTTTTAATAAATTTTACTACAACACCGTCCCCTATCTGCCCTCGATCTAGACCAATATCATTCGAACCAATACCAGAGGCTAAAAAATGAGTATATAAAAACTCTTTGTTTAGCTGATCTACTTCTAGGTATATTTTACCTTCTGTAGGTGAATAGTGAAAATTAAAATAACCATTATATGATTTTAAATCCTTTTTTTCTTCGATAAATTGTGCTGAAAGTGAAGAAATATTGAATAAAACAACTAAACAAAGCAACGTGTATTTCATAAAAAAATATTTTTTTTAAAGCTATAAAAAATATTGGAATTTTCTTTTAGGATGAATTGTTAAATTCTATTTTTACCAGAAGTTAATAACAAAAAAAATACCGATACTTCGGAACTATTATGATTACACTTGATCAAATAAAAGATCTTAAGGAGCGCCTGGATGCGTTAAGGAGGTATCTTTGACCTTGCTGGAAAAAAGATTGAAATAGCGAACGACGAAGAAAAAACGTACGACCCCAACTTCTGGAACCAGCCTAAAGATGCTGAAATTTTCATGAAATCACTTCGTACCAAGAAAAAATGGATTTCAGATTTTAATAAGGCGCTATCCATTACAGAAGACGCAGAGGTCCTCTTCGAATTTTTTAAAGAAGGAGAAGGTACTGCCGAGCAATTAGAAAATCGTTTTAACGATGCTTTGGAATCTGTTGAATCCCTAGAGTTTAGAAACATGCTAAGCGATGAAGGGGACCAACTCAGTGCGGTGTTACAAATAACAGCTGGAGCGGGTGGTACTGAAAGTTGCGATTGGGCAGAGATGCTCATGCGTATGTACTTAATGTGGGCAGAAAAACATCAATTAAAAGTAAAAGAACTCAATTTTCAATCAGGAGATGTCGCTGGAATTAAAACAGTAACCCTAGAAATAGAGGGTGAATATGCTTTTGGTTGGCTAAAAGGTGAAAATGGTGTTCATCGATTGGTTCGAATCTCTCCTTTTGACAGCAATGCAAAAAGGCACACCAGTTTTGCCTCTGTTTATGTATATCCGATGGCAGATGAAACGATCGAAATAGACATTAATCCCGCAGATATTTCTTGGTCATTTGCAAGAAGCGGTGGTGCCGGTGGACAAAATGTAAATAAAGTCGAGACGAAAGCCATCCTAACTCATGAGCCTACCGGGATCATGATCCATAACTCTGAAACTAGATCGCAGTTAGAAAATCGTGAAAAAGCAATGCAAATGCTGAAATCGCAATTGTATGAAATTGAATTGCGAAAACAACAGAGCCACCGCAATGAGATTGAAGCAAATAAAAAGGCTATCGAGTGGGGTTCGCAGATACGGAACTATGTTTTACACCCTTATAAATTAATTAAAGATGTTCGAACTGCTCATGAAACGGGTAACGTTGATCAGGTTTTAAACGGAGAAATCGATAGTTTTTTGAAGGCTTACTTAATGAGTCAAGGACAAGAAGAAAAAAACAATGAATTGTAAAAAAAGCAGCTAATTTTGGGATTAGCTGCTTTCAGTTAAAGACTATACTACTTCTTTCGCTTTTAATTTTTTCCTTCCCAAACTTCTAATGATTTGGTGTTTAAGGCAACATAATCAGTATTTCCAGCTTCTTTTGCAAGTGCTAAGGATTTCTTTGCAGCTTTTATAGCGCCTTTCTGATCTCCCGATTTAGCGTATATTAAAGACTGTTGTCTGTAATACCAAAATGCAGGGTTTTCTCTCATTTCAATGGCTTTATCAATCCAATTTTTTGCTTTATTGATATCTTTATCAGCATTCAAATAATAGACCGCTGCACTGTAATAATCACCGGCGTTAGGACCTCCCATAACGGATGCGATACTTTCGGTTACTTGGGCGTCTGTAAATAACGAAATGGGGACACCAACATACACGTTGTCCCACAGAAATCCTAACGTTGTAGAATCGTTTGTGATCGAGTCAAATGAGATGGTAAAGGTTTCTACCTTCACAGGCATGGTGATCACATTTGCTTTTACAGAAGCTACCACTTTTTCAGTATCCCATTCAGAAGGAACTCCCCAATTGGAACTCTCCGCGTAAAAATATACCTCCCAAGATTGCGCATTTGGTTTGGTATAAATAGCATAGGTTCCGGCCTTCACTACTTTAGAGCCTATTTTTACATCCTTATCAAAACTAATCGTGGTATTTTTATTAGCACCTGTTCTCCACATTTTTCCGTATGGAACCAACGCTCCAAATATTTCTCTTTCACGCATCGAAGGCCTTGAATAAGAGAGTTCTAAACTCGTAAGTCCTACCGTTTGTATTACCGTTTGAGAGGTACTGGGTTGTGGTGTTGTTATCTGTGCGTTTACTGAAAATGACAGCGTACATATTACTACTAATAAAATAAGTTTTTTCATTTTTTTCATTTTTAATTATACTTTTTGGAATTACAAA
>ERZ1049444.191-NODE-191-length-65713-cov-37.795577_pt1 | contig 65713 bp, 59 predicted proteins | sample MGYA00383101_ERZ1049444 | MGnify/ENA primary metagenome ERZ1049444 (study PRJEB29581, sample SAMEA5548371) | metagenome | biome: marine; feature: coastal; material: water | depth 50 m | study: Short-term variability in the microbial, nano- and picoplankton... | reverse complement strand
TGCATGACTATGAACGCGCTATCAACGAGCTATCAACGAGCTATGAACGAGCTATTTATCTCCTATGATCCATGTCATAATTCTTTGAACTAACCAGATATTATTCCCGTACATGATCGTAGACAGACTCGGCCGCAGATTCCGAAATTTAAGAGTCAGCCTCACCGCTGCCTGTAACTACGCCTGTAACTATTGTGTCCCTGACGGCAAACGCCTGATGAAGGCAAAATACGAACTTCCCGCGACGGAAATGTTAAAAGCAGTGACTTTGCTACAACAAGCCGCTGGGATCGATAAAATTAGAATTACCGGCGGCGAGCCGCTTGTGACACCTAAGTTCGATGATTTCCTGCTTGGGGTTATGCAACTGCCGCTTAAAGACGTTAGTTTGACAACAAACGGGCAATTGCTTTTGAAAAAGCAGGATGTCATAAAGGCATCGGGTATCTCCCGTATCAATGTCAGTTTGGACACACTGAACCCCGTTAAATTTAAACAAATAGCGCGAAGTGGCGACCTTGAAACAGTGCTCGCCGGTATCGATGCCATGCTGGACATGGGGCTTCGGGTCAAGATCAACATGGTTCCGTTACGGAACCAAAATATGGCTGAAGTGCTACCGTTGCTTGATTATTGCCTTGAAAGAGATATAGAACTGCGGTTTATCGAACTTATGCGCATGGGTCACTTGCTAACAGGCAATGGCTTCCAAACAGACTTCCTGTCAATGGAAGGGCTGCTTGATATTATTTCTGAAAAATACGAGTTTGCCAGGACCGATGCGCCGCATGATTCAACGGCAGTCAGATTCAGAATTCCCGATAAGGGCGTTTTTGGTATCATCGCGAACGAAAGTGAGCCATTCTGTCGAGCTTGCACGCGACTCAGACTGTCTTCCGACGGTAACCTCTATGGGTGTCTAAGTAATAGTAATCATCGGTATATTGGCGACCTGCTTGATCTGCCGCCTCATGTTGCTTTGCCTCGAATTCAGAACATTCTGGTCGACGCGTTGGCGGACAAGAAACTTGCATTTCAGGGTGAAGTGACAGTGATGAAACTGATTGGTGGCTAGTCGCTATTGAGAATCACTATTCTTCTTGCATGATTTTTATGACGGCAAATTAGCAACATAGTACTGGTTCCCACGATGGCAGATGTCAATTGGCAAGGGGGATCAACGTGATCAGATTTGCTCTTTCCCCCAGTATTCGGCTTTGAATATGATCTGCAGCACAGACGATTGTAATGACTGGCATCGTCTTCAGTGATCTGTTGGATGGCGAAACAAAGCGTGTGACGCTACCAACGCAAGACAATCGCATTCAGAAACTCCAGACTGAGTGCGCCCCGACAACAGCAACGCTCTTAATCCGGAATGATAATCGAATGAAAGACAACACCTCCGACGCTGATCCCGGACGCTATAACCGCCTTGCAGCGTTATCCCGTTTTGAAGGACAGTCAGCACCGCCAATACATCTATGGCACCCGGAACATATCTGCGATATCGATATGAAAATTGATCGAAACGGCGACTGGCACCATGAAGGAACACAGATTAAACGTGCGAGCCTAACCCGACTTTTTTCGTCCGTCATGCGGCTAGAGGACGACGGCGATTATTTTTTGGTCACCCCCGTAGAGAAATGCAGAATTCAGGTTGAGGATGTGCCGTTTCAGGCGATTTTGATGCGGGTTGACGGAGGTGGCAACAGCCAGCGGCTTGTGTTCACCTCAAATATGGCGGAAGAGGCCATTGCGGGAGCGGACCATCCACTGTCTTTCATTGAGGAAACCGATTCGAAGAACGGCAGTAGCTTTATACCTTATATAGAGATTAGAGATGGGCTGAAAGCAAGAGTTTCGAGAAATGTGTATTACCAACTCATGGATTTGTTGGAAGAAGGCGAGGGTGATAATAAAGGGTGTTTGGGTGTATGGAGTGACGACTGCTTTTTCGGCATCAGCGAATCAGCGTTCGAGTCACGCTGATTCGCATTTGCCAGACATCGAAGCCCGGGTTTTCTACATATTACCGTAGTTAGGCCCGCCAGTACCCTCCGGCACCACCCAGGTGATGTTCTGAGCTGGGTCTTTGATATCACAGGTTTTGCAGTGTACGCAATTTTGCGCGTTGATCTGGAAACGTTTGTTGCCATCCTCTTCTTCAACAATTTCGTAAACCCCCGCAGGGCAGTAGCGCTGCGCTGGCTCATCATAGAGCGGCAAATTGGAGTGTATGGGGATGTTCGGATCTTTTAGCTGCAGGTGACACGGTTGATCTTCTTCATGTGAGGTATTACTAATGAAGACCGAAGAAAGACGATCAAAAGTGAGCACGCCATCTGGCTTAGGATAGTCAGGTTTTGCACATTTACTCGCCAGTTTGAGATTTGCGTGATCAGGATTATCGTCCTGAAGTGTAAATGGCAACCGACCTCGGAAGATGTATTGGTCGATCAGAGTTAATGGTGACGAAAGGAATAGACCAAGCTTGTGCATCAGTGGCATGGCATTTCTTGCCGTGTATAACTCCTCATGGAGCCATGAGTTTTCAAATGCGACCGGATAACTTTCCAGTTCATCACCGCCGGTTTTGCCTTCCATTAGTGCTGCAACAATTGATTCCGCCGCCAACATGCCTGATTTCATGGCCGTGTGAGTGCCTTTTTGCTTCAAATTGTTCAGAAAGCCTGCATCATCACCCACCATCAAGCCGCCGGGCATAATGAGCTTGGGCAGGGATTGAAGACCACCTTTAACGACTGCACGTGCGCCGTAAGCAACCCGTTTACCGCCCTCGAGAAACTGACGAATGACTTTGTGTTGCTTGAACCGCTGAAATTCCTCAAAGGGACTGATGTGAGGATTGCTATAACCTAGGTCCACAATGAGGCCAACCGCGACCTGATTGTTTTCCAGATGATAGAGGTAAGAGCCTCCTAGTGTTTGACCCGGGAAATGCCCTAGCGGCCAGCCGACGGTATGCATGACTTTGCCGGGAACGTGTTTCTCTGGATCAATATCCCAAACTTCTTTGAAACCTATACCATAATGTTGGGCATTGCTGTCGGCATTCAGGTTGAACTTTTCCATCACCTGCTTGCCTAGGTGTCCGCGACAACCTTCAGCAAATACTGTGTACTTGGCATGGAGTTCATAACCGGGCTCGAAGGTGCCTTTATGTTCACCGTTCGAATCGACGCCCATATCTCCGGTTGCGATGCCCTTAACTGCACCGTTCTCGTCGTAAAGCACTTCTGTTGCAGCAAACCCTGGGAAAATGTTTACCCCGAGTTCTTCAGCCTGCTCGGCCAACCAGCGACAGAGATTAGCGAGACTAACGGCGTGGTTGCCAGGATTATGCAGGGCGCCTGGAATAAGCCAGCTCGGTAGTTTCATCCCTTGATGGTCGTCAATCAGATAATAAATATCGTCATCGGTGACCGGGTTGTTGAGCGGTGCTCCCATCTCCTGCCAGTCTGGGAACAGTTCGTTCAGCGCTCGTGGTTCAACCACTGCACCCGATAAAATGTGCGCACCAATTTCCGATCCTTTCTCAACGAGGCAAACCGTAATTTCCTGCTCGTTTTCCAGCGCCAATTGCGCAAACCTTATTGCTGTGGCTAGGCCGGCGGGCCCACCCCCAACAACAACAAGATCAAATTCCATGGATTCTCTTTCCACGTGTACGACTCCTCAAATGTATGTAATTCTGCGACCCCGCGGCGGTGTGCAGCAACGGTCGTTCGATGGAGCCGCTATTGTATGAAAAGTTGTGAGTGAAAGGAAATCATTCAAATCAATGGTTTTGGATAAACCACTGTTGGCTGTATATCAAATAAACCAACTAAATTAATAACTTAGATCATTTTTGTGCATGTGCACACCTATTGACGCTTTGGTAAGAAAACGGCAGAATACGCGCTCTAATTTCTAGTCCAAACTTATTTTTCATTACCAGCAGAGGAAGTCCATGAAAGTTCTTGTGACTGTCAAACGTGTGGTTGATTACAACGTGAATGTGCGTGTACTCAGCGACAACACCGGCGTAGACCTAAATAACGTCAAAATGTCGATTAATCCCTTCGATGAAATCGCTATCGAAGAAGCTGTTCGACTCAAGGAAGCAGGCAAAGTAGAAGAGGTGGTTGTTGTTTCTGTAGGCGCAAGTAATTGCCAGGAACAAATTCGTACAGCCCTCGCATTGGGTGCGGATCGTGGCATTCTCGTTGAATCCGATGCTGAAATGCAGCCGCTGGCCATTGCCAAGTGTTTGAAGGCGGTTGTTGATAACGAAGCTCCCGGGCTCGTAATCACAGGTAAACAGGCCATAGATGGTGATAATAGCCAAACCGGTCAAATGCTTGCTGCCTTGGCTGGACTCGGACAGGCAACTTTTGCTTCAGAGGTCGAGTTGGGAGATGACACCGTCACGGTGACTCGAGAGGTTGATGGTGGACTCGAAACGATAGCAGTGAAATTGCCTGCGATCATCACAACTGACCTTCGGTTGAACGAACCAAGATATGCTTCTCTGCCTAACATCATGAAAGCCAAGAAGAAGCCGATCGACATAACAACCCCGGCAGATCTGGGCGTTGATGTTGCCCCAAGAATTACAACACTGAAAGTTACGCCGCCAGCAGAACGTCAAGCAGGTGTCATTGTAGAATCGGTAGAAGAATTGTTTGATAAATTAAAGAACGAAGCAAAGGTGATCTCATGAGTAATTTAGTTATTGCAGACCACAACAATACTGCGATTAGTGCTTCAACACTTGTTGCTATCGCTGCAGCCAAAGCCATCGGGGGTGATATTGACTTACTAGTCGCTGGCGCCGGATGTGCAGCTGCCGGAGAAGCGGCCGGTAAAATTGATGGTGTCAGTAAAGTGCTTGTGGCCGATAATGAAGTTTACGGACATCAGCTGGCTGAAAACTTGGCAGAACTTGTTGTAGAAGTTGCCGGCAGTTATTCACATATTGTGAGTTCTACTTCAACTTCGGGCAAAAATTTTATGCCTAGAGTCGCAGCGCTTCTGGATGTTGCCCAAATTTCAGATATTAGCGGTGTGGTGAGTGAAGATACATTTGAACGACCTATCTATGCGGGTAATGCGATAGCAACCGTGCAGAGCAGTGACGCAACCAAAGTCATTACCGTTCGGGGTACAGCCTTTGACCCAGTGGCCGCAGAGGGCGGAAGCGCTTCTGTTGAAAATATTGATACAGTGAAAGATGCAGGCGTATCTACCTGGGAGAAAGAAGAAATTGTTAAGCTCGATCGACCTGAGCTGACAGCCGCGAGTATCATTGTCTCAGGCGGTCGTGGTATGCAGAACGGTGAGAACTTCAAGCTTCTTGAATCTGTTGCTGACAAGCTCGGTGCGGCAATGGGTGCATCACGTGCGGCGGTTGATGCCGGATTTGTTCCTAATGATATGCAGGTAGGGCAAACAGGTAAGATTGTTGCACCGGATCTTTATATTGCAGTGGGTATCAGTGGTGCTATTCAGCATTTAGCGGGTATGAAAGATAGCAAAGTTATCGTTGCGATCAATAAAGATGAAGATGCACCTATTTTTCAGGTTGCTGACTATGGTTTGGTTGCTGATCTGTTCAAAGCTGTGCCAGAACTGGACGGCCTTTTGTAGCTGCTGCAAGTGCACTAACGACAGGTTTATTACCTGTCACAAGAAAAGGCGATGCGTTAGCGTTGCCTTTTTTTTGGTTAAAATTTGTGATCGCAAGGTAGAACTATCTGCGGTTTAGGAGGGCTTTCGACGCATTAGAGTCGATGTGGAGTTGCAGGGTGTCCCGAACAAAACAGGCGACGTCTACCAACTTGTCTAAATTGATACCCGTCTCGATACCAAGCCCTTCAAGCATATACAGCACATCTTCTGTCGCCACGTTTCCGGTCGCGCCCTTTGCATAGGGACAGCCGCCCAAACCCGCAACGGAACTATCGATCACACTTACGCCGCTCGCCAGTGCCGCGTAGATGTTGGCTAGTGCCTGGCCGTAGGTATTGTGAAAGTGAGCGGCTAGCTGACTTACATCAGCCTGTTTGCTTATTTCATTGATTAGGCGGGTAACTTTACCGGGTGTGCCGCGCCCGATTGTGTCCCCGAGACTGATTTCGAAACATCCCATATCAAGCAGTAGTGCCGTGAGATCTGCGATGCGAGATGGATCTATATCGTCACCTTCCCAAGGGCAACCAAGGACACAGGAGATATACCCACGTACTCTGATGCCGTTTTCCTTGGCTAAAGCCACAACAGGTTCTGCGCGAACCAACGCTTCCGCTATGCTGCAGTTTGTGTTTTTCTGAGAGAAAGACTCTGTTGCAGAGATGAACACAGCAATTTCATTTGCGTTTGCTTGTATCGCGGCTTCCATGCCTTTGACGTTCGGCGTAAGCGTTGAGTAGATCACATCATCTCGGCGTTTGATGAGCGCCATAACCTCGGCTGAATCCGCCATCATTGGCACCCACTTAGGTGATACAAAAGCACCAGCCTCAACATGTTTTATCCCTGCGTCACATAGACGTTCGATCAACGCAACCTTGTGCAGGGTAGATACATCAGACGATTGGTTTTGTAATCCGTCTCGTGCACCGACCTCGACGATACGGACTGAAGCGGGGAATGAGCTCATATCTATTACCTCGGTCTGTCACCTTTCACTGTGACCCTCACGCCGGATCTTGTTTCCGGAAAGTAGTCCCACACCGCCATATGTTGTGTACAGCGGTTATCCCAAATTGCAATCGTATTGGGTTTCCATTGGAAGCGGCAGTGGAAATTCGGATTTTTAACATGTTCAAACAGCAATCGTAGCAGCGCATCGCTCTCAGCTTTGGTCACACCCTTAATACGTCTAGTAAAACCACTGTTGACGAACAGGCACTTTTGATGAGTCACAGGATGAGTACGGATGACCGGATGCTCCGCGGATGGATTTTCCCGTTGTGACGGGTGGTCGCCATAGTAGCCACTATAGTCTGCGGCGTGCACCGCCGTTAATGTGGATAGAAAGCCTTTCATCGGTTTGCTTAGTGCCTCATAGGCATCGTACATATTGGCCCAGAGTGTGTCGCCGCCCTGAGTGGGGGTTACCTTAAGATAGAGAATGCTCGCCATTGGCGGCTCAAGATCAGCGGAAACATCTGAGTGCCAACCCTCTCCATTGTTTCTATGCGAATTTTCATCGGCATGAATTTCCATGAGTGCCTGATTTCCCCCAACATAAGGCGCTGCGGGATGAATGTGAAGCGGACCAAACCTTTCTCCGAGCGCTAAATGTTGCTCATGGCTCAATGATTGGTCAGGGAAGAATAATACAAGATGGTCCATCCAGGCCTTGTGCAATTGCTCAAAGGTTTCTTCCGACATTTCACGAGATAAGTCCAGCCCTTTAATCGTTGCACCAATTCTCGGCGTTAATGATTCAATTTCGAAAGGTTTCAATTTCGTTGTCTCCGTCCGTCATTTACGGGACGAGTTTACGTTGTTTTCTCCCAGATTTCCCACCAGGCGCCAATATTCTCCCTGTGGTGCGAGGGTACCTCTGTGATACGGTTGATGTGAAACGTTCCTCGGTCTTATAACTTTTATAAAAGGTACCGGAAAAAGATGCAGAAAATGAATGAAGAAAATACAGGATTGGTTATGCCGGAGGTCAGGTTTTTCCATCAGTTGTTGCCGATGATTTTCCTCTTTATGCTGATTGGTTATGGTCTGATTTTGCGTCCCAACTTTTTGCAGGTTGACCCCTTACCACTTGAGTTAGTCTTTCTGTTGGCGAGTTGTTTTTCGATCGCGCAGCTTATGATGATGGGTTTTAACTGGGAGGACATTCAGACAGCCGTGCTCGGGAAAATTACACGAGGATTCCCCGCCATTATGATCCTGTTTGCCATTGGCGTTATCATTGGCTCCTGGATTATCAGTGGCACCATGCCAATGTTGGTGTACTGGGGTGTGAAAATTATCGACCCTTCGTACATTTATATTATTGCGTTTATTGTTCCCATTGTGTTTTCTTTGATGACAGGAACCTCCTGGGGGTCAGTTGGCACCGTGGGCGTGGTTATCATTGGTGTGGCGACAACTGTTCAGGCCGATTTGGGTATTACCGCAGGGGCAGTTATCGGTGGTGCTTATTTTGGTGACAAGATGTCTCCGTTATCAGATACCACAAATATTGCAGCTATCGCGACGGAGGTTGACCTTTACGACCATATTCGTTCGATGGCCAATACGACATTGCCCTCAGCACTGGTGGCGGGGATTGGTTTCACCCTTATGGGGTTTGTCAGCCCTCCGGAGATAAATGCCGAGGCAACTGAGTCCGCAAGTCAGGTCACCGCACAGATTAGTCAGCTGTTCAACTTCCACATTCTATTGTTACTGCCGCCGCTAATTGTACTGTTTGGGTCACTGACTCGAAAACCGCCCTTACCGATACTAATGTTTTCTTCATTATCCGCCATTTTACTGGCACTGGTGTTTCAGGACTTTCGTTTTGGGGACGTGCTGATGTGTTTAATTTCCGGCTTTGACGTCAACATGTCTGTGAATGCTGGAGACGTTGCGCCATCGATGGGCACCCTGTTTAATCGAGGAGGGCTCTACGAACTGAATGGACCCATAATATTTACGATCATGGTATTTATATTTATCGGCTCTCTCGATCTGATGAATGCGATGCCGTCCATTGTGCGTAAAGTTTTTGGTTTTGTAACCACAAAAGCAGGTTTGATACTCGCGTCCTTGGCTGCGTCCGTCTTTACTAATGCATCGACTTCAAATCAAAGCGCGACCAGTTTTATCGTCGGTGATGCGTTTAAGTCGAAGTTTGATAGCCTCGGCGTGCCACGGAAAGTGTTGTCTCGATCAATCGAAGATTACGGCACGATGGTAGAGAATATTATTCCATGGACTTCAACTGCGATTTTCGTTTCTGCAGCAACCGGTGTCGCTTATGCGGACTATTGGCACTGGCAGTTGTTAGCGCTTGCTAATATTGTTGTGGCGCCAATGCTGGCAATTCTAGGCATTGGCTGTTTTTACGATGAATCAACGGGTGATGAATCAACGGGTGATGCTGAAGAGGCAGGAAATTGAATAAAAAAACCCGCGGAGTAACAAATACTCAGCGGGTTTTAGGTGTGTTAAGTTGGGTGAACCCTAGTTTAACGCTCAGTGAGTTCCATCTTTGGAGCACTCTCTGCGAAAGGAATACCGCCCGATGTAGGCATCGGTACATCCGCGTTGACCCAGGCCTGGTTTAATCGTTCTTGGACTTTATTCGCTTCTTCAGCTTCGCCCTGAGCCATATAAGCCTCTTTTAAACCTGCTAATGCCCAGCCATTTTCCGGCCACTTTTTGAGGTCTGTAACATAGGTTGATTCGGCGGCGCTGGCATCGCCAACTGCGAGTTGAGCTTCTCCAAGTGAGTGGCGAACAGGGTGAAACCAATCCGGCGGCTCGGTATAAATCAGAGAATCCTCTATCGCGACACCTTTCATCAGCAGCGGTATTGCCTCCTCGTAACGCGCTTCGCTCGATAAAATTTCCCCATTGAGGGTAAGAGAGGCGATTTCTAGTACAGCGTCGATGCTGTTTCGGCCAACGCTCTTCATCGCGCGCGTTTCGTCACTTAATCTGAGGGTATCTAATTTTGCGAGCTCATCCTTCGCTTGTGCCAAATCGCCCTTACCCTCAAATGCTCGCCCTCGTGCGTAGTGCCAAATTGATCTTAGAAATAGTAGATCCATCGCGGGCTCAGGCTCTGCAAGAATGTCGTCCCAGGCGTTGAAGCGGACGTCGACAAATAGCGGCTGCGCGACAAATTGCTGTGCGTTGCCGGTGAAACCCGCCATCGAGAGCATCTGAGGTGTAATGGCATTCTTTGTGCCATCAGCGAGTAAATTAGCTTGTGCCTGCCAGCCTTCGATTGCAGCAGTCGTTGCCCCAAAATGCCAGTTGTGAGGGATATAACCGCCAAGATAAATAAAGCTGTTCGAACGACACACCGCAGTGAACCAACTGTCAGCATCCGTTGCCTTCATATTGTTCAGGGTTGAGTCGTGGTAGCGACCCACTCTGAGGTAGATATGTGCCGGCATATGGACCAGATGCCCAGCGTTAGGCGAGAGATCGGCAAGTTTGTCTGCATAGGGTTCGGCGCGTTCCGGTGTTGTCGAGGCCTCGACTGCGTGGATGTAAAGATGTATGGCGCCAATATTATCCGGATCTATTTTCAGTGCCGCTTCAATCAAGTCGGTGATCTCGGTTGTCCAAGGTTGTGAGGTACCATCAGCTAGCCAAAAGTCCCAGGGATGCAGATTCATCAAGGAGTCAGCACCGAGCGCTAAAATATGCGGGTCATTTGGAAACTGAGCGACAACATCTCTCATTGCATTAGCCCATGCCTGATCAAGTGGCGTGGGGTCTGCGGGTGCTGTAGATTGATATCTTTGTGATAATGCGTCGATCAGTGCTTTCTCTTTAGGTGTCACACCTTTCGCGGGATTATTGGCAATTTCTTGCGCCATCTCAATCAGTTTTGTCGCTCGGGGTGCATTGGCAGGCACCATTTTTTGATTGAGATTTGCACCCAATACAAATGCGCTACCCCAATAACACATGGCGCAGTCCGGGTCATTGATGGCGCCCTCGTTAAACGCAAGGTCAGCCGCTGCGTGATTGAAGCCCCACGCCAGCATCATGCCTTGGTTGAAATATTTTTGAGCCGTTGGACTGGTGGTCGTGATATCCATTTGGAGCGGACCAAGTCCATCGAATAGTGGTTGGTTATCGGATGTTTCATTGACGGAAGTTTCATTGACGGAAGGTTCGCTACATCCGAACAGAAATAAGACTGTAAGGATAATCACAGATAAGTTTTTAATGAACATAGACCTTAGTATCCAAATGACTAGAGTCGTTTGAGTGTAACGATGCTCAATGGTCATCACAACCGAAAACATTTGATGCTGAAACGGAATTATGCGAAAGAAATTGAAGTGAAGCGACGTTCGAGTTAATTCAGAATCAGACCCAATTGCCTACTTTGGGCGACCAGAGAGCCAGAAGAATCCCAAAGTGCGCCACTTTCGATCATCCTGCCACCTGCGAGATGGTCCGTTTTGAACTCGCCTAGTATCCACCCGGGCGCGGGACGTTGTCGGATGTGCACCGTTAATTCCACCGTTGGTGCCCAACCGACATTACCCAGAAGGCCAAATGGAGAGGGCGGGAAGGCGTCGCAAAAAAGTAAAAGTGCTCTGGCATCCGGTGCTCGGTCGTTTTTAAATCCTATCCAGCCTGATATGACCGGCGCACCGGTTCGACCCGGACTGATCTGGTCGGGATGAAGTCGAACATTCAGTCTGTTCATTATCGGCAGTTTAATGCCTTGCAAGTCGCCGCTGCGATCGACGCATTGTGCTTCAGATGGAATAATTGGCGGCCGCATGTGAATCGAATTTTCCACACCGACGGATTCAGATAAATCGCCGTATACCGCGGTGACCTCAAGCCTTGATTTGCCTTCTTGAAATAACGTTGCGCGGGCATTAGTTAAGGTTCGCCCTACACGGAGGACGTCAACTTTAATTTGAAATTCGGTGTCGGGTACCCCGGGTCTGAGATAGTGTGTTGTAATAGAAATAGGATCTGGATGTGAAACTTCATGTGAGAAGGCGCTCGTAATAAGTGACAGTAAGTATCCACCATTTGGATTGTCACCAATGTTCCACTCAGGGCTGACAGTTCCTTGCCAAAGGCCATCAGGGGATTGGGCTACTATGGTTTCTTCATCAAAGAAATGCATCTGGAGAAATCCCGTCCGTGTGTTGTTATCTTGAGGAGCGACCGCCAAAGTTTACGGAAAAAGACCGTGCTGACGAAATGCCGATTATCAGAGGAAGATAAGCACCAGCAGTATAACGCCGCCGGCGAGAGTCGTCGCAAGCGATTTTGTTCGTAAACGAGTTGCGGAAATTCCTAACCACAATCCACTAATAACGATCAGAAAGAGTCCTACTGCGAGCACTTTCTGGAACGTTTTGAATGCGCCGGGACCATGCCCCTTATGTAGCTCAATGATCGCAGCCTGAAAATTAGGCTGTGCCAATTCGACGCTCAGCGATCCCTCATCTTTGAGTCTGATAATGTAGTGATCTCTGGATGTGGGGCGAGTATAAAAAGTATTTCCACCAGCTTTTACATATTCAAAGTCGTAGTCGCTAACCCCGGCAGTCGTAAGCAGCGCGCTAACATCAGCTTTGATTGTCGGCGAGCTTGCCACCAGTTCCGGATGTAACCCCTCATATATTTTTTCTTTTACAACGGTTCCTTTTTCGCCGATCAGGTAGAGGCCACCGGAGATGGCGACGAGAATAATAGCGGGGGCGAAAAATGCAGCCAAATATAGGTGAAGTGAGATGAGTAATTTTCGATCCATGATTTACGTTAGTCTATTTCTAGGTTGCTTTAAAGCCGCGAGCGTAGCACGAATTTTGCACGATTAGGAACCTTTGTCGGTAGGCTTAATTTTACAAGCTCCAACGGATTCAATTGGGCAGCAGCTATCTGAATAGCCCATCCTGATTTTCTAGGAAACGCTGGTTGCTGGGATATGAGGTTGTGCATCAGGCGGATGTTAAGGAGGTCGCCTTCGGTAATTTAGACTGAGATGAGGCTAACGCTAGTGTTTGGCGAAGTGACTGCGCTGAACGCGGCTATAGTTGGGCTATAGACTCAATTATCTAAAAGCGCTTTGCAGTATACCAGTTAACCGGTTTGGCATGGGCGTCGACTTGATCAACCACATCTAAAATGAGCGCAAATAGCGCCATTCTTATGGTTACGCCATTATCTGTTTGCCTGAAAATCGCGAGGTTCGGGTTTTCATTTAAGTCGTTGTCCAGTTCATTTGCTGCTTCTCTAGAATCGCGCGGCAACGGATGCATGATGACTGTGTTCGGCTCGCAAAACTGGGTATAGACAGCCTGGTTGAGTCTGAAAAGCCCTTTGTATTTATTTGCTTCTTCTTGGTTTGGAAAACGTTCTTCCTGTGTGCGCGTGACATAGAGAATGTCGGCGCTACTTATGTTTGGTTGAAGCTCGGTGGACTGGTTAACATTATGGCCAGCGTCTCTCATCGCGGCGATATATTCGTCTGGCAGGCTAAGTTCGGGGGGTGAGATGAGGTTAAATTGAATATGCTTAAACAGACTGAGCAATTTACAAAGAGAGTGAACGGCGCGGCCAAACCGCAGATCTCCGATGAGCGAGATACTTAGGCCATCGATTGACTTATTTTTTGCGGCAAGTTCTTTGCGAATTGTGTAGAGATCAAGCAATGCTTGGCTGGGATGCTCATTAGCGCCGTCTCCACCATTGATTACCGGCACGCGACTGGCTTCTGAGAACTCTGCGACGGAGCCTTCAATCTGATGTCGCATCACAATCACGTCACTATAGCCAGACAACACCCTTGCAGTGTCGTAAAAGGATTCACCCTTGGCGATCGATGTGGCTTTAAGCTCGGTGGTTTCACGAACCTCTCCACCAAGTAAGTTAAAGGCGCAGCCAAAACTGACTCTTGTTCGTGTACTCGGCTCAAAAAACATGCTGCCTAAAATCGCTCCCTCAAGCACACGGGTTGCTTTTTTACGCTGAGCGTAGGGTTCCATTTGATCGGCAACCGCAAAAACCCGCTCTATTGCCGCTCGGTCAAATTCGGAAACCGAGAGAATATGCTTACCTACAAATTTCATTTCGGATTATTTCCAGGGAAGTTTTTCATGTAGTTCGAGTATCACTTCTCTTAACCAGCGATTTGCCTGATCTTGGTCAGTGCTCTCATGCCAATAGAGATGTGTTTCAAGGTTAGGCACTGAGAAAGGTAGCTGCAAGTAGCGCACCGGCAATTGGCTAGCAAGGAAGTCAGCAAAGATTTGAGGCACAGTGAGGGATAAATCTGTGCGTGATACTAGTTCAGATACGGCAAGATAATGTTGGGTTCGCAGCGAAATCTGCCGCCGTTTACCCATTTTACCGAGGGCCAGATCAACATGACCAAGACCGCCACGTCGGCTTGATATCTGTATATGGTGGAGGTTCAGGTAGGCTTCAAGATCAAGCTCTTCTCCAATCTCCGGATGGTTGCTGCGCACAAGGCAAACCTGCGGGTGAGAAAACAAAGGTGCCTGTTTGATGCGCGGATCAGGCGTTAAAGGAATATCTATCGCAAGGTCTAAATTACCTGACGCTAGCTCGATATTCATGTCTCTACGCCGAACATGGTAACAATCGATTTCAACCGAGGGTGCGTCCTTCTTCAAGCGTTTAAAAATATACGGTAATAGAATTGATTGGCTGAGATCTGTCATTGAGACGCGGAATCGTTTGTCTGAGCTGCGAGGGTCGAAAGATTCACTTTCCTGAACGCTCGCTCTCATTAACCCGAGTGCTTGCCGTACAGATCCAATAATATTTTGTGCCACTGGCGTAGGTACCATGCCGTCTGCGGTGCGAACAAATAGTGGATCGTCAAACATGTTGCGTAGACGAGAAAGTGAATTGGATACGGCGGGCTGCGTGATACCAATAATATCTCCGGCGCGCGTCAGGTTACCCTCGGTATAAATTGCGTCAAAAACGACGAACAAATTTAGGTCAATGTCTGAAAGTTTCATAATGATTAATAAAAGCCGTCTGTATGGGCTGGCGCAGAATTCATGCTAAAGCGCGAATCAATACGCCAAATAATTTTTGTAACCCTCATAATTGATGCTTATGGTAAGCCGGATTGCGCAAATAGAGAAGACTTATCTGTTATTCTGGAGACCCTCGGTCCATTTGCCGGCCGTAGCCCTTTTTGCCTCGAGTTTTGTTTGCTGATAGGAAAGTAGCGACGCAAGTGCCTGAAGATACCCAACACGATCAGATATTCAGGGATAAAGCCGTTGCGTTGTCGATACAATGCTATCTATTTGATAAACTGACGAGGTAAAAAGTAAATAAAAAACAATGTGATACACCAGATATAGAGAAATTTTATGAGTGAGCAGACGCGTCAGGCTCGGTTGCCGTTTTCCTTCGCTAAGCGCCATGGCGTTATCCTGTTGGCAGCAACAGGTGAAGGTCAGTCCGATGTGATTTACAAATCAGGATTTGATATCGGTGCGCTGGCGGAAGTCCGGCGGTTTGTCGCCGGGGAAATCGCGCTGAAGGAGGTCGATGGGCCTTCATTCGATCGGCAGCTGACCTTGACCTATCAGAATGATTCGGGCGAAGCGATGCAGATGATAGAGGGGCTCGGGGAAGAGATGGACTTGAGCAGTCTTGCTGATCTGATTCCCGAAACCGGTGATCTGCTGGAACAGGAAGACGATGCCCCGATTATCAAGTTAATTAACAGTCTATTAACCGAAGCAGTGAAGGTCGATGCCTCGGATATACATATTGAAACTTATGAAACGAGACTTGTCGTCCGGTTCCGGGTTGATGGCGTGCTACGAGAGGTTGTCAGCCCCCGGAGAGGGCTTGCACCGTTATTAGTATCTCGAATCAAAGTGATGGCAAAACTGGATATCGCCGAGAAACGCTTACCCCAAGACGGGCGAATTTCGGTCAGGGTGGCGGGTAAGGAAGTGGACGTGCGAGTTTCGACGATACCGGCGAGCAATGGTGAGCGAGTCGTTATGCGCCTACTCGATAAACAAGAGGGTAGAAGAGATTTGACGCATATGGGGATGAATGCGTTCAATCTTGCTTCCATGAAAACGTTGGTTCAAAAACCCCACGGTATCATTCTGGTCACGGGGCCTACGGGCTCGGGAAAATCTACAACGCTCTATGCTTGCCTTGATCAATTAAATGATCGTTCCAGAAATATTCTGACAGTTGAAGACCCCATCGAGTACGACGTCGAGGGTATTGGCCAAACCCAAGTTAATGTTAAAGCCGATATGACTTTTGCTAAAGGGCTAAGGGCGATTCTACGTCAAGACCCCGATGTCGTAATGGTAGGGGAGATCCGCGATTTTGAAACCGCGGATATCTCTGTTCAATCTAGTCTGACGGGCCACCTTGTACTTTCAACTATCCATACAAACACCGCTTTAGGCGCGTTGACACGGCTAGAAAACATGGGCGTCCAACCTTATCTGCTCAGCAATAGTATTGTCGGATTGGTGGCACAGCGTTTGATTAGATTACTGTGTCCGCATTGTCGTCAAGCATACGAAGCAGATGCATATGAGTGTGAATTTCTAAAATTAGACGAGCCACCAACGCTTTACCGGGCGGTAGGCTGTGAGAAGTGTGCCCATGAGGGTTACAAAGGCCGACAAGGTATTTACGAGGTCATTGTTATTGATGATGAGCTTCGGCGTATGATCCACAACGGTGCTTCAGAGCTCGACCTTGAGCAACACGCAAGAACTAAAACAGGTGGTATTCGTGACGATGGCAGGGAGAAAATTCTGGACGGCAGTACTTCAGTTGATGAAGTTATGCGCGTAACGATGGAAGACTAGGGTGGAGCGCTAGGTCATGGCAGCGTTTCAATATATCGCGCTTAACGACAAAGGTCGTGAAGAAAAAGGTACGCTCGAGGCTGATAGTTCGAGACAGGCGCGGCAAATTCTGCGCGATAAAGGCTTGTCTCCTTTAACGGTAGATGTGACTCGGGAAGAGAAGGCATCCAACAACTTTTTAACCAATCTTCTGAAGCCGTCTTTGTCTGTGCGAGAATTAGCATTGGTGACCCGCCAACTGGCAACGCTTATTGCCGCTGGGCTCCCGGTTGAAGAGGCTATTCTTGCTGTATCGAAACAGAGTGAAAACCCTAAGACGCAGGCGATGCTGGCTGCGCTGCGCTCCAAGGTCATGGAGGGTTATTCTCTTGCAAATAGTCTGGCGGAATATCCTAGGGCATTTCCGAACCTGTATCGTGCTACTGTAGCAGCCGGAGAGTCTGCGGGGCATCTTGATTTGGTCTTGAACCGACTTGCTGATTTTACCGAGTCGCAGCATGAGTCTAGACAACGAATTCAGCAGGCAATGGTGTATCCCATTATATTGTTTGTGCTGACTCTTGCGATTCTTGCCGGTTTGTTGGGCTATGTTGTACCTGACATCGTTAAAGTTTTTGCAGATACCGGGCAGGAATTGCCAGGCTTAACTATTTTTATCATCTCTCTTAGCGATTTTGTTGTGAACTGGGGTGCTGCAATTGTTGTCTTAGTGATCATGCTGATAGTCGGAGCGCAACGCGCGTTACAGGTTCCATCGATCAGATTGGTGTGGGATCGACGACTGCTTCACATATGGCTGGTCGGCAAACTCAGTAGAGGTATGAATACGGCGCAGTTTTCCAGCACGCTGGCAATATTGTCCGCCAGTGGGGTGCCCTTGGTTGACGCCATGAAAATATCAGGGCAAGTACTCTCAAATACATGGCTACAGCAAAAAGTCTCCGAAGCCACGATAAAGGTAAGTGAAGGTACCAGTCTACACGTGGCATTAGAGCAAAGCGGTTATTTCCCGCCAATGATGTTGCACATGATTGCCAGCGGCGAGTCCAGTGGTGAGCTCGATGAGATGCTCGTTCGCGTATCACATCATATGCAGCAGGATGTGGAAATGATCATGGGTGTACTGTTGAGTTTGTTTGGCCCGTTTATGCTTTTGATGATGGGCGGTGGCGTTTTTGTCATTGTGATGGCCATACTTTTACCCATCATCAACCTCAATCAGCTCGTTGGATAGAAAATCACAAGACCATTTGTAATGGTTATATTTCAAAAACAGGAACGCTATGAAACAGAAAGTTAAAACAGCATTGAACGGTCAATCCGATATGGTCAAGGAAAGAGGTTTTACCCTTATCGAGATTATGGTGGTAGTTGTTATTCTAGGCATCCTTGGAGCGCTAATTGTACCTAATTTTATTGGTCGTCCTGATGAAGCTAGGGTTGAAGCTGCTAAATCAGATATCAACGCGATAGCGAATGCGCTTGAGTTATATCGATTGGATAATAGCAATTACCCGAGTACTGACCAGAATCTAGATGCGCTGGTTTCGGAGCCTTCCGGTTATCCCGAACCTCGAAACTGGAGCCCAGACGGGTATCTCAAAAAGCTACCCCGAGACCCTTGGGGTGAACCCTATGGTTACTTTAATGAAGAGCGAACTTTTGACCTTTACTCTTATGGTGCCGATCGTAAGGAGGGTGGCGAGGGCGTCGATTCAGATATTCGTTACTCAGAACTCTAATTAGCATGTTGGATAGCTGGTCGCCATCGAGGTTTAATCAGGCGTTGGGATTTACTCTGGTTGAGATTTTAGTTGTCCTGATAATTGTGTCGGTGATGTCAGGTATTGTTGTGACTAGCTTGCCTAGCTCTTTTCAGAATAGTGATTTTGATGAAGAGAGTTTGCGATTAAAAACGGTGATCGAGCTTATCCGTGAGGAATCTCTTACCCGGGCCTCTGAATATGGTCTGAATACGGATAAAGACAACTATTCATTCTTTGTCTACAACGAAATTGAACAAAACTGGACACAACTGAACACCAAGCCCTATGCCGAGCATAAGTTAGGGTATGGCATTCTGCTTAAAACCACTATCGAGGATAACGAACTTATTTTGACTGATGAGGAAGACGAAGAATCCTCAGTCCCGAACGCGCCTCGTATACTATTGTTGTCCAGCGGGGAAATGACGCCGTTTGAAATTACGATTGCCCTGGGTCGCGATAAAACCAGAACGTTGGTGTCAGACGGCTATAGTGAGTTGGCTTGGCAAGATGAGTTAGATGAAAAGAAGGGTCGAAAGTCGGCCTCGCGGCGATAAAGAGAAGGGCTTGAGTTGAGGGATTCATGAGAAAACAGACCGGCTTTACACTTCTTGAAATTGTTATTACCGTGGCAATTTTTGCTGTAGCCTCGACTGCGCTCATTCGCAACGCATCAAATTCTGTTATTCAGACCCTGAGTATTCAAGATCGCACCATTGGATATTGGTTGGCTGAGAACGAACTCGAGGAGCTGCGAAGTGCGCCTCGAACTGAAGAGTTTTTCCCTTCAGTCGGTACGGATAGAGAAAGTGTCACCATGGCCAATAGAGACTGGGAGCTGAAGATACGGGTCGAATCAACAGAGAATCCGGATATGCGCAGGGTAGAGGTGACTGTATTCGACGAACAGGACCTAGATGTAGAAGTAGCGAGACTGGCTGGCTTCATAGGTAAATATTGATGTCGCGATTCGCCTGGAAATCAGATTCAAGCCCGATAAGGCAATCCGGCTTTACGCTCCTCGAGGTAGTGGTAGCGTTTTCAATATTTGCTGTCATTGGGTTAAGTGCTCATCAGTTTCTGCGAACAATTATTAATACAAGAGAAGTCACCAATCAAAGCAACGCTGTCATGAGTAGTGCCTCCCGGGCATTTAGCGTGATGCAAAGAGATTTCTCACATTTGGCTGATCGACAGGTGCGGGATGCTTATGGCGAGCCTTTACCGCCCCTTATTGTTGGTACAGGCGACTATGATGTCGAGTTTTCAAGATCTGGATGGAACAATCCCGCACGACTGCCCAGAAGTAATATGCAGCGTGTCGCTTATGGGCTTAATGATGATGATGAACTCGAGCGATATTTTTGGTTAGTGCTGGACCGGGCAGAGGATTCTGAACCCATCACACAGCGCCTGTTGACGGATGTGGAAGATTTTCGGATTAATCTGATGAGCAGCGACGGTGGTTTTGTCGATACTTGGCCTGATTTTGATAACGATGCTCGATTGCCAAGGGCCGTTGAAATACTCATCACTCATAAAAAATTGGGTGAACTCCGCAAGCTTTACTCAGTCGTGATGACTGCTGATGCGAACACGTCAGAATCTCAGGGTAACGCTGCAACCAATCCAGATGACCAGAACGGCAATAGTGAAGATGCTGAAACTGACAGACGGGGTAACAGGGGAGACTCGAATGTCCGCCGCTAAAACCCGATTCATCGCACAGCCGCACAAGGCACGTGGCGTTGCTTTGATTTCGATTTTACTGGTTGTGGTTATTGCGACGGTGTTAGGGGTCAAGATGACCACAGAGCAGCATTTTTCCATTAATCGTGCGCGCAATTATTTTGATCAGGGCAAAGTTCATCAGTACGCGTTAGGCGGTGAGGAACTTGCTCGACAAATTCTTTATAAAGATTTTACCGATAATCCTCAAAAAGATGTCCTGACTGAAGAATGGGCAAGTCCCGATTTAAAATTTGAATTTGAAGACGGTGAGATTGAAATGTCGATTGAAGACCTTCAGGGTAAATTTAACCTGAATTCTCTCATTGATGCGCCCTCGGCCCAATTTAGCCGTCGCGTAAATGGCAATAGACGTGACACAGAGAACGATCAGACTGCAGACAACGCTAGAAGGAATTCGACCGAAAGCAGAAGCGGTGTTGTCAAGGCAGCTTCAGCAGCGTTGGCCATGAAAAGGTTTCGATCATTGCTGAATCAGCAGGGTATCGATCCGGTATTTGCAGATCGTATCAGGGACTGGATAGATAATAATCAGGATGTCACTCAGTTAGGCGCAGAAGATTTCGATTATCTGGGCCTCGAACGACCTTATCGAACCGGTGATACGCCAATGTTCGATTTAACTGAACTTTTTCTGGTGCTGGATATTGATGCTCGCACATTTTCAATGCTGGCACCTTTGGTGACAGCCCTGCCCGCGGGTGTCAGTCTGATAAACGTGAATACTGCACCAAGCGGTGTGATTCAGGCGATAGCGGGTAGCGCGCTCTCGCCCGAGCTCGCAGAGAACTTTACGGTCAATAGAAACGAGCGAGAGGGTTTCGACTCGGTTGAGTCTTTTCTTCAGGATGATAGTCTGGCTGGTCAGGGGATATCTCCAGATGGACTTAGTGTACAATCAGGTTTTTTCAAGGTGAGCGTGAGGGCAAGAGTTGATGACAGGTTTGGTTACTTGACGAGTATTATTCAACGAAATCCTATAGATGGCAGTATGCGCGTTATCTATCGAGACGCCAGTAAGAAAATCTACCCAGTAGTATCAGCGATCGACACCGAGGCAACTTCCTCTTAATGTTCATATTTCCACGCACATTATTGGCAATGCAATAAACATGCTAGAAAACCTATATTTAAGATTGTCAGAGTCAGGCGTTGAGTGGTCTTTATTCGATCCGGAAGGCGGGGAGGTCAGCGCCCGGGGTTCCGGTGATTTTGATTCACTAGCGGAACTTGTCGAAGCACGGCAATGGGAAGGAGAGGTGATTGTGTTAATCAGTGCCTCATGCGTCACGCTGCACCAAGTTAATATTCCATCAAAACAGCCTAGGCAGATACAGCAAGCCGTTCCCTATGCAATTGAGGAAAGTCTTGCGGTTGACACTGAGGATTGTCATTTCGCACTGGGGCAAAGAGCAAGTAACGGTGACATTGCCGTCGCGGTTGTCTCAAGGGTCCTGTTTGAAAGTTGGTTAGACAAGCTTGTCGATATGGGTATACCGGCGTCCTTCGTAGCGATAGACGCGCTTCAAGTCCCCTTGTTTTCAGATCGTTCGCAATCGCAAACCACGGCTTTAATCGAGCGGAACGGGGTGCTGATGCGTACGGATGACGAGAAAGGGTATTTTCTCGATCGCGGGCAATTAGCGAGTGGCATTAGTTTTCTCCCAGAGGATAAACGAGCAAGCTTAGATCTTTGGCTGCTACCTGAGATGCAATCAGAGATAGATCTGGCGGTAAATCAGATGGCCGCGGAATTTGATACTGAGATACAAATTGAACCGATCGACCTTTCTGCGTTTGAGTTTCTTTGCCGCAATGTTAATGAGCAAACAATCAATTTGCTGCAGGGCAAATATCAAGTTGAGAGAAAGACCTCAAAAAACTCTAGCGTCTGGCGTTCCGCCGCTATGTTATTCGGTTGTGCGCTACTTTTGCACCTGATTATGGTAACGGGACAGGCGATATATCTCGATATGACAGCGACGCGCTATGAAGCTGAAGCGCGTGCGCTTTATGCTGATGTGTTCCCACGAGATCGCAATGTCACCGATATTAGGCGTCGCTGGCAGTCGCATTTGCGAGGGGGAAAATCGGACGAGGGAGATAAGTTTGTCGGCCTCTTTAGTACTGCAGCTGGCAGTCTCGCGGGTTCAAGTCTTATTCTGAATAACGTAAATTTTAATGAAAATCGAGGGGATCTGATTCTGCAACTTGAGGCACCCAGGAGCGAGCAGCTCGTACTTTACTCCCAGACGCTAAGCAAGCTCGGTCTCGATGCAGAGATTGGCACTATCAGTCAGGAAAACAACGCGGTGCGTGGCAGCATTAAAGTGAAGTCTTTGGGTGGTGACTAGAAGCATGTCGGTTGAAAGAGTTCTGATAGATAACATGGAAATAGGGTGCTGTTGTGAGTAACCCAATGATAGAAAACTTACGTAGCCAGTATTTGTCTCTCGGGTCACGGGATCGTCTAGCGGTGGGTGCGTTGTTGGTATTTTTTGGGATATTGACCTTCTATTTTGCTATTTGGCAACCTCTGCATGATTTTAAGGTATCGAGTCAGGACGAGCTAAACCGGCAGTCGGAGATGTTGCAGGGCATGCGCGAGACGGAAAAAGACGCACGGGCTTCATCAGGTAATGCCACAACGGCACCAACAGGGCAATCATTGTTATCTCAGGTTTCTCGTACAGCCCAGCAATTTGGTATTAAACCCAATCGATTGCAGCCAGAAGGCAATGATGCTGTTAGTGTCTGGTTCGATGAGGTCAGCTTTAATGACCTGATTAAATGGCTCGATTCCCAATCCCAATCAGGTATGTCGGTACGCCAGATTTCTATCGATAGGGAAGAACTTCCAGGCAGAGTCAACGCGCGTATTGTACTCCGTAGCAATTGATCTCAAAGCTGACGCCTTTTTACCCAGCAGCCAGCCTTGTACTTTTATCATTAGCGAAAGTCTCTAGACTTCAACGAAAAATGTTCGAGATACGAACTCAGATCTTCAACATGCCCAGCGACCACGTGGAGTACTGATTTTTCTCGTTCCAGTACACCTTTAATCTTTAATAACCTGCCTTGGACGACAGCGGCTCTGTATTGCTCAAATATACGTGACCAGACAACAACATTAATATTGTTAGTTTCATCTTCTAGAGTCAGAAACAAAACGCCTGTTGCTGTCGAGGGGCGCTGCCTGCCCGTTACAATACCTGCAACCTGAACAAAGCGGCCATGATTAAGCGGTTCGAGATCACAGGCTCGCTTTAATTTACTGAAAGGTTCACCGGCCTCCCTTAGCAGGGCCATAGGGTGACGACCGAGTGTGAGTCGAAGACTCTGGTAATCTGCCCGTAAATCATCTGATTCTGAGGGTGCCGGTAGATAGATATCTTCCTGCTCGGCGACCATTTCCATTGGTGTATTTGTCGGCAACAATCCTTTCGCCTCCCAATGGGTTTGATACCGATGTCCAGTTAATTGCTTAAAGGCGCCACCTTCTGTCAGTCGAGCGAGATCTCCCCTGTCGAGGTGTACAGCACGGGCAATGCTTTCGAGGCTGTTAAATGCTTTGGTATTCTGATTTTCGCTGGCTTTTCTTGCCTGAATGATACGTAACGCAGTTTCTTGCCGCAGACCTTTTATACGTTGAAATCCAAGTCTGATAGCGGGTTGGCTTGCACCAAAAATAGCGGTGCCAGTGTCGTGGCTGTCGGCACGGGTGCTGGTGCTTCCCTCGAGAGTCGATTCCCAGTCACTCGTCAGTATATCAACCGGTAGAATGATGATGTTGTGTCTACCCGCGTCCTGAACCAGCTGCGACGGGGTATAAAAACCCATAGGTTGGCTATTTAATAAACCACAATAAAATGCGGCTGGTTCATGTCGTTTTAACCAGGCAGAGAAATACACTAGTAACGCAAAACTTGCTGCATGTGATTCAGGAAAGCCATAGTCACCAAAACCTTTAATCTGCTCAAAAATTCTTTCGGCAAAGTCTTTGTCGTGGCCGCGCTCGAGCATGCCGTTTATCAGTTTTTGTCGAAATACATCCAGACCTTCTTTGCGTTTCCAAGCCGCCATGGCGCGCCTTAACTGATCTGCCTCGCCTGGGGAGAAGCCAGCGGCGACCACGGCTAGTTTGATAACCTGTTCCTGAAAGATTGGTACCCCAAGAGTTCGACCTAGCACCGCTTTAACAGCATCGTTGGCGTAGGTTACTTCCTCTTCGCCATTTCTGCGTTTGAGAAAAGGATGGACCATATTGCCCTGTATAGGTCCTGGCCGGACTATAGCGACCTCTATGACGAGATCATAAAAACTCTTAGGTTTGAGTCTCGGTAACATCGAGATCTGTGCTCTTGATTCAACCTGAAAAACCCCAACGCTATCGCCGCGTTGTAACATCTGATAAGTCAGTGGGTCTTCCGGTGGAATAGTTGCGATTGTCATGTTGGTATCGCGGTACTGATTAACCATGTCGAGGCTTTTACGTATTGCCGTTAACATGCCTAATGCCAGCACATCTATTTTTAGCAGTCCCAGCGACTCTAGGTCATTTTTATCCCACTGAATGATCGTCCTGTCATCCATTGCGGCATTTTCAACGGGCACCAGATGAGAGAGTGGACCTCTTGAGATAATAAACCCTCCAACATGTTGTGAAAGGTGTCTGGGAAAGCCAAGTATCTCGTATACCAAGGTCATAAACTGACTGATAACAGGGCTGCGAGGGTTAATACCTGCTTCCTCAAATCGAGCCAGCAACACCTCGCGCTTGTCCCACCAGGATAGTGATTTTGCGAGTTGATCAACCAGTTGCAGGTCCATTCCGAGCGCCTTACCAACGTCACGTACCGAGCTTTTAGGTCTGTAAGTGACCACCGTAGCGGCAAGCGCTGCTCTGTGTCTGCCATATTTCTTGTAGATATACTGAATGACTTCTTCGCGTCGTTCATGCTCAAAGTCGACATCAATATCCGGCGGTTCATCTCGTTCTACTGAAATAAATCGCTCGAATAGCAGATCTATCTTGGCCGGATTGACTTCGGTGATTTCCAAGCAAAAACAAACAGCGCTATTCGCCGCTGAGCCTCTGCCCTGACATAGTATGTGCTGGCTACGGGCAAAATGAACGACATCGAATACCGTGAGAAAGTAATACTCGTATTGAAGCTCTTCGATAATGCTGAGTTCTTTTTCTATGATTTTCCTGACATCGGGTGTTGTACCTTCAGGCCAACGTTTTTTTGCCCCAGCTTCAACCAGTTGGCGAAGATAGGCGGGTGGTGTCAGCCCTGGCGGTACTAATTCTTCGGGGTATTCATATCGGAGCTGGTCGAGGGAAAAATCACATAAATCTGCAATTTTTACACTTTCTTTAAGTAGCCCTTCTGGATAAGTTTTAGCCAGCACAGCCAACGGACGTAAATATTTTTCCCTATTAGAAAATAGTAATTTACCGGCGAGACGGATAGATTGGCCCATTCGAATAGCCGAGATGACATCCAACAATGCTTTTCGATCTTTGCGATGCATGTGTACATCACCGCAGGCAACCACAGGTATGTTAAGTTTTTTCGAGAGCGTGAAAACGCGGCTGTATAATTCAGTTTCCTGCCCATCGGGGAATATTTCAGCCCCGAGCCATAGTCGGTCTTTAAAATATTCACTGAGTTTTTCAGCGATTCTTTTGTCCGGAGAATCATGATTGCGGGAACTGGGTAACCATATGGCGAGGCATTGATCTTGGGCAATAGCGAGATCATCAAGATCAAGTTGGTATTCACCCTTGTTGGCCCGTCTGCGGCCAATGGTGATCAGGTTGCATATTTGTCCATAGGCAGTTCTGTTAGGTGCGAGAAGTATCAGATGGACACTCTCCTGCGTGGTGCCGAGCTGATTCTTGATGGCCTGCCGAGAGCTTTGCCCTCGAGGCATGTATCGCGTAGCAGCGTTATTGATGCGTGGTAGATTTGAGTCGAAGTGAAATTCGCTACCGACGATGAGCTTGAGGTTGCAGTCCTTGGCCGCCACATGCGCCTTGACTACACCAGCCATGGAACATTCATCAGTAATTGCTATCGCGCTGTAACCCAGTTTCGCAGCTTGCTCGACAAGTTCTTCCGGGTGCGATGCACCCCTGAGAAACGAGTAATTGGTAATACAATGTAACTCCGCATAATCTGTACTGTTTCTCAGCCGTTTTTGCGTAAGCGTTGTGATTGAAGAAGCGTAGGGTGACATGTGTCGATAATACTGTTTATATATACATATACTGTAAATATAACCAGTATTTTAGATGAGGGCAATATTATCTTGGTTAAGCACTCGAAACAGTATTAAGGTTTCGACCAACCTGAAAGACATTAGATTTTGGAAATTAGACATTTCCTAAGCAATCGGGTGCTGATACTCTTTCAGTTAGGTCAACTCTTCATCAAATACTCGCAGGGCAAGTCATGATTGAAACAATTCCATTCGGTTCCACAGGCCATAACAGTAGCAGAATTCTGTTTGGGGCCGCAGCTTTGGGAGGTATGAAACAATCCAAGGCTGACTCCGTTATCGAATTGGTTAGGCGTTACGGTGTTAACCATTTTGATGTTGCAGCGAGTTACGGTGATGCAGAGTTGAGGCTCGCCGATTTTCTGCAAGATTCTCGCGATGATGTGTTTCTTGCTAGTAAAACGGGCGATCGAACTGCCGATGCGGCGAGAGCAAGTATTGAGCGCTCGCTAAACCGAATGCAAGTCTCACAACTCGATCTGATTCAATTTCACAACCTTGCTCAGGTTGAAGACTGGGATACGGTCATGGCCAAGGGTGGTGCGCTGGAAGCTGCGATTAAGGCAAAAGAAGAAGGTTTAGTAAGGTTTATTGGCGTCACTGGACATGGCACGAAGATCGCAGAAATGCATCTTAAAAGTCTGTCTCATTTCGATTTTGCCTCGGTATTGTTACCTTATAGTCATGCGTCGATGCAGGACCAACAATATGCAAACGAGTTTGAAGCGTTGTACCGTCTGTGTGAGCAAAAAAGCGTTGCGATGCAAACGATTAAGGCCATAGCGCATCGAAGGTGGGATGATGACGATGATGCGAAGCGATTTAGCTGGTACAAACCCATTCGCGAGGTTGATGCATTAACTCGGGCGGTTCACTGGGTACTAAGACGTCCGAAGCTGTTTCTGAATAGTAGTAGTGACGCGACCTTATTAAAGATGGTGCTCGAAGCGGGCGCATCGTTCAATGCCGCATCGATGAACGAATCTGGCGCCCGGGATCTCGAGGCAGCGGTGGCAACGGATGCTGCCAACCTAAAGGTACAACCACTATTTGAACGTGGTGTTCAGGATGGCGTTATTTAGGGAGATTGCGGATCAGTGCTACGAAATCTGGTTAAGAATTCGGATCGCAGCACAAGCAGCACCGTAACCGTTATCAATATTAACCACGCTGATGCCAGGGGCACAGCTGACAAGTAATGAGCGAAGTGCCGTTTCGCCACCCTCAGCCATTCCGTATCCGACAGAAGTGGGCACAGCAATGAGTGCAGAAGAGATTAAGCCTCCCAGCACAGTGGGTAACGCAGCATCCATTCCTGCGATGCAAATGACGACTTTATGATTTTGAATATCTTGAAGTCTCTCTGTCAGCCGCCAAAGCCCAGCCACGCCAACATCGCTGATCATCAAAGAATTCACACCATAATATTCGAGTGTTTTTTTCGCTTCGCTGGCGATGGGGACATCTGATGAGCCGCCACTTACGATAGCCACAGTTGCGGGTGAACCATTGGGCGCGTTATTGCGGCTTGATCTTTCAGCGTTGGCTGTTCGCAAACTGCTAGCGGTGCGAGAAACGGGGTCGTAACTCAGGAAGCCGGGGTGAGCCTCTTCAATCAGGTTAAATTGTGCTGGGGTTAGCCGGGTGAAAAGCATGTCCTTGTTGTGAGTTTTGAGGGCATCACAAATATCCAGCAACTGGGTGTCGCTTTTTCCCTCGCTAAAGACAGCTTCCGAGAGACCTGTTCGGCTTTCTCGTTCAATATCCAGATTTACTTCGTCAGTCATTCGATCTGTCGCCCTGCGTTCATGGATTTGATGTCAAACACCTCGTGATTATGTTTTGACTTCAAGCGTGTCGATTATAAAGGCACTGCCACGCTGATAAGGTTCAAGTGTGATACTGGTCACCTGTTCATGGTATTCATGTGTAACAAAGATCTCCGAGACAAGCTTTTGCGCCTGAACGCCCAACACAGAATTTGCGTCTACCTCTTGTTCTGATTCGATCTCAATGGCAACCGAGGAAGGACGTATTCTGCAGCGCACACCCTTCAGCGGAATACGCGTTGACAGTAGATCCCAGAGTTGCTCTTCAGCCTCGGCAATTAGCGGCAATAGTACAGCGTCGATTGCCAGGCCGGTAGTGACTCTGGACGAGAGACAAGGCGCTGCCGGTAGTTCATATAGATCATGTAAATCTAAATCTTTAGCTATGCCACGAAGCGTTGTCTTATCGATGCCCACATCAACAAAGGGGTGAACAACGTCCCGTTCTTGAGCGGCCACCAAACCGGGACGGTAATCTGAAAGATCATCAAGGTTGGTACCTGAAGCGATGGTTAAGCCGGTAAGGCGTTGGATTGTCGAGTAAAGATTTCGCTTACAGAAATAACAACGGTTGGCAGGATTTGCGACGTACTCAGGATCGTCTATTTCTCGCGCGTCAATGATCTCAAGGTCCCAGTTCTCGTTTTCTGCATATCGCTTCACACGCGCCGTTGCGGATGTCGGAACAGCTGGAGAAATGGCATGGAATATCTTGCAACCCGGCCGTACGCGATTGGCAACGACCGCTAGCGTCATGCTGTCTACGCCGCCACTAACCGCGATAGAAATACGACCCAGCGACAGGAGATGTGCTGACAATTTGTCTAGAGACTTATTTTTTCTTTTCATAGGGTTCTGATTACTCAGCGGTTGACCTTCAGTTGTTGCGTTCGCAACCTGTCATTCTTCCGACGTTTGATTTTCGATGTCTACTTTGGTTGACCGTCGTTTGATACCGGGTAGGTGTGCAATGTCATCAATTTCTACCTTAGTGGTCATGTCGCCAGGCCTTGATGCGCGCTTTGTTCTGAACTTCTCTGTGCCCACATTTACAATATGTTCACTACGATTAAGTATTGCCCGGTCAAGTTCGATTTTTCGTATTCCAAGCGTGGTGGTCTCTTCAAAACACTGTGCAATGACGTCTGATTCCGCTTGCGAGACAACCAATATCTGCACCGCAAACATCATCCGACTTTTCTTGCCGTACGCCAATGATTGATTAACATCTAAAACACCGGGTAATTCACGAATATGCTCAAGGGCAACTGAAAGGTCTTCCGGTGTCTGATCATCAATTTCAAAATTCAGCTGGACCACACGGTCCTCTTGCCAGGATAGGGTCGTAGACGTTTTGTTCACGTCAAAAAAAGACACGCGCGTCACATTCGAGATCCCTGGAAAGGTTTTTGAGCCGAAGCCATAACCCGATCCCAGCAGCATCGAGGAAGCTGGTTTCTCACCGGGTTTAAGAAACTTGAGTATCGCTGCGCCGGTGGGTGTGATTCGTTCTCCACTAATCCCGTCGTCAATAAACTCAAAGCCTCTTAGCAAGCGTTCGGTTGCTGGTGCCGGAACGGGTAGCAATCCATGCGCTGTTTTCACACGTCCTCCACCCATGGGTAGAGAAGATACCGAGGTACTTGTGACCCCAGCCTGTTCAATTAACCATGCGGCACTAATAATATCGGCAATAGAGTCCCAGGCCCCGACTTCGTGGAATGCAACGTCTTCTATAGCCTTGCCGTGCACAGTTGCTTCAGCCTCGGCGAGCAACCGGAATATATCTAAACTGATCTGTTTTGTCTGTTCACTCAGCAACGAACCTTCGACCTTCTGTTTGATATCACGATAATGTCTGTGATGATGGGCTTCAAACTCTGCCGAGACGTTAAAGTAGGTGCCGGTCAAGACACCATCATTTTTGCTAGTCGCGGTTAATTCGACAAGATCAGCAAATCCGGCACGTTCAATTTGCAGCAATAACGCCGGGATAGGGGTCTTGAGATGATCAAGCATCGCGCCGACGAACATATTGCCGGACAGTCCGCCGATAAGGTCAAGGTGTATATGCATTCGTTAAACTAACTCAACATGACGTGGGTAGGTCCACAGTAACTAGAAATGGAAATACCATGGGAGCACGCATCCTGACATGGTTTACCGTCGCAAGACAAACAGGGATTTGCGTTCGTTGTAATTTGCTCATATTCGGTTTTTGCGAATGATAAATTTCCATAGTCTACGGCGTACATCCGCGTGCGTAATACATCAGCAATGTCGACGCCGTACGGGCAACTCCCTTCACAGTCGTTGCAGGCATGACGGCAATAAGTCAGATCGGTCATCCGTGCGTACTGTTCCAACAATTTAAAGTCTGTCTCGGTCACCTCGCGCTGTCCTGAGGCACCCAGAAACTCGTCTATTTTCTCAGTAGAGGTCATCGATATAACGGCAGCATCGACGTAGGGTTGAGAGAGTGTCCACTTGAATGCCGCCTGAGCGTAGGTTGCGCCACCCTGTTCAAAAGGCCGCATATCATTGAGTCTGGCACCACGGAGCACCTTCATACCTATGATGCCAATGTTTTTTGCTTTCGCTTTCTCCATGGCTCTCGGCAGCATCGGTTGATTCGCGACCCAATCGAACGATCGCATGAACCGTTCATAGAATACGGGATCCTGGCCAAAATTCTGTGCCAGCAACAACACATCAAAAAGATCATTGTCGACTGCGTAATCCACGCACTTGGCGAGATTACCAGCGTGCCCGGACATACCTGAAAAACGAATTTTGCCCTGCTGCTTGGATTTCTCAATAAACTCAAACCACTCAGGGTTCTGTAGTCGATCTAGGGAGTTGATCGCATGGTTGAAGTAAATGTCGATGTAGTCTGTTTGGAGTCTGGTCAGGCTGGTCTCCAGGGAACGCATGAGATCACTGGCTCGCGTCGAGGCATAGGCTTTGGTTTTTGTACCAATGACTACTTTGTCACGTTCTCCTTTTAAAGCGCGGCCAAGCACCGGTTCTGATATGCCTCTAGCGTAGTCCTCCGCTGTGTCGAAATAGTTGACGCCCTTGGCTAGAGCATGACGAACAAGACTTTCTTCACCAGCTTTTATCTGACTCGAGCCAAACGAGATATCCGATATGCGCAGTCCGGTTTTGCCCAGTTCAACGTATTGCCGAACGCCCGGGTCCTTATCACCAGAGATTTTTGTTTCCGCGAGAGAAGCAGCGGGAATGCCCTGAGCGAGGCCGGTTGCTCCGACTGCGCCAATTTTAAGGAATGATCTTCTGTCCATATCTGAAGCCATGGGAAAGTCTCCGTAGGGTTTAATTCGCACGCGAGCGTGATGATTAAAATTCTACCTCCATGCGGTGGAAATAAATACACCCCGTATTTTGGAACAGAGATAATGTTTCTGCTTGTTACGTCATCGGCGTTAACAAATTAGAGGGGCAATTTACTGTCGCCCGCGGAGAAGCTTCTTCGCTGGTGCGTGCTGGAATTAAGGTCAGGTGTCGCATTTTATGATGGTACGCCGAACCCAGCGCTGGTGAGCAAGTTTAAGGCAGACATCCAGATCCACCCTGTTGAAAAAGACGTGCAGCATGGCTTTCATAATAATACGACGCCGCGCTACCATGAGGCTGTGACTTACTTGCCAGTTAAAGATTCTGCCGGTTCCTGAGAACTTGGCTCGCAAGCAAATCGAGTGAACAACAAAAAGATCAAAAACGAACATGCGGGAGACAACGTGACCACAATAACCTCGACAAGGCATCAAGGCTGGCTGGACAGAATAGAAACCATGGGTAATAAGCTACCCGATCCTGCGCTATTGTTTTTCATTTTGCTGTTGATGGTTTGGATTTGCTCCGCGATCTTCGCGCAGTTGACCTATTCCCATATAGACCCACGATCCGGTGAAGCGATAGTGATCAAAAACCTATTAACTGGCGATTCCATGACTTGGTTTACCTCCAACATGGTAAAAACCTTCGTGGGTTTTCACCCGCTTGGGGTAGTACTGGTTGCGATGCTGGGTATCGGGGTTGCTGACCATACCGGTTTCATCCGCGCTGGTTTAAAAGCGCTGCTCAATGTAACGTCACCCAAAATTCTGACACCCATGCTGCTATTGATAGCGATAGTGAGTCACAGCGGTGGAGATGCGGGTTACGTGCTGGTCATACCGTTAGGGGCTGTCATTTTTCAGGCTGCTGGTCGTCATCCTTTGGCGGGTATTGCCTGCGCCTTTGCGGGTGTGTCTGGTGGATTTAGCGCAAATTTTGTCCCGTCAATGATTGATCCTTTGCTACAGGGTATTAGCCAAGCTGCGGCCCAAATTATTAACCCTGAGCTGACGCTCAATCCATTGAACAATTGGTTTTTTACATCAGCTTCATGCTTGTTAGTGGTTGGTGTTGGTTGGTATCTGACCGACAAGGTGATCGAACCCAGACTAGCAGCTACAGAGGTTGATGGTGACCTCGCTGATGCGCCTGCACTTGAATCTTTAACAGACGTTGAAAGAAAGGGTTTGTATATGGCCTTGCTGTCGATGATTGTGACGGCGGTAATTCTTGTTGTTACTTCATTACCTGACGATTCTAGTTGGCGTGCGGCAAGCGGGGGCCTAGCGGCGGCCGGTTCGCCCCTCATGGCGAGTATCGTAACGCTTATTTTTATCTTCTTTCTGATACCTGGCATCGTCTATGGCTATGTCGCAGGTACCGTGAATTCCCACCATGACATCGTTGCAGGCATGAGTGAATCCATGCGCGGCATGTCTTACTATCTTGTCATGGCATTTTTTGCCTCATTGTTTATCAGCGAATTCGCCCGATCGAATCTAGGTGCGTTGCTTGCATTGCAGGGTGCGAGTGTACTCCAGAGTCTCGCAATGCCATCTGGTATTACCATCGTCGGTGTGATTTTTATTAGTGGCTTCGTCAATTTATTTATTGGGTCGGCGTCGGCTAAGTGGGCGCTATTAGCGCCGATATTAATTCCGATGCTGATGCAGTTAGGCATTTCACCAGACATTACTCAGGCCGCGTATCGGATCGGAGATTCCTCAACAAACATCATCACGCCTCTTATGCCTTACTTCCCATTGGTTGTCGTATTTTCGCAGCGTTATGTGAAAAACACTGGCATTGGCACGGTGGTTGCCATGATGTTGCCTTACTCGTTAAGTTTCCTGTTGGTTTGGACGTTGTTCTTGCTGGGCTACTGGTTTATTGGTTTCCCTTTGGGTTTACAATCCAGTTATGTTTATCCAGCACCGTAGACCCGATTGGGATGTAATAAGACTAGAATGTGATCAGGGTTTCGGATTCTGGTCTCGAGTGTGTATTAAAAACTTTAGGAAAATTTGAAGATGCAAATAAGTATGGCGGGAAGAATTGCTCTTATTACCGGGGGCAGCAAAGGGCTTGGTTATGCAATGGGTATGAAATTCGCAGAATGCGGGGCTGAGGTTGCTCTGGTCTCTCGCAATAAAGAAGAAGTAGCAAGGGCCGCAAAAGAAATTTCAACCATAAGTTCACAAAGATGTCTGGGCTACGTCGGTGACGTGAGTAACGCTGCTGATATTGAGACTATTTTCAAGCAGGTCACCGATGATTTCGGCAGGGTCGATGTGCTTGTTAACAATGCTGGCTTTGCTCAGGCGGGGGAGTTTACCTCAATCACTGATGAGCAATGGCAATACGATATTGATCTAAAGCTAATGGCAGCTGTAAGAATGAGTCGACTTGTATTCCCAGGTATGAAGGAAAGAAAATGGGGGCGTATTATTAATATGCTTAATACTTTCGCCAAGTCGCCAACTGCCAATTCAGCGCCGACTTCAGTCACTCGTGCTGCGGGTATGGCTTTGACCAAAGTGCTGGCAAGTGAAGGTGCAGCTCACAATGTGCTTGTGAATGGGTTGAATATAGGCCGCATATTTTCTGATCAGGTTGTCAGAGCGTATGAGCATTCAGACAGCGATCGCAGTCTGGAAGAATTTACCGCATCGATAGGCAAGGGATTACCCATGGGGCGTATTGGCGAGACTGACGAGTGCGCCGGTTTGGCGTGTTTACTTTGCTCTGATGCCGGTGGTTACATTAGCGGTACGTCTATCAATGTTGATGGCAATCTTTGCCCCGTCCTTTAAACGGGGCTCGTAGCATCAGGCTATCACTTGATTTGCCAGCATCGATTCAATTTCGTTGTTGGTTAGTCCTAGTTCTTCGAGTGTTGCTCGGGTGTGCTCGCCCGTCGCGGGCGCACTGCGCTTGGGACCAACCTCAGCATTGTGAAATCTCATCGGTATACTGACCGAGCGATACTCGCCAATCTCATCATTGTGCATGAGCGGAAACAAGTTAATTGACTGCGCCTGTTGGTCGGAAGGTACTTCGTGAAGCCCAAGTACCGGTCCCCAGATGAGCCCTGCTTCGTCAAATATCTTGCCCCATTCATCACGCCCTTTGGTCGCGAGTACTTCGTCAATTTCAGGCACAAGCACATGCATATGTCGATATCGCCCCTTGGGGTCAACGAAACGTTCATCCTCCAGCCATTCTGGTTTGCCTATGCCGTGGCAGAATTTTGGCCATCCCGAGGCCTCAGGCATGTTGAATACAATCCATTTTCCATCGCCGCAAGGGTATCTGTTTGCCGTGGGTAACAGCATCTGGTCTCGCGCGCGCTTCCGAACCGGCGCTTCATCGACGGCGGTTGTGCAGTAGTCACTGGCCTGAGTCCATACTGCCGTTTCAAATAACGAGGTTTCGACTGCCTGTCCTGTGCCGGTTTTCTCCGCCACTCTGAGGCCTCCGAGAATAGCTCCCACCAGAGCAAGCCCAGCGGTATGGTCCCCTTGAGCTGGACGGGCCATAGGTACAGTACCTGTGTCTCCCTCTCGCATCGCGTCGTAAAGTCCTGATCTGCCGAAAAAAGCAGTGACATCGTAACCAGGGCGCCAGGCGTCAGGACCCGAGGTGCCGTATCCCGTGAGGGTCGCATGTACAATCGAGGGATTTGACTTCATGACCGTTGCAGGATCAAGTTGATACTTTTGCTGGCGCTCAAGTAATAAGTTACAGAGAAAAATCTCTGCTTTTTCGCAAAGCTTTAGGACCAGTTTTTGCGCCTCAGGGTTTGTAAGGTCCATACAGACAGATTCTTTGCCCCGGTTGTCGACATCGAATTGAAAGTCATAATCTGACAAACCGTCAACCTTGGCAGGTCGGCCGTTGTTGCGCATTGGGTCACCCCGTAGCGGTTCAATTTTGATGACCCTCGCACCCATATCCGCGAGTATCGCTCCTGCACTTGGTGCAGCCATCCAGTTATCAATTTCTATTACTGTTATATCTTCTAGCGGCGCTGGCACTATATCTCCTGAAACTGTTAATTTAGTCGGTAAGGCTAATACTACTTGGTGCAACTGCCTGAATACAGAAAACCTGGCTGGAAATAGTCACAAACAGGGCATTCCAATGAAAGCTTTTGACATTCGTGTTTTTCATCCGGCTGACATGCCGATGCTTTATCAAATCTGTCTTGAAACTGGGGCAAGCGGTTCTGATGCGACCGGCAGCCTTGACAGAGACATATTGGGTCATATCTATGCGGCTCCCTACGTGATATTTGAGCCTGATCTGTGTTTTGTGCTCACCCTGAATGGCAGGGTCTGCGGATACATTCTAGGCACAAGTGACTCTCAGCGGTTCGCCGCATGGTGCGAAACAAAGTGGTGGCCAACACTGCGGCAGGCTTATCCAGCGCGCGGCAAAGCGGATCAATCTCGTGAGGCGAGCCTAATCAGAATGATTCACATGGGTTATCCAACGTCTGTTGCTGAAGATGAGTATCCCGCGCACTTACACATCGATATTTTACCGCAAGGTCAGGGGCAGAAATTAGGGGCCAGGCTCATTGAAACGTTTTTAGAACGTTTACAGATGCTGGGCGTTGCTGGAGTTCATCTTGGCGTGGGCAAGGATAATCAGCGGGCGGCAGCGTGGTACCCCAGGCTGGGTTTCCACGCCGTTGAAGAGAGCGATACGGACATCACCTATGCCATGCGCTTATAGCCTTCTGACTTACTTTTCCAAGGCAAGGCAAGGGAAGGGGTAAAGGGTAAGCGGTCAGGCAAAAGTGCCTTGATTCGTTTTCTTCTGAAATTGATGAAGTTGCCTGTCGTGTCGGCTCATTGCTGAAAGTCGGCCGTCTCTTACGTAGGGTTGCCACTGCGAAGATTCGGCGGCTTCAGGTTTGTCCCCCATAATAGTCACACGCTGGATGATTCTTTCGCCCACAAAGTCATTCAAGACCATGTGTTGCGTGCATCGGTTATCCCACATCGCGATAGTGCCTGCCGACCATTGATAACGAACAGTAAATCTCGGTTGTTTCACCCAGTTGGTTAGATAACGTAACATGGCTTCACTCTCGGTTGAGTTCAATTCCACGATTCTTCGTGTGAAGTGCTCGTTAACATAAAGTGCTTTTCGGCCAGTAATCGGGTGCCTTCTGACGACAGGGTGGACAGCCATTTGTTCCGGATGATTATGGGGGTGCGCATCGTGCAGGGCTGTTAAACCATCGCACATGGCCTGCATGGGTGGTGACAGTTCGTCATAAGCGGCGTACAGGCTCGACCAGAGTGTATCGCCACCAACGTCAGGACATTTCACCATATGAAGAATCGACATCAGGGCCGGCTCAGGCCTGAAGGTAATGTCTGTATGCCACTCGTCAGCGACGCCGCCTTGAGTTGCTACCAGTTCAAATAATTCCGGATACTCCGCGTTGTTTGACAGATTTGGATGTCCTTCAAGCTCACCAAAGTTACGCCCAAAGGCAATATGGTCATCTTTGCTCGGCGATTGACCTGGGAAAAAAAGCACCAGATGTTCCGTTAGCAGTGTTTTAATTGCATCCAGATCCTGTTCACTGACATGACTGATATTGGGTCCTGTTACGCTTGCGCCGAGCGAGCCTGATAAGCGTTTTATCTGCCAATCAGCCGGAATGATTGTCTGTGCCATTGATCTGCCCCTGTTTCTTGGTTTGATTAAAGAATAAACCAGAGTCTTGCTCAGTGATAGGGGGTACTATCGAAGGCGTTGTTAACTGACTGTGCGAAATGAAACGATACTGGCGGCAACGCTGACATTAAGGGATTCAATGGCATTGGCCAGTGGAATGCTGACGATGTCATCACAAGCGTGACGCACTGAGTCTGAAATACCACTCGTTTCGTTGCCCAGTACAAAAACATGTCGTCCGGTTTGCGAAACATCGGATAGGGCAAGCGTGCCATTTGCCGCTAATCCCAAGACTTCAAAGCCGGTCGCTTTCAGATATTCAATACCTGAGTCAATTGTGTCGCAATGATAGATCTGGGCCCGGAATAAGGTGCCGGCACTTGCCTTTATCACGAGAGGGTCGAGGCGTGCGCAGCCATTTCGGGGAATGAGCAATCCTCGGCAGGGTGATGCCGCAACGCTTCTTATAATCATGCCAAGGTTTTGGGGATTGGTGATTCTGTCAAGTGCGATAATTTCTGTCAGTGTGTCCTGTTCAGCATCATCAGCAGGTTTTGTAAGGGTTTCTAGTGCCTGATATCGCGGCACCTCGATATCCACGGCAATTCCCTGATCTTGTTTTCCATTTTTAGATATTCGTGAGAGCGCTTTTTTACTGTGGTAGTGGATTTCTGTGTTTTTCCTGTTCGCGAGCGCTAGTATTTCTTTCAGGATGCCACTGATTTGATTGCTGTCGGCAAGGTGGAGGCGTTTTGGCTGAATATCAGTAGCTTGAAACACCTCCAGCACAGGCTTTCGACCGTAAATCGTAATTAAATTGTCAAAATACGATTTACGATCGATATAGGACTGACTATCTGTCATTTCTATAACCGCTGTTTTACAACAGGGAGCTTAAGGTAGCGGAAATCTCTTCCGGTGTGACTTTAGGATGAAAACGTTTCACCACCTCACCATTTTTGTTGACCAGAAATTTTGCAAAATTCCAAGGGATATCGACCGTGCCATCCTCCTCTGTTTGCTCCGTCTTTAACCATTGATAGAGCGGGGCGGCGCCGTCTCCGTTGACCTCTATTTTGGCAAACATTGGAAAGTTCACGTCATATTTTGACTGTGCAAATGCCATTATTTCTTCATTAGTGCCGGGTTCCTGAGCACCAAACTGATTGCATGGAAAACCCAATACTTTCACATCACCTTGTTCTTGTAGGGCACGCAGACCTGCGTACTGAGGGGTGAGTCCTCATTGACTGGCAAGATTAACAATCAGTAATGCCTGGTCTTTAAATTCTGAAAAGGAGATTTGCTCTCCGGTAATAGATTCCATTTCGAGTTCTGCGAGGTTCATTCGTTTTTCCTTTTGGTGTTGTGATACGTCTGGTTGTCATTTATTTGACTGTAATTGCTTTATCAGGCAAAGCTATTCTATGAGAAGATGCCATGTAAATACCATCGTTTGTCATTGCTGTACTGAAATATCCATAGTAGCGAACCCTGATTGTCTATCGTTGCAACGTAGTAATCACGGGTAATAACCTTGCTAAGATCATCCTCGTCCCACCAGCCGAAATCGATTCTTTCAGGCCCTTTTAACAGGGTCAATTGGTGCTTAGCCTTTCGGGAAGACGAGTGTAAAGAAGACAGTTGAAAAGGTGTCTTAACTGACGCCCCTCCAGTTACATTACCAGCACTACTGAAGCTGCATGTTCCGGGTAGTGGCTTTGGTTGACTCAACAACATCATCGGTCTGGCGGGCTGAGGTGCCGATGTCATACCTATTTGATCGGGTTGCCAGTAATCTTTTTGGTCAAGTCGAACTGGTTTCCATGCTTTTTCAGGGCGGTGATCATTAGCGGCGGAAAGTCCATAACAGGAACCAGGCCCCAGACGCGTACGTAATTTGTTAAGCAACATGTCTGTCTGCTGTTGTTGCCCTTTAACACTATTGTTTTGTTGAAACGGTGTGCCATGAAATAAATCTCCGGAAATGTTAACCGCTGGAAAAAGATTATTGACGGCTAAAGAGAGGTTATCGATTTCTTTTACATCGTTTATCTGCTCAAGTTTAAGCAGGGTCAATGACATGAACATGTCATGCTCGTTAACAGGGTTAGCTAATAATATATTGAAGTTGCGATCGCCATGACTTCGATGCGACAAGGACCAAGATAGATGGTTGGTGGCCAATTGTCTGGCAGTCAGAAATTCAGCCAGTTCGGAAATAAGTCGATTGATAGGAAAACGAAGTGATGCGGTATTATTAATATCTGCTAGAAAAGTCACATCATTCACGAATTTTGGTTCGGGATTGATGAACTTTTGCGGATCAGGTTTTTCACCGAGTAGGCGTTGCAGATAATCCACAAAATAAATGCCGAATCGACGATTTAGACCACTTTGGGGAAGTGCAAATAGTGCTTTGCAATCCGCGATACCCATTTGCTGCAGGGATTCGATGATTTTTTTATCTACCTGTAAACAATCCACTGGCAGGGACTCAAGCGACTTGGTGACATACGCTACACATGATCCATTTTCGTCAGTTCCAGTGTTATCTTTTTCTACTTGCTGCTTCCTGTTGCTTGTAGCTAGACAAAGTGCGGCCATTGGGGTCATGTTTGTCGTTAATACGGATTCATATCCTTGCTTTGTTAATCCTTGCTGTATCCTTGATTTCAGGTTTTCCAGTCCGCCAAATAGCTTCAGACAACCGCTGATATCAAGTAGCAGGCAATCAGGGGCTCTAATTGAGACATTAGGGGTGAATTGATAGGTCCATTGGGCTAAGTGGGATAGCGTAGAAAATTCTTTTTGCTCGTTTCTTTCAAAGCTAACTACTTGGCTACTTAGGGTGAAAGCTGTATCCAGACTGCTGCCAATGTTTATGCCCCGTGCGTGTGCCGCCGGGTTCAGAAACCTAACTTTCCGTTGCGCGAGGATTACTATCGGTCTACTGGTATCTTCGGGTTTTAAGCCTCTCGTAAAAACCTCCACCGGCAGCATAGGCAGATAAATAGATAGCCATAGTGTTTGTTGAGCAGTGTTATCGTAGTGGGTAACCATATCGATCCTGGCTGCTTTGTCGATCAACGAAAACGAGATCAGGGGCAGGTTTGTGCGGGTTTCTGAAAGCCATTTCAGAAAAGTCAGGGGTTATCTGATGTAGCTTGTCATCAAAATCGATGGTGAATTTTTCCGTTGGCCAGCCGCCACGACGCTTTACGATTTTCATGTCCAGAGAAGAATGCTCCACAAGGGGAGAATAACTGTTTCCCGTGAGTTCAATTCTGAGCTCAGCAGGCGAAGCCTGCTTTACAGATTGTATTGCCCTGAACAGTATGCCTAGCGATTTACCTGATTTGCTGGCTACTTGTAAACGCCGCACCTGTTTGTCGTTAATATTTTTTGGCCATGCGAGCACAGCGCAGCAACTTGTTGATGCGAGGGCTTGTTCCATGGCCCATAGACTATCTGTTTGATTTTTAGGATTGATGACAAGAATTGATGTTAGATCGATACCTGCCGCTATTAGCGCCGGCGCGTAGGGGATATAAGGAGGTGAAATCCACAGGATCCAACCGGCTTTCTGCTGGCTGAGATTTGCCAGGGCTGGTGCTAGTAGTCTGATCTCTCCGATACCTGCATGCTCGTAAAGTAACTCTGTAATGCCATCTGTTGGCCACCCGGAGCCTGAAAGTTGCTCATCAAGTATGTTAAACCCGGTTGGTGTACCCTGTTTTTGTTCGGGCTGAAAACCTGCATGCATATGCGATGCTCGCCACATCCCTGCTTTTTGCAGGGTTTTGTCGAGGTCGTATGGTTGCTTTTGTGCCATTTAGCTTATGTCCTGTTGCAGACATGCCTCAATTCAAACATCTATCGTTTAAAAATGAGTCATGTGAATCATGTTTTGTAAAAATATTAATACTGGATGTATATACAGTAACCGATAAAAGGGGCCGGCGCAAAAGATGTCATGTAGAGGTAATCAGTGATAGCCTTCCAACGAAATTGAACTAAAGCCATACGATGAACAGAACCAGTACAGCTCAGCTAGAAATTGAGAGGGATGTCATAGAATCAGCCAGCGAGTGGGCTGCCCGATTGCCTGAATATGCTGAGGTATTCGAACAACAAAACAGACTAACCCCTGATATCGCCAAACAGTTCGCTGAGGCAGGCTTCTTTCACATGAATGTGCCACAGGAATATGGTGGTCTCGAGGTCCATCCTCGCACGATGGTAGAAGTGATCAAAACAGTCGCAAGGGGAGACGCTTCTGCCGCATGGAACGTGATGATTGGCGCCACAACTGGGTTGTTGGCAGCAGGATTGCCTGACGAATTTGCAAGTGAAATATACGGTGAGAAACCAGGCGTGTTAAGTGTTGGTACAACAGCACCCCTGGGTAAGGCAAGTATTGTTGAGGGTGGCTACGAAGTTACGGGTCGTTGGCCCTTTGGTAGTGGCTGCCAGAATGCCGATTGGATAAGCGGGGGCTGTTTTATTTTTGAAAATGGGCAGCAGCGAAAAAACCACAAAGGTGCCCCTGAGATCCAACTCATGATGTTTGATGCTGCCAGTGTTGAGATCGAAGATACCTGGCGCGTATCAGGTCTCAAAGGAACGGGGAGCCACCATTTCAATGTGGTTCAAGTTTTTGTTCCGGAGGGCAGGTCAGTCGTACTGGGAGGAAGAAGTAGAATTCAACGACCTTTGTATCAATTCCCAATGCTGGGCTTACTTGCGCTTGGTGTTTCCAGCGTGAGTCTTGGTATTGCGTATCATGCGCTGGATGCGTTTATTGCGTTGGCTGGGTCAAAGACACCTACTGGCTCGTTAAGACGCACAGCCGAGAGAGAAATGGTGCAGGGTGACGTTGGCAGATGTTTTGCAGATTTAAGATCTGCTGAAGCTTATATTCATGAGGCGATAGACGAAGCCTGGGAGGTTGCGCTTCAAGGTAAACGCCTGAGTAATGAAATAAAAGCTAATCTCAGACTCGCAGCTGTAAATGCTACTCATAGATCTGTTGCCACGGTTGACCGCCTGTTTCAAGCGGGGGGCGGTAGTTCAATTTATCTTGATAGTCCCTTACAACAATGCTCACGCGATATTCATGTGACGACTCAACATATTATGGTGGGCAACCCAATTTATGAGGTGGTTGGCAGAGTAGAACTTGGCTTGCCGCCGGGGTCACTGCTTTAATGCCAGCGCCGTATTTGTCATCGCCAGACAAAACATTTAACCCCAAAAAGTCATATCAAAACTAAAAGGACCCTGAAGTTAATGAGTCAAGAAATAAGTAAGCTGAGTATTGGAACGGTTGGTTCTAACGCACTTTTGATGGGAGATTTTCAAGAGCGTGCAGACGTGATGGCACAAATAAAGGAATCAGCAATTGACCATCTGTTCATTGCCGATCATGTCAGCTTTCACGACGGTTTTGGCATGGATGGTCTGATCAATGCAGCAACCTTAGCCGCAATGAATCCTGATATCACTGTGTTTCTAGGGGTCTATTTGCTTGCATTAAGACATCCAGTGCCTGTGGCGAGGCAGTTATCTACGTTGAGTTTGTCTGCTCCGGGGCGGATCATTTTTGGTGTGGGTATTGGCGGGGAAGATCGCCACGAGATGGAAGTTTGTGGCGTTGACCCATCAACTCGTGGAAGGAGAACAAATGATTGCCTTCAAGTCGTCCGATCACTGCTTTCCGGGAATAGTTGCACCTTTGAATCCGAATTTTTTTCAATCCAAGACGCCATCATTAAGCCGGCACCGAAACCACAAATTCCAATTATGATTGGTGGCCGGTCCACGGCAGCGCTGAAGCGAACCGCGGCGTATGGTGATGGCTGGTTAGGTGTATGGTGCTCAGCAAAACGATTCAAGCAAGCGACGGAGGAAATTGAATTATTAGCGGTGGAGCATGTCCGCGAAGACCTCGCATGGAAGCATGGGCTTCAGATCTGGGTAGGCCTTGATGAGGATAAGCATAAAGCCCGAGCAATATTAGCGAAGGAAATGGAGGCAATGTACAAAATCCCATTCGATGCCTTTGAAAAGTATTCCCCTTACGGGTCTGCCGAAGAGGTGGCCGAATTTCTACTGCCCTATGTTGAAAACGGTGCAAAGGTGATTAACATTAAAGCCTGCGCGAGTAACCCAGCGTACGAGGTCGAGAAGGTTTCTAAAATCTGCGAGTTGCTTAAATCAGCACTTTGAATCATTTTTTACTAAACAAAAACTATCATTAGATGTCTCGCAAGCGCGGGTTATGAGGAAATTGTCATGAAACCCAAAAAAGCTGTTGTTGTATTGTTGGATTCGCTGAACAGGCATATGTTGGGGTGTTATGGCGGTGAAGAATTTGAAACTCCGAATATCGACCGGTTTAGTAAAAAAGCAAAGAAATTCACGAACCACTATACGGGCTCGCTACCCTGTATGCCCGCAAGGCACGATATTCTTGTTGGTTCGATGGATTTTCTCTGGCGCCCCTGGGGTTCGATCGAATTATGGGAACGCCCAATCACCCATCAGCTCAGAAAAGACGGTGTGATGACCCAGTTGTTTACTGACCACCCCCATTTGTTTGAAACAGGCGGCGAAAACTACCACACCGATTTTTTCGCCTGGGACTATTTGAGAGGTCATGAGGGCGACCCATGGAAGACCCGAGAAGATCCAAGTTGGATTGGCGCTCCCGCATTACCTGCACAAAAACGTAAGCACAAGGCCGAGAAAATTCCGGGATACGATTTGTCACGTTCATGGTTTAAGGAAGAGCTGGATTTCCCCGGACCAAAAACAATGAAAGCGACGGCGGATTGGCTGACGACAGAAGGTAATGTTCACGACAGTTTTCTGCTGTTTGTTGACGAGTTCGACCCCCATGAGCCATTTGACACGCCTGAGCCTTGGGCAAACAAGTATGACCCTGACTGGCAGGATGAATTAATGATCTGGCCGCCATACACTGATGCGGGTATTAAAAATGGTGTGTTGACCGAGCGTGAAGCGACACATTTGCGAGCGAATTATGGCTCAAAACTCAGCATGATAGATCACTGGTTTGGTAAGATCCTTGATGCGATGGATGCGCAAAACCTCTGGGATGATACGGTTTTTATTCTCTGTACCGATCATGGCCACTATTTGGGCGAAAAGGACATGTTTGGCAAACCCAGAAGTATTCAGTACGAAACGCTGGGTCACACGCCGCTGATGATTTATCACCCGGACTATGAAGCGGGTGAAATTGACGCGCTGACCACTAATGTTGATATACACGCGACGCTTGAGGACCTGTTTGATATTCAATCCGAGCATGTCACCCACGGTAAGTCGACACTTCCCTTGATCTCTGGTGAAGCCTCCAGTATCAGGGATTGGGCAATCGGTGGTGTCTATGGTAACTGGGTTCAGATTCAGGACGGCGCTAACAAATATGCGCGAGCGCCGGTGACGGATAATTTCCCGCTTTCTATGTGGTCTAATCGATGGTCAACGATGCCAGTGTCTGTTTTTCCTGGTTTCCGCCTGCCAGATCCCGACAACCGGGCTTACATTGATTTTATGCCTGGCACTGACATACCGGTTTTAAGACAACCTTTCGCCGACGGTGATTTGTTGCCCTACTGGTCAATGGCGGTAAAGGTCAATGACCACCACTTATATGCTTTGAAGGAAGATCCCGGAGAAGATCGTAATCTTGCCGCTGGTGGTGCAGGCGACAAGGTGCTTGAGACTCAAATGATTGAGTTGCTAAGAACGGCTCTGGAAGAAATGGAAGCCCCTGAGGACCAATTTGAGCGGTTGGGCTTAAAGTAGCTTTATCGCGAGGCGCCCGCAATAAGCGGGTTTGTCATATCGGTAGCACCTGTGTTTCTTTTACCTCTTCCATGACCACATAAGTGCGAGAATCGCTAACACCTGGCAGGGTGAGCAAAGTTTCACCCAGTAGTTTTCTGTAGGCGGTCATATCGGCAACCCTTGCCTTTATCAGATAGTCAAAATTCCCTGACACAAGATGACACTCAAGTAACTGAGGGAGTTTGATGACGGCCCGTCGAAAGTCGTCAAAAACATCCGGTGATGTTCTTATCAGAGAAATTTCGACGAAAACCAATAGCCCAAGTGAAAGTTGTGAGGGATTAAGCTCAGCTCTATAGCCCTTGATGTGTCCTCGTTGCTCGAGTGACTTCATTCTCTCGGTACACGGCGTCGCACTCAGGTTTACCTGCTTCGAGAGATCCGCGATTGTCATACGACCATCTCGCTGCAAAGCGTTGAGTATCGCATAGTCTACTTTATCTAGTGATTTACTCTGTTTAATAGGCATTCGTATCCATCAAAGTCTTAATATTCTCAATTTACCGAGATAATACACTTAAATTAGGCCGAAAATAAGTGAGATTCCGGTATTTGGCACGAATATAATACGTCTGTTTAGGAAATTGCGTCGCGTAAACCTGACTCCTTTTAAGGTAAATCCACAACTGAGACTTTAAAAATGAAAATTGGCGTACCAAAAGAAATAAAAAATCACGAATATCGCGTTGGTCTTATCCCCTCTGGTGTCAAAGAGCTGGTGCTTCATGGTCATGAAGTGTCGGTTGAGACGAATGCCGGCGCTGGCATAGGGTACTCCGATTCGGAATATCTCGCGGCCGGAGCACAGATTATGGAAAGTGCGGCAGACATCTTTAACTACGGTGAGATGATCATAAAGGTTAAGGAGCCTCAGGCGATTGAGAGGGCGCGATTAAGGAAAGGGCAAGTGCTATTTACTTACTTACACCTCGCGCCGGACCTTGCTCAAACTGAAGAACTGATTAAATCTGAAGCAACCTGTATTGCCTACGAAACCGTAACTGATGCGATGGGCCGATTACCCTTGCTTGCGCCAATGTCCGAGGTCGCGGGTCGGATGTCTATTCAGGCCGGTGCCCTCTGCATGGAGAAATCGCAAGGGGGCAGAGGCATTTTGCTCGGCGGCGTTCCAGGGGTTGCTCAAGGTGAGGTATTAATTCTCGGCGGCGGTGTGGTTGGTCAAAACGCGGCGCAAATGGCCGTTGGCATGGGTGCTCACGTCACGATCGTGGATCGATCACTCGACGTGTTGAGAAGATTGGACAATCAGTTTGGTAACCGTATTCAGACACTCTATTCAACTCAGGATGCGGTTGAAGAGATGGCAATGAAGGCCGATTTGATCATCGGTGCAGTACTCATTCCCGGTGCTTCAGCACCGAAGCTGATTACTCGAGACGCCGTTAAGTCTATGTCGTCGGGTACTGCCATGGTCGATGTTGCAATTGATCAGGGGGGATGCTTCGAGACATCTCATGCGACAACGCACGATGAGCCAACTTATATCGTCGACGATGTTGTCCATTATTGTGTTGCAAATATGCCCGGGGCTGTTGCCCGAACTTCAGCCGCAGCCTTGAACAATGCCACGCTACCCTATGTACTGGCACTCGCGAATCACGGTATCTTCTGTGCGCTCAGAAATGATCCTCATTTGATGAACGGGCTCAATGTGCATGAGGGTAAAATTACTAACAAGTTTGTCGCAGCAGCACATGAACTTGAGTATGTATCACCGGCACAGGCGGATTTGATATAAAAGCTTAGGGTTGCTCTAGGTCTCCACCAGAGAAGGTTGTCTATACATCCATTGAAATCTGTCATCTATGTGTCCCGTAGCGACATCTCAGAATCCTTCGCCATAGATTAAATGGACGCTGATTCGCTCGGATTGGTATAGGTCAGTAATATCCATTCGAAAGATGATAGGATGCTGCCGATGATTCAGGCCAAAGTTTAGTGCCTTGATCAGCCCGTCGTTCTGCGGTAAAACGTGGTCAGAAAAACATGGTCAGAAAAACATGGTCAGAAAAACATGGTCATAAAGCGTCTCGTCAAGATTCTGTTATTCGACTATCAATTCGGATGGTGCATCATCAGCGGCGCAATGCGTCCCGCATAGCAAGTTCGCTCATTCTTTTTTTTGGATAAACGATGATCATCCTAACCAACCCACTACGGAGCGTTCAACTACCGTGATTTTTCCCGAGGCTCTTCTTGCCCTGTCCGCTCGTAACGCAAGTTTGATAAAACACCGCGGCCATTTTTTGGCCTGCAAACTGCTGATACTTGTGTGTCTCGCAATCGCCAGCTGTGAAGATTCACAGCAGCAAGTATCGATTGAAAGCGCTGCGCCTGAAGCGCCAGCGAAACCGACCATACTTTCTTTGCACGGCGTAGATCGGGTAGATGATTATTACTGGATCCGTGACGATACGCGTTCAGACCCAGAAATGCTTGATCTTCTGCGTAAGGAAAATGCTTATACCAGCGTCATGATGCAACACACCGCGGCGTTGCAGGACCGTTTGTTTAACGAAATTGCACAACGACTCGCCGACAACAAAAAGACTGTTCCGGTGAAAAAAGGTAACTTCGAATACCATCAGGAGTACAGAGAAGGAACGCAGTACCCGATCTATTTACGCCGACAGCTACCGCCAGGGCATCAACAAGAGGCTGAAGTTATTCTCGATGTTAATAAGCTGGCAAAAGGTCATGAATACTTCAGTGTTGACAACTGGAGTGTCAGCCCGGACGAGAAGAAAATGGCTTATGTCGAAGATAGCGTGAGCCGCAGGCAATATACGTTACGGATAAAAAATCTGGAAACGGGTGATCTTCTTGAAGACAGTATTCAAAACGTTTCAACGAGCATCGCATGGTCCGGTGACAGCAAATACCTGTTCTACGTCTCAAAGCACCCACAAACCTTGTTACCCAACAAGGTGTTTCGCCATACCCTCGGGACTAGCGTGTCCGAAGACGTACTTGTCTATGAGGAAGCAGACCCGGAATTTTATACATCGGTTTATCAGACTCGATCGGAAGACTACGTCGCGATCTCTGTGTCGAGTACAGACTCTTCGGAAATCAGACTTATTCCTGTATCAACTCCGATGGAGGCGCCCATTATATTCCTTGCTCGGGAAGCTGATCATGAATACAGGATTCGTCATATAGGTAACATGTTTTATATCTTGACGAATTGGCAGGCTAAAAATTTCAGGCTCATGAAAGTCCGCGAGGATCTCATTGGTGACAAACAGCACTGGGTCGATGTGATGGCTCACAGAGCATCAACTCTCATTCAGGATGTCGAAGTATTCGATCATTTTCTAGTCACTCAGGAAAGCGCTAAAGGGCTATCAACGTTGCGGGTTCAGTCACGCGGCGGCAGCGTGGACTTCAATTTTACACCGAACGCGCTCGGCGAAAGTTTAGATACAACCATCGAGTTTCCGGATCCAACATACACGATTTTCCTTGCATCCAATCCCGATCCGGCCAGCACAAAACTTCGATACTTCTACTCGAGTCTGACGACGCCTGTGTCGGTTTATGAGTATGACATGGCAGAAAGTAGCAGCAAGCTGCTCAAACAGGATGAGGTGCTTGGTACTTTTGACACCGCAAATTATGTCTCAAAGCGCGTATTTATTGACGCTAGGGATGGCAAACGCGTGCCGGTATCGCTCGTCTACCGCAAAGATATGTGGAAACCGGGTGAGAACCCACTTTACCTCAACGCATACGGCTCCTATGGTTATTCTTTTGATGCCAGTTTCCAGTCACTTCGATTGTCTCTTCTGAACAGGGGGGTCGTTTACGGCATTGTGCATGTTAGAGGTGGAGAAGAGCTTGGGCGGCAGTGGTACGAAGACGGCAAGTTGCTTCGAAAGAAAAATACTTTTCAAGACTTCATCGATGCAACCGATGCGCTGGTTGAGGCAGGTTATGGCGCAAAAGACAAAGTCATTGCCATGGGAGGGTCAGCCGGTGGTCTTTTAATGGGAGTCATAGCAAATGAAGCCCCAGAAAAATATCTAGCAATCATTGCGCATGTGCCTTTTGTGGATGTGATCACGACGATGAACGATCCAACGATACCGCTGACGACCGGAGAATATACTGAGTGGGGCGATCCCGCGGAAAAAACCTATTTTGACTACATGTTGTCTTATTCGCCTTACGACCAGGTCAAGGCACAAGATTACCCTCACATGTTTGTGACAACCGGGCTCCATGACTCACAGGTACAGTATTTTGAGCCTGTAAAATGGGTTAGCAAACTTCGAAAAATGAAAACAGACAATAATAAATTGCTGCTGGATATCGACATGGGGAGTGGACACAGTGGTGCATCTGGTCGTTATGAACGATACAAAACCGATGCACTGGAGTACGCTTTTCTTTTTGATATTCTGGGGCTTGGCAGCTAGCACCCAATAAAGCGTCCTTAACCTGTTTCCCGCCGAATGTCGCTGGAGGATTGATCGACTCGAAAGTCCGCTTCAGGAATGCCGACGCTCATCGCGCGCAACTCCGCTGGAATTTCAAGTTCACGTAGCGTTGTAAACACGTTTTTGATCTCCCGTCCGAACACTAAGAATTCATGCTTCCTTTCTTCCAGCAGACGAAGTGCAGCATTCCGCGATTCGATGCTGTTGTCGTAAAATGCGGGATCAGCGATCCGAATGAGGGTGTCTGTTCCAACGACAAACTTACAACCCGGAAATAAACTGGACTTTTCCAAAAAAGTGGGCGCGTTCGTTAGAACATAGGTTCGTGGGGCAATGTCATGACACCTACGATCAATCTCAATAAAATTTAACGGATGTTTTTCAACGTTGGTGACTGATATTTCTAAGACCACATCGCATCCATAGTGCTTCTTCGCACTGTCGATAATTTGCTGATGTCCCTCATGAATTGGGTTAAAAGCACCTGGAAAAATGACTTCGGGTGGCTCGTTACTTTGCCAGGTTGATGATAGACGCTCCGTGTGGAGATCAGCCCAAAGCGGTTCAGCCCGCTGGTAATGTTTGCTGAGAACATCGTTGTCTGTCACATTCTTCAAGGTAACCTGTAGGCCAGAAGCCTCGGACATGAGCATCAGAATCAGATCGCGACACAGTTGCTCTTCTTCTTGTCTCGATCTGTCTTCCTGAAATTCTAGCGAAACGGATGTGGTGCTGTTGTAAGACTGAACGCTAACGTGACAGCGATTGGTACCCCGCCTGGTTCTGTCTGTTGCGATTGCAGCAGAGCAGCCTAAGCCAAACAGCGACTCTACCGGTGCTTCGGGCAGTAGCTTTTGACATCGGATGAATGAGGCCATCGCCATTGCCTGTGCTGTTTGTGCGCTACATGCTTGATCAACTGTCCCGCCTAAATACTGATGAAGAGAATTTGTGTCGTAAGGCACGATGGCTTCAACTAGCGTCTTTGAAGCGCCCGGCACGGCGAGAATCGAAGAGATTGCACTACTACCTCCTCCCGTAACCGCCAGCACCCAGTGTCCTGGAGAATGGTGGAGTTCCTCAACAATTTTTGTCTGCATTTCGGTGGCCCAGCGGTTGACAATCTGAATAAAACATCGTGATTTCGAGTTTAGCAAACAGCAAAGAGACATGCCTTATCGAATGAGTTCTGTTTTGCCATACGGAACCAGAAACATATATGCTTGATGTAACTGACTTAGACGGGCCTGTACTTCACGACTCAACATGTCACCGTATTCTTACAGCATCGGCTTGCCGCTGTCTCGCATCATGGGGATAAGAAACGGGTTTACATCACTGTGCTGTTATTTGGTCTGCCGCCACGAGTAAAAATCGGTACAATAAACTCAATTTGATCGGTGCCTCGTTTTGATAGAATCAATTCGACTTTCAAGCCAAGAAACTTCCATTATGAACAAGACTTTTAAACTGTACCTGGTGCTCACAATACTTAGCTGTCTAAGTGGCAAAGTTTTTGGTGCCAGTGAGCCTCCGGTCCAAACCCTTACACCCGAGGAGCTTGAGAACTACCAGTTTGCCTCTCCACCAGCTGATGATAAGGAAGTTATTAAGCCGTTAAATGTTGGTCAAATGGAAATTATGAATGCCCAACGTCGTTCTGTGCGTGAACTGTTTATTCGCAAATTGGGTATTTTGTCGCTTAAGGGTGATAAGCGGGACCTGCCGATGCTTCAACAATTGGTCGACAGACGTTTAATTCATGCACGTGAAGTCAAAGAATGGCAGGCGATTGGCGTATATTTCGGCGATATTCTTGTCAGAGAATTTGGGTTACATTGGGTTGTATACGAAGATAAACTTGGTAGTAGTAAGGCATTGCAGTGGCGTTCGACTGAAAACTATGTGTTTCCCGTCACCTTGTTTTCCAAAAGGAACTACTTTAACGAAAAAATTATAATGGAAGACATCTATCGCAAACTTGAAGGTGAAGTTGAGAGGTTCAAGCGTGCCGCCATGCTTTCACCGGTTAGGAACAAGTAAAGAAAGTGTTGGAAAAGTAAAACAAATTCACTCAATAAAAGAAATTTGGAGTTGCCTTGCAAACTGAATCAGTAGGGGTCGGTTGGTCGTCAAGACTTGTGTTTTTAATGGCGGCGGTTGGCGCGTCGGTAGGGCTTGGAAACATTTGGAAGTTTCCCTATGTGACTGGCGCAAATGGCGGTGGTGCATTTGTCACTGTATATTTTTTGGCTGCTATTCTTGTGGCGATTCCGATTCTAATAGCCGAATTAATGATTGGTCGCAGAGGGCGTTTAAGTCCGCCCACGGCGATGGCTAAACTAGCGGCTGCAACTGGTAGCAGTCAGAGTTGGACGATTGTTGCTTGGTTTGGCGTGATTGCGGGATTTCTGATTCTTTCGTATTACAGCGTGATCGGTGGGTGGATGTTAGCTTACATACCGAAGGCTGTATCAGGCGATTTTGCTGGGCTACTGCCGTCGCAGGCTGAAGCGACATTTGCCGCGCTGCTAGCTGATCCGGTCACCCTGACGCTTTGGCATACCGGTTTTATTGGGGGCACGACGCTTATTATCGCCCGTGGTGTTGAGGGCGGCATTGAAGCGGCGGTTAAGGTCCTGATGCCGCTCCTATTTCTCATGCTGATAGGTATGATCGTTTATGCACTATTGCGCGGCGATATGGCTGCTGCGATTAATTTTATGTTTAGTTCCGATTTCAGTGTGATCACGCCACAGGTGTTGCTGATAGCGGTGGGTCAAGCCTTCTTTTCTCTTGGCGTGGGTATGGCCATTATGATGACCTATGGCGCTTACCTGTCGAATGATATCTCTCTGCCCCGTTCGGCAATTCTGATCGCCCTGGCCGACACTGGCGTTGCTATTCTCGCCGGACTTGCAATTTTTCCGCTGGTTTTCGTCAACAATCTTGATCCCACCGATGGTGCAGGTTTGCTGCTTGTGACGCTGCCGATCGCATTTGGACAAATGGAAGGAGGGGCGATCCTCGGCACGGTTTTCTTTTCCCTCGTGGTTTTTGCAGCGGTCACTTCAGCGATCGCGATACTTGAACCTATCGTTTCATTCAGCATTGACAGGTTAAAGATGAGCCGAGTAAAGGCTGCAATGTGCTGGGGTGGTTTCGCATGGCTAGTCGGACTGGCCAGCGTTTTCTCTTTCAACAGTTTAAGCGAATTCTATCCACTTGCATTTGTGAGTGCATGGGAAACCAAAACCATGTTCGATCTTATCGACCATTTTACCGCTAACCTCATGTTGCCGCTGGCCGGGGCGGGGGCAGCGCTTTTCGTTGGGTGGTGCATTCCTTATGATTCGATTAGGGAAGAGCTTGCTGGTACGCCCACAGTGTTGCTGAAAACATGGATATTTCTCCTGCGTTTTGTCGTGCCAATTAGTCTGTTGTTTCTGGTAGGTGCGGGCATTGTTTGATGGGTTCCTGTTGATAAGAACTCCGAATTATGAGGCGCCTCGACAAAGCTCACGCGTCGTCCACTGCTTTGATCGAAACCGCAAACATCGCGCGCTGGTGAGGCAACTGTTCTGTCGACAATATCGATAGTAACCAATGAGCTAAGTGACGGACTTATATAGCGCGTGCGCTGCAGTGATATCCTGAATGGCATTACCCAAAGATTTGTACAGGGTAATCTCTGAGCGCGAGGATCTTCCAATCTTGTTGCCAAGATAAACCTCTGCAATATCACCTTTGATCTGGTCAAGCTTGAGTTCACCCTCAGCGATGGGTATCGCGATGTCACCTGCTTCCTTGAGCGCCATTTCAGTATCCTCTAAAAAAACTGAAGCACGCTGTATGGTCGCTGTATCAACTTCCCGCATATCAGGACTGTGTGCACCGACGAGATTGAGATGGCACCCCGGCGCGAGCCACTCGGCATAAATGACAGGGTCGCGGCTGCTAGTCACGGTACAAATAATTTCGGCGCCCGCAGCAGCGTTTTGTGGTGAGGTTTCAACATCGCATTCAATGCCAAATAGCGCTCGGGTTTCCTTTGCGAGTTGCGAAGCGCTGTTTGAGTTGCGAGAGTAAATCCTGACGGTCTCGATTGCCCGAACCTGCATCATGGCTTCAATGTGTGATTTTGCCTGTACGCCGGAGCCAATAATGGCCAGGGATTTTGCGTTCTGCTGCGCAAGGGCCTCGGTAGCGGCAGCACTTGCTGCTGCGGTCCTGATAGCCGTCACCGATGCAGCATCGATAGTTGCCAGTGGTGACCCAGTGTTTCTATCAAACAATACAATGACGCCCTGTATCACCGGGATATCACTAGAGGTATTTGTCGGGAATAGCGTCAAGATTTTGGTGCCGACAATCTCGGTACTCGCTGCCGGCATAATAAGTAATTGGTTGTCATTCGCAACTTGAACAAAATTGCGGGCTGGGCAATGTGCGGTTTGTGAATACTGATCAATTTGAGCTTGCCTCATGATGGCAATACACGCTTCCATGCCCAGCTTCGCATTGACGGTTTCACGATCTATGTTCAGGATACTTCTGTCGCTGGAAATTCCGGAATTAATGGCCATGTCTACACCTTTAAAAATCGTGAAGCGCTAGTAATGCTCTCCGCGCCGTTTAATTTGAAATAAATCAGGGGCTTGGCGAAAACATTTGTTATTTAGATTCCCATATTATGCCGATACACGCTAGAATGCCGCCGGCGCTGCATGCAATGACGCAGCTTGGTATTTTCACAAGTTATCACTTGTATTTATAAGTCATGAGAAGGGCACAATCAAAATGATTTCGAAAGCGATCTTGGGCACATTAAAGTTTGTATTCGTTGATTCTACGGTCAACATCCTCGGTGATCTGTTTGAGCAGCCTCTAATCATGTGGGCTTTCATTGGTTGGGGCTGGTTATCAATGTTGGCAATGATCACAGGTTTATTGACGCAAATCCCAAACTTGTAAATTGTCCAAACTCAGACACAAAAGCCCTATCTATAGGGCTAATAACGCGTCTAACTTCTCCATCACTTTGTCTCCAAATTCCGCAGTTGAAAGCAATTGCGTTTCTCCCGTGCCTTTTAGGTCCGCGGTTGTATATCCTGCTTCGAAGACTGACTTCATAGCCTCCCATACAAGTTTCGCCTCGGCACCCATGTTAAAGCTGGTCTCCAGCATCATCGCGACTGAGCCAATCATGGAATAGGGATTAGCGATGTTCTTACCGGCAATATCGGGGGCGCTACCGTGAGACGGCTCATAATAGGCCTTGTCGGGTCCAATACAGGCTGAGGGCATCAACCCAAGACTGCCCAGTATGCCACCGCCTTGATCGCTGAGAATATCACCAAACATATTTTCCATAACCATGACATCAAATTGCCCTGGATTCAGGCAGAGGGCCGTTGCAGCAGCATCGACTAGCAGGTGTACGACTTCTACATCGGGATAATCGACTCTAACTTCTTCAAGAATTTCATTCCAGAACACGCTGGATTTCAGAACGTTGCTCTTGTGAATATTATGAAGGACCTTTTTCCGTCCTTGAGCCGTTTCGAAACCAATTTTCAGAATCTGCCGTACTTGGTCTTCGTCATACTCCAGCACCTCTTTGACGTAACGCTTTCCTGCCTCGTTGACACCGCTTTCTTTCTCGCCGAAATACAGCCCACCAACAAGTTCCCGAATTAATATGATATCAATACCCTCGGGTATCACTTCCTTCTTCAGCGGAGAAAAATGAGCCATATCTGCACTAAGGTAAATAGGGCGTACATTTGCATACGTATTGAATCGAGCCCGCAGGGGTAATATGGCACCGCGTTCTGGCTGTTCGTCAACGGGTATCTTTTGTGATTCCTCATGACTCAGTCCCACTGGGCCTTTGAGAATGGCATCAGCTGAATCGCAAATGGCTTTGGTTTCTTCAGGGAATGCCTTTCCAGTATCGAAGTAAGCGGCAGCACCAAAGGGCGCACGGATGAGTTCAAACTCAACGTCTCTGTGCCTTGTTACTGCGTCAAACACCCTGACTGCCTGCGCCATTATCTCGGGTCCAATGGCGTCACCTTCGAGTATGGCGACCTTATATGCGTTGCTCATAAGCTGTTTCCGTTAACTGGTAAAATTTAAAGCGCGAATTCTATCACGCTCAGGGTGGGTCTTTTCATTAAAGAATGTCTCGGTTGATATTTAGACAGTCCTGTAGTGACGATACCAATGCTGATCTGTCTTAAACAACGCCACATCTATTTCTCGCAGAAGTTTTTATCTGCTTTTCATCTGCGAACAGGGTACACAAAACAGTGAAATAATGCCTAAAGCTATTCGCACACTGTGCCATTTTTATGGTGTAAATACTTATCGGTAATCGGTAATATGCTTCAGTTATTTCGACCAATCAGCTAACAACAACCTCGAGGCAAAATCGATGCATGCTCCAAAGCAACTTCTTATCCTGATCTTATTTTCCATGTTGCTGGGTTGTACCCCTGGGGATAGTGTACCGTCGAATATTAAGAATACAGATACCCACCTGCAACACCCCTATTTATTCCATCTAGTACAGGCAGATCTATGGCAAACAGCGGTTGACAGTGGGGCGGCCTATTTTCCCCCAACGTATCAGCAGGATGGTTTCACCCATGCGACTGCGAACCCCGAGCTTTTGATGAATGTAGCGAACCATTTTTACTTGGATGTCCCGGGAAAATGGCTTTGTTTGCAAATGACAACAGACAGCCTTGCGGCCGCTGGCACTGAAGTTGTGTTTGAAGGGACCGCCCCTGTCGGCGACAAACAGCCAAACTTCGAGGGTACAGATAATGAACTCTTCCCTCATATTCTGGGTGGCATTCATCCTAATGCGGTGCTTGAAGTTCACGAAGTGATCAGATCCTCTAACGGCGCATTCTTATCTGTTAATAATGTCACTCAAGGTGATTGAATACCTAAGCGTGATTTTAGGTAATGCCTGACCACGGTGTGAATGAGGGGTGCGCCATACTCGTTTGCAGCTTGAGCGACATTACCTTTGTTGAATCTCAGTATTCCGCAAAAATATGATAGAAGTTGGCACTTGGGGTGTATGCCCGAATGGCAGGTAATGCAGGGTGATCTTTTGCCTTGAGCGCGAACAACTTGAAATCATTCTCTGATTGCCAACTTGCGTAGTGCAACAAACCTGCGCCTGCTTGAAGCTCATGCAATCGACTCTCAATAAAGCCGGGTTGTTGGCTGAGAAAGTCTCTGATGTAATCATCTATTTGTGTTCTTGCGGCGGTGTGATTTTCTGAGTTTGTGTTGAAGGTTACAACGACAATAAAATTAGTGCTCATAGAAACCATCTCCTGAGTATTGGTTTTGATCCATTCAAATTACGCCTGAATTGTAAAAAACACGGTTGATTTAGGCCGGTCTCGCGAATGCTGTGTCTACAGGATTGTAATTCAAATTGACGAACCGCTGTTTACGATTTACTTTAAGGGTAAAAGATGTGGCTTATCAATCTGATTCGGGTCAAATTTCATCGTCATGCGTATCACTAACATTCGAGACATCACTGTTCCGCTGGAAGGAAATATTTCCAATGCGATCGTAAGCTTCAACGATCACACAGTTTCGCTGGTTGCTGTGGTCAGTGATCAGACAAGAAATGGCAAAGTGGTAGTTGGATTCGGTTTTAACTCCATTGGTCGTTACGCGCAATCTGGCATCCTAAGGGATCGCATAATTCCCCGTATATTAAATTGTCCGCCGGAATTGCTGTTAGCAACAAATGGTACTGAATTTGATGCCGCGGCTGTCGCCAGTATAGCAATGAAGAATGAAAAACCGGGCGGTCACGGTGACAGAGCTGGCGCCGTTGGTGCATTGGAACTTGCAATATGGGACTTGAATGCAAAGCTCGCTGATGAACCCGCGTGGATGACAATAGCTAAAAATTTCAGTCACAGCGTAGAAGCTGATTCAGCGAAGGTCTACGCAGCGGGCGGCTATTACTATGCTGAGGATTCTGCGAGTCGACTGCGAAAGGAACTTGAAGCTTATCAGGCGCAGGGTTACGGGGCTTTTAAGATGAAGATCGGCGGCGCGACCCTCACTGAAGATCTTGATCGTATTGATACAGCGCTAATGATCGCTGGTTCAGGCAAAAATCTCGCTGTGGATGCGAACGGCAGATTTGATCTGGATTCTGCCCTTGAGTATGGCGAGGCGATAGCCCCGCTCGGCTTACGTTGGTATGAAGAACCAGGTGATCCACTTGACTACAAATTAAACCATGAATTAACACAGTATTACGAAGGTGCGATCGCAACAGGGGAAAACCTGTTCAGTCGAAGAGACATGATCAACCTCGTACAGTTTGGTGGTATGCGAAAAGAAAAAGATGTTTTCCAGATGGACGCAGGTTTGAGTTATGGGCTCACAGAATATGTCAGGATGGTACAGGAGCTGGAAAAACTCGGTTTCGATCGCAAACAGTGCCACCCCCATGGCGGCCATCTGATTAACCTTCATATCGCAATAGGTCTGGGTCTTGGCGGCTGTGAAGCTTATCCAGGCGTGTTCCAGCCTTTTGGTGGCTACGCGCCTGAATGTGTACTTGAGGATGGACATGTCTCGCCAACGGATGCTCCGGGTTTTGGACTTGAACAAAAAACCGAGTTAAAAGATCATTTGTTGGTACTTTCGTAAAACATCAAAGATGTGGGTGAAATATGAAAATAGCCGTGCTGGGATGTGGTGCAATGGGTTCTATATATGCTGCATTGTTGGCTTCATCAGGAAACCAGGTTTTAGTCATTGATACTAATGATGCGCACATTGATGCAATTAATAAGTTCGGCTTGAGGGTGTCCGGGGCAAGTGGTGACCGCACTGTGCAGATTCCAGCACACAAACGTGTTCCTGTTGATGAGGTCGAACTGTTAGTCGTTGCGGTAAAGGGGGCGCATGTGCAGGCTGCGATTTCAAGTGCACGTGGTGTCGTCAACGCGCAAACGCTGATACTCACAATTCAAAATGGGCTGGGCAGTTCCGATGCTGTTGCCAGCGTATTAGGTAAGGAAAGGCTGATCGTAGGCATAGCGCAGGGGTTTGGAGCTTCGCTGCTTAAGCCGGGTCATGCTTATCATAATGATATGAAAGCGATACGTATGGGAGCGTACGGCGATCTGGATCTAGAGGATGTTAGCAAAGTCGCAACTTGTTTTACGCAGGCCGGGTTTGACGCTGAGCCGGTCGTCGATATTGAAGCAATGCAATGGGAAAAGCTCATTTGCAATGTGGCTTACAGTGCTTTGTCTGCACTCACAGGCTTTACCGTTGGAGAGATTATGGATGACCCGCAAGTCGGACCGGTGAGCCAACAAGCGGCAATCGAGGCCTGGGAGATAGCAAAGGCAAAGGGCGTTAACCTTCAGGTCGACGATCCTGTTCAGATGGTCAGGAACTTCGCGGCCAGAATGCCCCACGCCAAACCATCGGTTTTACTGGATTTAGAAGCTGGGCGGTTAAGTGAGGTTGGCATGATTAATGGCGCGATTCCAATAGAAGCGCAAAAACTTTCGCTGAGCGCCCCAGTCAATCAAACGCTCACTGCTTTGGTACATTCGCTTGAGCACAGCACGAGATGACGAGCCCGTGCTGATTTAGCCTGCTACCCTTGTTCAGTCAGTTGTTTTTGGATCGCAGGCATACTTCTCCAAAGAATAAATGCGCCCGTAGGGCAGAGCAATAGCGTACAAAGCGCGATAGATTTTCCGATTGCAGCTTCATCCATAAATATGTAATCGGTAACCATGGCAATCACCGTTGGCCCCAGTCCAAGGCCAATCAAGTTTGCGGCAAGTAAAAAAAGTGCAGTTACCTGACCACGCATTCTATTGGGTGTCATCAACTGCAGTGCGCCGCCAGAAATGCCACCCTGAAATGCAGAAAAATAAATAGCAAATGCCATCGCGACGATCGCTAACTTGTCGTTTTCGATAAAACCAAGGGCTATTGCGCAGGGCATAATAGCGAGCATGCTAAATAGTATCATCCTGATATAAGCGTCGTGTATGCCACGGGCCATTAGCTTATCTGAAAGTAAGCCAGCGGTGAGTAAACCGAAGGTGCCGGCCGAGATCATGACTAGTCCAAATACCCATCCTGCCTCCGGACGAGTGTATTCGAAGGTGCGAATAAAGTAGGTGGGGCCCCATAGGTTCAGTGCATACACGACCATAATGAAGATAGAAATGCCGAGTATGTGACCAAGATATGCCTGCTTGCGTTGCAAGAGATAAGAGAGAACATTTGTCAGTGGAATCTCGGCGAGATCCTGTCCTACGCCCTTGCGAGCTGGTTCGCGAACCGTATAGTACATCAGCGCTGCTACGAAAAGTCCCGGTAAGCCAACGATAAAGAAAGTTAACTGCCAGCCCTCCATCTCGCCGATAATCGGCACAATGATGCGGTCCATACCTTCAACATATCCAACGACTGCACCTCCCAACATGTATGCAAATCCCGAGCCGAGTGTCACGCCGATCATATAGACAGAGAGTGCGCGTGCCAGAATGTTTTTTGGAAAGTAGTCGGCGATCATTGAATATGCAGCGGGTCCCAATGTGGCTTCACCGACCCCAACCCCCATGCGCGCAAAGAAAAGCGTCCAGTAACCCTTGGCAAGTCCACAAAGCGCGGTCATGAAGCTCCATGCTGTGATACCAATCACAATGAGGTTGCGACGGCTGCCACGGTCGGCGATACGCGCTAAGGGTAAGCCCATCAGTGCGTAAAACAGCGAAAAGGCAAACCCCGCGAGTAAGCTGTATTGCGTGTCGCTTATATCAAAGCTGTTCTTTATCGGTCCTACCAGCAGACCCATTATCATCCTATCTAGGAATGAGAACGCTTGGGCTACTAAAAGTACGCAAACGACATACCAGGCATAGATTGTTGAGCTGTTCACTGATTCTTCTTTTTGGTTCGACATGTGTTGTTAGCTCTCTAGGTTTGCTTCTTAAACTGAATGCTTTTCCAACCAAGCGACAATGAGATCGGCAACATCATCCCGAGCAGTGTCGGGCGTCTCAAGATAGTGATCTCCTTTGATCAGATGCAGCTCCTTGTCGTCGGTACCGAGTGCATCGAATATGCCCTGTGCATCACTGGGAAATACACCGGTATCCGCAAGGCTTTGAATAACCAATGCTGGATTATCTATGCGATTAAGGTGAGGCGGGCCTTGGCAGTGCGACTCTTTCAGACTCCACATGGAAAGCCAGGTCCGTAAAGTATTGGTTAGACCTATACCTCTTGGCGAAAAGTTAGCTGATTTTGGGTCGCCCGCGTAACACCACTGCGGCTTGCGGTCTGAGGGGTCGATAGTCGGGTCCATTAACCTGAGGTCAGCCCAGGTTCTGTACATGTGGAATGCTCGATCGCTCATGCCTAGTGCTGATAATCGAGCGAGTTCTTCGTGACACCAGGCGGTGATACGGTGATTTCGTTCGACCTGAGCGGCTCTGTATTTGACCACAAATTCGGGCGAGTAGGGTGGCCCGTTTACCTCGTTGTACATGTTGAGCGCGGGGTCGATACTGGTTGGGTCTGTTTCGTCCACAATTGATGGGTCAAACCAGTCGGTTAAAACCTCAGGACGCCCGCCGTGGGCACAGAGGGAGATGTATAGGTCTGCGGGCAACAATTCTTGCAGCGCATTGGGTATTTTTAGTCCCGGTGTCGGTGTGATTGTCACACCCTTTGCCTGGGACTGATAGGCAGCCATCAGAGAGCCGCCACCGGAATTTCCCAGAATAACAACATTGGCGATACCCGCGGTTTCCTTGAGCCAGCGGACGCCCTGACCAATATCTATCAGCGCGTGCTCTAACAGAAAGAATCCTTCATTACCTCTGAAACGGGTGTTCCAGCCGAGAAAGCCATATCCTCTGGCTGCCATGTAGTTCCCTAGATAGTGCTCACTAAAGTCCACATTGTAATGCGTTGCGATGAATGCAGTGACGGGCTTTTTGTTGAGAGGTTCATGGTAGAGTCCCTGGCATGGATGAAAGCCGGCGCCGTTTCGCGCACTCGTTGGGGATGTCATCGAGACAAAGGTTTTTTTTGATGTTGCGTTGGCAGCGTTGTTCGATGATGTTTTCATAGCCGTCCTCTCATTCTACACTCTTTGGTTATACAGATTTTGTTCCGGGAAAGTTGGTTTATTTTTTGCTCACAGCAGTCGATGGTATTTGGTGCAGGCATTAATATCAATTTATTTGACAAATAATGCCTCTCTGCCGACTTGGAAGCCGGTGTGGTTTAGTCCGCTTGTTGGGGATGTTTTTGAGACGAGGGTTGATATAGATCTCGCGTTGGCCACACATAAATTGAATTTTGTGATGGTTTCTGTCCTTTTATACAGGGATTGTTCGTACGGAATTTATGCTGGCAGTGTTGGTTTATTTTTTGCCCATTGCAGCCAATGCTATTTGGTGTCAGAATTAAATATCAATCAAATTGACAAAAAAGCACTTGGATACAGGTATGGAAGAACAGGAACTGATTGAGAAAATCCGCTCATTAACCCCGATGGTGGAAGCGCACGCGTCCGAGGCAGAGCGTATTCGAAAGCCTGTTGACAAGGTCATGCAGGCTATCGAGGAGACTCAGGTCTATCGTTACTTTGTGCCAAAGAAATACGGTGGATACGAGTTTAGCCTAGATGGGTTTATGGACCTTGGCATGATTTTGGGTGCTGCGGATATCTCAATCGCATGGGTGGTGACCTTTTGTATGGAACACAATTGGTTGTTGGGGTTGTACAACGAGGAAGCGCAGGAAGATATTTTTGGCAGATTTCCATACATCATTGCCCCGGGCGCCTTGGCTCCAAAAGGCACTGCGAAACCTGTTGATGGCGGTTACATACTCAATGGGCATTGGGAATGGGGCACCGGGGTGATGCATTCGAACTGGATTATGGTTGGGGCGCTCACCGAGCATGATGGTGCGCCCGAGTTATGTATGTATATTCTGCCTAGGGACCAAGTTGATGTCGTCGACACATGGCAAATGTCCGGTATGGTTGCCACTGGTAGCAACGATATCGTGATTAAAGATGTTTTCGTACCAACGCATTTGCGTCAGAATTTAGCTGACATGAGGGCCGGAGATAGCGCAGGAGCAAAGCTTCATAACACCTCCACTTACCGAATGCCGATGTTACCCGTACTCGGTTTGACAGCAGCTTCTCCTGCAGTTGGTTGCGCGAGTCGAACCGTCGCTCTTTTTAAGGATCGATTGCAAGGAAGAACGATATACGGCACAGCTGATAAACAATCGGAAAGGGCGCTCGGACAATCCCGGTTAGCGCATTTGACGATTAGGGCAAAAACCAATGAGAATACACTCAAAAAAGTCGCCAGAGATGTTATGGCGTGGGGAGAAAGCGGCGAGATTTGCCCCGACATAGAGCGTGCAGCCCTCAGGGTTCGCATTGGGCATATTGTTAGGGAGTCGCGGAATATTGTGCGCGATGTGGTGGAAGCGAGTGGCGCCAGTGCTCATGGTCTGACTAGCCCGATGCAGCGATCAATGAGAGATCTTGAGACTCTGAGTGGACACACCGTTTTTGATCTCGATATCTCAACAGAATCCTATGGAAGATTGCTACTCGGGTTACCTTCGAATACGCCGCTTTGATGACTTCATGTTGGCGTAAACTCTGCAGACGTCGTCTATTAGATTTATGTTATCGAATTCTTGCAGTGCCAGGCGGTATTTCTTTCACAGGCTCGCCCCAATCAGCACTTAATGCCCTGTTTAATTCCTGCATTGTGTCTTTGCCGATCCTGTCCGCTAGTTTTTTGTCGAGCTGAACGAGTACCTTCAGCACCGTATCCCTGAGCTCTTGAGAATCATCGGAGAAAGCATACTGCTTAGACCTGCGGTCGTTGGGATCAGAGATAAGCTTTACGATGTGGTTGTCGATGAGATGCTTAGCCATTGAATGAATATTCTGGCGGGTCGTACCCATTTCCCGAGCAATTTCAGATGGGCGGGTCACGCCATTTGAAATATGAATGAGAATCATGGATTGGGTTCGATTGACTGAGGTCATACCCAAGTTTTTCAGAATGCTTTGCAGGCTAACATCATACCAGTCAATGGCTTTAGCTAAACCCGCGAAAGTTTCGAGTGTTGTTCTTTTAAGAGGCATATTGATAACTACTAAATTAACGCTGCGGCGAGTATATCAGTTTGGAAGCATAGATCCGGATTATTCTGAAATTGTTAGTTGTCGAGCATCGTTTTAACAAAGCTGGTTAAACGTCAAATTTAACGTCAGTTAAAATGACAAAGATCTAATCTTAACAATTCTTGGAGGCTGGCAAAGCAGAACCCGAAGTCTCCAAAGCAGCAAGTTTATTGGCAACTTTATCAATGCCATCTGCCCATGGGTCAAGAGCGGGCCTTGGCCCAGCCTCTGTTAATTTCTGAGCGGGGGTAGCAAGATCTGGTTGCTAACCCTTGTCTTGCCAAGCGGAGCCGGCCCAATCGGCAGGTTCTCCAGCGCCCGGCACTGGTACCTCTTTTATCCTCTCCGGTACGTCATCAAACTCCAGTCGCAATGCACGGCAACAAACAGCATGCATGTTGTACCCCATGACATGATAAGTGAGCTCTAGAATGTCTTCATCAGACAAATGTAAGTGAAGGGCATCGAACAATTCGTCCGAAGCGCGCCCTTTGTCGTAGATCAAAGCATCCGCCCAAGCAAGCACCGCTTTCTCTTTTGCATCGAAAACATCCGACACCTGCCAAAAAGGAATCGCCGCGATTTTTTCGTCAGACAAACCGTTCCGCCGGGCAGCCTTGCAATGTTGCGAATAGACAAATTGGCTAGCCGCCGTGTAACCGGCGCGCGTGATAGCGAGTTCTCTGATAGCGCCATCCATTTTGCTAACACTCTCACTGGCAAACATACCGAACATGCCGAAATGACTGGTCGCGTGATCGAAAATATAAGGGACCAATGCGAATACACTCCACCAGTTGCCGGGCGTGCCTGTCGCTGTGCCGGGTTCGGCGACCGGATCACGGTCACCGAAAAGAAGATTGTAATATTTTTTGACGTTATCCGGTGCGTTTTTTTTAGAAACCTGTTTTAGCCTTGGCATGCAATTCTCCTTAAAATTAAGCTTAGAAATACAAGAAATATCGCGACGTGTCAAAGTATTTACATTGACATCACTATTTCTGTGGGCATATTATGTACAATAAATTGACGAATATTTCTGGGCAGCTGTCTCATCAGGGTGGGATGTTTGCACGATATTGTCTGACTTGGAGGCTGCGAAGGCTTCAGACGAATGAGAATGTAGGGCAGGGGAATAGAGGATGAACACGAATGAAAAGTTCAAATTCAGAGGCATTAACCACCTAGCGCTTGTTTGCAAGGACATGAAAAGAACCGTCGATTTTTACTCAGGCGTGTTGGGTATGCCCCTGACAAAAACGATTGAGCTGCCGAACAATCTCGGCCAGCACTTCTTTTTCGATTGTGGCGGCGGTGATCAGATAGCTTTCTTCTGGTTTCCTGATGCACCGGAATCTCAACCGGGCGTCACCCATTCAGCGAATACAGTTGGAGAGGGACCATTGACCTCAGCGCACGCGTCAATGAACCATGTTGCGTTTGATGTAGCTCCGGACATGATCGATGAATACCAGAAACGCCTAGAGGTCGCGGGTGTGAAGTGTACGGCCGTCTACAATCATGACGATTCCGACGCTCAGGCGAGCCTAGAGATTAACGAAACAACCTTCGTACGTTCTGTCTATTTTAAGGATCCCGATGGCATTCTGCTTGAACTTGCCGCCTGGACACGAGAGCTGACAGAGAAGGACGTCAATGTGGAACCGATGTCGGTTAATGCATAAGGCGTAAAGTTGTAGCGCTACTTGGCGTGGAGCAGGTTCCATGCACCTGATGGTGATTTCCAGTGGGAAACATCAGGAAAAAAACAAGAATTAAGAAACAAGAAACAAGAAACAAGAAACAAGAAATAAAAATTAAGAATAACAACCTACGACAAGCATTG
>ERZ1049444.188-NODE-188-length-65967-cov-18.767645_pt1 | contig 65967 bp, 61 predicted proteins | sample MGYA00383101_ERZ1049444 | MGnify/ENA primary metagenome ERZ1049444 (study PRJEB29581, sample SAMEA5548371) | metagenome | biome: marine; feature: coastal; material: water | depth 50 m | study: Short-term variability in the microbial, nano- and picoplankton... | reverse complement strand
TCTTCCCATTCCCAGTAATTGATGAAAGCCTTCCAAAGGCTGCATTAGGTGCTGGCGACATGTGGGGTGCGTTTAATGACAGAGATGCTACAAAAGCCGTCGCGGAATATATGCTTAGCGAAAATTTCCACGCAGCTGCAGCAGCTATGCCTAACAATGCAAGATTAAGTGCTCATACAGGTTTTGATACAACACAATATTCAAAAGATATTAATAGAATATTGGGTGATATCATTGCTGATGCTTTAGCAGCCGATGCATTCAGATTTGATGCATCAGACTTAATGCCACCTGAGGTTGGTGCTGGTTCTTTCTGGAAAGAAATGATGAACTTAGCAGTTGAAGGCCCAGGCTACATTGATACTGCACTAGCAAATATTGATACTTCTTGGCCGTAAGCCAAATACGTATTAATTAATTTTGATAGCCACCCATTTGGGTGGCTATCTTTTTATGGATGAGCTAAAATTAACAATTAGCATGAAACAAAATACTCAGCAAAAAAAGCTATTCACCTTTGGGATATCCACATTAGCCCTTGTTATTTTTCCTCTTGCATGGTTCCTATCACAAGCTATTTTATTCCGTGAACTTACAGAACAAGTAACAAGAAATGTTCTTGTGCTTATTGCAATACCTCTAGGTTCTACTCTTGTCTTTTTATTATTCCTTGGTATGGACAGACTTATTAAATTAGTTCCTCGTGATTCCAGAGAAGTCTTAGAAGCAAGAATGTTTGTAGGCCCCTCTATTTTTATGATATTTCTATTTCTCTTCTATCCGGCAATGCGCACTATTTACTTAAGTTTTAAAGATAGATACAGTAACGATTTTATTGGTTTGGAAAACTACAAGTGGGCCTTTACTGATGCAGAGATGATTACAACAATTAGAAATCAAGTTGTTTGGCTTATTTCAGTGGTGGTACTTACTGTCTTTGTTGGTTTAATTGTTGCTTGGCTTACAGATAGACTGAATAAAGGTGAATCATTTTTTAAATCAATTGTATTTATGCCAATGGCTATATCTGCTGTTGGTGCAACAGCGATATTTAAATTTATCTATGAATATCGTCCACCTCCGTTGACACAGATTGGAATTATTAACGGTATTAGAGTTTCAAAAGGTGAAGAGTGTTTTAATAATAGAATTATTGATGGAGTTCTTGAGGGATATGATGATGACAGTTGTGTAAATGCTGTAGGGTGGCTTCAGCAAAGAGATTTATCAGCTCTCCCTATCGCAGACACACTAGAGAGTGGAGGATGGTTTTCTAACCTGTTAATAAATTTACCTATCAACACTATGTTGTTGATGATCATTATGGTTTGGATGTATACAGGTTTTGCTGCAGTCGTATTTTCTGCTGGTATTAAAGCAATACCTGGAGAAATTATGGAAGCAGGACAGATTGATGGTGCATCTGAGTTAAGAATATTTAGGTCCATTGTTATTCCATACATAAAAAGTACGGTCATTGTCGTTGGAACTTATATGGTTGTAACTGTATTAAAAGCTTTTGATATTATATATGTCTCAACTCGTGGTGACCTCGAAACGAATCTACTTGCGGTTAAAATGCTGGATGAATTTTCTAAATACAGAAACTTCGGTAGGTCATCAGTTGTAGCTGTACTAATATTCGTATGTGTACTACCAGTAATTGTAGGTACAGCATTAAGAGAAAGAGAGAATTCAAGTTCATGACAAGAAGTAACCAAAAATGGTACGACAAACCGGTCACTAAATTGATTCTCATAACTATTGCTGTGACCTGGATGTTTCCTTTATTTGGATTTTTATTGAGTTCTTTCAGACCTGGTGAAAGTATCAAAAGAAGTTCTTGGTGGGACGCTATATATACAGGCACAATATGGTCTGAATTGAGTTTTGATAATTATGTAGAAGTTTTTAGAGCTGAAAATCTTGATAGGTCATTTTACAATTCTTTAGCTGTCACTATCCCATCTACAATAATCCCAATAACAATTGCTGCATTCGCGGCATATGCGTTTGCATTCATGGAATTTAAAGGAAAAGATATTCTATTCCTTTTTGTTGTTGGATCGATGATTATTCCACTTCAGATGTCTTTAATCCCACTGGTTCAACTTTTTAAAGATGGAATTGAAATTGCTGGGATTCCTATTATTCCTGCACTTGATCTAAACGGAACTTTTGTTGCAACGTGGTTTGCCCATACAGGATTCGGATTACCCTTAGCTACTTTTTTACTGAGAGATTTTATGATGGGATTGCCAAAAAGTGTTATTGAGTCAGCAAAAATAGACGGCGCCAGCCATTTCACCACATTTTTTAAACTTGTTCTACCACTCTCAGTTGCTGGTATAGCTGCTTTTGGTACTTTTCAGTTTTTATGGGTTTACAACGACTTCCTTGTTGCAAATGTATTCCTTGGTATTTATAAGCCTGAAAACTTAGTTGTTACTTCTCATATGTCTCAGATTGTTGTTGGACGTTTTGGAGAAGCATGGCACTTAAGAACGTCTGGTGCCGTTATATCCATTATTGTTCCCTTAGCTGTATTTTTTGGCCTACAAAGATTTTTCATTAGAGGATTAGTCGGAGGAGCTGTAAAGGGTTGAAAGACCCATATAAGCTTTTTCTCTTTCTCTTTATATTTTTTTGTTCATCTAATACAACTTATGAATACGAAGTTAACGTAAGCGAAAGTTATAGTAATTCAGAGATAATCGGTAATGTCGAAACAAAACTTCTATATACAGTTCAAGAATCTGATGACACGGTAACTCTGCAAGTTCAGAGTTTTCCAAAAATTTCAAATCAAATACTAAGTTATTCACTTGTTTTTGATTTGAAATTTAGAGAAAATTATCAAACAGACACGGATAGTCTTTGTGTTGGACCCGTCTGGAATGGATTTGGACCAGGAGAAGTAAGTATAAATCTCACCAAAAGCAATAACTTTACTAACTCAGTAACTGGTAAAGTCGATAAATTAAGCAATGATGGATGTAATAATTATTATTATTATCTTCGATTTTTAACAATTTTTCTTGAATCAGGTGAAAAGATTTATGTTGGTGTTGCAACTGATTATGCACAAAACTATCCCGATGCACCTTATATCTGGCTAGTAAATAAAAATAATCAAATTGAAGAGCTTGGGACTAGTAAAATAGAAAAATATAGCTTAAATTTTGAACTGAGTAAATGAAATGAAAATTGGTATTGATTGGGGCGGAACAAAAATAGAGGCTGTTCTAATAGATCCGCTTGACGGTGCAGAAAAGAATCGAATAAGAATTGACACTCCTCGTGAAGGTTATGACGAAATCATTTTAAGTGTCGTTAATTTAATTAAAGAAATATCTGCTCCTGTTGAAAAATTTACTGTAGGAATAGGAATGCCTGGCTCTGTGCACCCACAAACAGGTCTTGTGCAAGTTTCTAATACCCAAGCTTTAGAAGGGAAGCCGGTGAAGGATGATCTCGAGTCTGCATTGGGTTATGAGGTCAAAATTGCAAATGATGCCGATTGTCTCGCACTTTCCGAAGCTATCGATGGAGCTGGAAAAAACTATAATAACGTATTTGCAGTGATATTAGGAACCGGTGTTGGAGCAGGGTATGTCGTAAACAAGCAATTGATTGAAGGTCCTAATAAGCTTACTGGCGAATGGGGTCAGAACCCTATTCCGGGCCCTATGAGTGATTATGAAAAAAGTATCAAAAGACATTGTGGAAGGATTGGAGCAATTGAAGTTTTTATTTCTGGTCCTGGACTTGAACAGCATTATGAATTTTTAAACGGAAGCAACATCCCTTCTAGGGAGATAATAAACCTATATAGATTAAAAGATGATACCGCAACGACTGTCATGAATGATTATTTTGAAAGAGTAGCCAGAAGTTTTAGTACTTTCGTAAACATTCTAGATCCGGAAGTAATAGTTTGTGGAGGCGGAATGTCTGACATAGATGAGTTGTATGATGAGATTCCAAAGAGAATCACTCCATATTTAGCTTCAAACTTTTTTCTCACTCCTATAGTTAAGGCCATGCATGGAAACAGCAGTGGAGTTAGAGGTGCAGCTTTTTTATGGGCATAAAGAGCAATAGTAAATTCATCATAATTTTTATAATCACAACGGTGACCTTTTCTTTTGCTGCATATCAACCTCCTGATGTAATTATTGGCGGACCAAGTTTTCCTCAGAAAGACTATTTTATTGAAGAGTTAGGTCTGATTTCTGAAGAATTAGAAATCAAAATTAAGTATGAAGTTTTTAGCGATATTGAGACATATCTAATTAATAATCCTGATAATAAATTAGATTTAGCGTTGATACCAAATCCTCAAGGAGCTGTAAATCTTGGTCAAAGAGGAATTGCCATACCTATCACTGAATTATTAGATGATTCATTTCTAGATACAAATTTTTCTCAACATCTACTAAATATAACAACATCAAATATGGATAATAATAACTATGCAGCCTGGTTTAGAGTTATTCCAAACTCACTGGTGTGGTACGACGTAAACAAATACAAAGAAATTGGTTCCCCAATCTTTAATACTTATGAAGAAATGATTGATTTCACGCAAGAAAATTCATTTAAAGACCAACCTCTATGGTGTATGGACATAGAAAGTGGAGCATCTACAGGTTGGATAGCTACAAATTGGCTTGAGGACACCATTCTCCATAAATATGGACCTTCAGTCTACGATGCCTGGTTCACACAAGATAAGTTATCAAGTTCAGAGGAGGTAACTTTGTCAATATTAGATATCGGTAAATTAATTTTTATTGAGAATGCAGTTTATGGTGGAAATAAGAGAATGGTTCGAAAAGAGTTTAGAAATAATTATCGAAACTTGTTGGATGCTGATAATACTTGCATTTTTAGCTGGTCAGGACATTTTGCAAGCTACTATTTTCCTGAAAACTCAGAATACGGGGTTGATTATGATTTTTTTAAACTTCCTTCCTCGGATTATAAAGATGCAATGGTTGGTATCGGAGATGTTGTTGTAGGGTTCAATAATGAGTTGAACACTATTTCAGTATTGAAATCACTAGTATCAGAAAATTTTGGAGAGAGTTGGTTAGAAAAAACAGATTCTCAGTATATATCAGCAAACATAAACTCAAATACAGACTTACTTACAAATCCCATGACGATTAAAGAAACTAATCTAATCAAATCATCATTTGCAAAAGATCTTTTTAGATATGATGCTTCAGAGCTTATGGAGCGAAGAATTGGTTCAGACACTTTGTGGTATGCTCTAATGAAATATATTGAGCTAAAAAGTCTTTATATTGAAGAAGTCACAGAAGAGCTGGATAGTAGCTACTGATTACAGGGCATTTCCTGTTTCAGGATCAAAAAAGTGCAATTTTGAAGGATCGATCGACAGTTTTATTTCTTGTCCCTCCTCAACTGTAGAGTTTGGATTTATTCTTGCGATAAACTTAGTTTGATCACCTAAAACACTTATATCCTCCCCCTCGTCAGCGAGTATTTCCTCAATAGCTTCTGTTTGAACGGGCTTGATATCTTTATAGAAATGTATGTATGAATCAGAGCCAAGTTGCTCAAGTAAGGTAACAGTGATTGTGATTGATTCGCTATATTCAGTGTCTTTGGCATAAAGAGAATCTTCAAAAGCTTCTGGTCTTATGCCTAGTACAATTTGTTGGCCATCAAATTCTTTTAGTTTCTTTGCAACATCTCCACCGCATGTAATCACTTCATTCTCAAAAGCAAGCTCAGCATTATTTCCTGACAATTTTACATTTGCATAGACAAAGTTCATAGAAGGACTACCAATAAAACCAGCTACAAAAATATTTTTTGGATAAAGATAAATTTCTCGAGGTGTGTCAATCTGCTGAAGTTCACCTTTTCTGATGACAGCAACCCTATCACCCATAGTCATCGCTTCGACTTGATCATGTGTTACATAAAGAGTTGTAGTTTCAAGTTGCGTGTGCAATTGTCCAAGTTCTGCACGCATTTGTACTCTTAATTTTGCATCCAGATTGGAAAGTGGCTCATCCATCAAGAAAGCTTCTGGATTTCTAACTATAGCTCTTCCCATTGCCACTCGCTGTCGCTGACCACCAGATAAAGCTTTTGGCTTTCTTTCAAGAAGTTCACTGATTTCCAAAGTTCGAGCCGCATCTTTCACTTTCTTATCGATTTCATCTTTTGCTAGTTTTCTTAGTTTTAAAGAAAATGCCATATTGTCATAAACTGACATATGCGGATACAATGCATAATTTTGAAATACCATTGCGATATCTCTATCTTTAGGAGCTACTTCGTTAACTATCTTATCTCCAATGAGGATTTCTCCTTCTGTGATATCCTCTAATCCCGCAACCATTCGAAGTAAAGTTGTTTTTCCACAACCTGATGGGCCTACAAGTACTACAAATTCCCCATCATTAATTTCAATATTTACATCCTCAAGAGCTCTAGTCCCATTGGGATAGATTTTTCCTATATTTGCTATTTTTATTGCGCCCATAACTATAACTATATTAAACGGAAACTAGTAGTTTTAAAAACCAATTCATATTTATAATTGAACTATGTCCAAAGTACCAGATAACAGAATCACGATATTGAAAGATTTTGACCCTGATGCTACAAAAGATTACGTACTTTATTGGGTTATAAATTTTAAAAGAACTTCTTACAACTTCGCCCTTCAAAGAGCAGTTGAATTGGCAAATAAATTGTCAAAACCATTGCTTATCTTTGAACCATTAATTCTAGATTACCCAATGTCTAGTTTGAGATTTCATAAATTCTTCTTAGAGGGAATGAAAGATGTAGATGGCAGTATCTCTAAAACAAATGCATATTACTACCCATACGTTGAAGAGACTAAAAATGCTAGTGAAGAACTTCTTTCTCAACTTACAGCAAAAGCAGCTGCAGTTGTTACTGATGACTATCCAACTTATTTTGTTCCACAAATGACGGCAAAAGCTAGAGGAATTGTTAACACGAGGTATGAGCTTGTCGATGCAAACGGTCTAATCCCAATCCGAATTGCAGAAAAAGAGTATGTTAGAGCGCATGATTTTAGAAGATATATGCATAAAAACTTATTGGACTTTCTTGTTGATGTTCCAGAGGAGAATCCTCTTGGTGATTTAGAGGTTAAGTTTGATGAAAATATAATAAAAGATATAGAGAAGAAATGGAATAAAATAAATTTTGAAACTTTCAACCAGAGTGACTTTTTAGATAATCTCAATATCGATAAAACTGTTAAAGCCAGTCCAATAGTTGGTGGCTACAACATGGCTAAAAAACGATTGGATTATTTTCTAGAAAATGGATACAACGACTACGCAACATTAAGAAGTCACCCCTCTGAAGATGCAAGTAGTCAACTTTCACCATATTTACATGCTGGCCATATTTCGCCATATGAAATCTTTGTTAAAGTTAATGAACTCGAATCTTGGTCTATGGAAAATGTTAACCCTGCTTTTGTTGGAAGAAGGCAAGGTTGGTGGGGCGGATCAGAAAACTTAGAAAGTTTCTTTGACGAGCTTATTACGTGGAGAGAACTTGGTTATCATACTTGTGTTACTCGAGCCAATTATGACCAGTATTCCTCACTTCCAGAATGGGCAATTAAAACTCTAGATGAACATGCAGATGATCCAAGAGAGTATGTTTATTCACTACACGAATTAGTTAATTCAGAAACTCATGATGAAATATGGAATGCAGCTCAAACTCAGTTAAGGGAAGAGGGAATTATTCATAATTATTTGAGAATGCTTTGGGCAAAAAAAATATTAGAGTGGTCACCAAATCCTCAATTAGCGTTGTCATATATGATTGATTTAAATGATAGATTTGCTTTAGATGGCAGAGATCCAAATTCATACTCAGGTGTATTCTGGTCACTAGGCAGATACGATAGAGCGTGGGGGCCAGAAAGAAAAATTTATGGAAAAATTCGTTATATGACCTCTGAAAATACTGCTAAGAAATTTAAACTTGGCGGTTATCTTGAAAAATACGGCTCCTAAATATAGATAACCTGCATAGTTAAAAATACCTAAAATCATGTGAATTATTTCACAAGCATACTATATTGTGTTTATAAGAAATTTAAAAAGTTAAATAAAGGAGAAGCTTAAAAATGGCCGAACTTACATACAGACTTTTTATGGTGGCGACTGTAGCTATGCTTGCAGGAACAGTATTTTTACTGATGTCATCAAGAGAAGTTGATCCAAAATTCAGAAGAGGTGTATATATCTCAGCATTAGTGACTGGAATTGCATGGTATCACTACCAAAAAATGACAGTATCTTTTGCAACAGGAGACTTTGACACACCTTTGCGATATGTTGACTGGGTACTAACCGTACCGTTGATGTTCGTTGAAGTACTTGCTGTAACATCTAAAGGTGCAGAGTATGCACAAAAAGTCAGAACTATGGGTGCAGGTGCACTTGTGATGATTGGTGGAGGATATTACGGAGAAGTAGCAGCTGAAGCTGGAGATACACAATACTGGATTGGTTTTGTAGTGTCAATGGCAGCATATGCATTTCTAATGAGAGGACTACAAGCTGAAGGTACATCACTTACAGGTGATGAGGCAGCAGCGTTCCAGAAAATCAAGAATCTTATTCTTGTTGGTTGGATAATCTATCCATTAGGATTCTTAGCACCAGTAGTAAGTGCTGAACTCACAGATCTTAGAGAACTTCTATACACAATTGCAGACATTGTAAACAAAGTCGGTCTAGGTGTACTTGTTCTAAATATGGCAAAAATAAAATCAGGAGAAAAAGTCTAACTTTAGCTCTTATTAAATTTATAGATAGGCGGCAATGTCCGCCTATCTTTTTTTATAGGTAGAATTATGGTCATGGATAAAATAGTTTTTTTTAATACTCTCTTTGGATTTTTTACAGTCACTGCCTGGGTAATCTCGGCAGGAATTTTATATCTATATATAACAAAAAAAACTTTTAATAAATTTATAACTGATCAATTTTTATACTTTGCAACAAGTGTCGCTACGTTCTCTGCCATTGGAAGTATTATTTACTCAGAGGTTGTTGGATTTATTCCATGTAAATTTTGCTGGTATCAACGTTATTTAATGTATCCAATTGCTATAGTGCTTATTCTTTCGCTGTTCAAGAGGGACTTCTACAAATTTGGTTTTATTAGTTTAGGTGGCCTCTTTGTTAGTTTGTACCATATCTATCTCCAAAATGGTGGTGGCGGTGGAGGGTCTTGTGCCGTAGACATTCCATGTAATCTCAAATATGTAGACATATTCGGTTTTATTAGTATTCCAGTAATGGGTGCTACAGGGTTTTTAACGATATTTATTTCTTTACTCTATTATGACTATGCAAGGAGACAAAATATTGAATAAAAATTTCTTAATAGCCGCAGGTGTTCTCTTAGTGATTGGCTTTGCTGTCGCAGTAGGGGTTACTTTAAGTACCGAACCTTTAACTGCTGGCCTCCCAGAAGGAGAGACCACTGTTACAGGAGACCCACTACCGACTTATTCTGGTGAAAATGATGATAATATTGCAATTGGACTTTCAGCTCCAACATTTTCCGGGCCAAATGAAAATTCTGAAATAATCACGCTTGAAAAAAATGGTAATGCTAAAGCTATACTTTTTCTTGCCCATTGGTGTAATTACTGCCAAGCAGAAGTTCCATCTGTACAAGAATGGATTGACACTATAGGAGTTCCAGAAGGTATTGATATAATTGCCGTTGCCACATCAATTGACAGATCAAGAGGTAATTATCCTCCTAACGATTGGTTGGAAAGAGAAGGCTGGAGTGAAACTCAGATTTATGACCTAGATAAAAAAATTGGAGACGCATATGGTCTTACATCATTTCCATACTGGGTGTTTCTTGATAATGAATTAAATGTTAAGGCACGAAGAACTGGTAGCTTACCACAAGACGCAGTTGGTCAACTTTTAGTTCAATTAGCTTTAGAAAGCAGATAATAAGTTCTTAGCTTTTTTGAAGCACAGCAAGGTAGACAAAACCAAATATTCCCATTCTCTCAACGGTGTAATTGTTAAATCCTGACTCTTTAAGAAATAATTCAGGTGCTTCCAATTTGTCCAAAGAGGTATAAAGAAATCTGTACTGCTTAAAGTTGAGTGTTATAAAACCAATCAAATGCAAGGTAATAAATGTTCCTAACTTATGTAATATCTTGGCGAATAAATTTAATGGCCGTGTCATATCAAGTAGTACAAAATTACCATCATCTTTAAGAACTCTAAATATCTCTTTAAAAGCCACATCAACATCGGAGACATTTCTCCAGACAAAAGCACAGTAAATGCTATCAAATGTTTTATCATCGAAAGGCAATGACTCTGCAGAACCTATGATTTTGCTAGAAAAATTATTTAAAGATAACATTCTTTCATCAGGATCTATTGCAGTTACTTCAAAGTCTACAAGTTGTTTTTCAGCCGCTCCGGTACCGCTACCGAGGTCTAAAACTGTTGAACCGGTGAGTTTTTGTGACGCTCTTTCTCTCCAAGTTTTATCAAATCCGAGCGTGAGAAGAGAATTTATGCCATCGTAGAATTTGTATATTTTTGAAAAATTAGCAGATTTAGACAACCTAGAGAATGTAGGCAACAGATAGTAAGATACCTGTTAAGAAATGTATCCCTATTGTTGAAACATTTACTAGTAGGAGTTCATAAGGAACTTTTTGTCTATCAGCATCTGGATTATTCCATTTAATCATCCACTCATCAGCCATTTTAAATGCCTTCCAGACAAGTAAGACAGGGAGTAATGCTGCAAATGCGTAAACTGTTCCAAAATCCGTGAATATACCTAGAAACCCAATAGCTGCAACTGACAAAAATGCTTCAACCATAAATTGCTTATACAAAGAAAGTGGTTTCTCAAGTCTCATCCAACCATCGTTTACTGCTGTTCTCACTACCCAGGTATTTTTACCTACTGCAGCATCCGAAGGTGCATCTTGGAATTGATTAATCCAGACAATTAACATGACTAATATTCCAATAGGAACAGAGGCAATAAGGGCCTCAACCCAATTCCACAAGGCTAGGTCATTGTTATGAATTGGTGCAGTTAATACATAATGTGCGCCCATGACCATAATTGGTCCAAATCCTAAAGCAATTGCTATCTCTCCAAAACCTTTGTAGCCAAGTCGTACAGGATCTCCTGTATAGCCTAGAGCTAAAAATGTACCAATAATTCCTGTCCAAAGTATTGGAGTGTTGCCGAAAAAGTTCCCACTCACTTGCTGGTTAAGGTACAAGCCAATTCCAACTGTACCAATAATGCTTACAAGAGCAGTTAACAGGACTTGTCCTGCTGTCATTAGGCCGACTTGTATGACCCTGCTGCCACCATTAAAAGGACTGGCTACTTTATTAATCTCGTCTGCATTCGAAGTATGATCAAAAAAATCATTAGAAGCATTCGTAGCAATTTGTGCGAGAGATGCACCACCGAGAACTAACCAGAACATTTTCCATGACCAGTTCTCGGCAATACCATTATCTTTGAGATCGCTCCATGCTACAGCGGCACCAATAAATATTGGGGCAAAAGTAGCCGTTAGAAAGGGGGCTCTAACTGTTCTCAACCACAAACCAATTCTTTTTAAACCTAATTTAAATGCCATTTTTAAAGCAGAAGTTTTATTTCCAGGAATAGTTTTCCATTGAAATTGCTCTTCCTCATAAAAATTTACGTACTTTATTGTTGTTGGCTTAACTCTGTAGTATCCAATAACATCATTTTTTATTAAAAAATCATCTTCCATGTATTCTTGGAACGCGTCAGTCGTATTTAAGACAAGGTCGTAAGCTTTCTTTTTCTCTTCTTCGTCTTTTATCTTGTAGCATTCTCCATCGATTTGAAGGCCTTCAATACCTTCTTGACCTTTTGGCCAAATAACTACATGAACACGTGGATTTAACCTAATTTGTTCTGCTTTTCTCGTTGGATTGAATGTGAAAAATACAAGATCTTCACCATCTCTACTGAAAAATACTGAGGCACCTGATGAGTTCCCGCCAACACTAGTAGCTATGAACATTCTGTCAGCTGAATCTAATACTTTTTCTATTTTGTCATCTAATACGTTATTCATAAGGGTTATAGTAATACGCTTGTGAAATAATGCACAAAGTCTTTGGTATTTATTTATAAATCTCAAATAGATATAGGATGTGATAATGTTCAACGTGTTTAAAACTCCTGAATTCAAAAAGGCACTTCAATTCTATAAAGAAGGTGTTAAGGAGAATAAAAGAAGCTTTGCCTTTTCTATGCTATCTGCAGTTATTTGGTGTTTCCTGATAGTAATACAGCCATATTTAATAAAAAGAATCATAGATGAGGGAATTGTTGAGCAAAACCAACAAATACTCATTGTTTTGATTTCTTTCATGGTAATTGTAGGTTACATTCGAGCAACAACGATAGGTGTAAGAAGATATTATTCAATGCACGTCTCTTATAATGTTGAAGCAGGTATCCGAAATAGGATATTCACCCATATGCAAAAGCTTGCATTCAATTTTCATGACAAAATTCCTACGGGAGAATTAATGGCTAGGGCCTCAAGTGATGCTTCTCAGGTAAGGCTAGCATTTGCAATTGCCCCATTAGCTACAGCAAACATATTATTGTTAATAATTCTCAGCATCACCCTCTTGAGCTTGAGTTTACCGTTGGGTTCTCTTGTCCTGCTCTCAATCCCCGCAGTGCTTTGGCTTGCATCTAACTTTTCATCTAAAGCAATGGGAGTTTCACTAAGAGTAAAAGAAGCTGAAGCACAAATGACAACAGAGGTTGAGGAGCAACTGGGAGGAATACGCGTTGTGAAAGCTTTTGGTAATGAAGATCTTGCTTCTTCAAAAGTTGAATCAGCTATTTCGAACATATACGAAACCTCTCTCGAATACCTAAATCTCAGAACAAGATTTGTACCATTGTTTGAACTAATTCCGATGGTCATAACACTTCTTGTGTTACTACTTGGTGGGTATTTATCAATCAATGAATACATAACTTTGGGAGATTTTATTGCTTTTACTCAGTATGTATTTTTACTTTTATGGCCTTTAAGAATTACAGCGTGGTTCTTATCAGAGATACCATCAAGTGTTTCTGCTGGTATAAGAATATTGGAATTACTTGATGAAGAACCAACAATTGTTGATGATGACTCAGTATCAAATTTTCCAAAAGATGGAAACGGAAGTCTTAAATTCTCAAATGTAAATTTCAAATATGGAAAAGATAATATATTTCAAAACTTATCTTTTGAAATAGAAGGCAAAAAAACAGTTGCAATCGTCGGATCGACAGGCTCTGGAAAATCGACTTTGGCATATTTACTTCCAAGACTGTACGATATCGAGTCTGGAACAATCGAGATTGATGGAGTTGATATTAATAAAGTAAAACTTGATGAATTGAGATCAGAAGTGAGTTTAGCTTTTGAAGAGAGTTTCCTTTTTTCCAATACTGCAAGAGAAAATATATCTTTAGGTACAGATGAAGCAACTGAAGATCAGATTCAAGATGCTGCAAACATAGCAAGAGCACATGAATTTATATCCCAACTACCAGAATCTTATGAAACAAAAGTTGGGGAGAGAGGTTATGGGTTATCTGGAGGCCAGAGACAGAGAATAGCTTTAGCCCGAGCAATTTTAAGAAAACCAAGAATACTTGTTTTGGATGATGCACTTTCAGCAGTCGACGCTTCAACCGAAGAGGAAATTAGAAATGAATTAAAGAGTGTTATGTCCAACATGACCACACTCATAATTACAAATCGTGTCCCCACAATTGAGCTTTGTGATGACGTTGTCTTCATCGAAGAAGGAAAAGTTAAAGCACAAGGGAACCACAAAGACTTGATACAAAATGTAGAAAGCTATAAGGCTTTATTTTTAGAGAATCAAACATCGGGTGCCAAAAATGAGTGAGAATACTTTTGTTAGATCTTTAAAGCTAGTTCCTGAAATTTATAGACCCTTTTTATGGAGTTCCCTGATTGCACTTACTGGATCTGGTCTTAGAATGATTGGTCCTCAACTCATTTCTAGAGGCATAGATAATGGAGTGCTGAAGTCTAATTATGAATATCTCTTGCAGCAAAGTTTTTATTATTTTATAACGTTAGTTTTGCTTTATTTCGTAGCAAGTAAAGCTTTATTGGCTATTGGATTAGTCGGAGAATCTTATGTGAAGAGTATAAGAGAAAAATTATTCAGCCATCTTGCTTCTTTAGACATAAATTATTTTGAAAAAAATAAAACAGGTGTTTTAGTAGCAAGGATGACATCAGACATGCAAAGTTTAAATGAATTTGCAAGAGAAGGAGCAAGTAGCGTAATAACAGCATTACTTACAATTTTTGGTGCAACAGTAGCTATATTTTTAGTTGATGTCCAGTTATCATTACTTTCATTTTTAATCTTACCTTTACTTGGCATTGCAACGAAAATTTTTCGAAATCATGCAGATAAAGCATACTGGGCAGTTAGGGAGTGGATTGGTCAAGTTCTTTCATCGCTACAGGAAGGTATTTCCGGTGTAAGAATCATTCAAGCATACTCAGATGAGAAATCTCAATACAGTAGATTTAAAAACATCAATGACGAGCATTTAAAAGCAAATATGCAATCAGCAAAAAATATTGCTATTTATTTTCCCTTTCTAGAGATTACACGTGTCACCTCTATTGCAATTGTTATATGGTTTGCTTCGTTAAGAATTCAAGAGGGAACTTTATCACTTGGTGAGCTAGTTGCATTATTGTTTTATTTAAATTATTTTTTTGACCCACTTATTCAACTTTCTTTTAACTATGACCTATTAAGGTCTGCAGGGTCTTCCATGAAAAAAGTGTTCTCTATTCTTGATGAAGAACCAGTTTTAAGTAATACAGGTACACTTTCTCCGGATATGGATTCTACTGATGTAATTGATTTTGAAAATGTATCATTTTCGTACGGTAGAGAGACAGTTCTTCATGACGTTACTTTTTCAATCATGAAAGGTGAAAAAATAGCAATTGTAGGAGAGACTGGAGCAGGTAAGAGTACGATAGCAAAATTGATCTTAAGATTTTACCTACCAACAGAAGGGGATGTTAGGTTTTATGGAAACTCAACTAAAGAAGTTAGTCAAAGATGGGCAAGAAAGAACATAGCTTACGTACCTCAAGAAAGTTTTCTATTTAGAGGATCAATAAGGGACAATTTAATTTACTCAAATCCAGATAAAATACAACTTGAAGAAGAGCTCAGTGAAATTGGTGTTTTAAAATGGTTTGATAGATATGAAAATGGCCTCAATCAAGAAGTCGGAGAGAGAGGTTCAAATGTATCTGCTGGAGAGCGACAATTCATAGCGTTATTGCGTGCAGTACTAGCAAAAAGAGAAATCATTGTTTTCGATGAGGCAACTGCCAATCTTGATATTGAATCAGAAAATTCAATTCTTGATGCTACAGATAAGTTACTTGATTATCAGACCTCAGTTGTCATTGCTCACAGATTAGAAACAATTTTAAATGCTGAAAAAATATTAGTTATGCAAGATGGCAAATTAGTAGGATTTGATGACCATTCAAATCTTTTATTAGAAAATAACATTTATCAAGATTTATTTTCTGCATGGAATTTAAGCAGTCAGTAACTAATTTTCACTAAGCCTTTGTTGTGCTAAATCACAATATTCTTTATTGATTTCATAACCAACATATTTTCTTTTTAAATTCTTTGCAGCTACCGCAGTGGTTCCACTGCCAATAAATGGGTCTAATACAAGATCTTTTTCATAAGTGTATAAATTAATAAACCTTTCAGCTAGTTCAACAGGAAATGGTGCGGGGTGACCTATTTTTTTTGCCCTTGCAGGGGTAATATTCCAGATTGATAGAGTCGATTCCATAAATTCATCTTTTTCAAGAGTTGATTTCCCCTTTACCCCTTTAGACATTCCATCTTTGGAGAAAACTAAACAATATTCATGGATGTCTCTAATTACGGGATTAGAAGCTGATAGCCAGCTTCCCCAGGCAAAGTTAGCATTCGCACCTTTTGATTTTTGCCATATTATTTCTCCCCTCATGAGAAATCCTAAATCTATCATTATTTCAGTAAACATGTTTGAAAATGGAATATATGGCTTTCTTCCCAAGTTTGCAACATTAATCACCAAGCGACCACCCGACTCTGTAACTCTATAGACCTCATGAAAAGACTTTTTAATAAGTTCCCAATACTCATCATCATTGAGTTCGCTATCACTCAATTTTCCTACATTATATGGGGGAGAAGTAACTGTTAGTGAGACACAATTGTCTACAAGCTCACCCATTTTTTCTGAGCTTTTATTAAAAATAGTATTTGTTTTCTTTGATGCGTTATTAGTTTTGATATCAGTTTTACTTTCATCTACTTGAAATTTAGACACATAGCCTTTTCTAGAGCCCATTCCCACCTCGTAAACAGATTTCTTCTTCATAGGTTAAATATTAGATACATTTTCCTCTAAAATTGCGTAATGACAAAATCTAAAAAACTTTGTATAACTTTTCTTGTTGCCCTTCTGTTTACTGCAATAGTTCCTCAAAGCGTACAAGCCAAACATTTAGACTTTTTAGATCAAATTAAATTTCCAGTAGACAATATAAAATCTCATTTTTATGACGACTGGAAAGAAAAAAGAGGTGGTGGAAATAGAGTCCATGAAGGCTTAGATGTCAGGGCACCAAAAGGAGCAAAAATAGTTTCTGTTGCTGATGGAGTTATCAATACTGTTGCTTATGGGGAATCTTCGGGATACTACATTGCTATAGACCATCTAAATGGTTGGATGTCTTTATATGTTCATCTAAATGATGATGTGATAGGTAATGATAATGCTGGTGGTAGAAGTGTGGCATTTGCAAGAGAATTTGAAAAAGGTGATTTAGTCAAAAAAGGTGAACTCATTGGTTTTGTGGGAAATTCTGGAAACGCAGAAGGTACAGTTCCTCATTTACATTTTGAACTTAAGTACTTAGGTAAATCTCAAGATATTTATGATTACATCTCAAAAGCCTGGAATAATTATGAAAAGACTAAGCTGTTTCCAAAAAATACAAAATCGTTATTAATTTACTAAATTAATAAATTCAGACTTAACTGCATCCCTGCCTTCAAAGTCAAGAATGACATCATGAGCAGATTTTTTATTTTCATAATAAATATAGATAAGATTGGCAATGGAGGTTATTTCATCTGTAGGTTGATAAGCTGAAACCCAAATTATTCTTTGAAGAGCACTATTTTTAATTACTTCTAAAAATATTTCCCTTTGCACGTTGTTGTCATACTCAAAAAAAATCCCGCAATACGCCCCGCTGCTTGCTGTAGAAATATGGGAATCATCATTAATATCGCCAATTGCTTTTTTGCCAACTAAAGATTCTGTAATTTGTTTATCTGTACGATCTGATATAAATAATCTTATATCTTGGTTCTGTTCATTTAATCTACGGATTAATTCTGCATCAGAACTGTCAACTGGGTTTATGCAAATAGCTGGCATATTTTAAAATTATACTTAATAACTTAACGAATCTACAACCAATACATTTTATTATTTAATCAGGAGTGAACTACAATATGAGTATGGCAAATATAGATATCGATTTAGGGAAGTATTCACTCGGCTGGTCTGATCCAGAAAAAAACGTATTTAAACCTGAAAAGGGTTTGAACGAAGACATTATTAGAAAAATGTCAGAAATTAAAGAAGAACCAGAATGGATGTTGGAATACCGTCTTGATGCATATAAAAAGTTCTTAAAAAAGCCTATGCCTGATTGGGTAGCAAAAGAAAAATTAGGATCTCTAGATTTCGATGATATTTACTACTACATCAAACCAACAGAAGAACAAGCTGACTCTTGGGACATGGTTCCAGATGAAATAAAAGAAACATATGAAAAGTTGGGTATTCCCCAAGCTGAAAGAAGCTATCTTGCAGGGGTAACAGCACAATATGAAAGTGAAGTTGTATATCATAAAAACCGAGAAGACTTAGAAGAGCTAGGCGTTTTATTCTGCGATATGGATACTGCTGTAAAAGAATATCCCGAATTAGTAAAAGAATATTTCGGCTCAGTAATTCCTTCTGGAGACAATAAATTCGCCGCTCTTAATTCTGCTGTCTGGTCAGGAGGATCATTTATTTATGTACCCAAAGGAGTCCATATAGAAGATCCTTTACAAGCATATTTCAGAATAAATGCTGAAAACATGGGACAGTTTGAAAGAACTTTAATCCTTGTAGATGAAGGTGCCTCGGTACACTACATAGAGGGTTGTTCAGCACCTGTTTATACAACAGATGCTTTGCACTCAGCTGTTGTGGAAATAGTTGTAAAAGCTTCAGGTACCTGTAGATATACAACTATTCAGAACTGGTCAAATGATGTCTTCAATTTAGTAACAAAAAGAGCTCAGGCATATGGCAATGCAACAATGGAATGGATTGATGCAAATATAGGCTCTTCTTTGACGGTTAAATACCCATCTGTGTATTTAATGGAACCTGGTGCACACGGAGAAGTATTATCTGTTGCTTTTGCAAACTCTGGACAGCATCAAGACACGGGAGCAAAGATGGTTCATTTAGCGCCAGACACAACATCACTAATAACTTCTAAATCAATTTCTAAAGGTGGAGGTCGTGGGGCATATAGAGGACTTGTGAGAGTTGAAGAGGGTGCTGAAACTGCAAAAAGTTTTGTGAGGTGTGATGCCCTCATTCTTGATGATAATTCAAGATCAGACACATATCCCTATATGGAAATTGAGGAATCAACCGCAGAGATTGGTCACGAAGCAACCGTCTCAAAAGTTGGTGAAGACCAGTTATTTTACCTTATGAGTCGAGGCCTTTCAGAAGAAGAGGCAACTTCGATGATTGTTGCAGGTTTCGTTGAAGAGTTTACCAAGACTCTACCCATGGAGTATGCAATGGAATTTAATAAGCTTATTGAAATTAACATGATTGAAGCCGGCGCTGTCGGATAACTCAAAAGAACAGGTTAACATTGAATAATAAAATAATGGATAAAAAAGCTCGCTCTAAAGACATAAGTGATATTGCTGATCTTACTTCCAGAAACGAGGACTGGAAATATGTTTCTCTACAATCTGATATCAATAATCTTGAATTAGGTAACAATACTGAGTTGGAGCCTACTGAGGGATACCATTTGGATGCAAATGGAACTAGCTACAACATCAATAGTGAAGTTGATGGAGTTACATTTACAGATTTAGTTGATATTGAAAATCCTGTAATAGAAGAATCCATAAAAAGACCTATAGACAAATTTTTATTTCAACAAATTACAAGAGCTACTGGTGGGTTTAGAGTTGATGTAAATAAAGATGTAACAGAATACTGTAAGGTAAACTTTCAATCAAAACAAAGCACAATTCCATACATTGGAGTAAATGTTAATAAAAATAAATCAGCCAAATTCTTCATCAATTTTGGAGATTTAGTCCAGAGTAATATTTATCCGTTGATTGAGCTAAATTTAGATACCAACTCAAATCTGGAGCTTATCATACAAGTCACCTCCAGCTACGAAATAAACTTAATCAACTCACTTTATGCAAAGCTTGAAAAGGATGCTTCCTTATCAATACATATGGTCAGTACAGGATGTACATTTTCAAGATCACGTATTGATGTTGACTTGTTTGGAAATGGTTCCAATTTTAATATTGATGGAGTTTATTTTGGAGAGAATAAACAAACTCATGATAATAGGGTATTTGTAAATCATCTTGGTCAGAATACAACTTCCAATATGCAGACTAAAGGAGTTTTGGGAGATGAAAGTACATCAATATTTACAGGTACTATTCACATAGCTGAAGGCGCCAGTAAAACTGAGTCACATCAAGAAAACAGAAATATATTATTAAGTGAACAAGCAAGTGCGCAATCTGTTCCAAATATGGAAATTCTCTGTGATGATGTTATCTGCGGTCATGGTTCATCGGTAGGTCCTATTGATGAAAACCTTTATCACTATGTCATGTCTAGAGGAGTAATTAAGGAAAAAGCAGAAAAACTATTAATAAAAGGATTCTTCAATGAAGTAATTAATAAAGATAGTTGGAATATTATTAACGAAGAAGTCTCTTCTCAATTGATTTCTAAATACGACAATGTACTAGAGAGGGCAAATAATGGGTAAAATAAAAGTTTTAAATAAAGCTGAGTTGGAAATTAATCAGTCCAAAGTAGTAAATATAAATGAAAATGCCATTGCGGTATTCAACGTAGAGGGGGAGTATTTTGCAGTAGATGATAAATGTTCTCATGCAGACGCATCACTTTCAGAGGGTGAGGTATATGATTGTAAAATAGAATGTCCTCTTCATGGCGCAGAGTTTGATTTAAAAACAGGTGAAGCACTTACCCCACCCGCCTCAAAAGCAGTCACATGTTATCAAGTAAGTGCTGACGAAGATGCTATTTACATTGAAGTTGATGACAATGCTTAAAGTCGAAAATCTCAAAGTTTCTATTGGCGATGTGCAAATATTGCGAGGAGTCGATTTAGAAGTACCATCAGGCGAACTTCATGCAATTATGGGGCCAAATGGGTCTGGAAAATCAACATTCTGCCATGCTCTAATGGGTAATCCTGACTATACACAGTCTGGAAAGGTAAAAGTTGGAGAAGAAGATATTTCAAAATTAGCTCAATATGAAAGATCAACAGCTGGCGTATTTCAATCATTTCAGTATCCAGTCGGGCTACCGGGTGTAACCTTAAAAGAGTATGTTGACGAAATCAATACTGAACTGGATGAGAAACAGATACTAGAGTTATCCAAAAAATTTAATGTTGATCAATTTCTGGATAGAGATGTAAATGTAGATCTTTCTGGCGGAGAGAAGAAAAGATCTGAACTTTTCCAGCTTGCTATTAAGAAACCTAAAGTTGCACTGTTAGATGAAATAGATTCAGGTTTAGACATCGATGCAATCAAAACAGTTTCAGAGCTTATCAATGAAAATAGAAGTAATGATACATCATATATTCTTGTGACTCATTACAGTAGAATTCTTAAATATTTAAAAGTCGATAGAGTACATATTGTGGTTCAAGGTAGCGTAGTAAAATCTGGTGGAGAAGAATTAATTGAAGAAGTTGATTCCAATGGATACACTCAATACCAGGAATAATATTGAATAAAAAAAACATACGAATAGAAAAAGACTCGATGGGTGAATTTGAAGTCCCAGATTCAGCCAAATATGGTGCATCAACAGCACGAGCAGTAGAGAACTTTCCTATTTCTCAATTAAAATTTTCAAGAACCTTTATAAAGTCACTAGCTGAAGTTAAAAAAGCTTGTGCAATAGTTAATGAAAAAAATAATCTTTTATCTAAAAACATAGCTGAGGCAATAGTAAGTAGCGCTCAAGAAGTTATAAATGGAGATCATGATAGTGATTTTGTTTTAGATATTTTTCAAACAGGATCAGGGACATCTACAAATATGAATGCCAATGAAATAATTGCTAACTTAGCAGCTACAAAAAGTGGTGAATCGGTACATCCAAACGATCATGTAAACATGAGCCAGTCATCTAATGACATCATTCCAACAGCAACGAACGTTGCATGTGTTTTAGAAGTATCTCAAGGATTAGTACCAGCTTTATCAAATCTTGCCAATGCTCTAAATGAAAAAGGCAAAACATGGGAAAAAGTTTATAAAAATGGACGTACACATTTGATGGATGCAACTCCAGTAACATTAGGGCAAGAATTTTCTGGTTACGCATCTTTGATTGAGGAAAGAACTAAAGATATAGAAACTTCTTTAGACAACGTCAGAAAACTTGCTATTGGAGGTACTGCAGTGGGTACAGGTATTAATGCTCCAGATGATTTTGGTAGTAACGTATCCCATGAATTAGAACAATCCCTGGGCACTCCATTTAAAGAGGTAGAAAATCATTTCACAAGACAAGGATCCAGAGAAGAAATAGTACAACTCTCGGGTGCTTTAAAGTCTTTGGCAGTATCTCTTTTTAAAGTTGCTAACGACATTAGATGGATGGGAAGTGGACCGGTATCAGGTTTAGGAGAGTTGAAAATACCTGCTTTACAGCCAGGATCATCGATTATGCCAGGAAAAGTTAATCCAGTAATACCGGAAATGATGATGCAGGTCTCAGCACAAGTTATTGGAAATGATACAGTAATTACATTTTCAGCGGCAAATGGTAATTTTGAATTAAATACAATGCTACCAATTATGGCGCATAATATTTTAGAGAGTATTTCAATTCTTACATCAGGAGTAGAAGTCTTTACTGAAAAACTAGTTATCGGACTTGAAGCTAATACTGATAAATTAGAAGAAAATATTCAAAAAAATTCAATATTAGTTACTGCGTTAGTTCCAAAGCTTGGCTACGACATTGCAGCTGAGGTTGCAAAAGAAGCTGTTACAACTAACGACACAATAAAAAATGTTCTTCTAGATAGAGCTTTACTTTCAGAAGATGAAATTGATGAACTTCTTAATATCGAAAAACTGATTTAATGATCACAAAGATTGCAATTGCTTCTGATCATGCAGGGTATGAGCTTAAAGACTATATTTTAAAGAACTTTGATGAGCAATTCACCGTACTTGACCTAGGAACCAACAGTGATGAAAGTTGTGATTTTCCAGATTTTGCAGAAAAAGTTTGTGATTATGTATTAGAAAATAGTGACTCGAGGGGAATCTTAATCTGCGGAAGTGGCGTTGGTATGTCAATTGCTGCAAATAAGTTTGCGGGGATTCGGGCTGCCAATGTATCAGATGAGCTTACTGCTATTCAAAGTGTCGAACATAATAATGTTAATGTCTTATCTCTAGGGTCGAATAATGTCAACACGGACGTGGCGATGACCATAATTATGTCATTTCTCAATGCAGAATTTAGTAATGATGAGAGGTATCAAAGAAGAATAAATAAATTAGCTAACTAATTGTTAGTCGATTTTTGCCTTCAAACTTTTTAGTACCATTAATATAACTGAAATATTTCCTACATTCACAAGATTGATACTCGATATCTATTGGAAAAAAATTTCTCTTGGCGTCTGGCCAATATTCCTTTTGTAATTCGATCATTCTGGTAGCAACTTCTTGATGATTCTCAAGACCTAAAAAATCTTGTAATCTATCTAAATAGGGTTCAGCGCCTATTCCTGTTGGAACTTGAGAGGTAATGGGAATTACATCACTTCGGAACCAAGCAATATCTATTAAAGCCATAAAAATTGGAAAATCGTTTTCCATTTTAAATAATTGATTTATATTTTGTGTTGCTTTTATAACATCTGATTCTGAGTTCAAAATTATTTCAGTTAATTCTTCCTTAATTTCAGAAAAAAGATTTGTAGCCGTGTCAATGCGTGAATAAATAGTTTCATTCCACATGACCTCTTGTACTGGATATGCATTAAAGTTTTCCCATTGGTCTAAATTCATAAGCTTATTTTTTAAATTTCCGCTGTTTAGTAGATCATCAGCATTTATTTCATCAAGTGTTTCTTGTCTATTGCACCACCTACCAAAAAATAGTGCTTGGATTAACATTGGAAGGTCATCTTTCAGTGGTGCCGCGAACTTTATTATTGATTTACTGACTCGATCATCTTCTCTAAAAACATTTAAAAATCTACCTTGTTGAAATATTTCATCTTCACTCCATGGAAAACGATCACCATTCTCGCGTTTTTTGCGAATAAGCTCTCTTTCTATACAGTAATCAAAAAAACTTTGTACAGGGTTATCTATCTTTAGTCCATCTAGTGAGGAACTATATTTATTTGCTGTCATATTAAATAGAAATTTGCCAAATTGCTTTTACCCAATCATCATGGATTTCATTTCTGGCAAATACTACAATACCAACTGCACCATCCTCATAAACTTCCCTCATTGATGCACCCGTTGTGTAAACATCATCTGCTATGAGAAGAGGATCATTCGGATTGTTTGTACAATATTTTTTTAAGGCTTTTTCAAAAGGGATGCCTCCTCTAGGGATTCCTTTGACTTCCCGAAATGATATTTTTTCACTTACAATCTTTGCAAGAGCCTCGTAATCATTGTCGGTTAAGGCATCGCATTCAACCTTCCAAGTAAGCGGTAATCCTGCATGAGATATAAAGTCTTCTTTAATAAATAAATTCATAATAACTTCCTTAATTTTAGCGGATTAAAACAAACAGTTCCTAGGCTTATGTGATTTGCTCCTATATCCCTGTAATATTCTATGTCTTTTTTGGAATACACACCACCACCAGCGATAGTTTCGACTTCAGGATAATTATCATTAATATGTTTAATGAATTTTGTTGTATAAGGGATAAGTTCTTTTCCACTCAAACCTCCATCTGAAACTGGAAGTGTATTGCAGGCATGAATCTGTTTAAATCCAAAGAATTTAATATAGTGTTCAAGTTCTTTAAAAGTAGTTGTTGGAGAAATCTTACCAATAAACCATGTTCTTGAATCGGGGGTGAAATCTTCAATACCATTTGTGTAGTGTTTGTCTATATTTGGACAAGACATATTAATTTCTAGATTAAAATCATCTGGGATGATTTTGTTAAATGTTTTCCAATCATCCTTTTCTATACCGGCTATTGAAAAAACGTCAGATTGCTTATATTTTTTAATACCATTCTCTACACCTGGATTTCTTAGTCCGATTTTATTGACCCAACCACGTTTGGTGTATCTTAAGGTTCTTGCAATTTGTATCAACCTACCGGTTCTTCTATCAACAGTCCAGCTTCCGGTAACAGATATTGATTGTCGAGTCTTTATATAATTACCAAATGGTGCTGCAATAAATGTTTTCATAATTCTAGATTTTCAATAAAGTATTTAATGTTATTTCTTATAGATCTTCCCATAACTAAATAATCTGCACCTGACAGGATAGCTTTTTTAGGAGTAGTTATGTTTCTCTGATCATCAATAGCATCATTTTCTAAACGGATTCCTGGTGTAACAATAAGATTAAATAGGTCTTTTGTAGCCTCTATTTCGGATGGTGGACAAATAACACCATCAATATTGCATTCTTTAGCCTGTGTAAAATCTTTAAGAACTTCGTCACTAGTTGTCGATGTAAATGATTTGCTTGTTAACGCACTACTTACTCCAAGAAGTTTCATATTTTCAGATTTAATTTCTTGAGCTGCTTTTAGGGCATCTTTTCCAGAGGCTATGTGAATAGTTAAAAAATCAGCACCTATATTTTCAGCACTTACGGTTGCTGCTTGAACAGTGTTTGGAATATCATGTAATTTTAAATCAAGAAAAACATTCCAGCCATCCTCTTTCAGTTTTTCAACCGCAGAAGGTCCTTCAGAGGTGAACATTTCAAGTCCAACTTTTACACCATAGATATGACCCCTAAGCATTTCCAGTTCCATAGTAAATTGTGAGAGTTTCTTCCCATCGAGAGCAAAAAAGATTGGTTTAACTGACATCTTGTATAGTTCCAATATCATTTAACGCATTAATACTTTGAGCATATGCTTTGATGAAACCCTCAGCTTCTCTTACTGAGGAAACAACGGCAACACCTGAATCATGTGCGAGCCTTCTAATTTTCCATCCATCGGTATATTCATTAGCAAATGTAGGAGTGTTTATCACCACAGATATTAGGTTCTCTTCCATGATTGTCAGAGACGTAGGTGATACATCATCCGCTCTTCCAACTTTGATAGAATCTATATTATTAGCTGATAGAAAATTGGAAGTTCCTTCTGTCGCATATATTTTAAAATCTAAATCTTTATATTTAAAAATTGTATTGAGGAACTTCTCTTTATCGTCATCACTCAAGGTGACAAATATTCCTTTTTGTTTTTCTCCAATTTCTACTCCAGCAGCAGCATAAGCTTTATTTAAAGCTATACCTAAATTACTACCAACACCAAGCACTTCACCAGTTGCTTTCATTTCTGGACCCAGCATCGTATCTTCAGCTGGGAAACGAGACCATGGAAAGATAGCTTTTTTTACTGCTATTTTATTATTTGAAGTGTTCAAGTAGTCGGTATTTATTAAAATGTCTTTTATTTTATGACCTAACATAATTAAAGTACCTGCTTTTATTATCTGGTTTTTAGTCACCTTTGCAACAAACGGCATGGTTCTTGATGCCCTTGGATTAGCCTCTAATATGTAAAGAGTTTCTTCTTTGATTGCAAACTGGATATTTAACAAACCCTTCACATCGAGGCTTTTTGCAAGTCTTTTACTTTTGTCTTTAATCTCATCTATCATAATTTCACTAATACTAAAAGGAGGCAGCACTGCGGTTGAATCTCCACTATGAACACCCGCAGGTTCAAGATGCTCGAGTATCCCAGCAATAATAACATCCGTGCCATCACTGATTAAATCAACATCGATTTCAATAGTATTTGTTAGATATTCATCAACTAAAAGTGGACCCGATTGAAAAGGGTTTCCGTCTTCATCCGTTTTTGATAAAACATTCAAATAGTTTTCAAGCTCATCTTCATTGTTCACTATTCTCATAGCTCTTCCTCCTAATACATAGCTGGGACGAAGCAAAACAGGAAAGCCGATCTCAGCTACTGATTTTGCTAATTCATCGGCATCCTCCACTATCTTGGAAATTGGTTGTTTTATATTCTCCTGAGTACAAAGCTGCTGAAATAGCTCTCTATCTTCAGTGGAGTCAATAACTTCAATGCTTGAACCAGCAATCTTGTATCCATTCTCAGTAATTTTCTTCGCTAAATTTAGAGGTGTTTGGCCTCCAAGTTGAATAATCACTGATTTTGGATTTTCTCTCGACAGAACAGCTTCCACCTCTTGCCAATTTAAAGGCTCGAAATACAATTTATCTGCTGTGTCATAGTCAGTTGAGACAGTCTCAGGATTGGAATTGATCATTATTGCTTCATAACCATTTTCTTTTAATGCATCAATGCCATGAACACAGCAGTAATCAAATTCTATTCCCTGACCGATTCTGTTTGGTCCTGAGCCGATAACTACAACTTTATCTTTGTTACTGGTATTGTCATCACTCTCTTGACCAGCAGTTGAATACAAATACGGGGTAGTAGATGCAAATTCTGCAGAACATGTGTCTACTAATTTATAAACTCTTTTTTCAGATAGTTCATCTTTAATATTTTTGATGTCAATATCGTCTTCAGTCCAGCCAAGCATTTTCAGTATGGTTGTAGGTGTAGTCTCTTGGTTTACATTAAAGCTTTTTTCAATTTCATATAAAAACCATTTATCAATATGACTTAAATCAGATATTTTTGAAACACTCCAGTTTCTCCTAAGTGCTTCAAGTACAGCAAATATTCTTCTTGGCCGAGGCGTAGCAATCTCTTTTTCTAACTCTGTTTTATCAAGGTTAATAAATCTAGCATCAATATTTCTTATTCCAGTTTTACCAATCTCTAATGACCTAATTGCCTTTGTTAAACTTTCAGTAAAAGTTGATGCCATAGACATAACTTCACCAACACTTTGCATAGAGGTTCCGAGAATATCATCTGTAGAGGGGAATTTAGGAAAATCAAAACGTGGAATTTTCACCACGACATAATCTTGTACAGGTTCAAAACTTGCTGGAGTTGAACCTGTAATATCATTTTTTAATTCTGTAAGGTTGTATCCTACTGCTAATAATGCAGCAAATTTAGCTATTGGAAAACCGGTTGCTTTTGATGCTAAAGCTGATGATCGTGAAACCCTAGGGTTCATTTCAATTACACGCCTTTCACCATTTTTTGGATTCACAGCAAACTGAACATTACTTCCTCCTGTAGCAATTCCTATTTTTTCAAGACATAGAAGGGCTTCATCCCTCATTAGTTGATATTCCTTATCAGAAAGTGTTTGAATTGGAGCAACAGTAATAGAATCCCCTGTATGTATTCCCATTGGGTCAACATTTTCAATCCCACAAATTATTACGCCATTTCCATCTATATCCCTCATGACTTCAAGTTCAAATTCTTTCCATCCATAAACAGATTCTTCAATCAGTACCTCTTGGGTTGGAGATGCTTTGAATGCATCTTCAAGTTTTTTTGTCAGTTCCTCAGCGGTGTGAACCAAACCAGTTCCACCTCCTCCTAAAATATAAGAGGGTCTTAACATGAGTGGAAAACCTATTTCGACCCCAGCACTCAATCCTTCTTTAATGGTTTTCACATAAGAAGCTTTTAAAGTTTTAATTCCTGCCTTTTCCATAGTTTCTTTGAACTTCCACCTATTTTCAGCTAGCTCAATAGATTTTGCAGATGCTCCTAGTATTTTGACATTAAATTCTTCAAAAACTTTTTCATTATGAAGTTTCATTGCTAAATTTAAAGCAGTTTGACCTCCTAGAGTTGGAAGTATTGCATCAGGTCTTTCCTTTTCGATAATTTTTTTCACAAATTTAGTCGTTAGTGGTTCTATATAAGTTGCGTCCGCCATAGACGGATCAGTCATAATTGTTGCAGGATTAGAGTTCACTAAAATTACTCTGTAGCCTTCACTTTTAAGAGCTTTGGCTGCTTGTGAACCTGAATAATCAAATTCACATGCTTGTCCTATAATTATCGGTCCTGAGCCAATAATTAAGATACTTCGTATACTTTTATCAACTGCCAACTTTTTTTCCAATCATTTCAAAAAAAGGATTAAATAACTTTAATCCATCTGAAGTACCAGGACCAGACTCTGGATGAAATTGAACAGAGTAAGCATTAGATTCCCATATAGAGATTCCTTCATTGCTTCCATCATTTAAATTCACAGCATACTGTTCAATATTTCCAAATTCTGAATGTTCCTTGTTAATATCAGGAAATTCAACCGAAAACCCATGGTTTTGTGAAGTAATTAAAGCATTCTTTAGACCTTTTACTTTTACAGGATGATTTGAGCCGTGATGACCAAAATTAAGTTTCGAAACTGTTAATCCACATGCCAAGCTTAAGATTTGGTGCCCTAAGCAAATTCCAAAAATAGGTAGTCTTCCGATTAAGTTATTGACTGTATTTACAATATTTAACAGCGACCTTGGATCACCTGGGCCATTCGAGATAATTAATCCAAATAAATTTAAAGATAGAATTTCATCAGCAGAAATTTTAGGATCCAAAAGCAAAACATTGAATCCTTTGTTCTGCACTATATTTATTATGCTTTGTTTGACACCAAGATCTATTATCCCAATTGTATTTTGAGTAAAAGTTTTATCGTAATTACCTCGACCAGCTTTTAATGCTGAGTCATCACCTATAATATTCACTGAATTCTCAAGTAAGTTTTTCATTTCTAATGAACTTATATCTGTACCCATAGCAAACATGCTCGAGCCAACATCTCGTAAATATGAAGTTATTGACCTTACATCAAATCCACCCGAGTAGGGTATTTCGAATTCTTTCAACCATGATGTAATAGATTGATCTGACCTCCACGAGGAAGGATTGTCTGTAAAGCTGTTACCAATTACTCCACTAATTCTCGGTCTTCCTGATTCAAAATCATTTCTAGAGAGTCCATAGTTTCCTATGTGTGAAGAAGTAAAAGTTATTATCTGATTTATGTAGGAGGGGTCGCTGAGAATTTCAACAAAACCTGTCATAGCAGTATTAAAAATTAGCTCACCAGTAGCAGGCTTGATATTTTCTGTTGACCAACCAGTAAATTCCTTACCTTCCTCATTGATTAGTAATACTTTTTTATACATAGGCACCGTTGGTTTCTATTAACGTTTGTTTACCTTCAAAGAGTGAATTCTTTGGTTCTGAAACGGTATAGAACTGTTTATTGCAAAATCTCCATTCAAAGCTCCTTCTTCTGTTGGAGTTGTAACCTAGCTCAGACAAAATTTTTCTTGGGTTTTCGTCCATAAAGGCCACAAGCTCATCTAATTCGAAAATCTCTGAAGAATAAAGCATCGGAAATGAAGATTCCAAGCCGACTACACCTCTTGCTGCATCTTTAAAGTTTTTTTGTTTATTTATCAATGGATGTGGTGCATGGTCAGTGGCGATTACATCAACTGTTCCATCTTTTAATCCATCAATAATTGCAATTTGATCTTTACTAGTTCTTATTGGAGGGTACATTTTAAACATCCCATTTGAAGTTTCTAAATCACTATTGTTTACAAGTATGTGATGAGGAGTAACTTCTGCAGTTACTGGAAGTTTATTTAATTTTGCTTCTCTTACAAGTTGAACACTTTCTGCTGTTGAAAGATGTTGTGCATGGTACCTAGTTCCATATTGTTCTACTAACTGAAGATCTCTTTTCAGGATATCAGTTTCTTCAGATGAGTGAATAGGTTTCAAATTACCCTGGTCATTTGGGGGAGCAATATCACCTGGAGAAGTATGACAACTTTTTTCACAATGCTGAAAAACTGCTCCATTTTCATTTTTTATAGATTTGAATATCTCTTCAGCTAAATTATCATCAACAATAGAAAAGCCATCATCGGTGAATATAGTTACTCCTAGGCTGATGAATTTTTTATAATCTGTTGGCTCTTTACCAAGAAGTCCTTTTGTCAGAGAGCCAGTTCTGTGCACTGTTATATCAAGAGTATTATCAATTTTTTGTGCTTTTATTAGTGCATCAACATTGTCAATAATATATTTTGAATTAGGCATTGCAAGTATTTCACTGTAACCACCATTTTTAGCAGCTCCCTCTATATCAAATATATTAATAAAAGAGTTACCAGGATATCTTGTGTGAGTATGCATATCTAAAAAACTATTTATCTGCATTAAAGTTTTCCAAGTCCGTACAAGTAGCTAGAAATTCTAGAAGGAACACCAAAGGAAAGTTGTTCAACATATTTGAACTTAATATTTCTGGAAGCTTCTTGAGAAATTTCAACACCAACATTAATTGGCATTGGGTGGATAGCTATGAAATCAGAAGGTGTTTTTTCAAGAATTTCATTTGTAAGTTGAAATGAGTTTACGTAATCATCTAGGTCATAATCCTCTATGTTATTAATTCTTTCTTTTTGGACTCTTAGGAGATTAATTGAAGAATTTGAGTCAATTATTTCATCCCAATTAGAAAAAACATAACATCCGTCAGTATCCTCAGGCATAAAAAAATCAGGAGCAAACACTCCAACCTTAAATCCAAGTAAATTTATCAGTTGTTTAGTAGATGAATAAACTCTTGAATGTTTTATATCACCAATAAATACTATCGGAATATCTTTATCTAGCTTTTTATATTTTATCAAAGTAGAAACATCTAAAATTGATTGAGTGGGGTGAGAAGTAGAACCAAAACCAGCACTTATGATTGATATATTCTGAAAATTACGATATTCATCTATGTTATTTTCACCAGTACGAATAACTAGAGATTCAACACCCAGTGAAATAAGTGTCTGAATTTCGTGTTCCAGGGATTCACCTTTTGTTTGTGAAGAATTTTTATCATCTATTGTGACTAAATCTAGTCCTAGCTTTTGGGCGGCAATAGTGAAAGAAACTTTGGTTCTTGTAGACGGCTCTTCAAATTTAATTACAGAATGCCCTTTTGCTTGAAATCTTTCACCACTATGTATTTTTAATGTTGTCTCAATAATTTTCATTGCATGGTCTTTATCCATATTCTGAAAATCTAGGAAATGATTCATTAACTTACTTCAACCTCATCTTTGTTATCTAGTTCATTTAAATATACAGACACGTACTCACTCTCACTTGTAGGTATGTTTTTCCCAACAAATTTGGGAGAGATGGGAAGTTCTCTGTGTCCTCTGTCTATTAAACATGCAACTGAAATCGACCTAGCCCTCCCCGAATAAATAACAGCTTCAATTGATGCTCGAAGAGTTCTTCCCGTATAAACAACGTCATCAATTAATACAACATCTCTGTCTTCAGGGTTTACTAGTAGTGAGGTTTTTTCTCCTTCGTATTCTAAATCATCCCTGAAAGGTTTATAGTTTACTGTATCCAAATCATGAGAAATATTAAGAGCTGATAGATTATTTGAGATTCTTTTAGCTAAATGATCACCCCGTCGTGGTATTCCAATTAAAAGAGGATTTATTATTTCTGATTCGATGATTTCTTTAGACACCCTATAAAGAGTTTTGTTTATATCCACGATGTTCCTTTCGATACTCACAGGTATCATTTAAAGTTATTTTTATAATAGCAAATTTGTAATCTAAATGCTGAGTTATCTACTTTCTCTAAAAAATGGAATCCCAATATTACTTGGTGCACCAGTACGTCCACCTTTATAAATAGTCAGCACAACCAAAATAAGTATGGTGATAGCGTAAGGAGTTACTTTTACCAGATAAGGACTTAATTCAAAGCCATAAGTTTGCAATCTAGGTACTAGAGCTTCTAAAAAGCCAAATAGAAGCGCTCCAACTGCAGTTCTGTAAGGCTTCCAGCCTCCAAAAATTACTAATGCCAGAGCTATCCATCCACGGCCAGAGGTCATGTTGTCTGTCCAGTAAGGAACGTAACTTAATGTAAGATAGACGCCAGCTAAACCAGAAAAACCCCCACCAACACACGTTGCTATAAATTGTGTCTTATTTACATTTAATCCCATTGAATCAGCTGCCCTAGAGTCTTCGCCAACAGCTTCAAGTCTTCTGCCAAACATGGTCTTTTTTAGCATATAAGCCGTAGAAATCATCAGGATGATACTTAAAAAGAAAATATAGTTTTGACTCAGAAGAACTTCAATAATATTTGTTGGCTCTTTAATTGTTACAAGGCTTTCTATTTTCACAGGCAATTTTTTTCCTACATACTGCTTTCCCATTAAAGCAGATAGAGAAAGACCCAGTATTGTAAGGATTAATCCAGATACTGTTTGATCTTGTTTAAGAACAACTGTTACAAATGCATGTAAGGAAGAAAATAAAGCTGCCGAAAAAACACCAACTAAGACTGAAATAAAAATATTACCTGTGTTTACAGCAGTTATAAACCCTGTCACAGCACCAACAGAAATCATTCCTTCTACTCCAAGATTAAGAATTCCTGATTTTTCGGTAATTAACTCTCCTAGAGCAGCAATAAAAAGTAAAGTTGCCGCTTGAAGGGTTGCATTGAATAGTCCCATTAGTTGAATATCAAACATCTTCTGTGACCTTCGTTATTTTATAAGTGAAAAAGAATTGCGCTATTAATGCTCCAAATAGGGTTGTAGCCTGAATAACGTCTGCAATATAGCTACTCACTCCCATAGTCTGTATAACAGATCCTCCAATAGTAAGGGCACCAAAGAGTGAACCAACTAGAAAAATACCAAATGGCCTCATCCCCGTTATAGCTGCAACTATTATTGCTGTGTAGCCAAATCCCTGTGATAATCCTGTGGAAACTCGATGAGTTTGACTTAATAATTCAACTCCACCAGCCAAGCCAGCTAAACCACCACCTATTAACATTGCTACAAATGCTTTTTGCTTAGCATTTATACCTGCATAAATAGCGGTCAACGCTGATCCACCTGAAATTCTTAGTTCATACCCAAATACAGATTTTTCTTTCAAATAGTGGACTCCAAGAGTACATAAAAAACAGATTATAAATCCATAACTCAGTCTTCCAAATACTGTTGGTAGATAAACCTCTTTCCCTACATAAGCAGCTGCAGGAAAGTTTAATGAGTTAGGATCTTTCCAAGGACCATTAACAAGATAAACAGTCAGCCCAATGACGATATAGTTAAAAAGTAAAGTCGTAATTATTTCGTTAACACCAAACAGAACTTTTGAAATTGCAGGAAATAGTATACAAACTGCTCCACCAACAAATGATGCAAGAAGTAATAGTAATATAGAAAAATTTGGGTTTGTAACTTCTGTACTTATGTAAATGAAGTTAAGTGCTATTCCTCCCATAAAAATCTGACCTTCCGCACCAATATTCCATAATTTTACGGAATTAATAATTGATATACCAAGTCCAGCAAGAATTAAAGGTGTTGCTTTATTTAATGAGGAGCTGATACTTTTTACACTTCCAATGGATAACCTCAACATAAGAGAGAAAACATCAACGGGATTTTGACCTTGTGCCAGCAGAATTATAGATCCAATACCAATCCCTATAGTTAGGCCAATTACAAATGAATAAAATGTAGAGAGTTCATTGACTACTATTTTTTTTGAAAGAAGATATTTATTCACTTAAGCCTGCCATTGCAAGACCAACACCCTCTATATTGGCTTCATCTATTATGAATTCTTTTACTATTTTTCCTTCATATAAAACAATAATCCTGTCGCTTAATTTGAATAATTCATCAAGGTCTTCTGAAATCAACATTACGGCCGCACCATTATCTCTTTGTTTTACAATTAAATCATGCAGTGACTGTACAGCGTTTATGTCCAGTCCTCTTGTTGGTTGTGCCGCAATAATTACTTCAGGGTTTGAAATCAACTCTCTTCCCATAAGCAATTTTTGCATGTTGCCACCAGATAATGTTGAAACTTCAGCTTTTGGATCTGGAGCTTTTATAGAAAATTGTTTTATAAGTATATTTAGATAGTCCAACATTTTATTACTTGAAAGATGTGGCCCTAGGCGAGATTTAAAATAATCTTTCACAGCTGAATTATCAATTATTGAAACACCTGGCGCAAGGCCAACGCCAAGCCTATTTTCTGGTATGTATGATAAATTAAGATTCTTTCTTGCTTTGACTCCCTGGTTGGAGATATTTTTACCGTTGATGATAACTTTACCCTTATACTCTCTTTCTATCCCTGAGATTATATTGGCGAGTTCAACTTGACCATTTCCAGAAACCCCAGCTATCCCCAAAATTTCTCCAGCTTGAACCTTTAAAGAGATATTTTCCAGTGTCGGAACATTAGAGTGAATATTTTCAAAAAATATATTTTCAACTTCCAGTTTATCCTTGCCTTTTTGGTTATCTTTTCGAATTTCTGATTGACTGACTTCACCCATCATCAAAGTGATTAGATCATTCTTTGTTACCTTTTTAGTTTCTAAATCTTCTGCAACCATTACTCCATCTTTTAATACAAATATAGATTCTGTAAATTCTTGAATTTCTTTTAATTTATGAGTTATCAAAACAATAGTTTTATCATCTTCTTCAGATAACTTTTTCAAAGAAATTCTTAACTGATTTGTTTCTTGGGGAGTGAGTACTGCCGTAGGTTCATCCAACAACATAATTTTATTATTATTAAAAATGAGCTTCATAATTTCAATTTTTTGTTTTTCTCCCACTGATAGTTGATTAATAAGAGTTTCAGAACCAGCTGAAAGCGAAAATATATCAGAATACTTTTTAAAGGCTTCATTAAAGTCGTCTGTATATATATTTGATTTAGACAATGTTAAATTATCTTTGATAGTGAAATTGTTTATTAGTCTGAATTCCTGATGTACCATTCCAATTCCAAGTTTTGCGGCAAGATCCGGATTCAACTTTTTAACTTTAATTCCATCAATATAAATGGAACCATTTTCAGGTTGGTAAATACCAGACAAAATATTCATCAGGGATGATTTTCCAGCACCATTTTCACCAAGTAGCCCGTGGATTTTAGATTTGTGTAAATAAAAATTTACATTTTTTAGAGCGTGAGTGTTCCCAAAAGATTTAGTAATATTTTTTGCTTCTAGGATATTATTATTCATTTAGTTTTTGCCCACAACGTCCCGATCGAAAGATTAGGACGTTGCAAGACTTTAAAGTTATGGATTTACTGTTCCAATAACGTTACTAATAAATTCTTCCTCAACTATTTCGACTTCAAGAGATCCGTCAATAATAGCTTCAGTTTTTTCTGCAATTAATGTTGCTGTCTCAGATGGAACATCTGAAGATAAATCGTAAAGAGAAACTAAACCGGTCTCCATACCTCCCCAGTAATTCTCAGTAGTGAAAGTACCATCTATTATAGATTCAACAATATCAACATAATATGGTCCCCAGTCCCAGACTGGAGCTGTTACGAAAGCTTCTGGAGCAGAGTCTTGCCCATAAGCAGTATTGTAAGATATCCATTTTGCACCGGCAGCTTCAGCAGCTAGTCCTGTTGCAGTTGAATCTTGATGTTGAGCAAGCACATCTGCACCTTTTTCGAGTAGTGCGTTTGCAGCTTGCGTTTCCGCTTCTGGACCAAACCAAGTAAATGTCCAAACTACTTCAACAGTAGCATTGGGATTCACTTCATTTACTCCTGCAGCAAAAGCATTAATTCCTCGAATCACTTCCGGTATTGGAAAAGCAGCAACATAACCAATTTTGTTAGAATCAGTCATTGCACCTGCAGCTAGTCCAGATAAATACCTTGGTTGATACATCTTTCCAAAATAATTAGCAAAGTTTGTATCGTTATTTAGATATCCTGAACAATGTAAGAAAATAACATCTGGATATTCCTCTGCCATTTCCGCCATTGCATCTATATAGCCAAAAGTAGTTCCAAAAATAATATTGTAACCTTGTTCAATATATGCTTCTGCAACTGTTCTGAATTCTGTAGCATCTTCTGGTACAAGAGCTGTGTACTCTGTTTGGATACCAGTTTGTTCTACTAGATATTGTCGACCTACATCATGTGCTTGTGACCATCCACCATCATCTGTTGGACCTACATACACAAATGCAGCTTTATATTCATCTACGGATGCGGCTCCACCGCATGCCATAGTAAGAATACTGATTAAGATTAGACCTACCGCCCATCTTCTACGCATCCTTACCTCCTTTTCATGTGCTTAATTATAAACGACCCTCAACTAAGGATTACAAAATCACGGTAAATATTTATGAAAATATATGTCATCATGATTACCGATTGTTGATAGAATAATTCATCATATGGAAAAATTAAACTATACATGGGAACAGCAGTTTAAAGATACAGAGTCAATTTGTAGTCAAATTGAAAACGATGACTTCAATCCTGATGTAATCGTAGGAATCAGTCGCGGTGGTTTAATTCCAGGAGTAATGATGTCACACAAATTAAACGTACCATTTAAACCTGTACATGCATCAACAAGAGACTTCCCGCATTGGGAAAACTATCTGCCAAAACCAAAGGATAAGAAAGTATTAATTGTTGATGATATCTGTGATAGTGGTGAAACTTTTGAAAAATTATCTAACTATATAAAAGAGAATATAAATCATGAGTGTGATGTTAGGTTTATGTCTCTTTGGTGGAATAATGAAAGTGAATTTAAACCTCATTACTTTATAAATGAAGTTGCCAAATTTAGTAATCCAGTCTGGATTGAGTTTGCTCATGAAAATTGGTGGATGGATATTTAGTCACTTTTTAGCTTAGTCGCATAGTCTTTAATCATTTTCAACATATTAAATGCACCATTTCGTCTAGCTGGACTTAGAATTACCCCTAATTCAAATTCCTCCATCAAATCAATTTTTGAATTCACTATATCTTCTGGAGTCTCATCGGAATAAATAGATGCAATTAAAGTAACTAATCCTTTTGCGATCAGCGCATCAGAGTCACTCATAAAGTACACTTTTTCATCTTTCTCTTCAGGAATCAACCAAACTTGACTTTGACATCCACTAACTTTGAAATTGTCATTACGAAGTTCTTCTGGAAAATTAGTATTATCTTTAGCTTGTTCAATTAGGTACTGATATTTTTCCTGAGCATTAGGAAATAAACTTAGCATCTTTTTATACGCTTCTACTTTTGATTCAATTCCCATGACTAACCAAGCATCTCAATACTACTTACTAACGCATCTTTAAATACATCGAGATCATTTTCATCATTGTATATATAACCTGTAGCCCTGAATGTGGCATCAATTCCTAATTTACGATGAAAAGGTTGGACACAGTGGTGACCTGCTCTAACAGCTACGCCATAGGTATCAAGCATAAGAGAGATATCTGTCGCATGTATTCCATCTACATGCATACTAAAAGTGCACCCTGCAAATTCTTCATTTGTATGTATCACATTTACCCTGTCAAGATCTGAGAAAATGTTTTGAGCGTATGCTCTGAGCTTATCTGAATGATCTGACACTTTTTCCATAGTTATGTTTTCTAGATAGTCTATTGCTGCACCCAATCCTATTGCTTCGACATAAGGGGGAGTACCAGCTTCAAATTTATGAGGAACCGGGGCCCAAGTTGCTCTATCGAAATATACTTCTTCAATCATATCTCCACCTCCAGAGACAGGATCGAGTTCATTGAGAAGGTCTAATTTCCCCCAAACTACTCCAATACCTGTTGGACCAAGTAATTTATGGCCAGAAAACACTACAAAATCGATTCCCAATTCTTGAACATCAACTTTTCTGTGAGGAACTAATTGAGCACCGTCAAGGATAAAGAGTGCATCAGAATTTTCTTTTACGATGTTTCTAATTGTTTTTATATCAGGAAGTAATCCTGAGAGGTTAGACTCACCAGTGATAGAAACAATTTTAGTTTTGTTAGAAACTTTATTTTTTAAATCATCCATGTCTACTGAGAAATCATCATTCACTGTTATATACTGTATTTCTAGTTGATGCTGCTTCGCAACCATTTGCCAAGGAATAATATTTGCGTGATGTTCTATTTCGGTTAGCAGAATTTCATCTCCTGGTTTAAGGAATTTTTTAGATATTGAATTTGCAAGAAAGTTAAATCCTTCAGTTGCCCCTTTTGTAAAAATTATTTCATCTGAATGGAATGCATTTAAGAAGCGTTTACATTTATTTCTTACACCTTCATAAAGTTGAGTTGTTTCAGCAGACAGTACATATGTACCTCGGTGGACGTTAGCATTCGTATTCATATAGACATTGTTCATAGCATCAATAACAGATTGAGGCTTTTGAGCAGTTGCTCCAGAGTCAAGATAGGTTAGTTTTTTTGAATTTACTTCACGTGTAAAAATAGGAAAATCTTTTTTTATATTTTCAAATTCTTTCATAAATATGATTCGTATCCTTCTTTTTCTAGTTTATCAGATAATTCTTTTCCGCCAGTTTCTACAATTTTTCCATCAACAAAAACATGTACAAAATCTGGAGTTATATATTCCAACAATCTTTGATAGTGGGTGACAACTAGGTAACCTCTTTCTGCTGTTTTGAGCTTACTTATACCTTCACCAACTATACGCAAACCATCAACATCTAACCCTGAATCAGTTTCGTCTAGAATTGCTAATTTAGGGTTCAATACGGCAAGTTGTAATATTTCATTTCGCTTTCTTTCCCCACCTGAAAAACCTTCATTCAAGTATCTATCAACAAAATCAGGTGATAGGCCTAAATCTTTCATTGCATCTGCGACTTTCAGTCTCAATTCCAGAGTAGAGTAATCCGTATTCTCAATATTGGTTAAAGCAGTTTTTAGCATATTTACTATTGTCACTCCAGGAATAGATTCTGGATACTGAAAAGCAAGAAACATTCCCTCTTTTGCTCTGTTGTCAACGGGTTCTTCAGTTATATCTTTACCATTGAACATTATGGTTCCTTCAGTAACTTCATACACAGGATTACCCATAAGGACATTTGATAGTGTTGACTTCCCTGAACCATTGGGGCCCATTATTGCATGGACTTCTCCTGGGTTAATCTCTAAATTAATTCCTTTTAAGATAGGAGTATCTTCTACGTTTGCGTGTAAGTTTGTAATTTTTAACATAAGTACCATGTTAATTATTAATAAAAACAAACAAGATTCAATACGTAAAATATAAAACAAAATTAGACTGGGAAAATGCAATTTATACTCACTGACTTACAAAAAGAAATTAAAGAGAATGCCGAAAAACTTTTATCAGAACAGATTGATTTACTCGACACAATAAAAAAAGTTGATGATGACGTCAGAATTGATACTGAACTATGGAATTTAGTAAACGAACAAGGTTGGTTAGCACTAGATGTTCCAGAAGAGGACGGTGGACTTGGATTCTCATCTGTGGATGCCTCTATACTTTCCGAAGTATCAGGGTATTATTTACCAATAATTCCATTATTTAGTTCAGGTGTAGTTTTTAAACATTTACTTTTAAACTCTGACCAACAAATCAAAAATAATTTACTTCCAGGTATAATTTCTGGAGAAAAAATTGGTACCTACGGTGTCTATGAAAACGATAAGTATGAAATAAACAATGAGAGTATTGAAACAACCATAACTACCTCTAGTAATGGATTGGAGTTAAACGGTACCAAAAAATATGTTATGTATGGTGACTCATCAGACTATGTTGCTGTTCTGGCTAAAGAAGAAGAAGTATTTAAATTTGTTCTCATCAAAACTAGTGATGATGGCGTAGAAATCAAAAATACTCCATCTCTAGATCAAACGAGACCACTAACTGAGATTCAATTTACAAATGTTGTAGTCGACCCTGAAAACATAATGATTGTATTAGACAATGATCTCAGTATTTGGAAGAAGGTTCAGAATATAGCTACAGCATTTCTTTCAATGGAGCAAGTAGGTGGTTCTCAAGCTTGTTTGGAAATGTCTACAAGTTATGCAAAAGATAGAATCCAATTTGGAAGGCCCATAGGATCTTTTCAAGCCATTCAGCACATGTGCGCAAACATGTTGTTACAGATAGAAAGTGCAAAATCTCTGGCATATAACTCTGTAAGGGTTGATATGGATGACCATACAGAATTAGAGATGAGTGCCTTACTTGCAAAATCCTATTGTTCAGAAGTCTACAACAAGGTTGCTGGTGACAATATTCAGATACATGGAGGAATAGGATTCACTTGGGAGCATCCAGCACATCTATATTTCAAAAAAGCAAAATCTGACTCGCTGCTATTCGGTTCTTCGAAGTCTGCCAGATCTAAAATAGCTGAATTAATAAACTTATAAATTGGCACGTATAAATAGATTTGAGAATTACAGATTTTTAGGAAATCGTATAAACATGAAAGTCTATGACTGTGACAATGAAGAACAATTTAAAGCTATTGAAATTTTGTCTATTGAACAAGATCTATTAAAAAATAATAAACTTCAAGCTTTTTCTCCAGATTCCTTAGAAGAAGCAAGGAATAGAGGTTTTAAGTCACTTTAATTTATTAAAGTCCACTTATTAACTCCGCGTATATTGTCCTTGGACACTTTTCTCTTTGACCTCAATAAGTGTAAATGTGCCAAAGTTTCTTGAAAGGCAAGTCTTAGATTTAACCTATCTAATTTACGAGGAAAAAGCATGTTTGTTATTTCCCACCCTGTTAAGTTTTCTTTATTAAGGAATCCTATGATTCTCTCAGATCTTCTTTGATGGTGTAGTTTCATTTGTTCAATTCTTTTATGGGGACTAGAAACTAAGTTTCCATGTCCTGGGGCTATCAGGTCATGTTCAATATTGTGTACTTTGTCTAAAGAGTCTAAAAACTCCTGTAACAGATTACTTGTTTCATTTTGAACAGGAATGAATGGTGTGATACGTGGCAAAATATGGTCACCCGAAAAAATTATCTTCGAGGCTTCATCGTGTAATGAAATTTCACTGTAATCATGACCCGGTGTGAAGATTACATTCAGATTTCTATTTATTGAATCTATTCTTCCTTCAGATAGAAGAAGATCTGGTTTTGTTAATTTACCGGCATAAACAGGAGTGGTAATTGAATTTAAGTCATCAATAAAAGATAATGGTGCGTATTCATTTTCTGCCATTGTCACTAATTCTCGAAATCTTATTGACCAGTCATTATACTCATCAAGATACTCAACACTATTTTCAAATAGGGCAAAAGAGATACCTTCTTGCCTTAATCTTTCAGAGAGTCCAATATGGTCAATGTGCATATGAGTACCAATAAGCATTTTTATATCTTTAAAAGATATCCCAATTTTATTTAAATGACCCTCTAGTAAATCTAGATAATCAGATCCATCAACACCACAATCAACCATTATGTAACCATCGTTATCTTCAAGAAGGTAAACATTTACATTACCAGGAGTACTCCAAGGTAACTCAAGAGGGATATGATATATCCCATTGGGCATTTGAAAAATATTCACATTAATTGGTTATTAACCAAACACCAAAAGAGACAAGGATTAATAATCCAGTCAATAATGAAGAAAGTATCAAAAATCTGGTTTGCATAGCTATATTTTATACAATTATTGAAGTATCTTGAGTTGGTAAATATATTCTTTTTTAGTAGATTTAATAGTGACAATAACTTTGACTACTTCATTAAGGAAACCCCTTATAAAAGTACAGTTATTATCTCGATTAGATAGCAACCCTATCTAGAAAGAGGTAATTTGAAAAAATTAACCATTATTGGCGGAGGACCAGCTGGATATGCAGCTGCGCTTTATGCAAACAATTTTGATCTAGAAGTAACAATCATCGAATCCGATGTTCTTGGAGGAACCTGCTTAAACAGAGGTTGTATTCCAGCTAAATACTGGCTGCATCTTGCTGAATTAAATTATGAAATAAATCATGCTGCGGATTTTGGAATTCAAGTCAAAACCTCAGAAACAGATTGGAACAAAGCAGCTACAAAAAGACAAGATATTGTATCAAAACTAGTTAGTGGCATAGGTATGTTACTAAAAAGTAAAAAAGTTAATGTCGTAAATGGATGGGGAAAGATAGAAAATGAAAAATCAGTCCTAGTTAAAAAAGAAGATGGCTCGGAAGAAATAATAGAAACTGATTACATATTATTAGCAACTGGTTCCAAGCCAAGAGAATTGCCAAGTTTAAAGTTTGACAAAGACTTCATTATAAATTCTGACACTGCTCTTAATTGGGAAAAACCACCTACAGACGTTTGTGTAGTAGGTGCGGGCGCCATAGGTTGTGAGTTTGCAAGCCTTTTGATTGATCTTGGTTCAAATGTAACTGTAGTTGAACTTGAAAAGGAAATACTTCCTGGTCTTGATAAAAGAACATCTGGTGAACTAAGAAAGCAATTATCTAAAAGAGGAGTTGTATTTAAAATGGGAACATCAATAGATTCCATTAAAGATAAAGAAGTTTCTTTTTCTGATGGAGAAAAGGGAACTTTTGATACAGTCCTAGTAGCTATTGGACGCAGTCCATTGACGGAAAATATAGGCTTAGATAACATATCTGTAGAAACTACAAATGGATACGTAAATGTTGACCTCAAGACTATGCAAGTATCCGGAAAAGAAAATATTTTTGCTGCGGGAGACATCATTAGCAACTCCCCACAATTAGCCCATGTTGCATTTGCAGAAGCTATGTCCGCAGTAACATACATGGCTACAGGAGTTGCCAGTCCTATCAATTACTCGGCAATACCATATGTTGTTTATACAAACCCAGAGTTAGCTGAAGTTGGTCTTAATTCAGATAAAGCCAAATTAGAAGAGATTGAAATTAACCAAGCACAGCACAGTTTTGCAGGCATTGGGAGAGCTATGATCCAAAATCAAAATCAGGGCTTAGTTAAAGTTTACGCAGAAAAAGATGGACCATTAGTAGGTGCAAGTATTTGTGGTCCAAGCGCAGGAGAAATGATTCATGAATTAATGTATATGGTAGGTTGGGAAGCACTTCCCTCCGAAGCTGCTGAATTTATTCATGCGCATCCAACACTAAGTGAGGCAGTTGGAGAATCACTATTATCTTTAAATGGAAAGGGACTCCACTAATGGAAATTAAAAAAATAGAGCGAATCGGATATTCTGAATCTTTATCTAAAGATGAATTGTGGGATATATATAAGTCTATGAAAACTCAAAGAATTCTTGAAGACAGGCTTTTGAAGTTGTACAAAGGTGGACAACTCTCAGGTGCTGTATATCCGGGGATAGGCCAAGAAGCATCAATGGCTGGGATAGCATCAGGAATGAAAGAACAGGATGTTTTTGGTGGAACACATAGAGACCTTGGAGTTCAAATTAAAAGAGGAGTGACCCTTAAAGAAATTGCACTTAACTTTTATGGTAAAAAAGATGGACCATCAAAGGGTAGAGATGGTAACAGTCACTTTGGTGTAGTTGATAAAGGTACATTAATGGTCGTTTCGCCATTACCAGATTCAGCACCTGTAGCTGTTGGGGTTGCACTCACAGCGCAGTTTGAAAATAATGATGTTGTAGCAGTTGCAAACTGTGGTGAAGGAGCAACAGCAACCGGTACGTGGCATGAAAGTATCAATATGGCTGGTGTACATAATTTGCCTATAATTTTTACAGTACAGAATAATCAGTTTGCTTATTCCTCACCAAATGAAACTGAGTTTGGAACCCCAAATGTTGCTGATAGAGGACTTGGTTATGGAATAGAATCGGTGATCATTGATGGCAATAATATTTATGAAGTTATTAATACAATGCACAAAGCCCGCCAAAAAGCTAACTCTGGAAAAGGACCTACGCTTATAGAATTAGTAACTTTTCGACATTATGGTCACGCTGGCCATGATCCTGCTGAATATGTTGGTGATGAGGTTCGAGAATTCTGGATGGATAGAGACCCTATCGCTAGATTTGAAGACTCCCTTTCTCGAGAAAATCTTTTTACAGAAGAGGACTTTACTAGAGTTGCTGAAGAAATCGAAGCAGAAGTCAGAGAGACTTTAGATTGGGCAAAAAATCAAGATGATCCTACTCCAGAGGATGAAATAAAGGATATATTTCAAACCAGGGAATCTTCTGTTGCGAATAATGACGGTTCCAAGACCAAGACAATGAATTTTATAGAGGCTATTACTAATGGTCTTGATGAAGCAATGGAAAACAATGCAGATGTTTTCATGATGGGAGAGGACATAGGTGCCTTCGAAGGTGCTTTCAAGGCAACAAAAGGACTTCATGAGAAATTTGGATCAAAAAGGGTTTTAGACACACCGATTTCTGAAGGTGCATTCATGGGTGCAGCGGTAGGAGCAGCTCTTTATGGAAAAGTTCCAATAGTTGAACTTCAATTTTTTGACTTTGTCTATCCTGCCCTTGATCAAATAACTACAGAAGCTGCAAAATATTTCTGGAAAGCTGGAAAGTCTGTTCCCATGGTAGTTAGGGGACCAACTGGAGCGGGAACAAGATCTGGACCGTTTCATTCAATTAGTCCTGAATCTCTCTTAGCTCATCATCCAGGTATTAAAGTAGTTGCACCTGCAAACCCATATGATGCAAAAGGATTATTAATTGCATCAATCAATGATCCAAATCCAGTAATGTTTTTAGAGCATAAAAAACTCTATAGAAAACCCGATCTCAAAATGGAAGTTCCATTAGGTTTGTATGAAGTCGAAATTGGAAAAGCAAATATAGTAAAAGAGGGTTCGGACGTTACTTTAGTAGCTTGGTCAGGAATGGTTCCAACCGCTCTTGAAGCAGCAGCAACCCTTAATGAAGATGGCATTTCTGTTGAAGTGGTTGACTTGAGAAGCATTTTCCCAATGGATGAAGAAACAATTCTTAAATCTGTGGAGAAAACATCAAACTTGGTAATACTTCAAGAAGATGTACCATTCTCATCCATAGCTTCGGAGATTTCTTCTTTTGTTGCAGATAAAGGATTTTGGACATTAGATAACCCGATAGTTAAAGTTACGGCACCAAATACTCATATACCATTTGCACCTGTTTTGGAAGATAGCTTTATTCCTAGTGCAGAAAATGTTGTAAAAGCAATTAAAGAATTACAATAGAACTATGGGTGAAATTGTTAAAATGCCTCAGCTAGGTGAAACAGTAACAGAAGGTACTATTTTGAGATGGCTGGTTGCTGTTGGTGATGAAGTAAAAGAAGACGATCCAATTCTTGAGATCTCTACCGATAAAGTTGATACAGAAGTTCCATCACCTTTTTCTGGTAAAGTCACTTCATTATTAGTTGAGGAAGGAGAAACCGTTGAGGTAGGAGTTTCTCTAATGGAACTAGGCGGAGAGGAAAGCTCATCAACGGAGATGAAAGAAACCAAAGTTGAAGCCCCTGAAGAGGTGTCAACAACAGAAGCTCCAAAAACAATTACAGAGAACCCCGATCCCGTTGCTGCAGTTACAAATAACAAAGAATTGAAGCTTTCACCAATTGTTAGAAAACTTGCAAAAGATAACAATATTGATTTATCAGCAATATCGGGAACTGGAAAAAACAATCGAATCACACGTAAAGATATTGAGAAATTATTAGTACCTAATAAAGAAATGAAACCAGTAGAAACAGAAAAAATTGAAAAAACAGAACCTACAAAGCCTCAAGAAGCAAAAAATCCTACTGGCGGAAATATTCCTAGATTAAGAAAAACGATTGCTAAAAATATGATCCTTTCCAAACAAACTTCTGCCCATGTGATGACATCGGTAGAGGTAGATTTTGAAAATATCGCTACTTTAAGAAACAAGATCAAGGTTAATTTTAAGCAAAAAGAAGGATTCTCTTTGACTTTTCTTCCTTTTATTTCAGTTGCTACTACGAATGCCTTACGTGAGTTCCCAGTTGTAAATAGTTCATTCGACCTAGAAAATAATATTCATGAATATCATGATTTCATCAACTTAGGTATCGCAGTTGATATAAACAGAGAAGGGTTACTTGTCGGGACAATTAAAGATTCTGATTCATTCAACCTCAGGGGTCTCGCAAGAAAGATTACAGAAGTTTCTACCCAACTTAGAAATAAAGAATATGGATTGGAAGATGTAACTGGTAGTACATTTACCATTTCCAACAATGGTTCATTTAACTCATTTATTACTTCTCCAATAATTAACCAGCCAAATGTTGCCATACTATCCACAGAGTCAATTAAAAAGAAGCCAGTTGTTATTGAGTCAGCAGATGGATCCGATTCTATAGCAATTAGAAATACAGGAGTGCTGAGCTTGACATGGGATCATAGAGTATTCGATGGATCAACAGCGCTATTGTTTCTAAATAGCATTAAAGACCAATTAGAAAACCATACTTGGTCAGAAGATTTGAATTGAGAAAATTAAATGTTAGGTGGCTTGGTAGCCTTCCTTATTCAGAAGCTTTAATTTTACAAAAAGGTCTCAAAGAATCTGTTTCAAATGAATTTAACCCGTATGACTATTTATTGCTACTTGAACACAACAATGTTATAACTATCGGACGTACTGGTGATCCAAATAACCTTCTTTTAAACAGAGATGAATTACAAGAAAAAGGTATCGAATTTTATGAAACCGACCGTGGTGGAGATGTAACTTTTCATGGTAAAGGCCAATTAATTGGATATCCAGTAATTCGTTTACAAGACCCAAAAAAAGTAATCCCTTTTGTTAGAAGTCTTGAAAAGACAATAATTGAAACATTGAGAAGTTTTGATATAGATTCTTTTTCAAAAGATGGAGATACTGGGGTTTGGACCACAGAAGGTAAGATAGCTTCAATAGGTGTAAAAGTCAGTAAGTGGACAACCTATCATGGCTTTTCGCTAAATATTTTTGACAACCTAGATGGTTTTAATTTAATAAACCCATGTGGCAATCAAGATGAAAAAATAGCCTCAGTTCATACGTTCAACAAGGAAGTTTCTTTTGATGATGTTGTAAATAAAGTAAGCGAGATATTCCCCACTGAATTTGGATATCAAGAGGTGGGTGTACAAATGTCTCAATTCACCCCCACGCAGCTAAAAAAACATAAAAAACACGAAATCGATGAGATGGTAGATAAAGGAGTCTTCCAAAAAAATAAAAATGTCATTCCAATTACTATTAAGGGTCTACTTCCAGATGAGCCAAAAAGACCTGATTGGATGAAAGTAAAAGCAAACTTAGGTAAAGATTACAGAGATTTGAAAAATTTAATTTCTGAAAAAAAACTTAATACAGTTTGTGAAGAAGCTTCATGCCCAAATATATACGAATGTTGGTCTATGGGTACCGCAACATTCATGATTATGGGAGATACTTGTACGAGAGCTTGCGGATTTTGTGATGTGAATACAGGAAAGCCCTGTGATTTAGACGAACTAGAGCCACTCCGGGTTGCTGAAAGTGTTCACACTATGGAGTTAACCCATGCAGTAGTTACCTCGGTGAATAGAGATGACCTTCCAGACGGTGGTTCAAAATTTTTTGCAGAGACTATCAGCGAAATAAAAAGAATGAACCCATCAACAAGTGTTGAAGTGTTGATTCCCGATTTCAAGGGTGAAAAAAGTGCTATCGATAATATTATTGAGGCCAATCCGGAGGTACTTAACCATAATTTAGAGACAGTCCCAAGACTTCAAAGAGAAATAAGGACTGCAGCATCATATGGAAGATCTCTCTCATTATTACAGTATGCAAAAAATACTGCATTTCTGGGTAAAACAAAAACGGGTTTAATTGTCGGTATGGGTGAAGATTTTGATGAAGTAATAGCTGTTCTTGAAGATTTATCTCAGATTAATGTGGACATTGTAACGATTGGTCAATATCTCAGACCAACGGCAAAACACAGACCTATTCATAGATATGTTGAAAAAGAAGAATTTGCTAAATATAAATCTATCGGAGAATCACTGGGCATACCTCATATTGAATCAGGCCCTCTTGTAAGATCTTCATATCACGCAAAAGACTCTTTTGCCTCAGTCTAAGTAAGTCCTATACTATTTAAATGTTCAATAAAGTCACAAAATCTGTAAGAGTTTTATCAGCTGCAGGAGTCGAGGGAGCCGGTTCTGGTCACCCAGGAATGCCTCTTGGTATGGCTGATGTTGGAACAGTTTTGTTTAAGAAATTTTTAACAATCTCAAATCAAAATCCATCATGGATAAATAGAGATAGGTTCGTCCTAAGTCCCGGTCATGGCTCGATGTTGTTGTATTCTTTATTACATTTAAATGGTTTTGATTTATCAATAGATGATTTGAAAAATTTTAGACAACATAATTCAAAAACACCTGGTCATCCCGAACTGGATCCATCTTTAGGCATAGACATGACTACAGGTCCTTTGGGTCAAGGTTTTTCCACAGGAGTAGGATTTGCACTTGCAGAAAAATACCTTTCAAATCTACTAGGTGAGGATATGATTAATCACTTTACTTACGGGATAGTTTCTGACGGTGACCTTATGGAGGGTATTTCGTTTGAGGCTGCAGAACTTGCATCAGTTTGGAAATTAGGTAAGTTAATCTACATCTTTGACAATAATAATATTTCTATCGATGGAAGAGTTACAAATGTCTCATCCACAGATCAAAAGAAAAAATTTGAATCAATTGGTTGGCACGTTCTTGAAGTCGATGCTCATAATGAAGATGAAGTCACTCACGCAGTTGAAGAAGCAAAGAAGATAGAAGAAAAACCATCTATCATCATGGCCAAATCTGTAATTGGTAGATTTGCTCCTAACAAGCAGGACACAAGTGGCATCCATGGTTCTCCCTTGGGAGCGGATGAGATGGAAGAATTTAAGAAAAACATCGACTGGCAAGGTGATTTATTTGAACATGACACTGAAGTCTATGATTATTTTGCCGAAAAAAGAGAACTTGATAACAATGCATTTTTAGAGTGGACAAATGCTTTTAATCAAAAGTACGAATCAGATGACGAATTTAAGAAAAACTGGAATATGCTGACTTCGAACGAAATATCCATAGATTTACCAACTGATAGTACATCATTAGCAACTCGTATCGCAGGTTCCAATGTTTTAGCTAATATTGGAAATAATACTAATCATATTGTTGGAGGTTCAGCTGATCTCACTGCTTCAACCAAACAAATTATCGGGAAAGAAACTTTTTCAAATGGTAAATATGGAGGCCGAAATATTGAATTCGGGATAAGAGAACATGCCATGGGTGCAATTGTTAATGGTATTACCCTTCATAGTCATTTAATAGGTTATGGATCAACATTTTTAGTTTTTTCAGATTACATGAGACCGAGCATACGACTAGCTTCGCTGATGGAAACAGATTCAGTTTTTATATTTACCCATGATTCCATTTATCTAGGTGAAGATGGTCCAACTCATCAACCTATAGAACACTTGATGGCTTTAAGGTTAATACCAGATTTGGATGTGATAAGGCCATCAAATAGCATAGAGATTAGTCATGCATACAAATATGCATTTACTAAGTCGGGTAACCCCAAGGCAATAGTCCTTACAAGGCAAAATCTTGATTATTTAGATTTCGATAATAGTTATGAAAATTTTTCCACTGGAGCCTCAGTAGTATCAGAAGGAACTGAAATAACTATTTTTGCTTCTGGGTCTGAACTAGAGCTAGCATTTGCTGTCAAAGAATATCTGGAGGGAACATCAGTCAGAATTGTTAGTACACCTATATTAAATAAGTTAGAAAATGCAAATTCAGAGATGATCGAGAGTTTAAAAGTAAGTGACTTAAATTTCACTATAGAATTAGGACGCTCTATTGGGTGGTCTTCTTATTTGGGTAAAGTCACAAAATCTTTTGCAATTGATCAATTTGGTGTTTCTGCACCAATAGGGGATTTAAGAGAAGAATTTAAATTTACAGTTGAAAATATAGGAAATGAAATTAAAAAATTTCTAAGTTAACAGCCTGTATATTTTTTCATTTCTGATTTGGTTCTGCCACCTGCTACACCATCTGGAATAAGTCCAACTTTTCTTTGGAACGCTTTGATAGCTTCTTTTGTATAAGACCCCATCTCACCATCAATTATTCCAGGATTGAAACCATTATTAGAAAGATACGTTTGAATCCCTTCTACAGAATCAAGGTTTGCAGCTCTATTATCTCGTGCGGTACAGGTATTTGTAGTACATCCCGTATAAGCCCTCATTGCAGCTTTTGTTTTATTCCCAACTATTCCATCTGCGAGTAACCCATTACTCTCTTGAAAAGCTTTTATTGCAGATACGGTCTGAGGACCTGATTGTCCATCAATTGGTCCAGGTTTAAAGCCGTTGTTAGTTAAAAACTTTTGTATTTCTAGAGTATTTGACAGTTTTACATTTGTATTGTCTTTAGCAACACAGTCATCATTTCCTTCATTGGGATTCGATACTGCTGTTTGGGCTGCTGAATCAACTTCTCCACCAACAGGTTCCCATCCAGATTGAAATGGTGTTTGGTCGTATACGTCAGAATTAATAAGTGATTTAGTTACTAAATTGTTAATCATAAAAGATACTTCACCAATGGAAGTTTTCCTGCTTGGACAAAATTTATCTATTAGTGAGCTACACGCTGGAATAATATCATTGGCAGCAAGAGTATAAATACTACTAGTCCATTTACTTGCACCTTCATCAGAGTAAGGATCAGAACTACCAGTTAAGTTATCAGCAGTACCAGCTTTAATTGCTTTTGTTAACATACATGCAAATTCATCTCTTGTTACAGATTCTTTAGGAAGGTATTGAAAAGGGCTTCCAAAACAGACTTGCATACCGTAATATGGCATACCATTTATTGCCTGTTGGTAAATACTTTGATCATCATCACTGTATGCATTGGGTGCATCTAATGGGATTCCGCCAGTTACTGCTACAACAGCTGCTGCTTCTTCTCTTGTAATAGTTTTATTTTGACATGCGGTAGAGCTTTGTGAGCATTTATCAAGCAATCCCGCTTTACTCAAATAAAGTAGACCACTTGTAGAAGTTGCATACTGTGCAGTGTCTCCAGAGGAAGTCACAACGCTACCACCCGAAGAACTACTTGAAGGAGTTGAAGTATTAACAGTTACGGGTCCAACAGCCAAAGTTGAAATATCTGAAGCACTGGAAGTCTTGAAATAGTGAGATGTAAAACCAAGCTGAGATTTAATATTTCTTCCTGATTTAGTGACTGTTCTTGCAGCTCCATTTTTATAACCTTTCATTGTAACTTCGGTTGCTGCTCCTGAGCTTGCAACTCCAGATACATACATATCCGTTATGGCATCAAAACAAGGTGTATCCCCACAGAGAATGTTTTTTGATAATTGATAGGTTGTAAAATCGTAGGACCATGCAGCTTTGGAATTTCCTACACGATTATCTATTGACCAAGGATCATCTACGGTCTGAAGGTATGGCCAAACAGTTGAGGAACCAAATCCAACTGCATTGTCATTGGTTTTGCCTCCTGTTGACGATGAATAAAAAGCTTGAATTACACCATCTCTTGTATAACCCCCGCCATATGTAATGACTTTTCCAGAGGTATTGTTAACAGCTTGGACCCAATTTGGTCCAGCAATTTCTTTTAAGTAGCCGTAATAGTATTGGCTTGAAGCTGTAGATCCTATATGACACCAACAGTATGCTTTTTGTTTTTCTGATAAGCCAGCATCGTAGGCTGTCTGCTGACTCGGTATATTTTCATCTAAATAATGAAAAACTGCATAACTTCGACCAACCAAAGCCTGAGCTTCTAAAGCTTTAACATTCCAATGTGAAGGCATTTCAGCCAGTCCATATAAATATTTTTCTAAATTTACAGCTAGTGAAACATGAAAGCCAGTAGATACAGATTTTGATCGGAGCTTTAATTCACCATGCTTATGTTCTCTTGGGCCGACCCGAATTCTTCCACCCTCAGACCATTTTATTGTGATATTACAACTTGCTGATTGTTTTGAAACTAGAGGATGACCTCCAAAATAACATCCACCACTTGAGTAGATTACAGAGATGGTAGCTCCACCACTTATCTTCACTGGTCCCCAGGCAGATTCACAAGGTCCATCACTACTAGCGTCACCCTTTATCGCAGCTACAGTAGCATCATCAATCGAGCCAGATTGGTTTATTCCCTTTGAAGCTTGATAGCTTCGAAGGGCATTTGCAGTTTTCTCACCATATGCACCATCAACAGGTCCTGGTTCATAGCCTCTTGAAGCCAAGAACGATTGAACTCCTGCCGTTTGAGATAGGCCTTCCTGACATATAAATAATGTCGGAGGACTAGATGATGGAAGTGTTGTTAAAGAGATACTTTTTGCATTCCTTGCAAGCCCTACCCAGAGTGCTGACTTATCTGTTGCTATCTCTGGTGATGATAGTGAAAGTTCAGAGAGTTGTTTATCAACAGTATCTTTAAAATAATAATTCACGACTTCATCTGAAGTACACGAGCTTGTGTTAGCACAAAATGATGCTCCAAGCTCAGTTAGACCTTTTGCTCCATATTGACTTAGCCCAACTCCGTGACCCCAACCACTTCCTGTAAAAGTAAAGGACTCTTCAGAGTATGATCGCATAGCTTGTTTTGTTGCTGGACCTACAACACCATCTGGAACTAATCCCGATGCTGCTTGGAATGCTTTAACTGCTGAGGTAGTCCTTCCTCCAGGAGTTCCATCAATTGGTCCTGGATTAAATCCATTACAGTTTAGATAAGTTTGTATGTCGGTGATTGTACTTAAAGGGGCAACAGCATTTGAAGCACAGCTAAATGAATTATTTGGAGCAAGACCTGTTTGTGCAATTGCTTTATCCTGACTTGCTAAGAAGCACAAAAAAGTTAATGCCGAAATAATTGTTAATTTCTTAATCATGCCCTGAATCATTATCCTATTTTAGATACCCCTAGGACAATTGCTGACTTTAGAGATAACTTTTCCATCTTTTATAAAGATATTTTCCAAAAATTATGGAGAAATAAATAGTGAAGATTATATAAGTGATAGGAAAAAGCTCTCCTTTTTTGGTTGAAAAAACTTCAGGAGATAAAAGAAATATACTTGCAAACATTGCAATTCCTAAATATTTATATAATTCGTATGCTCTGATTGAAAAGTACGACAAAATACTAAAGATTGAAAGAGAAATAAATAGATTCAGATTCAACAATGTATCGATTTTACCTCCTGAAGTTAAAAGTAAAATGATTGACCCCATAAGTACAGCAACAAATTTATTCATTTTATTTTTTTCATTAGTCATATATACATTATTGTAAAAGGAGAATGAATTTGAGTACATTTATCTATATTGTTTTAATGATGAGTATTCCTTATCTTTGGTACATAAAACGTTCTACTAACCCAAAAAAAGGATTCAGTATCTTATTTATTAGTGTGATTTCTTCAGTGGTATTTATTAAGTTTAATTTGATAGTTCTTATAGGGTTTTTAATCCTTTTCTCAACATTGTTTCATGAAAAAGAAAAAATTTCTGATATATCTTTTCTAGTTAGCTTTCTAATTTTATTATTCGAAGCAAATAGCTTTTTAGATGAAATATTGCTTCAGAGTATATTGCCCATAACCCTAATAAGTGGAATATTTGCATTAATGATGATTGGCCATTGGTTTTTGGTGGATCCGACTATTACAAGAGATGGCATGAAAAATATTGCTAAATCTTCAATGTTTTTAGCGATACTTCTTTGCTTAATGCTAATTACTGGAGTGAACTCATCTTCAATATCTAGTTTTTATAGAAATATAATACTTGGACTATACGTCTCTTCTGGAGTTCTTTCTCTAGGATCACTAAAATCACTAAACGAAACTTCATATACAGGTGTAATGGCGGCAACAGGTCTTAGTTATCTTTCACTTTTAGTTTCTCTTGGAGGAACTGGTACACTGATACTTCTCCCGTAGGGCTATGCTTTAATTATGAAAATCTATACTAAAAATGGTGATAAGGGAAATACTAAACTTCTGTATGGAGACACTGTATCAAAAGATAATATAGCCCCAGAAGCCTATGGTTCAGTAGATGAACTCGTGGCAGCATTGGGAATTATCCGAGCAGATGAAGGTCTACCAGTCATTACGAAAGAAACCATTTTACAAATACAACGAGAATTATTTATTGTTGGTGCTGAACTAGCAACTACAAAAGAAAATCGTGAGAAATTGCAGCCTGGAAAGACTTTAGTTGAAGAAAATATGATTACCCATCTCGAGAAAAAAATAGATGCATTAGAAGAGAAGAATGGCATTCCAGAGTTTTTTGTTGTACCTGGAGATAACAATATTTCCTCTAAAATTGACTGGGCAAGAGTTGTTTCCAGGAGGGCTGAAAGAAAATGTGTCACATGGCAGAATGCATATGAAATAAAAGATTCTAAAGTTATTATGTATTTGAATAGACTTTCAGATTACTTATGGATGCTTGCAAGAGATTTTGAAAAGGATTGGACGCCTAGTAAATGAATATTGATATATTGTTTTTTAATGAAAACTTCAACAATAAAGAAGAACACATAAGTGATTTAGATTCTTTCAATGAGTATGTTTCGACGCATAATTTTGATGGAAAATCTAAAGACACCTTATTAATGCCAGCTTCACTTTCTTCCAGGGGCAATAAAACAATTCTTGCATCGATAGATAATTCAAACAAAAAAGATCTCTTAGAGGTAGGGCACTCAATCGGTAAGAAAATAAAAGAGAGTGCAACAATTGATATTATCAATTTTGAAGGAAACAGAGATTCTCTAATATTAGGAATTTTATTTTCACAATACAGGTTTGACTCTTACAAATCTAAAAAAGGAAAAGATGCAATCGATTTAATTTTCTCTGAATCAATAGATGTTGAAAGTAATTCATTAAAAAAAGAAGCAGTTTTCTGGGTTAGAGACATGATCAATACTCCATCTTTAGATAAAACACCTGAGTTTTTCATAGATGAGATTAAGACTCTCAATGATGAGATAGATATTCAAGTTTATGATGAGCAATGGTTAGAGGAGAATAATTTTGGAGCAGTATTAGGAGTTGCAAAAGGCTCAGTCCGAAAGCCATATTTTCTTGTTGGGGAATATAATACAAAAGCAAAAATCCAAATTGCACTTATTGGTAAAGGTGTGATGTTTGACTCTGGAGGGCTTTCTTTGAAATCTCCTGCAGGTATGGACACAATGAAAACAGATATGGCAGGTGCTGCAACTGCTTGGGGAGTCATGAGCCTCATATCAAAGCACAAAATAGATGTTGGTTTAACAGTATTTACACCAATTGTAGAGAATATGCCAAGTGGTAGTGCTATTAGACCGGGAGATGTACTACAAGCAAGAAATGGAAAAACTATAGAGGTTTTAAATACTGATGCAGAAGGAAGATTGATTATGGCAGATGCTTTAGCTTATGCATCTGAAAGAAAACCAGATTTAATTTGTGATGTGGCCACATTAACTGGTGCATCTTATGTTGCACTCGGGGTAGATATAGGAGCAGTGTTTTCAAATAATAAACAAGTTGAAGATAATTTCATGGAGTCAACTAAAGTTTCTGGTGAAGAATTCTATCCCTTACCTCTGCATGGAGATTATAAAAAACTAATAGATTCCGATATTGCGGACATGAAAAATACTGGTGGACGTTTCGGAGGTGCAATAACTGCCGCACTACTTCTTGAAAATTTCATTGATGATTTAGATTGGGTACATCTGGATATTGCCGGACCCGCTAGGAGTAGCAACAGAAAAGGTGCAACAGGTTTTTCCGTGCTAACGTTATTTGAATTTTTTAGTTCTTTTTCTAAGAATCATCCTGAGAGTTAGCAATAATAAAAATCAGGTCATCACCTGTTGAAACACTTCCACCTTGTGCAACATTTGTACCAATAACTTTGCCTTGACAGTTTGCAATTTCAGACTCTTCAAATGAATTTTTCAAGAATAAGATAACACTCGTTTCTCTCATAAAGTCTTTTATAAGAAGTTCAGCTTCATCTTTTGTATAGACACATGGTGGGATGTTCGGTATAGAAGCGGTAAATTTTGTACCAGATACTTCTAATATTATTTCGGTTCCTTCTGGCATTTCCTCTCCACTTTCTATGCTTTGTGTAAGGACTAGTCCAGGTGCCTCTTCAGAATCTATAAGCTTAATCGTTGGCAGAATATATTGCCCGAATGCTATCTCTTCAGCATCGATAATGTTTAGTCCAAGTAATTGAGGTATTTCTATAGTTGGAATTTCATAGTATTTTTCAATATCACTTGGATCAACTGGCCATTCTTCAACAGGTAAATCTTCAACAACTTTTTCCATAAATTCTTTCCAGATTGGTGCAGGAACCCTACCTCCCGAAACACTTGATACAACTTCACCATTAATCTCAACATTTGTAAGAGGTAATTGTTCTTCAGCAAACCCAATCCAAACTGATGAGGTGTATTGGGGGATAAAACCTATGAACCAAGCTTCTCTAAATCCCTGATGGGTACCTGTTTTTCCTGCAATTGGTCTGTCCTCAAGAACTGCTCTAGTGCCAGTTCCAAACTGTGCTGCGACTTCCAAAGTTTTCCTTACTGCAGCTGCAGCTCCTGGGTCCGGGATAGTTACTCTTTGTGAACTTACATGTTGAAATAATACCTGCCCACTTGAGTCAGTAATTTTATCAATTAAATATGTTGGTGCTAGATAGCCATTATTAGCAAAAGAAGAATAAGCTGAAGCTAATTCAATAGGTGTTACAGCACCGGCACCTAATGTTAAAGAAATAACAGGGTCTAGTTCAGATTCTATTCCAATTCTCTTTGCTGTGCTAGAAAGCTTTTCTCCTCCAAGTTCTGATGCAAGTTGAGCGAAAACTGTATTCACAGATTTTCTTGTCGCTTCTTCAAGGGAAACCATTCCTGTAGTATCAAGAAGTCTTATAGAGCGATTATATTCTGATTTGTCCTGGCAGGGTTTATAAATATATTGAGATTCACTTTCAAGATTAATTTGTATTAGCTCATTTTGCTCTTCTATTAAGAGTAAATCGTTGATTACAACTAAACTCTCACCATTTTCATCTTCAGCAGAAAACTCAAGATCCTCCGTATAGATTATTGGATTACCATTCTCAGAGTATTGCTTCAAAGCAATACCTATTGCTAGTATTTTTTCAGATTCTTCTTCTATTTCATCTAAATTTGAAGCAATGGGAAACTGTTCGATGAAATCTTTGTTTTTCATTTCTTCGGCATGGAAACCTATGCATTGAAGTTCTATAGCTTTGTCCTGAGCAGGGACTTTGTTGATAAATCTATCTGCCTTGATAGATGTTCCATAATTTCTGACAACCCATTTAGTGCCTATGCCATCTGGTGCACATGGATATCCACAATCAATTTCAACAGGACTTCGTGAATCTCTAGTGCTGTATAGTTTTGCACCAGATTCTAAAGCAGCTAACAATGTTATCGGCTTAAAAGCAGATCCAGGATTTCTTTTACCCTGAGTAGCAAGGTTGTATTGTTCATCTTCAAAAGGTAGACCTGATGCCATAACTTCAATCCCACCAGTCTTGTTATTAATTAATGTAATGACTCCAGTAGGTTTTGGCTCTGGTTCCTCAAGTTCGAGATCTGTTACTTCAGAAGGAACCCACTTATTAAGAACTTCATTTGCATGGTTTTGTAGTTCAAGATTTACAGTAATTTCAATGGTTAAGCCACCTCCACCTGTACAGGTAGTGTCATCCGAAGGACACCCGAATAAAGCCTTTTTTCTTTCTTCATTTGTAGAGCCCAAAACTGCAAATTTTGGATCATTTAATAAGCGCCTTTTAACCTCAGCGGAAACATGCTCTGCTTTATTAGAGAGATTATTTGGTTCAGCGATTGTCAAAGGGGCTAATTTTGCAGATCTATGTTGAATATCTACTATAAAATCTTCCTTCAGCATTACATCTAAAACATCATTTCTTCTGTCTAGAACTCTATCTGGATATTTTCGAGGGTTGTAATATGCTGGACTTCTAATAATCACAACTAATGTTGCAGCTTCATCAAGTGTTAAATCACTAACATCTTTGTTGAAGTATTCAGAAGAAGCAGACTGAAGGCCGTATGCACCCGAACCCCAATAAATTGAATTTATATAGTACTCTAGGATCTGATCTTTTGTGTATCTTCGTTCTAACTCGGCTGCAACTACTGCTTCTGCAACTTTTCTCTTTATTGAAATTTCATCACCGACAAATGATTGTTTAGCTACTTGAGAAGTTATTGTAGATCCTCCTCTGGTCACCCCTCTTAGGTTGTCAACAACAGCACTTAGTATTGCTACAAAGTCAACGCCTTCGTGTTGGTAGTAATTGCTATCTTCCGCTGCTAGCAGGGTATTTATAACGAATGGCGGAACATCTGATAATTTAATTGGATCACGATTAAGGCCATCATGAAGTTCATCTAACAATTGATTATCAGAAGTGATAATTACTGACGGTTCTGAGAGGGACACAAAATCTAACACCATTCCTTCGGCCCTAGGAAGAAATTTTTCTTCCAAGTTAGTTACAACTTCCATTGCAGATTTTATTGGCAAAAAGGTAAAAAATGCAAACCATCCTGACAACAGTAATGCGCTCACTAACACTCCAAAGCCCGCAATATATCTGATTCCAAATCTTGATTTATTTTCTAAATTATGAATTTGTGCCATGTGTCAATTGTAGTGTCTATAAAATTCAATTTAACATTAGGAGTAGTAATAGGAATCGATGTAAGATAGTTACACTATGGATTATTCACCAGGACTCAGAGGCGTAGTTGCCGGGGAAACTGAAATCTCGACTGTTGGGATGGAAGGCACATCACTAAGGTACAGAGGGTACGATGCTGTAGGGCTCACCAAGACAAACACATATGAAGATGTTGCTTCCTTAATAATTGATAATGAATTAGATGGGGATTTGTTTAAAAAGTCATTTATTAGTCATTACAACAAACTCTTAGAAGACTCAGAATTAATTGAAATAATTAATAGGTTAAAGATTGAACAACATCCTATGGACGTAACAAGAACAGCTGTCTCATATATCGGAGAAGCTGATGAAAGTAACAAATTAGATGCAGCTAGTAAAGTTACCGCAATTGCTTGTTTAGCTATTGCTTCCTATAACAAAGAACCATCAGACGTATTAGACCAAAAATATACCGTAGCAAGCTCACTTCTACCAAATAGCTCTACACAACAACAACTTGAAGCATTAGATGATATGTTAATTCTTTATGCTGAGCACGGCTTCAATGCTTCTACTTTTGCTGCTCGTGTCACTGCTTCAACAAGATCAGATTTAATAAGCGCAATTGTTTCAGGAGTAGGAACTTTAAAAGGAGAGCTACATGGTGGAGCAAACGAAGCAGCTGTAGAGCTAATAAATAGTTTCAATACTCCCGATGATGCAAAAAATGGCGTGCATAAACTCCTTGAAGAGAAGAAGAAAATTATGGGTTTTGGTCATGGTGTTTATAAAATTCAGGATCCGAGAAGTCCTGTTGTGAAAAACTGGGTTGAAGTTCTGTCAACTTCAGATGAATCTGTTAATAAGTATGAAATAGCCAAAGTCATAGACTCAATTATGGATTCAGAAAAAAAATTATTTCCAAACGTAGATTTTTATGGAGGGTTACTACTTTCTGAATTGGGATTTGCTGTTGATGTATTTACACCAATTTTTGTCGCTGGTCGTTCTGTTGGGTGGTCAGCTCACTATTTTGAACAAAGAAATCAAGATACTTTAATTAGACCCGCTGCAAAATATACAGGAATTCAAGAAAGATAATCAAAACTTGAATGACTCATCTATTAATGATTTAATCACGAATTATTTAGCAAAAGAGGTTCTTTTAGATGAGGAAACCATAATTTCTACAAAGTTAGCACTTCTTGACACAATTGGCTGCATTTTTGATGCTGCTAATGGATCTCAACCAGTATCTTTTGCAACACGCGGCGAATACCAAAAGATAAATAACCCTTTTAAGTTTGCACAAAATATTAACAACAACAGAGATATGGGAAGATTTTTTACGACTTTAATACGTTGGCATGATTATAACGATACTTTTTTAGCTAGAGAATGGGCTCATCCATCAGATAATATAGGATCCTTGTTTGCATATTTTATGTCAAACTCTGGTTCGCTCAGAGATTTCTGTAAAGCTATTGTGAGAACTTATGAAATACAAGGGTCTCTATCATTGGGAACATCTCTAAATAAAGAGGGTTACGACCATGTATTTTTTGTAAAAATTGCTTCTGCGGCTGTTTATTCTAACTTGCTTTCAGGTGGGGATAAAAATGTTATCACCAGAACAATTAATAATGCGCTTTTAGATGGACCATCTTTAAGGAGTTACAGACATACCCCAAATGTTGGGAGAAGAAAAAGCTGGGCTGCCGCTGATGCTGTATCAAGAGCAATTGAACTATCAGAAATATCATCTATTGAAGATGAAACATATGATGGAATTTTAAAAGATCAAAATTGGGGATTTGAAAGTATTTATTTCCAAGATGAAACAATGAGGTTTGGTAAACCACTCGATAATTGGGTTATCAATAATGTTCTCTTTAAAGTACTTTATCCTGCTGAATTTCATGGGCAGTCTGCTGTTGAAGCTGCTGTACAACTTTCAGAGGAGTTTCTAAACAAGAAAGATATTGTAAAAAATATTTTTATAGAAACACATGAACCAGCAGTAAGAATTATTAGTAATAAGGATGTATTAAATAATGCTTCTGACAGAGATCATTCCTTAGAGTATATGGTGGCAGCTGCACTTTTATTTGGTGATGTAACAAGTGATAGTTACGAAGACACCTTTGAAGGATATAAAGACATTGAGCAACTTAGGAAGAAAATAATCGTAAAAGAAAACCCTGAATTTACTGAAACCTATTACCAGTTTGAAAAACGAGAGATTGCTAACAGTATCCATCTTGAGTATGAAGATGGTGGTCAATCAGAGAAAATAACTGTTAGGTATCCAATCGGCCATCCCAAAAGACGACAGGAAGCAATCCCTCTTATTAAAGAAAAATTTATTAGGAATACTTCAGTTCATTTAGATCAAAACCAAGCAAGTCATCTGTGGACATCTATTTATGATCTCGAAACTGATGCTGAATTTAGCCAATTGACTAACCTTTTATTGAATGAGTAAAACTATATATTTACTGGTAGGTGGTGAAGCCACAAGACTCAAGCCACTATCAGAAGGAATCCCAAAAGCACTGCTAACTGTAAAAGGTACTTCCATAGTTGACTTAATTCTTGATAATCTTGAACAAGCCGGTTTTGATAAATTTAAGTTAATATGTTCTATTAATCACAAAGAGCAGTGGGAACAGTACCAAAATCAAGCAAAAAGATCTATTGAACTATTATTTGAAACAGAAAAATTAGATACTGCCGGTTACATCGTTCAAAATATAGATGCATTTGAGGAAACATTTTTTTGCATGAACGGTGATTTGCTTTTAGACATGGATTTTCAAACATTTATAAGTTATATTGAAAATGTTTCAAATTCAACCATATGTTCGGTTCAAGTTGACAATCCATCACGATTTGGAGTATTACACCTTGATAGCAATAAGATTGTTGATTTCATTGAAAAGCCAGATGATTTAAAATATGGAAACAATATCAGCATGGGATTTTATTACATCTATAAAAAAGATATATTGAAAATCAAAGAACATTTAAATATTCCAGCTTCCTTTGAAAAAGATGTTTTTCCTTCCTTGGCACAGAATTTGCTTCTAGATTGTTTTAAGGTTGATGGCAATATGATTGATGTTGGAACAAGGGAATCATACATAAAAGCACATACAGATATAAGTGATAATTGGATTGCAGAAAATGTAACCATTGGTAATAATACCAAAATTGTAAACAGTGTAGTATTTGAGGATTCTCAAATTGGTAATGATGTGACAATATCTGATGCAATAATTCTTAAAGATAGTGTTATAACTGATGGTACGATAATTACTAAAGAAATATACAAATGAAAAAAGAAAAAGCACTAATTACAGGTGGCGCGGGTTTTATTGGCTCCCATCTTGTTGACAACTTAGTTAAAGATGGATATGAAGTTATGGTCGTTGACAACCTTTTAAGCGGCAAAAAGGAAAATATATCTAACTTAGTAAGTAATAGTATTTATTACGATGACATTGGCTCTGCGAAAGTATTACAAAATATAATTGAATTTGATCCAGATATATGTTTTCACTTAGCTGCTCAATCTTCAGTTGTTATCTCCGTAGACAACCCAATGCTAGATTTTGAACACAACATTTTGCAGCCACTTAAACTTATAAAAGTTCTACTTACAACAAATTGCAGAAAGCTTGTGTTCTCATCATCGGGAGGCACAATTTTTGGTGAACCGGAGATTATCCCAACCTCTGAAGAAGATTTTGCTGGAGAACCTGAATCACCATATGGGGTTGCAAAGAAAAGATTGAATGAATTTATTGAGTTATTGTTAGGTGACAGTCCAACTATGTCTTATTCAATACTCAATTTTTCAAATGTTTATGGTCCTCGACAAGACCCTAATGGAGAAGCAGGTGTTATTTCTATTTTTACAAGCAAAATGATGAATAATGCTGAGCCCATAGTGTTTGGTGATGGAGAACAAACTAGAGACTATATTTATGTTCAAGATGTTGTTGATGCATTAATCAAATCATCTAACATTGACGAAAACTTATTTTTAAATATTGGTACTGGTGTAGAAACTTCTGTAAATGAATTAATTTCCACTTTAAAAAACACGATAGGTTACGAAGGCAATGTTCTCTATCATCCAAAAAGAGACGGAGAGCTTTTAAGAAGTGTACTTGATAATTCGAAAGCAAAAAAAGAATTAGGATGGGATCCAAAATTTTCACTCAATGATGGGATCATTGAGCTGATTCAGTGGCTTAAAGATTAGAGAAAAAAATCTTCGTCAGGATCTCTTATAATTTCATTTACCCCTTTTTCGGAGAATTTATATGAATAGCCTCGAATTATAGCTACCGGCACTTCATCAATCTTGTTCATAACCAATTCCGAAGCAGCTGCTAGTTCGTCAATGATTGCTATTTCAGTAGCCATCAAGTCATTTCCAAACGAGTCAGTGGTTCCGATATAGCTTGCTAATGGCTCAATACCTGAACAACCGATTGCAACATTGGTTTGTCCCTTTCTCCAAGCTCTTCCGAATGTATCACTAATAATTACGGCTACATTGACACCATATTTATGATTAATTTTACGCCTAAGTACACGGGCAGTTTTATCCGGATCCTCGGGCAAAAGTAAAGCGTAGCCTTTGTCAATATTTGATTTATCAATACCGGCATTTGCACATATAAAACCATGTTTTGTTCTTGCAATAATTGTTTCTCCTCGTTTCCTGAGAATTTCAGTTGATTCATTTTTTAAAACTTCAGAAATATTGTTCACTTCTAAATCAATGGCTCTATCTTCTATTTTGGAAATAATTTTTTGAGTGATGACTAAAACATCATTTTCCATAAATTTCTCTTCATTATCACTGAAACCAATGTCTAACATTTGAATCAAATCATCGTTTTTTTTGAACTCGGGTAAACCAAAAATAGGTATTATTTTTACTATATTTTCATTCATCACTAACTATTTCTTTGGCTAAGTTAACGGCAATTTCCTCATCTGAAAATAGAATGTTCTTTGTCCTGACATTTTTTTCAGATTTTTCATTCTCATGAACTATAAAATTATTTGCAATATCTTTATAAAAGACTTTCAATCCTTCTATATTAGGTTCAAGTCCAAAAGCTTTAAAATTTTCATCAGAGGGACCTTTCAAGGCTTTGTTATCAATAAAGGGGCTAACAACTGTTACATTCTTACTGCTAGAGATCAATTCTTTTATAATGTCAATACTTAGTATTGGTCCAATTGAAAGAATGGGATTTGATGGTCCGATAACAATTTGATCAGCTTCTATAAGTGCTTGTTTCACCTCATCTGTAATAGATGCTTTTTCAGCACCGCTATACACAACTTCTTTTAATCCAGGTTCTGCTTTTCGCTCAACAAAGTATTCTTGAAAGCTCAATATTTCATTATCAGACGTTGTCAACGTTGTCTTAACTTGATCATTAGTCATTGGTAGTAAGGCACAACTTAAGTTATAAAACTCAGTCAAAAATTTAGTAATTTCTGTAAGGTTATGCCCATCATGGAACATTTGATTCCTAAATAGTTTAAGTGCAAGATCTTTGTCTCCAATTGAAAATTGTTGTCTTTTATAATTCTTAAAATAATCGCTGACATTGAAAGTATCATCTCTTTGTCCCCACCCAAATTCTCCTTCCATGTTGGAGAGAGCATACATTACAGAGTCCAAATCAGGCGAAAGTTTTACACCATGGATAATTTCATCGTCACCTGTATTAACAATTATTGAAAGGTCTATATTTTTTTGGGCATAAAACCCTTTTGCCAGCTTGGCTCCACCAATTCCTCCAGAAATGTAGACTAACTTTTTCATCTCGAACCTATATCTAGTAAATATTCATGTAACATTTTATTAATGGTAGACAAAGAAATTATAGAAGCAATTGCTGAATTAAGTGAATCTGAATTAAAACGTCTCAAATTGTTAATAGATAATAAATTAAACCTTGATATAAACAAATCAAAAATCTCTTATCGCAGTAAGGATATAAAATGCGGAAGAGAGTCTTGCAATTCATGTCCCCACGGTCCTTATTGGTATGCAGAGTGGACAGAGAACGGTAAGCGGAAAACTAAGTATTTAGGAAAAATATTAAATGAAATTGGTTAAAAACAAACTTGCACCTCACCTCAATCAGATTTATTTTTACTTAGTTGCAATTCTTATCCTTAGGCTAGACCTTGTGTTTTTAAATACAATGCCAACAGGTGGAGATATGGGTGCCCATGTTGTCCCTATAAAGTATTTTATTGAGAATTTCGCATTAAACCTCCAACTGAATGGTTGGTCAAATGATTGGTTTGCGGGCTACCCCTTGTACTTTTTTTACTTTCCATTTCCAGCCATAGTTACTTTTCTACTAAATTTAGTTTTTCCTTATGGTGTAGCTTTTAAATTGATGGTTATCGGTTCAATAT
>ERZ1049444.176-NODE-176-length-70461-cov-9.498906_pt1 | contig 70461 bp, 65 predicted proteins | sample MGYA00383101_ERZ1049444 | MGnify/ENA primary metagenome ERZ1049444 (study PRJEB29581, sample SAMEA5548371) | metagenome | biome: marine; feature: coastal; material: water | depth 50 m | study: Short-term variability in the microbial, nano- and picoplankton... | reverse complement strand
ATTCACAGCGGCGCGCCAAAGTTGGCATTTCTGGATGATTATCACGGCCCTTACAAGGCGAGCCCTCACTTTTTGTGGTGGTTGCCTTTAACCCAAAGCCCACACTGTTATTTGTTAATTCAAACAGGCAATAAGCCGGTTTTGTTTTACCATTTAGCCGATGACTTTTGGCATGTGCCACCGGTTGCGCCCAATGATTTTTGGTGTGAACATTTTGATATTCATTTGTGTGCCGACCTTGCGGCTGTTAAGCAAGCCCTTAAAACCTACCAAAGCAGTCAGCAGCGTCGTGCTTGGATTGGCGAAGACACCGAGTTAGGACGCAACCTAGGTATAGAAAATATAAACCCACAAGGCCTTATGCACCGTTTACACTTTGCTCGTGCGGTAAAGAGTGACTATGAAATAGCCTGCTTACGCCAAGCCAACGTGATTGCGCTCGATGGCCACGCCGCTGCTAAAGCAGCCTTTATGGCGGGCAAAAGTGAGTTTGAAACTCATTTAGCGTATCTGGCCGCTGTACAACAAGACCAAACCGAAATGCCTTACCGCAACATTATTGGTTTTGGCGGACACAGCGCTGTATTGCACTACCAGCATTATCAATATCAAGCGCAAGACATGAGCAAAGCACAGAGCTTTTTGATTGATGCTGGCGCCCAATGTCATGGGTATGCATCGGACATTACCCGTTGCCATAGCCGTGATAGCGAACTGTATCAAAATTTAATTGACACCATGACAGCCGCCCAGTTGCTGGTGTGCGCCCAGGTCAAACCCGGTACCCAATTTACTGACTTACATATGCGTATGCATCGCTTAGTGCTCGACATGTTAGTGCAATTTAATTTAGTTAATGGCTCGTGGGATGAGCTAGAGAGCAGCCATATCAGTAGCGCTTTTTTCCCTCACGGGCTCGGTCATTTACTGGGGTTACAGGTGCATGATATTGGCGGCTGGCAGCAAGATGAGGCCGGCGCCATGTTATCGCCGCCTGCAGAGCATGGATTTTTGCGCTGCACCCGCACGTTAGAACAGGACATGGTGGTGACCATTGAACCTGGCCTGTATGTCATCGACAGTTTATTACAACAGTGGCGCGACAAGGGTAGTGGGCACTTACTTAACGAAGCGGCCATAGACCAGTTACGCCCTTTAGGTGGGGTGCGAATTGAAGACAATATTGTGGTGGCACCCGTGCCGGTTAACCTAAGCACTGCCTAATTTTATCTAACATTTTGGGTAGTTCGCTAGCGATATAGGGGTTGTTTGGCAAATTACCCCAGACTGGACTGGGCCATGCGGGGTCACTGTGAAAGCGCCCGATCACGTGAATATGCAGCTGACTCACCACATTTCCCAAGGCACCAATATTGAGTTTTTGAGGCTGATACAGCTGTTCTAGCAGTTGGGAAATTTGGTTCACTTCTGCCAGCAATTGGTGCTGTATGGGCATGGCTAAGTGGGTCATTTCGGTTGCCTCGTCTACACGTGGCACCAAAATAAACCAAGGCACACTGGCGTTATTCACTAACAACAACCGGCTAATGGGCAAATCAACTACAAATTCGCAATCTGCTGATAAGCGCGGGTCGAGGTGAAAATCTGTGGGCTGAGCTAGCATTAACGGTTACCTGTGGGTTTGCCACCCATGGGCAACTGGCTCACAACGCTACCACCCTTGATGACCTTGGCAACGCCTTCTTTTTCTACTTCGTCAATACGAATGACGCTGTGCATAGGGATGTAGCTGCGCTTAACTTGGGCAAACTCGGCTTTGAGTTTTTCTTCGCCAGGGTCTATCAGTAGCTGGCTGCGTTCGCCAAATACAAACTCTTCTACTTCTACAAAACCATACATTTCACTTGGATAAACGTGGCGGGCAAATATTTCGTAGGTTTCTTCTTGGTTTACAAACATCACTTTATAAACCGTTTTGTTATCTTTCATAGTTTTTTCTTAAAACTGTTATCACAAAGGGCATTACATCGTCTTAGCTGCTTATATTAGGGCTAAAAGAACTAATTTCAAGCTAGGTTTAACAGCCGCCTTAACTGTATAATGCGTGCTTCAATATTGCAGGTGTTTACCATGACCAAAAAGCTATTTATTAAAACCCACGGTTGCCAGATGAACGAATACGATTCGTCGCGCATGGCCGACCTGCTGGGCGATAGCCATGCCATGGAAATAACCGACAATGAAGCCGAAGCCGACGTGTTGTTGCTCAACACCTGTTCCATTCGTGAAAAAGCCCAAGATAAGGTTTATCACCAATTGGGGCGCTGGCGCAAATTAAAAGAAGCCAAACCAGACCTTAAAATTGGCGTGGGCGGCTGTGTAGCGAGCCAAGAAGGCGAAGCCATTTCTAAACGCGCGCCATTTGTAGACATGATTTTTGGGCCACAAACCTTGCACCGTTTACCGGATATGATCGATGCCACCGATGCTGGCGCTAAAGGTGTGGTGGACGTTAGCTTTCCAGAAATAGAAAAGTTCGACAACCTGCCAGCGCCTAAAGTCGATGGCGCCGAAGCCTTTGTCTCCATCATGGAAGGCTGCAGCAAATACTGTACTTTCTGCGTGGTGCCATACACCCGTGGTGAAGAAGTAAGCCGTCCGTTAAACGACGTACTGGGAGAAGTAGAGCAACTGGCCGAACAAGGCGTGCGCGAAGTCAACTTATTAGGCCAAAACGTCAACGCTTACCAAGGCGACACCGTAGATGGTGACCTAGTTGACCTAGCTGAACTGATCGCCTTAGTGGCCAATATAGACGGCATTGATCGTATTCGTTTTACCACCAGCCACCCCGTTGAGTTTTCCGACAGCTTAATCGATGCCTTCGGCCAGATCCCTGAACTAGTAAGCCACTTGCATTTGCCAGTTCAATCGGGCTCAGACAAAATTTTGATGGCCATGAAGCGCGGTCACACTGCATTAGAATATAAATCTAAAATGCGCCGTATCCGTAAACAGCGACCCGACATTAGCTTTTCGTCAGACTTTATTATTGGTTTTCCGGGCGAGTCTGATGCTGACTTTGAAGCCACTATGGACCTCATTGCCGACATTGGTTTTGACTTATCCTTTAGCTTTATTTATAGCCAGCGCCCGGGAACTCCCGCCACCGACCTGCCAGACAATACCGATATCGCCACCAAAAAACAGCGTCTATCATTATTACAACGCCGCATTGATAGTCAGTCGTTTGATATCAGCAAAGCTATGATCGGTAGTTTGCAGCGTGTACTGGTAAACGGTTACTCCAAAAAAGACCCTGGTAAATTCACCGGCCGTAGCGAAAACAACCGTTCAGTTAATTTTCCGTGCAGCAATGCCGACTTAATTGGCAAGTTCGCTCAAATACGCATCTTAGACGCCGGCCCTCACTCGTTACGAGGCGAACTTGTTGCCTCCGAGCTAGACGGACTTGCGCCCGTTGGCCCAATTGTGCTGCAATAGACTGACATGAGACAACCAACACACGTATCCAACAGTGATTCAAGCGGTACCATTTTTAGCTTATTGCCAGACAACACCCAGCATCTAGCCTGCCTGCAAGGCCAGCTAGATGGCAACTTACGCATTATCGAACAACGTCTACAACTCAGCATCAGTAACCGCGGTAACCGGTTTCATGTAGACGGAACTCCGGCAGCCTGTTTGGCTGGAGAGAAGGTATTACAACAGCTTTATCGCGAAGCCCAACAGACCAGCGAAGTGACACCCGACATGGTACACCTCGCGTTAGTGGAAGCCCTGCACACCATGACCGAAGCCAGTGCCAGCACCCCCATTCAAAAGGCCAACCAGCCACAAGACACTGGATTAGCCATCCGCACCAAGCGCGCCAACATCAAACCCCGTGGCGAAACCCAGCAAAGCTATATCCGTTCCATTCGACAGCACGACATTAACTTTGGTATTGGACCTGCAGGTACCGGTAAAACGTACTTAGCTGTTGCCTGTGCAGTTGAAGCCTTAGAGCGCGAAGAAGTACGCCGCATTTTATTAGTCCGCCCCGCGGTAGAAGCCGGTGAAAAGCTGGGCTTTCTGCCAGGCGACTTGGCGCAAAAAATAGACCCCTACCTGCGCCCCCTGTACGACGCTCTGTATGAAATGCTCGGCTTTGAAACTGTGGCACGCATGATAGAAAAGAATATCATTGAAATTGCGCCGCTGGCCTATATGCGCGGTCGCACGCTCAATGGCAGTTTTGTTATTTTGGACGAAAGCCAAAATACCACACGCGAACAAATGAAGATGTTTCTGACGCGTATTGGTTTTGGTTCCACCGCTGTAATTACCGGCGACGTCACCCAAATCGATTTACCCAAAGGTACGCCCTCAGGCCTAAAGCACGCCATTGAAGTACTCGACGGTGTCAACGACATTGGTTTTACCCACTTTTTATCCAGTGACATCGTACGTCATCCCTTAGTACAGCGTATTGTTGATGCCTACGATGTATTTGAAAAGAAAAACCCATGAACCTCGACTTGCAAGTGGCCTGTGAAAACGCACACATACCCAGCTTAGCGCAGTTTGAGCAATGGGCCCAATTGGCTGTTAAAAGCCATGCTAATGCCACAGAGGTCACCATTCGTGTGGTTGAGCCTGCCGAAAGCCAAGCGTTAAATTTACAGTATCGCGGCAAAGACAAACCCACTAACGTGTTGTCTTTCCCGTTTGAAGAACCCGAATTTGAAGACCCCGAAATAGCGGCAGCCATGGCCCAAGAGCTAGGCCATGGTGATTATTTAGGTGACTTAGTGATTAATGCAGACTTGGTTGCAGAAGAAGCTGCACAACAAGGTAAAACCACACAACATCACTGGGCCCACTTAGTCATTCACGGCACCTTGCATTTGCAGGGTTATGACCACATTGATGATGACGAGGCCAAGCTGATGGAAAACCTTGAAATACAACTATTAGCACAGCTCAACATTGCTAATCCATACATTGCCAAAACGCACGACTAAGCGTATAAATTGGCTAACTAAACTATTTAGGATTTAACCCACCTCATGAACGACGACGCGTCGACCCACAGTCAGGACAAACGCTCCTGGCTGGATAGACTTTCCTTTTTCCTTAGCGACCGCCCCAGCACCAAAGAAGAGCTGTTAGAGCAGATCAGGCAAGCGGAAGAAGACCAAATACTTGACCGCGAAGCCCTCGACACCATCGAAGGCGCGTTGCAAATGTCACACATGCAAGTGCGCGACATCATGGTGCCTAGGCCGCAAATGGCCGTCGTTAAAGCCGATCAAAGCACCACTGAGTTCATGCAGACCATTACCGAAACGTCCCACTCACGCTTCCCTGTGATCGGAGAATCTCCGGATGAAGTGTTAGGCATACTACTAGCCAAAGACTTATTACCCCTAGCCTTTGCTAAACAGATGGATAATTTTGACCTTAATGCGATGTTGCGCAAACCCATCTTTGTGCCCGAAAGCAAGCGTTTGTCCATCTTGCTTAATGAGTTTCGTACCAACCGCTATCACATGGCCATTGTGCTCGACGAATACGGTGGCGTAGCAGGCTTAGTGACCATTGAAGACGTATTAGAACAAATCGTAGGCGAAATAGAAGATGAAACAGACGCCGAAGAAGATGACAGCAATATTCGCCCCTTTGCAGACAACGGCTTTTTAGTTAAAGCCCTCACCAGCATCGAAGATTTTAACGAACATTTTGGCACTTACTACGACGATACCGAGTTCGACACCATTGGCGGCATCGTCACCCAACAATTTGGCCACTTACCCGCTAAAGATGAAGACACCGAAATTGGCTCTTTGAGTTTCCGTATTCTAGCCGCAGACAATCGTCGTATTCGACTCATGCAAGTGACGCCGATTGTCGAGGAAAGCGATGACACTGACGCGCAAGACTAACCTCGCCTTAAGCACCGCCGCTGGTGCATTAGCGCCCTTGGCACTGGCGCCAGTTTCTATCTGGCCGCTGGCGCCATTAAGTATTATCCTTTTTTGGCTCAGCTTACAAACCTGCACCTCCACCCGTCAGGCTAGCCTTACCGGCTTTGCTTATGGCTTAGGTTATTTTGGTGTTGGGGTGAGCTGGGTGTTTGTGAGTATGGTGGATCACAGCAACACTCATTGGGCACTGGCAGGCCTACTTACCGTGTTATTCTGCGCCGGGTTAGGGTTATTCTACGGCCTATTTGCAGGCCTGTTTCATGGCTTCAAAAATCGACATCATTACCCTAGCCTGCTGTTTTTAGGTTTATGGGTGAGCCTAGACTTAATTCGCGGATGGTTGCTCACGGGGTTCCCTTGGTTATACCTTGGCTACGCCGGCATAGAAACTAGCCTTGCTGGATACGCGCCCTTGCTAGGTATACACGGTGTCAGTTTATTGTTGGTGGCTAGTGGCCTATTGGTCTACGGCGTAGCCATAACCAAGCCGTACCGTTTGCTACTGTTAGTGGCCATCTGGTTGACAGGATATGGCCTAAGCCTAATCCAATGGACTCAGCCAAGTACCCAAACCTCGATAAAAGTGACCTTATTACAAGGCAACATCGCCTTACAAGATAAATGGCTGCCCCAGCAGTTAACACCCACCCTCAACTATTACTTAGGTCAAAGCTACCAGCATTTAGATAGTGACCTTATTATATGGCCAGAAACGGCCATCGCCACCTATTGGGACTATATCCAGCCTGCAATGCAGGGCATTACCCACACGGCCACTGCACGCAACAGCCAAATCATCAGTGGTACGGTCATGCGAGAAAGCCAACATCAAGGTGACGATTATTATAATGCCTTGGTGACACTAGGCCAGAACCGGGAGACTGTTGACGACCGCTCCCAAGGTTATTACCACAAACAACGGCTGGTGCCATTTGGTGAATATATACCGCTAGAACAGTGGTTGAGAGGACTCATCGATTTTTTTGATTTACCGATGTCAGCCTTTAAAATACCAACACAAGAGCAAGGCCTGCTAAGTCGCAGCCCAGTGCCCATCGCGGGCAACATTTGTTACGAAATGGCTTATCCACAACTCGTGGCTAAGCAAGCGGCAGCTGCGCAAATGATAGTTACCGTGAGTAATGACACCTGGTTTGAACATTCCTTGGCACCATGGCAACACTTACAAATTGCCCAAATGCGCGCTATAGAAAACGCCAAACCGGTGGCTAGGGCAACCAACAGTGGCGTGTCTGCGCTGATTGATGCAAAGGGCAACATTACCTCATTGGCCCCTATGTACCAGCAAGCTCAGCTCACGGGTTTAGTTGCGCCTAAACAAGGTACAACGCCCTATAACATAGGCCTTAACTGGCCCATTACCCTATTGAGTTTAGGCTTAGTTTTGTTCGGGTTCGGCCGCAACTTTATGGGCTTTTTCCCACATCGGTTCAAACCCTAAAATCACATGGGGCTGAGGCTGTTTGTGGTTAAAGTGAAAGTTGTGAAGTTGTGTGAATTGGGCGCGGACGTCGTCTACAGGCAGCTGTGTGACTTTGGCTGGTACTAAATAACCATCGCCACGGGCACGAAATACCATGCGGCACTCACCTTCGGCCAATAGCCTCTGAGCATAGGGCGCTTCCACGGGGCAAAGGGCCGTCATGGTCGATTGAAAGCTCTCGGCCTTTTGATAATAATCGGAGGATAGCTGTTTTACGATCCACTCAAAACGCTCAATCGGATCACGGGTCTTGTGAGCGTTGTGCTTATATTGCGCTACCAAATGATTTAACTCTCGCTTAAGTATCAAAATCGTTAATTCAACACCCGTATCACCATCGGCCCCATAACACACCAATGGCTTCGCTTCGTCTAGCGGGTAACCTGCAGCCTGACGCGCGGCGAACAACCGGCTCAAACACTGCCAGTGCATAAAGTCGTGTTCTAATGTTTTGTCGCTTGCAATCACTTTGTATTCCTCATCTCATGCATAACCAAAATCGCTCAGGCGACATTATGCCGGATGCGTGACGCCAACAACAGCCAGCAACCGCCTTAATGTGCAACTGGAGCGACAGTCTGGGTAGAGTTTCACACCATTTGCAGCGCTAAATAGCGTGTTGCGGCCCATTCTCGACGTAACGATTCGACATTTTTTAGCCAACGCAAGATCTAAGCTGTCGGGTTGGTCCAAGTGTTTGGCAGCCGCTTCAAGTTCATTCATGGTTGTGTCTAACGACGCCAACTGCCTACGAAAAAGTTCTGTCAGTTTTTCGCTTGATAGGTGCGTAGACAGTTCATTACGTACAGACGGGGCAACTCGCAGAGGCGGCGCCATCGCCTTAACATCAACAGGTTGCCACTGCCCACTTAAACAGTGGTGTAAATCACTCAAGCGTAGCGGTTTAGACAATACGACATCCATACCTGCTGCCATACAACTGGCGATACTAACAACGATGACGTCACCCGTTAGGGCAAATATCTCCACCGCAGACTTCACAGGATAGGACAACGCTCAAATTTGGCCGGTGGCCACCAAACCGTTGATATTCCTCATACGTACGTCCATTAGCACTAAGTCAAAATCCTGCCGACTCACCGCAGCCACTGCCGCCGCTCCATTATCTACCGCCGTCACCCTATGGCCTTGGTTAGTCAGCAACAGCTGAGTAACCTCCAAATTGATCTAATTATCCACCAACAACAGCATGGTCAATGGAACTACCCCGCTGGGATCACCAAACTGCGTTTCTTGATGTAGTGCCTGCGATGGTACCTATTTATAAGGCAAGCTAAACCAAAACTTATTACCCATGCTATTGCTGGTGGCACCAATGTCACCATTGAGCTCGCTCACAACCTGTTTACATATACTTAAACCCAGACCAACGGTCTTCAACCTCACTGCGAGAAGTCATCATCAATATTTTTGGGGCGCCCAACTGCTGATTGAGTTGCTTCGCTAACTGCAGGCCATCGGCATCGGGGAGATTTAAATCCAGTAACAATAAGTTAGTGCTAATTATTCTTGGCATGGTTGCAGAGTAGCCACAGAAGCCACTAAATAACCTTCTTGTTTCAACAAGGTTTCGCACAAAAAACGGGTGGCGTCTTCGACTTTAACGATTTGACGAGTTTTTTTGCAAATCCTGACCGTGCTCAAGCTTCTCGGCTTGTATTACCCGACTTTGCTGTACAGCAGCATTGATAACGGCGGCAGATCCCTGAACTGCCATGTGGCAAGTGCTCTTGGTAGCGATAACACAGCCACTATAGAACACTCAATTAAATAACCATTTAACCGCCTAATAACCAAACGTTAACCAGTGAAGTTACATCCAATTAATTGCTTAGCTTTAAGCCTGCACCTGATCCACCAACTTCAAACGTTGCACCTTGCCTGATGGGCCTTTGGGTAAATCATGAAAGAAATGAATCTGTTTAGGGGTTTTTACCTTGCCTAACTTGGATTGACAAAAGTTAATAATGTCGACTTCCGAGGCTTGTTTACCTTCGGCTAACACGACGCAGGCCACAACTTCTTGGCCATAATGCACATCATCAATGCCGATTGCAGCAGCTTCTATCACCGCCGGGTGTGTGTAGAGCACATCATCAATTTCCCGTGGGGCAATGTTTTCTCCACCTTTAATAATCAACTCTTTAATGCGCCCGGTGATAAAACAAAAACCGTCTTTATCAATAATGGCCAAATCCCCTGTACGTAGCCAACCCTGATCATCAATGGTGGCTGCAGTGGCTTGTGGATTTTTGTAATAACAGCGCATCACACACTTGCCTTGCACCAATAACTCGCCTTCTACGCCATGGGCTACTTCATTACCGGCCTCATCAGCAATTTTGATATAAGTACCAAACGCCACTCCAGGGGAGCCATATTTATTGGCTTTAGGCGGCATAGGGTTAGACAAAATTTGCGCCGCTGTTTCCGTTAAACCCATGGTTTCCACGATGGGAACAGAAAATTTCTCCTCAAAACCTGCATGTAATGCCGGTGGCAAAGCAGCCGAGGCAGAACGACCAAATCGCACTTTCACTGGCGCCGATTCAATGAGTTCCTTCTGACCGTCCATAGGCTGATGCATTAGGTAAGATATGATGGTGGGCACCACACTAAACCAACTGCATTGAGATTCGGTTACCCAATGCCAAAAACGGGTGGCGCTAAAACCGTGGGGCAACACTAAACTACCACCACTCACTAGGGGTGCCATTACGGTCACGCACTGGGCATTTATATGGCACAAGGGCAGCACACACAAGGCCCTGTCTGTACTGGTTAATTCGTGAGCCACGGCGGTGTTCATACCACCGGCCAGTAGGTTCTCGTGGGTTAATACCACCCCTTTAGGACGGCCTGTTGTACCTGAGGTGTACATCAACAAACCATCGCTAGTTGGCTCAATTGGCACTAACTTAATCGCGCTTACCGAGGCTTGGGGCCAAACTGGCCCGCAGTCCTCGTCACATTCAACCGTAGGTATAGCGATGGCACTGGCACTTTGCGCCTGATCTACCACGGCTTTAAAATTAGGCGACACAAAGACTAACTTGGTGTCTGAGTGTTGCAGCACGTAAGTGATCTGCTCGGGGCCGGCAGCAGGGTTCAACGGCGATACAATAAGGCCTGCATACAGCGCGCTTAAAAATAACACCAAGGCCGAACGACCATTACCCATCATGTAAGACACCGTATCACCCTGCGCCAAACCCAAGGCATAAAACTGTGCAGCGTACTGTTGGACCTCTTGCTCCAACGCCTTGTAGCTCAGTTCCGCCTGAGTTTCGGGGAACATCGCAAATACCGCATCGGGTTGAGTTCGTGCATGTTGAGCGATCAGCGCACGCACCGTGGTTGCCGGTGGCACATACTTAGGCAAGTTCATCATTGGCGGGTTCATGACAGGTGCCTGCGTTGATAATCACCAAATATGTCGTCTACGGTCACTTCTCGTGCAGCAATGGTTTGCACCACCTTGGTGACATTCATAAAGTGTCGGTAATGCACATTTTGGTCCGTCACATTGCCGCCCCAAGTACCACAACCCATGGATAAGGAAAACGGCAAGCCATTATCAAAGCTGCCACCTGTGGCAAAACAGTGGGCTTGGTTAACAATCACTCGGCATACGGGCATTTCTAAGCCCAGTAACTCAGCACGGTCGCTCGACTGACTATGCAGGCTTAATGAGTGACCCTTACCTTGGTAGTCCAAAATGGTCCGTGCCACTTGTTTGGCATGGTCAAAATCTGCGGCTCGATAGAGCGTTAGTACCAAGGCCATTTTTTCGCCAGAAAAAGGAAATTCAGCTCCGGCGCCGGTTTCTTCGACCATTAAAAAGTCGGCCTCGCAGGCGGCTTTGCGGGTAATGCCCGCCACCTCACACATGACTGCCACGGGCTTCGCCAACATGGCAGCATTAAGGTGACCCTTGTGCCATAAGGCCGTCTGCAACACGGCGGTTTCTTGGGGCGTTAATAGACACCCATTAACGTTGGTTAAGGCTCCAAGCATGTCGTTGTAGATAGCCTCTACCATCACCAAACTGTTTTCAGATGAGCAACTGGTAGCGTTATCAAAGGTTTTGGAGGCTTTTATTTTGCTGGCCGCCGCGGATAAGTCTGCCGTTTCATCGATCAAACTAGTAACGTTACCTGCGCCTACACCAAACGCCGGGGTACCACAGGTATAGGCGGCTCTAACATTGTTTTGTGAGCCAGTAACAACCACAAGATCGACTTGCTTGAGCATTTCCATACTCAGGTCTTTACTGACGGGGGTGGGTAAGGCTTGCACTAAATCACGTGGTGCGCCTATACGATCCAACTCTAAATAGATCAATTCAATCAGCCTCGTACAACTGGGCTGACCTTTTGGTGAAGGCGACAAGATAATTGCATTACGACACTTGAGCGCATTCAAAATCATGTTCATAGGGGTCGCCACAGGGTTGGTGGAGGGCACAATGGCACCTACAATCCCAACTGGGCGAGCAATTTCTACAATACCCAATTGTGGGTCTCGGTTAATGACACCGACAGTCTTGGCATCGCGTAGATCGCGCAATAAACCGAGTGTTTTGCGGTGGTTTTTGATGACTTTGTCAGCCACTTTACCCAAGCCTGTTTCTGCTACGGCAAGCTCCGACAATTTTTGATTATTGTCTGGATTAACTAAAGCCCAAGCTGTGGCGATGACCAATTCATCCACTGCCGCTTGGTCATAGGTTTCCAGCTGTGCTTGAGCTTCACTCGCCCGTTGAATGAGCTGGGCGACTTGGCTATGAGGGTCCATTGGGGCCATTTAAATCTCCGCATCAAACCACATAAGCAGTTTGATTTCTAGTTGGGGCAAAAAAAGGGCCAACCGCTAGACGGTGTCTAGCGGTTGGCACCAAGTCTTACAGGGGTGCTACTAGGTTACTGCAAAAAAATTACAGGTCCGACAAGAGCTCAGTAAGATAGGCTTGACGCTCTACCCACATTTGCTTCACTTCAGCCCGCGTCATAATACGCATTGGCGAACCACCGGCCTTCATTTTGCCGGCGACTTTAGCGTCTTGGAACATTAAATGTACACGTTCTGCCAAGAACTCGATGACTTCAGGTGGCGTGCCTTTTCGGGCCATGATGCCGCGAAAGTTAACACTGGAGTCATCTATCTCAATACCTTGCTCTTTAAAGGTCGGCACGTCTGGCAAGAAGCCTTCTTCACGTTGGTTGTCTGCTACGGCAAGAATCTTAATACGATCACCTTGACGGAAAGCATCACTTAAGTTGTTGAAGCCAGCCATTACCTGGCTACCCAACACCATTTTCATTGCGGCTACACCACCACCAGCTGGGATGTACTTAGTGCTAATGTCTGCAGCTTTATCCAGCTGCAAGCTAGCAATATGATGGCCCACATATAAGCCAGCGCCACTCACGGTCAACTTACCTGGGTTAGCTTTTGACCAAGCCACAAGATCCGTTGCCGAATTAAATGGGCTGTCTGCAGGTACAATCAGTACCGCTGGATCAGCACCCCAGTTGGCAATAGGTTCTAAGTTTCCTGTGTTATATGAAGTGTCAAACTTCAGCGATTGCGCAATAAAGTGCGGTACGTTGTAGGCCGCCAATTGGTGGCCGTCTTTGCTGGCGTCGCTGGCGTACCAGTTCCAGCCTTTTTGACCCCCTGCACCGGGCTTGTTAAAAATCACCATCGGCATATTAAGGTATTTTTCTTTACCCGCCATCATGGTCACAATACGTGCTTGGAAGTCCGTTGCGCCACCCGGACCATAGGCTACTGCCACTTGGATAGGTGCACTGGGGTAATCATCAGCCAACACGGTGGCACTGGGCACTAACAACAGCGAGGTCACTGCGGCTGTTACTAAGGACGATTTTATTTTTTTTAGTATCATAGGTCTTACCTTCATTAATTAGTGGCCAACTCAGCTTAGCTGAGCGGCGATTTATGAGCGCTAAGTGGAGCATCCACATAGCGCCAATTTGTTATAACAAGCCCGGTGTCACTACCCTCAAAGACAAGTTGAAAAGTGCGTAGATGGCGACCATAAAGCCTATGGAAACCCACAATATGCGTGTTAGTTGCTGACGATTTTTAGTGCTGCTGTAAACCACCACAATGGTGGTAAATGCTAACCAAGAGGCTAAGTAAAAACCTGCACTTTGCAACAACAATAGATACGCCACAATCACTGCAATACCTGCTCCAAGGTCAGTCCATTCAACTAGACCCTGGCCCGATTTTTCACGTGTCCACATACGCAACACATCAATCAATAACATTACCGCGAACGCTAACATCAGTACCGCAAGCAAGAATGGGAAGTCGTAAGCCTGACTGCCGTCGGCAGACATGACCATGGTCATCACTACGGCAGCCGCGACCACAGCGCCGATCGCTGCCACGCGAGTACCTGGAGCCGAACGTTTTTGATCGTGAGCAACTAGTCGACGTTGCTTCACCTCAACCCACACGCTATAACCGATAGACACCACACACACAAAGATCAACACAAGGTTAATCGAGCCCGTCATAAAGTAAGGCAATGCACCGTCGCCAACATCTGCAATCATCTTACCCATGGAGAAGTTGTCTTCGGCAATGGGCCCTAAAATAATACCTAGTACAATAGGCGCTGCACTAAAGCCGTATTTATTCAGCAGGTACATCAAGCTGCCTAATACCAGCATAAGTACCACATCAGAATAGCTATTTTGGATACTGTAAGTGCCGAACACGGCCAATATAGTTACCGCCGCCGCCATGTATTGCGATGGCACTCGCATCACCCAATAACTACTACTGCGGCTGAGGGCTAAACCAATAATGATCATAAATACCTGAGCTAACAACAAGGATCCTATAAAGGTCCAAGTAACCTCTGCGTGCACAGTAAATAGATCTGGTCCAGGGAATAAACCATTGATTAACAGTCCACCCAACAATACGGCTGCCGTTGGGCTGCCGGGAATACCTAAAGTGAGCAGGGGCACTAATGAGGGACCGACCATGGCATTATTAGCCGACTCTGCGGCAATCACTCCATCGGGTTCACCGTTACCAAACTTACTCGCATCGGGACTAAATTTTCGTACTTGATCGTAAGCCACAAGACCGGCAATTTGGCCACCAGCGCCTGGAATAATACCAACCACCACACCAGATATGGTGCCTATAGCTAGGGCTTTCACACGACTTAAGTTATATTTAATGGAGGTCCATAAAGGGCTGCTTTCCATGGCGAATAAGCCACCACTAGAAGTTTGTCGACTGGTCACTAACAATTGATATATTTGCGGTACGGCAAATAATCCAATCAAGGCCACAACAATGTGCACGCCCCCAGTAAGATGGTCACTAAATACAAAGCGTGATTCGCCGAATATAGGGCTGATGCCAATAGTGGAAATCCATAACCCTAAAGCGCCAGAAAACAAGCCTTTAATCACCGATTTAGAACCTAAGGTGCCGATCACTGTGACACCGACAATTGCCATCCAAAACATTTCAGACGGGCCAAATTTGAGTGCTAATTGAGCCAAGGGTGGGGTAAAGAAGATCAACACCAGCACCCCAATGATGCCGCCCACAAACGAACTGATAAAACAAAAGTGAAGCGCTTGAGTCGCCTTACCTTGTTTAGCCATGGGGTGGCCATCCAATACGGTTGCAATGTTAGCGGGCGCACCTGGAATATTGACTAAAATACCACTTATAGCGCCACCAGCCACGGTGGCGGTATACACTGCACCCAGCAACACCAAGCCCGTTGCGGCGTCCATCTGAAAGGTAAACGGAATCAACAAAGCCACCGCCATGGTGGGGCTCAAACCAGGTAAAGCACCCAAAATCAGACCTGCCGCCGTAGCGAAAAAGAGCACCGTAAGGTTGCTAAGGCTGAAAATGGCACCCATGTAATCTAATATTTCCACGAACTTTGGCCTCTCCAAAACGTGCTTACCACACGCCTAAAATTGTTCTAATTTTTATTAATACACCGAACCACAAGTCAGCGCCCAGATACATAGATAATATAACTCATATACATGAGTCAAGCATTTATGTTATTATTTTTTTATCAAAAGGCTAGAATCTGTTACTATTTAGCCTGTTTAGGCAAACACTAACTTTTAAATAAAACATAGGTTTTCAAACAGTTAATGACTCAATGGTCCACAAAAAACACTCCCGGAACGCCGTTATACAAGGCCGTAGAAAATTTCTTGCAAGATCAAATTGCAGCTGGCCAATTGGCACCTGGTGATTTAATTCCATCCGAACCTCAGCTCGCAGAAAGCCTTTCCGTGAGCACAGGGACTGTCAAAAAAGCCATTGAAAACCTAGTTCATCAAAACCTTTTATACCGCCACCAAGGCAAAGGCACTTATGTGTCGCGCATCGATTTTAACAACAGCTTATTTCGCTTTTTCTCATACGGTACTCATTCGGGAAATCCGGTACGTATTAAAAAACAAACTCCCGTTCGGGAATTGCGTAAAGGCAGTGACAAAATTTGCCAGCGTCTGAAAGTAGACGCTAATACCGATATGGTCTATATCGAACGCGTGGGTTATCGTGACGACAAAGCTGTGCTGGTGGAAAAGTGTTGGTGGGTTGCCGATTTAGTACGCGGGCTAGAGCATGAAGAAGTACACATTCCCGACTTACTTTATGCGGTGGTGGTTGATCAATTCAACTTGCCAATTATTCGTTCCGAAGAGTCTCTTACGGCAGAAATAGCCGACCAAGCCACAGCGTCTCGCCTAGGGATCAAGGTCGGTGACCCTTTGGTGGTATTGCACCGCCTCACTTACAGCAAAAACAACCAACCGGTTGAATTTCGTATTACCAGAGGCCGAGCCGATAGCTTTAGCTACCGCACCGAAATCCGTTAAGTCACACGATTAGCCATCTATAGGCACCGCTGTGGTTTGTTTTATGGCCCTTAAACTAAAGTTCGACTTCACCTGTGACACACTGGGCAGGGTGAATATTTTTCCCGTTAGAAATCGATCATACGATGCCATATTGGGCATCAATACACGCAACATATAGTCGGCGTCGCCAGTGACCGCATAAAACTGCAACACTTGTGGGTAAGAACCCACAGCATCTTCAAACGCCTGCGTAGCCTGACCACTGTGCCGAGTTAAGCTCACCATCAAAAATACACATAATTGGTAACCCACCGCTTCCGGCTGTACTTGGCTGTAGGTGCCTTGCAATACGCCGTTTTCGGTTAACGCTTTAACTCTCCGCCAACAGGCCGCAGCCGACAAACCGACCGCTTCGGCCAACGCCTGATTGGCCATCCGCCCGTCGTTTTGGAGCAGCACTAATAGTTGCCGATCAAACTTATCTAATTCCATAAAATCTCCAAATATCGATATTTTTTTTCATAATATACCAACTTAATGAAACAACCTTCCGTATTATCTAATATTCAAGGCATTAACGAAAGCACCTTTCGCGACTTAGTGGTTACAATAAAAGTTATTAACACATCATCATTGACCACCTTATGACACCGACTAACATTGCTTACAGCCTCACCGATCGCTACCTAAAACCAACCGGGCGGGTGTTTTTGACCGGCACTCAAACACTGGTTAAGTTGCCGTTGATGCAACGCCAAATGGACCAGCGAGATGGTATTAACAGTGCCGGTTTCATCAGTGGTTATCGCGGCTCGCCGTTAGGTGGTTATGACCAAGCCCTTTGGCAGGCTAAAGACGTGCTTCAATCTGCACAGATCGACTTTCAGGCCGCCATTAATGAGGATTTGGCCGCCACCATGATCCTCGGCACGCAACAAGTTGAAGTGGATGACGACAAAAGCGTCGACGGTGTGTTTGGCCTTTGGTATGGCAAAGGCCCAGGCGTAGACCGCGCAGGTGATGCCATTAAACATGGCGCTACCTACGGCAGTTCACCCAAAGGCGGTGTATTAGTTATTGCCGGTGACGACCATGGCTGTGTGTCTTCTAGCATGCCCCATCAATCGGACGTGACCTTTATGGCATGGTTCATGCCCACCATCAACCCAGCGACTCTGCAGGAATATTTAGAGTTTGGTTTGTGGGGCATTGCCTTGTCTCGGTACGCCGGTGTATGGACAGGTTTCAAAGCCATTTCTGAAACCGTAGAAAGCGCAGCTTCAGTGGAATTACCTGAGCTACCCGTGTTTAACCAACCCACAGATTACACCCCGCCCGCCGGCGGCTTACATTACCGCTGGCCCGACTTGCCGGGGCCACAGTTAGAAACCCGCATTGAGCATAAGTTAGCAGCAGTGGCTGCTTTTGCTAGAGCCAACCCCATCGACAAACGTATTTATAACCTCAAAGACGCTCGTTTTGGTATTGTCACCACCGGCAAAGCCTATTTAGATTTGTTAGAGGCGCTGCGTTTGCTCAACATTAATGAAGCCAAAGCCAAACAATTGGGCATTGATATCTACAAGGTGGGTATGGTCTGGCCATTAGAACGCCAAGGTACCATGGCCTTTGTGCACAACAAACAAGAAGTGTTGGTGGTAGAAGAAAAACGCGGCATTATTGAAAGCCAGATCAAAGAACACATGGCCGAGCCAGACTACCCTGGCCGAGTGCTCATCACCGGCAAGCAAGATGAAAGTGGCGCCCCTCTCATCCCCTATGTGGGTGAACTGACACCTTTAATGCTGGCACAATTTATTGCCCAGCGACTCAACCGTTTATGGGGCAACTCGGCTGCTGACGGCCTAGATTTTGCACCTCTATTACAGCAGTTAAGTGGTCAATGCAGCTTTGCTAAAGACCCAGGTGGCGTACGCCGTATGCCTTACTTTTGTTCTGGCTGCCCACATAACTCATCCACCAAGGTACCCGAAGGCAGCCGCGCACAAGCCGGTATAGGCTGTCATTTCATGGCCTCTTGGATGGGTCGAAATACCGAATCACTAATGCAAATGGGTGGTGAAGGGGTCAACTGGATCGCTAAGTCTCGTTATGTTGACCGTGCTCACGTATTTCAAAACCTCGGCGAAGGCACCTATTTTCACTCTGGGTCGTTGGCGATACGCCAAGCTATCTCTGCCGGCACTAACATCACCTATAAAATTCTCTATAACGATGCCGTCGCCATGACCGGTGGGCAGCCCGTAGACGGCGTAATAAGTGTCAGTGCTATTGCCCAACAGATGCGTGCAGAAGGTGTGCAGCGCATTGCATTAGTCACCGACAACACCGACGCCTACAAAGACCTTTCGGCCTTTCCAAAAGGCATAAGCCTACACCACCGCGACGAAATGGACCCGCTACAACGAGAATTGCGTGAAGTGGATGGTGTTAGCGTGCTGATTTATGAACAGACCTGTGCCGCCGAAAAACGCCGCCGACGTAAGCGTGGCCTCATGGTCGAGCCAACACGGCGCGTCATTATCAACCCTCAGGTGTGCGAAGGCTGTGGCGACTGTTCCACACAATCCAACTGCTTATCGGTCACTCCTAAAGCAACCAGCCTTGGTAGTAAACGCCAAATAGAGCAATCTAGCTGTAATAAAGATTACTCCTGTGTGGGCGGCTTCTGTCCCAGCTTCGTCAGCGTTGTCGGTGGCCAGTTGCGTCGTGGCCAAGGGGTGGTTACCAATGACCAGTGGCGTGCGCAAGTCGCGGCCTTACCCACTGCAAAATTAGCCAGTTTGGAGCAAGTCTATAACCTGCTGATTGTGGGTGTAGGGGGTACTGGTGTAGTGACTATTGGCGCCATTGTCACCATGGCGGCCCACATCGAAAACAAAGGCGCTAGCGTTTTGGACTTTATGGGTTTTGCGCAAAAAGGTGGCAGTGTATTGAGCTACTTACGTTTAGCCAAAAAACCCAGTCACATTCATCAAGTTAGAATTGACGCAGGCCAGACCGACGCCCTGATTGCCGGTGATTTGATTGTTGCTAGTGCCGAAAAAACACTGACCACACTGAGACCTAATCACACCCGTGCAGTGCTGAACACAGCCCCCATGGTAACGGCCGACGAAGTGCTATACCGTGACGCAGACCCTAAATCCCAACAACGCCAACAGCTACTAGCCGACACGCTAGGAGCCGGCAACCTCGATAGCTTAGACGCCAACCAATTGGCCCTTAACCTATTAGGTGATACTGTATTTTCCAACATGCTCATGTTAGGTATGGCGTGGCAAAAAGGTTTAGTGCCAGTCTCGCTAGAGGCTTTATTACAGGCGATCAATCTTAATGGTGTGGCCATAGAGAAAAACCTCGAAGCGTTTAATTGGGGCCGGTTGGCGGGCCACGATATGGCACAGGTGACTGCCTACTTTGAACCCAAAACCAGCCCCAAAATCAGCTTAGAAGATTGCATAGAAGACTACTCAAAACAGCTTACAGACTATCAAAACCAAGCCTATGCCGACGCCTACTTAGAGCAAGTCAAACGCATTCAACAAGCCGAACTCAACGTGTCCGTGGCCCAACTACCTCTCACCCAAGCCGTGGCCACTCAGCTGTTCCGCCTCATGGCCTATAAAGACGAATACGAAGTTGCGCGGTTATATTCTAACGGTGACTTTGCACAACAAGTGAACGATACCTTTACCGGTGACTATAAGCTTCAATTCCACTTAGCACCGCCCGTGTTGGCGTTCAGAAAAGACATCCAAGGCCGACCCAAAAAAATCACCTTTGGCTCCTGGATGCTGCCCGTATTTAAGCAATTAGCCAAGTTCAAGTTTTTGCGTGCCTCACCATGGGACCTATTTGGATATCATCCAGATCGCAAGCTAGAACGACGTTTGCTGCAGGGTTATCAACAAACGTTGCCAGCCATCGCAGCCGAGTTAACCAGCGCAAATTACCCTGCTGCTATCAAATGGGCCAAAGCGCCAGATCAAATCCGAGGCTACGGCCCCGTGAAAGCCTCGGCAGCGCAGGGCGCTACCAAAAAGGGGCGGTCACTATTTCTCTCAAACTGAAAATAAGGTAGTCTCGATGACTACCTAGGTTACTCAGTTCGATAGGGGTTTTGACTATGCCACACAGTTTTAAAATCAACCGTCACTGGCAGCAGTTTATTGAATTGGCCTGCACTCGATTCTCTGCCAGCGGCACTAACATTGGTATGGACGTTGCTCCGCTGTTACGTCCCCTTGCCCACAGTAAAGTTAGCTGGAATCAAACACCCAATACACTGCCATTGAGCAACAGCCTTAATACCATGACCGACGCGAACCTAAGTAGGTCGATGGCAGCTATTGTGCCATGGTTAACGTGGGTGGAACGTGGGGTGTTCAACAACAGTCAAGACATTAACCGTGCGTATATAGAGTTGGTGGGACCGCAAGGTGTATTGACACATGACCGATTTCGCTTTGGTATTTATTGGCAGCAAGCCCACACATTTTACCCAAAACACCGCCACAACGCCCTTGAGCTTTACCATATTGTGAGTGGTACGGCACTTTGGCAAGCTGGCAACCAGCCCTTTGAAGCGCGACCACCGGGGGCGAGTTTTGAACACTTAGACCGCATCGACCACGCCACTCAAACCAAAGACGAAGGCCTATTAGCGCTGTGGGCTTGGCGTGGCGATTTGAGTTTTGACAACTATTCTATGGATGCTTAAGCGTCCAAGCGTACCCCACTAAAGGTATCAAACAACACGGCTTTGCTGGTGTCTACTTGCAGGCAGATACTGCCCTTTGTTTGTGCCTCTACACCTGCTTCCGGGCTGAGCCGGGCTTGTACTTCCACGCCATTCCACTGGCCAAAAGCAATGGTGTCTGGCCCCATAGGCTCAATCACATCAATCTGCATAGGTATGCTATGCACCAAGGCCCCCATTACGTGAGGTTTAGGCTCGGTCATCATCTCGGGTCGAATACCAAGAATAACCGTCTCTAAACCGGCTTGCCTGACGATCTCGCCATGGGCAACCTGAAGTTCAAATTTCTCACCTTGACTTTCAATCACGAGTTTGTCATCCAGCACGACACACTCAATGAAATTCATCGGTGGCGATCCCATAAAATCAGCCACAAAACGATTGGCTGGATTATTGTAAATTTCATAAGGAGTACCAAATTGTTGCACTTGCCCGTCCTTCATCACGGCAATACGGTCTGCCAAGGTCATAGCCTCTACTTGATCGTGGGTCACATAAACAATAGTGGTACCCAAGCGTTTATGCAGCTTCTTAATTTCTGTACGCATTTCCACCCGTAACTTAGCATCTAAGTTAGACAGGGGTTCGTCAAACAAAAACACCCTTGGGTTGCGCGCTAAAGCCCTGCCCATAGCAACACGTTGGCGCTGCCCGCCTGAAAGCGCACTCGGTTTGCGGTCTAACAAATGTTCAATTTGTAATAGCTGTGACACATCGGCTACGGTTTTCTCTATTTCAGCTTTGGAAACCTTGCGCATTTCGAGGCCAAAGCTGATGTTGCGCGACACGCTCATGGTGGGATAGAGCGCATAGGACTGGAACACCATCGCGATGTCACGTTCCTTGGGGCTTAAGTCTGTGACATTGACACCATCAATAAGAATGTCACCACTGCTCACATCCTCTAACCCAGCAATGCTGTTCATGAGGGTAGATTTACCACAACCAGAGGGCCCCACTAAGATGAGAAACTCACCATCTTTTATGTCTAGATCAATGCCTTTTAGTACTTGAGTATCACCAAAAAATTTAGTGAGTTGTTGTATTTGTATAGAACCCATAGCGGTTTCTTTTCCTTTGTCTTAATCTTTTTATTAGCCTTTTACGGCACCCGCGGTTAAGCCGCGTACAAAATATTTACCGGCAACTAAATACACCACTAGGGTGGGCAAGGCGGCGATCACAGCAGCAGCCATGTCAACGTTATATTCTTTGCCACCCATGGTGGTATTGACTAGGTTATTAAGTGCCACAGTAATGGGCTGCGTGCCCGGCCCCGAATAAACCACCCCAAACAAAAAGTCGTTCCAAATTTGAGTGAATTGCCAAATCACACTCACCACAATGATGGGGGTGGAAAGAGGCAAAAAAACGTGCCTGAAAATTGCAAAAAAACCAGCGCCATCTAATCGAGCTGCGCGCACTAACTCGGTAGGTATGCCCACATAGTAGTTACGGAAGAACAAGGTGGTGAATGCCACACCGTAAATCACATGCACTAGTACCAAACCAGGCACGGTATTCGCCAAACCCAACCAGGCCAATAACATAGCCATGGGTAATAAAATCACCTGAAAGGGAATGAAACAGCCAAACAGTAACGCCCCAAACAGGAAGTTGCTGCCCTTAAAGCGCCATTGAGATAACACATAACCATTAAGTGCTCCAATCACCGTAGAGATAAACACCGCAGGTAAGACAATGCGTATGCTATTCCAAAAATACGGTGCGAGGCCATAGCAGTCACCACCGGTGCAGGCACTGCTCCAGGCTTTAGTCCATGCACTGACATTCAGCGTTTCGGGTAAGGCCAAGATGTTGCCACTGCGAATTTCTTCAATGCCTTTAAACGACGTAGTGAGCATGACATACAAGGGAGCTAAGTAGACCAGTGCAAACAGCACTAAAATAGTAATAAATAGGACTTTGTAGTGCCGTTGTGAAGTGGATAACGATTTCATGATTTTTTACCTCGCAATTCAGAGTAGAGATAAGGCACAATAATAGCCATCACACCCGCCAGCATCACCATCGCACTGGCGGCACCTAGGCCCATTTGCGCGCGGCTAAAGGCATGGGTATACATAAAGGTGGCAGGGAGATCGGAAGAATAACCAGGGCCTCCACCTGTGAGCGACTGCACTAGGTCAAAGCTCTTAATGGCAATATGGCTAAGGATCACGACCGCACCAAAGAACACAGGTCGCATAACCGGTAAAATAACATGCCAATAGGTACGGAAGGTTGAGGCACCATCTATTTGCGCAGCTTTGATCAAACTATCGTCAACACCGCGCAAACCGGCCAAGAACATGGCCATAACAAAACCACTGGACTGCCAGACTGCAGCAATAACAATAGTGTAGATAGCCATATCGGGATCTACTAACCAACGAAATTCAAAATCAGTAAAGCCTAGGTCTCGCACCATTTTTTCGATGCCTAAGCCAGGGTTTAAAATCCATTTCCATGCTGTGCCTGTAACGATAAAAGACACCGCCATAGGATAAAGATAGATCGTGCGTAAGGCACCATCATTACGAATATTGCGATCTAATAAAATCGCTAACATGAGGCCCAATAACAAGGCAATAATAATAAACAACAGGGTAAATACAAGTAGGTTATCTAATGCAACGTGCCAGCGTGGGTTAGCAAATAACCGCTCGTACTGTTGCCAACCAACAAAGTCCCACTGGGGTAACATGCGGCTTTTGGTAAAGGACAAGACCGCAGTCCAGCCGATAAACCCATACATACACACCAACATAGCAATGGCGGTGGGAGCCATGATCAGTTTGGGTAATTGTTTTTCGAGATAATCGAACATGAGTTAACTCAATAAAAATTTAGAAATAAGTCATCACAAATGTTAACAGCCTGCAGTAATCCATAACCCGTGGTGTAGGATGACTGCAGGCCGTTGGCAATGACAACGAAAGTTGTTTTTACTTAGCAGCAGCAACCGCGGCTACAAGCTGAGCTACACCTTGTTCGGCACTGTCATCGGAGTTAAAGAACTGCGTTGCAGAGTCATAAATGGCACCAGAAATGGCTTCTGAAACGGCCATACCATGGGCGAAACTAGGTACTAGGCTGCCAGAAGCAGAGCTAGAAACAAAGGCGTCCATAGAGTCATGAGCACAAGTGTCAAACTCTGTACGCGCCATGCCTAAACGTGCTGGTATTGAACCTTTGTTAAGGTTAAATACACGTTGGAAATCAGTACTTAAGATTTCTTTCGCCATCACTTTTTGAGCTTTAGTACTTTCAGCATCGCTTTGATTAAAGAAAGCAAATGAGTCTACGTTAAAGGTATACGCGCCAGAAGTGCCTGGTGCTGCTACACAAACATAGTCTGTTCCTGGGTTCATACCAGCAACCTTGAATTCGCCTTTAGCCCAGTCGCCCATAATCTGCATACCGGCTTCACCCTTAATGACCATAGAGGTCGCTAAGTTCCAGTCACGGCCTGGAGAGTTGATGTCAACAAATTGGCGTAATTGACCAAAGGTTTCAAATACTTTTTTGGTGGTTGCGCTGTTAAGGGCATCCATATCTGCTTGCACAAAAGCCTTATTGTAGTAGTCAGCCCCGCCAACACCTAGAACGACAGCTTCAAATACAGTGGCATCCTGCCATGCTTGACCACCATGGGCTAACGCAATATAACCCGCGTCCTTTACCTTCTGAGCTTGCACCATAAAGTCATCCCATGTAGTCGGGATAGTGGCTCCAGCTTTGCGGAATACTTCTGGGTTGGCCCACAACCAGTTAACACGATGCACGTTTACTGGTGCAGCTACGTATTCACCTTGGTACTTCATTACGTCGGAAACAACGCCTGGTAAAATCTCATCCCAGTTATTAGCTTGTGCAACGTCATCGATGCTAGACAAGAAACCTAGCTCACCCCATTCTTGAATGGATGGGCCTTTGATTTGGGCTGCTGTAGGTGAATTACCAGAAATAGCACGAGATTTTAATACCGTCATGGCACTTTCACCACCACCACCAGCAACGGCAAAATCAACCCAATCAACACCAGATTCAGCCAATTGCTTCTTTAAAAAGGCTACACTAGTGGCTTCACCACCACTGGTCCACCAATGTAAGACTTCTACTTCGCCTGCCTGCGCACTTGGCGCCATAGCCATCATCGTGGCTAGAGCTAAGCCTGTTAATTTAGTTTTCATGTGAGTTCCTCGTTAGTTTTATTATCCGGCAGTCACACTCCGGTGTATGGAAGTGTAAGCGCGATAAAGTGTCATAACGTGGAGAAGTGTGACGAAATGTTACGAAGGGAAATAAACTTCAACCATGAGGCCTCCACCGGCTCGATCTTTCAGCTCTAGCTCGCCACCATGTAGGTTAGCAATACTACGCGCAATACCCAACCCCAAGCCCACGTGGTCACCACTGGGTTTTTGAGTAAGGCGATAGTAAGGTTCAAACACGCGGGCTTTATCGGCGTCGTTTAACCCCGGACCTGGATCCATAATACGAATCACCATGCCCTGAGGGTTGCCTTTGGCAACCACGGTTACTGCACGACCATAGGTAAGTGCATTATCCATGAGGTTACTAAACATCCGCTGTAAAGCCATGTTGCGGCCATCAACGGCCAAACCGGGTTGGATATCCAATTCAATCGGTAAACCATAAATTTGGTTTTTAGACGCTAAATCCAACAATAGCTGGCTCAAATCAATACGCTGAGTATTTTCATGAATGGCATCGTCCTTCATCATCTGCAAGCTGCCCTTGACCATGGTTTCTAGGTTTTCTAAATCACCAATTAGGGCCTCTTTTTGATCGGTATCGGAGATCATTTCTGCACGTAAACGCGCCCGAGTGAGGGGTGTTTTTAAGTCATGGGAAATAGCCGCAAACAGGCGTTCTCGATCACCCATAAATTTTTGAATACGCCCTACCATGGCATTGAATGCGCGTATGGTGGCGATCATTTCGCTAGAGCCTTGCTCACGCATATGGCGTGGATTACGGCCTTTGCCAATGGCTTCAGCTTGTCTAGCCAGCAAGCGTAACGGCCGCACCACCCAACGCACCAGCAGCAAGGTTAACAACAACACCGTTAAAGACACCAAACCAATACTCAACAAACGTTCAGTATTGAGCCAAGTGACTCCGTTGAGCATATGGCCTTCTGGAATCACTGCCGCCAAATAGATCCACTCATTCGCCACCGGCAATTGCACCACCGCAACCGGGCTGGAGTCACTCGGTTCCATTAAGGCAAAACGTTTCCATTTAGGTGGCAAGTCCACCATTAAGTTAGACCCAGACAAAATCTTTAAATCATCAAAGTCTACAAATTGAATATCTAAGCCGCGGGCTTGGCCCATTTGAGCCACAATGCTGCTACTCATTTGCTCACGGACCAGTTGAGAAAATTCTGTTTGAGGGATCGTCTGCAGGGCAATGTGTTGCTCGTTAACCGAAACAAAAAACCGCGTGCCACCCATGTCGCGTAATTGATCCAGTACGATGTGGCGGTATTGGTCGGGTAGTTTTTTAAAAAACTGGACGGTTTGCCCAATGCGCGAACCCATGGTTTGCGACACTTCAATTAAACGGTTATGTTCGCTGGCTTTAAGTTGCGAAATCCACAACCAAGTTCCAAACACCTGAGCGATAAGAATGCCTACAAATAGCACGAGAGTGACTCGTGCCATAATGGAATGGGGGATCAGCTTATATATAAGGCGCTTGGTTAAGCTCACGCCAGCACCAGCACATAACCTTTGCCACGCACACTTTGAATGCTGTCTTGCGCCACTATATTAAGCTTATTACGCAAACGACTAATGCTGGTATCGATTGAACGGTCAAACGGTTGTGCATTACGCCCGTGAAGCACCTGACAAATGGCATCTCGGCTGAGCACCTCGCCATGGTGTTGATACAGCAAATTTAGTAAATCGAACTCTGCTCCCGTCAACGCTAAGGGCGTGCCCGCAAAACTCACGCTACGGGTAAGGGTATCAATCTGTAGTTTTGGGGCATCCTCGCTAGCTGGAGCCACCATGACCTGCACCCTCCGCAACAGCGCTTTAATGCGGGCTAAAAGCTCACGGGGATTAAAAGGTTTGCCCACATAGTCATCGGCTCCGAGTTCCAAACCCAAAATACGGTCCAAATCGTCACTGGCGGCGGTAAGCATAATAACCGGCAAACTGGATGTTTGGCGCAAATTCCGGCACACGTCTAAACCGTCCATGCCGGGTAAACCAAGGTCGAGCACCGCAAGCTCAAAGCTGCTCATATCGGCCTGTAAGAAACTCTCACCGTCGGCAAAGGTTTGCACCTCAAAACCTTGCTGGTTTAGGTATTGGCTGAGCAATTGGCGTATTTCAACATCGTCGTCAATGAGGGCTAGGGTTTGCATAATGAGATATAATCTAACTAAGACCTTGGTTTAATAAAAGTAGCCACATTAATATCACGGAAGCAAGATAATAGGCAAATTTTGAGGCTCTGAGGTGTGTTAGTAATCGCCCTCAATGGGTTCCAACTGTGGCTCTGAACGACCCAAACTTTGTTTACGATTAGCCACATAGGCCTCGAGTTCTTCTTGTCGTTCTGGCGCGATCGGAGGCGGTTCGAACTCTGCCAAAATTTTCTGCCAAATTTCCGTGGCTCGCATAGTGGCGTCTTTGGATCCGGCCTCAACCCAGCTTTCATGGTTTTTCCAGTCGCTTAAAAAGGGTTGGTAAAAGGCGCTTTGGTATCGCTCCATGGTATGGCTACAACCAAAAAAGTGCCCCCCTGGGCCCACTTCTTCCATGGCTTCAAGGCCAATTTCAATTCGGTCAATTTTAAGCGGCTGTAGCATGGCCGTCATGTGTTGCAGCATTTCACAATCCATAATGATTTTTTCGAATGAAGCCACCAAGCCCCCTTCTAACCAACCGGCGGCATGATAAATTAAGTTGCCATGGCCCATAACGGAGCCCCACAGAGCCATTTGGGTTTCGTACACTGCCTGGCCATCCACGGCATTGGAGGCGTTACACGCACTAGTGCGATATGGCAAATTGTAGCGCCGCGCCATTTGTCCACTGGCCATGTTGGCCAAACAATTTTCTGGGGTGCCAAAGGCTGGGGCCCCAGAGCGCATGTCAACGTTGGAGGTAAACCCGCCGTAAACCACCGGCGCGCCGGCTTTGGTTAACTGCACTAATGCTATACCTAATAAAGCTTCAGCATTTTGTTGGGCTAAGGCTGCAGCCATGGTGGTCGGCGTCATAGCTCCCATTAAGGTAAACGGAGTCACGGTAACGGCCTGACCCATCTTGGCCATTTGCATGGCCCCATAAGCCATACTGTCGTCTAGTTTACGGGGTGAATTAATGTTGATGTTGGTCATGGTTGCAGGCTGTTGCGCCAACTGATGCAAGCTCATGCCGTTGGCAATGGCGTTCATTTCTACCGCATCTTTAACTCGACCTGCACCGATGCCTTGGGCAAAAAATACCTTATCGGCTAAGGTTAGGTTGACGAAGGTGGTGTCTAAGTGTCGTGAATTGGGTGGTAGGTCTGTGGGGGCAACCGCCTGATTGCCAAAAAAATCAATGACGTTGAAATACTGACCAAAACGGATCATGTGCTTATAGTCAGCAAAGTTACCAATGCGGCGACCGTTAACGCAGTCGTGCACGTTGGGTGGGCCCGAGGTTAAACCAAACTGAATAATATTGGACCCCACTTGCAACGCATTGGCTGAGTTGCGTGGTGTTAAGGTAAATTGCGCAGGCGCTGTGCTAATAATCTCCAGCACCAAAGCGCGATCCATACGTACAATGCCACCTTCATCAACCTCCGCGCCAGCCTGCTTAAATAGGTCTAATGCTTGTTGGCCCATCACCTCAACACCCAGTTGCTCAAGGATGTCCATAGAGGCATTATGAATCAATTCAACCTGCTCTGGCTCCAAAGCAGCAATGGGTGCAAACCGATTAGTTTTGACCTGCCTTTCAAGCTGGGGTATAGCGCAAGGGGCGAGTGTTTGCGGTGTAACTCTACGACGGCGGCCAGCGGAACGACTCATTAATTTTACCTGTGGCCTCGCACTTAGACCGTGATTTTAGGGTTGGTGAACGGCAGGTTAGCATCACACGCAGACCAACAAGGATACTAACTCGACAAAAAGCGGACTATACTAACCAAGACAAAGGATTAACTATGCCGCCAAAACACCCAAACCAGCCAACACGAATTGGTTTTTTCTTAATCGCTCAGTTTTCTATGCTGTCCATGTCGGCAGCCGTTGAACCGTTAAGAATTGCAAACCGCTTAAGTAAACAACCCCTGTACGAGTGGTTTTTTTACAGCAAAGAGTCACAGCCTGTGCCTGCCAGCAACGGGGTAGAAGTTGCTACTACCCGCGACATGACGAATACCGCCGATCTAGATGCCCTCATCGTGGTGGCCGGCATCGACGTACAAAATCACGACGACCCAGGCCTCAACCAATGGCTTAGGCAGTTGTCACGCAAATCCATCACCCTTGGGTCTACCTCTACAGGCAGCTTGTTGTTGGCTCGGGCTAAATTACTGCAACACAGCCCCTGCACCATTCACTGGGAAAACATCGATAGTTTTCGGGAAGAATTTCCCCTACTGGATGTTAGCGGTGAGTTGTTTGAAATGGATGACCGGTTTATGACCTGTTCTGGGGGTTTGTCGGGTCTGGACATGATGCTCCAACTCATCACGCAACAACACGGCCTACAATTAGCCAAGGACGTGGCCGAACAATGTATCCACCCGAGTATTAGAGACGCTCATGCGCACCAGCGCATGGCCACTCAAAGTCGGCTTAGTATTCATCACCCAAGCTTAATTAGCGCTGTTGAGTTGATGCAAAGCCACACGGAAGAACCACTGCCATTAGCTCAATTAGCCACACAGGCTGGGCTGTCATTGCGTCAAATGGAGCGCTTATTTAAACACCACTTTGGCCAAAGACCAGCGCTATATTACCTCGATATACGGCTTAACAAAGCCCAAAGCCTGCTGCGGCAAACTAGCCTTTCCACGTTTGAAATTGCCACCGCCTGTGGCTTCAACTCCACCTCATATTTGGCTAAACGGTACCGTTTAAAGTTTGCCATTACGCCCCGCCAAGAACGCCTAGCCTGATTTCAATAATCATTGACAGTCTTCCAAACGATCTGTTACAACTTAAAAGGACTTGGAGTAAGCAATTAACTCTGAGCAGTTTTTAGCGTGTATTGATCGGTCCGCAACGGCCCGCTTTTGCCTATCTAAATATAGGCTAAGCCGTTGTATTTCGGTGTGAAAAGAGACCTAGTGTTAGGCCTGCTATTGTACCTTGCCGTTCAGAAAAATCATCACCGGAGAATAATAATGATTAAGTCCACTATTGCAGGTAAAACGACTCATCCCGTCGTTGACATGTATAAAAATGAGTTTTTGCAGGGCCAACTTTCACGTCGTGAATTTTTAGTGCGTGCCTCTGCTTTAGGTGCCAGCACCGCTGCGGCCTACGGCATGATTGGTTTAGTTGCGCCCATGGCCATGGCTGCCACCCCATCTATGGGTGGCACCTTGCGTATTCAACAGGAAGTACGGGCCATGAAAGACCCGCGCACCTATGACTGGAGCCAAATTGCTAACTTTAGCCGTGGCTGGCTAGAATACCTAGTGCGGATAAACCGTGACGGTACATTTGAAGGCCAGTTACTTGAAAGCTGGGCCGCCAATGATGATGCCACAGTCTACACACTAAAAGTGCGCCAAGGCGTGACTTGGAACAACGGTGATGCGTTCACTGCCGAGGACGTAGCACGTAACATTACTGGTTGGTGTGACAAGAGTATGGAAGGTAATTCCATGGCCGGTCGTATGAACTCATTAATCGATGCCGATACCGGCCAAGCTCGTGCCGGCGCTATTGAAGTCGTAGATAGCCATACGGTTAATTTAAACCTGCTTACACCCGACATTTCAATCATCCCAGGTATGACGGATTACCCCGCAGCCATTGTGCATGCAAGCCATGACAGCGACAAGATGATTAGCAATCCTGTTGGCACTGGACCCTATTTACCAGAAAGCTTAGAAGTCGGTGTTAAAGCCGTACTCGTACGTAACGAAGCTCACGCTTGGTGGGGCCAAGGCGCGTACGTTGATCGTATTGAATACCTAGACTATGGCACTGACTATGGCTCTATTGTGGCGGGTGCAGAAGCCGACGAATTTGATATGACCTATGATGTGTCTGGTGAGTTTATCGAAATTTTTGACAGTTTAGATTGGACTCAATCAGCAGCAGTGACGGCGGCGACCATCGTTATTCGCCCTAACCAAGAAGCCGAAGTAGATGGCATCAAACCTTATGCTGACAAACGAGTGCGTCAGGCCTTGGCGATGGCTGTAGACAACAGCATATGTCTAGAGTTGGGTTACTCAAGCCGTGGTACAACTGCAGAAAACCACCATGTTTGCCCTATTCACCCTGAATATGCCGCTTTACCGGCCCAGAAAGTGGACGGTGCTGCCGCTAAGGCCTTAATGGAAGAAGCCGGCATGGGTGACTATGAACATGAGCTAATTTCTATTGACGATGATTGGCGCCGTAACACCACCGATGCCGTTGCCGCGCAATTGCGTGAAGCAGGCATTAAGGTTAAACGCACCATCTTACCGGGTTCTACTTTTTGGAATGACTGGGCTAAATACCCATTCTCTTCCACTAACTGGAATCAACGTCCTTTGGGAGTGCAGGTGCTAGCATTAGCCTACCGCAGTGGCGAGGCGTGGAACGAAGCAGGTTTCTCTAACGAAGAGTTTGATCGCTTGTTATCCCAAGCCATGGCTATTCCTGATGCCGATAAACGTCGTAAAATTATGGCCAAACTAGAGGCCATCATGCAGGACGAAGGCGTTATTATTCAGCCTTATTGGCGCTCTTTGTATCGCCACAACAAGCCTGGTTTAGTGAATGCCGAAATGCATCCTGGTTTTGAAATCCATGTGGATCAAATAGGCTGGTCTTAACCTTTATAAGGGCCACACTGTGGCCCTCTATATTCTCTACAGAGTAGGTGTAACCTGCTCTGTGTTTATACTTCTCATCCTTAGTCATGGCAGGACTGCACATGTGGATATTTATTGTTAAGCGAACCGGCGTAATGGCGTTAACCGCGTTATGCCTCACCTTTTTGGTATTTTTCTTAACCAACTTGCAGCCCAATTTAGAAAAGCTAGCCAAGACTCAGGGCACCATGCGCATGTCCGACGAAGCGGTTGATCGTTGGCTGGAACAGCGGGGTTACAAACAGCCACTGTTAGTACGTTATGGTGAATGGCTGGGGGTGAGCCCTGGCTTCTTATTAGTCAAAGACAACGGTAAAACCTTAGGCCGATGTGTTAAGCCAGGCGCCGACCATATCCCAAATTATTGTGGCGTATTACAAGGCGATATGGGTTGGTCGACGGTATTTAAAGACCATGTCTCTAGCATTGTTAGTAAGCGGCTGGGGTTAACCGGCTGGCTCATGTTATTTGTAATGCTAGTGATGGTGCCCATGGCGCTAATCATTGGTGTATTGGCGGGTATGCGCGAAGGCTCCCGCACCGACCGCAGCTTATCCACCTTTGCCATTATCACTACCGCCACACCTGAGTACGTTTCGGGCGTGGTGTTTGTGGTGGTGTTCGCTAGCTCCGCAGTGGGGCTACGCTGGTTTAAAGGCTCTTCGGCTTCGGCTATGGATGACATCACCATTGCCAATTTTACCCTGCCGGTGATCACGATGGCCTTCTATGGCATGGGCTACATTGCCCGTATGACTCGGGCCTCAATGGCCGAGGTAATGACCGCACAATACATTCGAACTGCCCGTTTGAAAGGAGTCAGCTTTACCAACATCGTGCTAAAGCACGCATTGCGTAATGCCCTCATCGCGCCGTTTACGGTGATTATGTTGCAAATTCCGTGGCTGCTTACGGGTGTAGTGATTGTAGAAACCTTATTTAACTATAAGGGTTTTGGTTGGTTACTGGTGCAAGCCGCGTCCAACAACGACATCGACCTGCTCTTAGCATGCTCTATGGTTGCTGTATTCGTAGTGCTAGTGACACAGCTGATATCTGATATCGGTTATGTTTTCCTTAACCCACGTATTCGCATTAGTTAAGGGGCCAACCATGGAATCGTTATCTTCACTTCAAATAGCCATCAGCCTCCTGACTCAATTCCTACCGGTATGGGTAGGCTTAGGCATTATCATAAGTCTGTCTATGTATTACCGCCCTCACCTTGGCTTATATGGCCACCTGTTTGATAGCCGGGTGGGCACTATAGGCTTGATACTGGTGCTTTTTTGGGTGTTAACCGCCCTGTTTGCCGACCTTATTATCACCCACGACCCATTGGCCCAAATTTCGGGCATGAAAAACAAACGTCCAGGTTTTCCGGTGCGCGGGATGGAAGGCACCTTTTACCTATTAGGCGGCGACAACCTAGCCCGCGACATATTTTCACGGGTGATTATGGGCAGCCGTACCGTATTGTCCATTGCTCCTGCAGCCACCGTATTTGCCTTTATGGTAGGTATCACCTTGGGTTTACCCGCCGGTTACCGCTCTGGAAGGCTCGATACCACCTTGTCTTTCTTGTCTAATTTAGTGCTGGCCTTCCCGGTCATTTTGTTGTTTTTCTTATTGGTGACGCCAGAGATTCGTTCTACGGGTGTACCGATTTACTTGGCTGCGGTGTTGTTTTTATTCCCCATTATTTTGTTTGTGGTGTTGTTTCAATCGCGCTTTTACACCCAGCCCACAAAGCGCAACATTTATGTATCCTTGGTATTAGTTATTGGTTTTTGGGCATATTCTGGACTGGCGTTTAACATGGACCCGTTGGGCGTGTTTTATATGGAACCGAACTTGCTAAACATCTTTGTGTCGGTGGTGTTTGTCAATGCCCCTACCGTATTCCGTATTGTTAGGGGCCTGACGTTAGACATTAAAACCCGTGATTATGTGGCCGCTGCCGAAACCCGAGGCGAAGGTCCTTGGTACATTATGTTATGGGAAATTCTACCCAACGCACGGGGGCCTTTGATTGTTGATTTTTGTTTGCGTATTGGTTACATCACGATATTACTAGGCACCTTAGGCTTCTTTGGCCTAGGCGTGAGCCCAGAAAGCCCGGATTGGGGCATGACTATAAACGAGGGCCGCAAGCTCTTGTCGATCTACCCCCATCTCGCCATTCCTCCTGCTCTTGCGTTAATGTCGCTAGTGCTGGGCCTCAACCTGCTGGCCGACGGCCTGCGTGAACAGTCACTTAAAGACTAAGGGAGCAGGATTATGCAACAGTGGGATTACGATGGCCCGATTTTAGAAATAGACAACCTGTCCATTAGCTTTTTTACCCGCCTCGGCGAGATACCCGCAGTGATGGACTTTTCGTGCGTGGTGGAACAAGGCAAAGCCGTAGGTTTAGTGGGCGAGTCTGGGTGTGGTAAGTCCACCGTAGCCCTTGGAGTCATGCAAGACCTTGGGGTCAACGGTAAGATTGTGGGTGGCAGTATTAAGTTTAAAGGCCGAGAGTTGAACACCATGAGTGATGAAGAACTGCGGCATTTGCGCGGCTCTGAAATCGCCATGATTTACCAAGAACCCATGGCGTCTCTTAATCCGGCGATGAAAATTGGCAAGCAGCTGATGGAAGTGCCCATAATCCATCAACAAAGCTCTGCAGAACAAGCCTTTGTTCTAGCTAAACAAGTGGTTGAGGATGTGCGTTTGCCCGATGCCGAGCGTATCTTAGACAGCTACCCACATCAGCTATCCGGCGGCCAGCAGCAGCGTATTGTTATTGCCATGGCGCTGATGTCTAAACCAGCATTACTAATTCTTGACGAACCCACCACTGCATTAGACGTCACCGTTGAAGCGGGCATCGTTGATCTAGTCAAAGGTTTAGGTGAAAAATACGGCACCTCTATGCTGTTTATTTCCCATAATTTGGGTTTGATATTAGAAACTTGCAACGATATTTGTGTCATGTACTCAGGCGAGGCGGTAGAGGTTGGACCCATTGAAAACGTGTTTGACCGCATGCGCCACCCCTATACTCAAGCTTTGTTCCGCTCCATTCCATTACCCGGTGCCGACAAACAAAGCCGTCCCTTAGTTTCCATCCCTGGCAATTTTCCTTTACCCCATGAACGGCCTAGCGGCTGTAACTTTGGCCCTCGCTGTAATTATTATGAACAGGGTCGCTGCAACAATGGCGACATTGCAATGCCGGCTTTGGCAGATGATCCAAGCCATGCCTCACGTTGCTTAAAAGTAAGCGAAATCGATTGGGACCATCCCCCAGCTGCAGCGGCACAAACCCAGTCTAATAGCATTGGCAAACTGGTGCTTAAGGTAGACAACCTACGCAAGTATTACGAAGTCGCAGCAAGCGCGCTGTTTGGTGGCCGAGATACCCGTGTGGTCAAAGCCAATGAAAATGTTAGCTTTACCGCCCACGAGTCTGAAACTTTAGCCATTGTGGGTGAGTCTGGTTGTGGTAAATCCACCCTCGCCAAAGTACTACTAGGCCTAGAAGCGGCCTCCGACGGCAGTGTTAATTTGTTAGGCAAAGATATTCAAAAAACCCTCATTCATGATCGCGATGTGGATACTGTATCGTCGATTCAAATGGTATTCCAGAATCCGTTTGATACCCTCAACCCATCGATGACCGTAGGCCGCCAAATTGTACGGGCGTTAGAAGTATTTGGCATTTGTGCCAGTGAAAACGAACGTAATAACAGAATGTTAGAGCTGCTTGACCTAGTTAAATTGCCGCGCGAATTTGCCGCCCGTAAACCTCGTCAATTGTCTGGCGGCCAAAAACAACGGGTGGGCATTGCTAGAGCCTTTGCCGGCAACGCACAAGTAATGGTGGCCGATGAGCCAGTGTCTGCGTTGGATGTTTCGGTACAAGCCGCCGTTACCGATTTGTTAATGGAATTGCAGCGCGACAACAAAACCACCATGCTGTTTATCAGCCATGACTTATCCATTGTGCGTTATATTTCTGACCGCGTGATGGTGATGTATTTGGGTCATGTGGTGGAAATGGGCACCACCGATCAGGTGTTTAGCCCACCGTACCACCCTTACACCGAAGCCCTGTTATCAGCAGTGCCGATTGCCGACACCAGCGTAGAACGTAAACACATTGTATTGGATGGCGACATTCCATCGGCCATGGATCCGCCTCCTGGTTGCCCTTTCCAAAGCCGTTGTCAGCACAAGCAGCAAGTGCCAGATAATTTATGTGAACGGGAGCTTCCGCCCATGAAACACATGGCCGAACATCATAATCTTAGGTGCCACCTCAGCGATGACTTCTTGGCCAGCATGATTCCGGTAATTCAGCTATCAAGTTAACAAAATGGATGTAGAAATATGTCGACTTTTAACGTTAACCTTTGCCACTGCAGTGCCGTTAGCCCTTATAATGACATGATTGTGGATGATCCTGTATTCGATCCGTCTGTCCATCTTGCACTGGAAATGCCAGCCTACACTATTAGCATGACCGACTTAGGTTATGATGAAGAAGTACGAGCAAATACGCCCACCGATATAGCTGCAACAAGTTGCTTTCGCATATTAAGCGATGAAGGTGTCGCGGCCATGTACCATGTTTGCCAGCAGCTCGAAGCATTCACCACCTCCAATCCGCGCGTTGCCCGCAACACCCGAGGCGGCATTTACCGGTCTAATTTTTTACGCGACTTTAGTTGCAGTCCTGAGGTAGCAGCTCACCACAGCCAGATCATGAAAACCGAACTTACACCTTTAGCACTGGGACACAATTTGGCTCACGTGAACTACCCACCTCTTGAGTTAGGCAAAAACATTGATAAATGGCATGTGGATACACTTCAAGTGGATACGGTGATGTTCGTCACTGACCCAAACCAAGTTGAGGGCGGAGAATTTCAGTATTTCAAAGGCACCAAAGAGGATATCGCTAATTTACGTGACCTAGAGCAACCGATACCAACACATAAAATTATTACACCTCCAATAAAAGGTGCAGGCTATGCCGTCCTACAGCAAGGTAACTACGTGGTGCACCAAGCTTCTGCCTTACGCACAGCAGGAGAGCGAATTACTTTAGTCAATGGCTATAGCTACGCCGACATGGCCTACCCAGATTACACCGCGGTAGGCCAGCTAATTCATGCTGACCCAGAAGAAGTGGTCGGGGCCGAATATTGCCACCACATGGCCTTGCGTATAGGTCGCCAATTACAAGCTTTTACCAATCAGCCTAATTTTCAATTGAGCTTGCAGGCACAAGCAGAGAGCCTGCGAAAAGTGCAAACAGAGCTGCAACTAGCCATCGAACAGCTAGACAATGCTAGGGGTCAGGCAATGCACCATTTTGGTGATTGAAAAGTAAGCACCCTTAAATCAGCACCTCCTTTTACACAAGTATTGTATGGCGAATTTCCGCCCAACGCCGTTATGGGCGCAGCGAGTGCTTTGGGTACTCGTTGATCCTCACTAAAAGACAGCTGTGTGGTTGCTAAGCTCGGATGAGTGCTAACAAAGCAGCCAGATTACCCTCTTCCAACTGGTCTATATAATCCAACACCTGTTGGGCTTTGTTTGCACCCCAAACAGGCTCACACAGGTTCATGTATTTATCGTGAAACTGGGTTGAGCTCATGGGTTTATGGGGGTCGCCTAAGGCTTCGTGGGGCTCTGAACTTATTTGTGTGCCGTTGGCCATACGTATGTTCACGTGGGCCCAGCGCTCAGCCGGAAATACAGCGTTATAACCTGTGTCTTCCACTAACCTGACTTTAGAAAGCATGGCTTGTACCTGAGCATCCTCAAAGCCGTTATACACATCATCGGCACTAATAACGCCATTAAGCACAGCCATCGCTACAGGAAAACTAATGGCATACTGAGCTTGCTCGGTATTGCGTGGCACATCACTAAACAACCTCACCCCTTGATGAAAAGTCGACACAGTAATTTGTTCTACCTGCGACGGGTCGAATTGATATTGCTCACGTAAACTCAAACACGCAGCCACCGCAGGCTGAGCCCAACGGCACACAGGATAAGGTTTGAAATACTGATTAAGAATCTGCCAGTGCTGACCCAAGTCTTGCCAATAACCCATGGCGTCATCACCTGTAATAGTGATCGCAGGTGCGCCAGTAAACCCTTCAGCCGCCAAATAGGCCGCCGAGGTGCCAGCTATAGCACCCCAACCCGAACCATCTTTAAGCATGGTGGGGTGATCGATGTTGCGCATCATCTGGCTACGTGGGCCATGATACTCAGCGATACCAACGGCATGGTCAAACTGTGCGTCGGTCAGCCCCAATACATGGGCCGTTATAGCGGCGCAATTGACTGCGCCCCAAGCGCCAGAAGTGTGATAATCAGGTACCGTTCCATGTAACGCCATGCCCACACGAGTGCCTATTTCATAACCAGCAACAAGCAAACTAATAAGCGTTTTACCGGTCACCGGCTGAGCTTGGGATTCAAGTACGGCGATCAGGCTAGGCAATAAACTGCAGCCAACGTGGCCTTTGGTATCTCGCTGACCATCGTGACAATCTAAGGCGTCAATCATGGTCGCGCCAACCAGCGCAGCTCCCACGGGGCTCATGGCTGGGCCTCCCAACAAGGGTTGCACGGCAGTGATGTTAACTCCAGCTGCAAAGTGGTCTTGCGCATGCCGAGTGATGATTGATGCTGTGGCCGAACGGGCGCCGCCTACCGCTGTGCCTAATAAGTCATAACAACACACTTTTGCTTGGGCTATGACGGCGGGTGGTAATTGTTCAAATTCAAGGGTTTGTAAAAACTGGCGCAGTGGGTGCCTGTTAACCATAGTATTACCTATTAGCGAAAAAAGTCCTTATCGACTCTACCACTTGTTGTAGAGCCTCATCATCAACCTGCATATGTATGACAATTCGAGCATTTTGGCCAATGGCCGTTATCGCAATGCCACATTGCGCTAGGTAGTCGGCTAAGGCGGGCATTTGTGCCGATTGTAAGAACAACATATTGGTTTGTACACGAGCCATGTCAAAATTCAAACCGTCTACGCCTTCCAGCGCCACCGCAAGCTCTTTGGTACGGCGATGATCCTGCGCTAAACGCTCTATGTTGTTGTCCAATGCATAACAGCCTGCCGCGGCAATAATGCCGGCTTGGCGCATGCCACCGCCTAACATTTTACGCAACCTGCGAGCCCTGTCTATCACCTCAGCAGGCCCCACTAATACCGAGCCTAGTGGCACACCTAAACCTTTAGATAAACATAAAGATACCGTGTCGATGGATTGTACTAAACGGGCTGGGGGTAGATTTTGGGCCACCGCAGCATTGAGTAACCGTGCGCCGTCCATATGTGTCGCCAAGCCGTGTTGTTGGGCGCACTCAGCCAAGGTATCAATGTGGCTTTGGTCTTGAATACAGCCCGATACGGTATTTTCTAAGCACAACAGTCGCGTCATAGGGCAATGGTAGTCGTTGGGTTTTATGGCTGCCGTCATTTGCTCAACTTCAAAACGTCCAAACACGTCGGTGCTTAACGCATGTATCGCCACACTGCCCAGCACTGCAACACCTGCCGCTTCATCGCAGCTAATATGGTATTGCTCACCCACCAATACTTCTTCTCCACGTTGGCAATGGGCCAATACGCTTGCTAAGTTACTCATGGTACCGCTAGGCAAAAATAAACCCATTTGTTTGCCTAACAAATGCGCCGTTTGCTGCTCTAGGGCATTAACATTGGGATCATCACCATAAACATCGTCGCCTACTTGCGCTTCTGCCATCACTTGACGCATGGCTGCACTAGGTTGCGTCACTGTATCGCTACGTAAATCTATCGTTACCGGAACCGTCGCTTGGCCTCTGTCTTCTGCTAAGGGATAGTGTGTAGCCATAGTTTAGTCCTTGTTACCTAATGCTTGAGCGTCACTGACCTGCTGACCAGCGTACGGAAGTGCAGCCACAATGTGTACACGAGAATCTTCACCACCGTTAAGGGCTGTGTGATAACCCCGAGTATCGGTGAAATACACCGACCCGTCCGCGGGTAGATGGGTGCAATGATGATTCACGATAAACAAAGAACCGGGATTAGTAAAAATAGGAATGTGTAGGCGCGGCTCGGGATCTCGGTGCCAAGAATTGCAGTTGTAGGGGTCCTTACCCAACACCCGCATACGGCCGATAGGAAAGCGAGCAATGAGCTGCGTATAAACCTCGGCTAAATAGGTGCCTGCAAACAGTGGATTAAATTCACTGTAAGCCGATTCGTCCACCATCACATCGCGTGGAAATTCGGTATAGCTATCATCTACCCGAGTCCAAAAACGGCCGCAGTTATCCTCTGGTGTGGCCTTCTCCACGCCCGGGCGACGAGTAAGCGCCATCACATGAAAACCCGAACCTAGGTCTTCTAGCTGGTGCTGCATATCACGGTAACACTGTTGTAACTTATCGATATCAAACTTTAGCTGCAGCTTTTGAATACCGGGACCGGCTTTAAAACTTGCTACCGACTCGGTGTCGTAGGGACTTTCAAGCCAAGCTTGCATTTGCTCGCTATCAATTTTAGTGGAGCCAATGGGCGACATAAAACCTCCTAAAACTGTCTATCTAAGACGAAAAGTAAACTACCTCGCGCGATAATGATCCACTAATTAGAAAATTGCAATTAGCCACCCAGTGGTCGGTGGTGCCAAATAAGTAAGAGCAGCTACCTTTGTAGCTTCGGTTCTGCGCAACAAAACAAACATAAGTCCATAAGCAGCAAGTGAAACAATCAATGCCAGCCATAGAACGGCAAGCACAATGAGCGATCACCGCCAAAAATGGTAGTGGTTAGGGATCCTCCTAATGCGATTCTGTCACCAACGACAACCAATACAGCGAAAAGACCTAGCCCCAATCCACTGGCGATTAATAACGCGTTTACGGCTTATCAGGTCGTCAAGCTCCATATAAACCTGCTGAAAATGGCGGGCTCTTGAGTATCATCAAATGCCTTACGCCTCAGCTCTTACACTGCAGTGTTAGCGTGATCGTTATAGACCTGACTATCCATAATTAAGTGCAAACTTTTTCCTGTGTAAGGTGAATTGGCTTTGACCATCGTATGCTAGTGGTCAACAACAAACTTGTGGCCGAAGCTGACGTCGATGAAAATACCGTACTACCGGATGACGAGGTATACTATTTGCGTGACATGGCGGTACGAGCCATTATGTGCGTGGATTTAGATGTGGGTGGAGTGGATTTTCTCACCGACGATATTAGCCGTCCCTACAAAGAAATTGGCGGCGCCATTGTTGAAGTCAACGCCGCACCGGGTTTCCGTATGCACGTAGCGCCGAGCGAGGGCACACTTAGAGACGTGTCGGGCAAAATCATCGAGATGTTATTCCCACCTTCAGCGTTAACACAAATTCCTATTGCTGCCATTACCGGCATCAACGGTAAAACCACCACCTCGCGCATGTTAGATCACATCATGAAAGCCAGCGGCCATACGGTGGGCATGACCTCTACCGGCGGTGTTTATGTGGATGGCAAACTCAGTGTTAAAGGCGATATGACGGGGCCAGCTTCTGCACAAATCGTATTACAGGATCCTACCGTGGACTTTGCGGTGATGGAGACCGCCCGTGGCGGCCTATTGCGTAGCGGTTTAGGTTACCAAAGCTCCGACGTAGCGGTCTGCCTTAACGTCACCTCCGACCACCTCGGTTTAGGCGGTATTGATACTGTGGAGCAGCTGGCTATGGTAAAACGTGTGGTGGTCACCATAGTGGTGGTGCTTTTAGGTTATTGGATGGGCAGCTATTTTATCGGCGCGCGTATTTGGTTGGCCGCCCGTGGAGAGTTACCCAGCTCCTTAGTAGCGGTATTGTTAGCCGTAATCTTAGGGGTGATGTGTGCAGCGTTAATGACCAGCGTGCCCATGCGGCAAATTAGGTTGCCGACACTTCTGGTTCCAACTGAAGCGCCACTGGCACGTCATCTTGCTGCCAATAACCAATCAATATGCCAACCTTGCCTGCAGCACCACTGGCGCGGTGATTAAACGTCTCCTGACTCACGGTCACCCGGTTCTTCAGGCCAGCGCCCCAGTCCAACATTTGTTCAGTTAGTTGCGACCTAACCACGCCGTAACCTGCATCCCTGCCTAGATCTATGTGTTCATTAGGGTCTTCTTGCAGATCAAATAACATGGGGGCAAAACCCAAACAGTGAACGTATTTATAACGTCCATCGAACATCATGGTCATACGTGCATTGTGGCTATTGCGGCCTAAGTCTTTAGCAAATCTCATGACCCCATAATCACACTCAGACACTACACAATCGCGCTCAAAATCGATCTTTTCTCCGTCTACTGAAGCGTGTAATACAGGCACTAACGAGCGACCTTCTAGCCATTGCCACTGTGGCTCACCACCGGCCCACTCTACAAAGGTAGGGATCAAATCTATGGCACACACCAACTCATCACACTGTGTGCCACGGCTGGCATTAGCGGCTGCACTTGGGTCCATAATCAACAAGGGTACCCGTGTGACTACGTCATGAAATAGATCTTTTTCGGCTAACCAATGATCACCAAAAAAGTCACCGTGGTCGGTGGTCAAAACAATCATGGTGTTCTGGCTTTGCCCTTGTTGTTCAAGACTAGCAAACAAGCGACCAAGGTTGTCGTCGATTTCTTTTACTAGGCCATAATACGTGGGTAACGCGTGCTCGCGGTATTGATCGTTGCTATAGGTTTGGCTTTGAGGCAAGTCCATAAACGCCTGGTATATAGGGTGTGCATTTTGTTTTTGGGCAACGCATTTATTAGCCTGCGGTAACTCCACGCTTCGGTACATTTGGTGATAAGGCGCAGGCGCCGCCAAGGGCCAGTGCGGCTTAATATAAGACAAACTTAAACACCAATTTTGCGACCCCATTTGAGTAATCACCTCAATCGCACGGTCTGTGGTGTAAGCGGTTTCTGAGTGGGCTTTATCAACACGGGCTGGTAAATGACCGTGTTTTAGATACATGCCATTACGCAATATACCGTTTTCATCTTCGACGGCGTTAGCCCACGTAGCCCAAGGGTTGTTGGCGTTATAACCATTTTTTCGCAAGTAATCGAAATAAGCTGGATCGGCACCACCGCCCTTTCCCCCATATCCACCAGCCACACCCACGGTATGTAATCCGTCGTCGTGCTCGCCGTGGCTAAAGCCGGCATTACTTACAAAGCGGCCTAATTCAGACTGCGGCGCCACGCCCAAACGCGCCATACCGGCCACATCGGGTTTCATGTGGGTTTTACCCATCAGGTAGGTATTCATACCACAGGGTTTTAAATGATCGGCCAGGGTTAGTTCATCCACTCGGTTAGGCCAACCGTTCCAACTGGCGCCATGAGAGCGAACATGACGGCCCGTGTAGTAAGATGCGCGCGAGTTACCGCAGCTAGTGCCCTGAATATAACACTTATTAAACTGCACACCATGGTGCGCTAAGCGATCGATATTAGGCGTGTCGACCACCGTATTGCCATAACAGGACAAGGCATCAGCTCGAAGCTGATCCAGCATAATAAAGAGTATATTTTTTTGCATCACAAGCAAGTCCTTAACACGTTAATTGTATTTAGATTAGCTTGCTTACTGCTCTATATCAAGCCTGTTAGGCGATCTTCGGCAACGCCTTAGGACGGCCTTCACTATCAACGGCAACGAACGTAAAGTTACCTTCGGTAACCTTAACGATCGTGTCACTATGGTTACGCCTCACCCAGGCTTCCACATGCACGGTAATAGAAGTATTACCGCGCCGTTCTTCACTGCAAAAACAACTCACGTCATCCCCCACGTACACAGGCTTGTGGAAGGTCATCGCGTCCACCGCCACGGTCACCACCCGCCCTTTGGCGATGTGAGCCGCATACACGCCACTAGAAATATCCAACTGGGACATGATCCAGCCACCAAAAATATCACCCGCGGGGTTGGTGTCAGCAGGCATAGCAATGGTACGCAACGATGGCGTACCTTCTGGCATGGGGGAGGATTGAGTCGACTGGGTCATAAATAGTTACACACTGGCTAAGGCTTGTTCAATATCGGCAATAATATCACTCACATGCTCAATACCCACAGAAATTCGCACTAAATCTTCAGATACGCCTGCGGTGGCCAATTCCTTTTCATTCAATTGACGATGAGTAGTCGTCGCTGGATGACAGGCTAAAGACTTAGCGTCACCAATATTCACCAAACGTAAAATCATTTGTAAGGCATCGATAAAACGACCTCCCGCTTCACGGCCACCGGCAACGCCAAAGCTCAATATGCCCGAGGCTTTACCACCGCACACTTTCTCACAAGTCGCCTTGTAAGGGCTGTCTGTCAAACCAGCATAGTTAACCCAGCTAACCTTAGGATGCTGCTGTAAGTACTCGGCCACGGCCATTGCGTTGTCACAATGGCGCTCCATGCGCAAACACAAGGTTTCTAAGCCTTGCATTAGCATAAACGAACTGTGGGGTGAAATAGCTGCACCGGTGTTGCGTAGCGGGATAACACGGCAACGGCCAATATAGGCGGCTGCACCTAAGGCTTCTGTATACACCACACCATGGTAAGAAGGATCTGGCGTGTTGAGTACAGCAAAACGCTCTTTGTTTTTCACCCAGTCAAACTTGCCAGAATCCACAATCATTCCACCAATGGTGGTACCGTGACCTCCAATGTACTTAGTTAAGGAATGAATCACAATGTGAGCGCCATGCTCAAATGGCCTACACAACACAGGGGTGGCTACGGTGTTATCTACCATAAGTGGCACGCCATGACGTTCAGCGATTTCTGCCAACTTAGCAATATCAACAATATTGCCCGCCGGGTTGCCAATAGATTCACAAAAAATAGCCCTAGTACGGTCATCAATGTGAGTTTCCAACGCCGCATAGTCATCATGCGATGCAAACCGCGTTTCAATGCCTTGGCGCGGCAACGTATGCGCAAATAAGTTATAAGTACCACCATACAATTGGCTGGTACTAACGATATTATCCCCCACTTCACAGATACACTGCACCGCATAGGTAATGGCTGCCATACCAGAAGCTACCGCCAAACCGGCGATACCGCCCTCCATTGCAGCTACGCGTTCTTCAAGAACCGCTGTAGTGGGGTTGGTGATGCGAGTATAGATATTACCCGCTACCTTAAGGTCAAATAGGTCAGCACCGTGCTGAGTATCATCAAAAGTATAGGAAGTGGTTTGGTAAATAGGTACAGCCGCTGCCTTAGTGGTGGCTTCCGATTCATAACCGTGATGTAGGGCCAAAGATTCTAACTTCATGAAACACTCCTGTTGTTTTAAAAAAGCATATACCTCAGCATAGCAAAAAAATTATCCCAAAATAAGCGCCGTTTGCTGGTTATTACTTATATTGGTTATCATTGAGTCTATGGTAAGCTGACTGTATGCATCGACCGATCATTACACCTCTGTGGCTACTACTGGCCTGCATTATAGCTCTGCCACCTGTGGCTAGCGCATCGTGTGCGCCCTGGCTTGACCATGACCTCAAACAGTTACACAGTGGTAAACACTTAGATCTTTGTGAAGCCACCCAAGGCAAACCTTTATTACTGGTTAATACCGCGAGCCACTGTGGTTTTACAGGGCAGTTTGAGGGATTACAGGCGCTTCACGAGGAATATGCCGACCAAGGCTTGGTGATTATTGGATTCCCGTCAAACGCCTTTGAGCAAGCAGCCGCCAACGAAGAGGAAGCCGCCAAAGTTTGCTTTTTCAATTTTGGTGTGACCTTTTTGATGAGTGAAACTATCGAAGTGACTGGCGCCAGCGCCCACCCTGTGTTCCAGCACTTAGCCCAACAACAAGGCGAACCCAGCTGGAATTTTAACAAGTATTTGGTCGACAGGCATGGTCAAGTCGTCGACCGATACCGTCAATGGACCTCACCTACCTCTTGGTTTTTACGCCGTGCAATCGATAAATTGTTACTGTAAATCTGGCTTGTTGTTTAGCAACTGTTGCCAACCCTTCATTGAGGGACTAAAGGTTGCATCTACCGCAGAACAACTAATGCGTTCGCGTTACAGCGCCTTTTGTTTACACAACGAGCCCTACCTCAAACTCACATGGCACCCCACTACACGCCCAGAGGCCATCGATTTTGACGAGCAACAACGCTGGTTAGGGCTCAAAATAATTTCCAGTCACGATGGGGGCGTTGGTGATTCAGTGGGCCAAGTTGAGTTTGTTGCACGCTATAAAATCCATGGCCGCGCCTACCGTCTACACGAAAATAGTGACTTTGTGTGGCAGGACGGGCGCTGGCATTACACCCAGGGCATAATGATTCAAACGTAAATTCACAAGACCACGAATAACAGAGGTGTATACCATGGGACGGACAACAGCGCTGAGTGACCTATTTATAGCTCCATGGCCCGTGGATATACGGCAAAATCTGATCACTTAGGGTTACCAGAGCACCATGATGAATAACACAAACGCCGTATTCTTTGATGAGCGAAAACTCGCTTACCTAAATCAAGAAGGCGCCGACCGCCCCCTTAAAAGCCCAGTGCCCCACGCTACCTTAGTTGAAGCCAGACGCTACCGCTTAGGCCGACTACGCCAACAACTCAATCAGCACGACTGCGCCGCTATCTTATTGTATGACCCAGTGAACATTCGTTATGCCCTTGATGCCGCCAATATGCAAGTGTGGACTTCCCACAACGCCATTCGTTACGCCCTTATCTTTGCCGACGGCCCAGCTATTATGTTTGAGTTTAGTGGCTGTCATCACCTATGTGACGGCTTGGCAGGTATCGACGAGGTCCGTAACGCCACATCTTGGCTGTATATGACCGCTGGTGATCGCAGTGATGAGCGGCTCGAGTCCTGGAGTGGTGAAATTGCTGAATTAATGCAGCAACATGGTGGTGGCAATCCGCGTTTGGCCATGGACAAACTAGAACCATTAGGGCTCAATGCGTTAGCAGCCCGAGGCATAGAATTTGTGGAAGGCCAGCAACTGACCGAACAAGCCCGTTCGATCAAAAGCGCCGCCGAACTCGAACTCATGCGCTGGACTATTAGAGTGTGTGAAGCGGGTATGGCACGAATCTACCAACACTCCCAAGCCGGCGTTACCGAGCAGGAACTATGGGCCCATTTACACTTTGAGAATGCCCGCAGTGGCGGCGAGTGGTTAGAAACCCGACTTTTAACCTGCGGTGAACGTACCAACCCCTGGTATCGGGAGTGTTCTGATTATGTCTGCCAAACAGGGGAAATGATTTCATTCGATACGGATATGGTTGGTCCCTATGGCTATTGCGCCGACCTGTCCCGTGCCTGGACCTGTGGCCATACCCCCATGAGCGATACCCAAAAACGCCTTTACAGTGCCGCCTTAGATCAAATTTACCATAATATAGCCCTCATTCAGCCAGGCATGACGTTTGCCGAATTCAATCAGAAATCTTGGCAAATACCAGACGCTTATCGAGCCTACCGTTATTCCTTAGCGGCCCACGGCGTTGGCATGGTGGATGAATGGCCAGTCATTCCCTTACACCCTGACTTTGCCGGTGCCCACGGCGGCCAGTTTGAAGAAAACATGGTGATTTGTGTAGAAAGCCTCATCGGCGAAGCTGGCAGTGAGAGCATTAAATTGGAAAGCCAAGTATTGGTGACCCGCACTGGCGCTGAACGTTTAGACACGTTTCCCTTTGAAGAAGTGTAAAGTCGAGCATGGTTATTACCCACAAAGCTGTAATAACATGACGACCTGCGCCTTCAATCATCACAGTGCCTTACGACTTATGGATATGTCCACGTATGGTGTCCCAACCAGCCTGGCCAATGGCCTTCAATTCTATCAACAGGCTTTCACTAAAATCATCGCTCACACCTACTTTGTAGGCCGGACGTTGCTGGCAGCGAAGAAACCAGTCTTTCACGTGAGGCGCGTCGTTAAGCATTTCATACCAACCAAATTGATGCACCGTTTGGAAATAGGGTGCAACAACAATATCAGCCAAACTGAAGCGATCACTCACCAACCATGGGTTGCGCTGTAACGCCTTTTCCATCTTGGCTATGGTTTGCATGTACACTTGCACCGCTCCAGCCACATCGGGCGCATCCAAGCCCATTTCAGCGAGCCTTTTTTGCCGCTCGCGGCGTGGTTTTTCTGGAATTTGGTCTAGTAGTGCTGCGCGCTCTTCCGGTGTTTTTTCCATTAGTTTTGGACGCATAACCAAGGGCCACTGCAAGGCACCGCAGGAAGGATGAAGTTTTCCATCTACATGCTTCATCCACAGTCTCATTTCAGCCCGTGCTAGCGCTGATTCAGGTTTCAGCGAATGTTCAGGGAAGGCATCATCGAGGTATTCGCAAATAACACTAGACTCGATCACAGGTACCCCCTCGTGCACCAGTGTAGGCACCACTCCCAAAGGATTTAATTTAAGGTATTCTGGTTTTAGGTTGTCTTTTTTCGGTAAATCCACATGGTGAGCAGTATAGGCCAAATCCTTTTCAGCCAATACGATACGCACTTTTTGTGCGCATGGTGACAAGGGGTGTGTGTATAATTCAAGCATGGTTTTCAACCTCAAGATCAAGTGACCGCTACAAGTTTAGGTAAACCGTACGGAGGCGGCACCAATACCGCCAATAGACACGGACATAAAGTCACCCGCTTGCACTGATTCCAGAGGCACTAAAGAGCCTGACAGGATCACTTCTCCAGCCTTAAGGGGAATGCCAAACTCACCCAACGTATTGGCTAACCACATCACACTATTTACTGGCGACCCTAAAGCTGCAGCCCCTGCGCCCGTGGACAATACCGCACCATTTTTTTCCACCACCATACCCACAGTACGTAAATCCACGCTGCGAGGGCTAACCGCAGTATCGCCTAACACAAACAGGCCACACGAAGCGTTGTCTGCAACGGTATCCTGGATTTTTATGTTCCAATTTTCCACCCGAGAATCAACCACCTCAAAGCACGGCATTACACATTCCGTAGCCGCAATCACGTCGGCAGCGGTTAAACCCGGGCCGAGTAAATTCTTTTTCAATATAAAAGCGATTTCACCTTCGGCTTTTGGCTGAATTAACTGCTTAGAAATAGGCATTTCCTGGCCTTGGCTATACGCCATGCCATCGGTCAAAAAACCAAAATCCGGCTCGCCTACACCCAACATGTTCTGCACTGCTTTGGAGGTCAGTCCGATTTTTTTACCAATGACGCGCTCGCCCGCCGCTACTCGGTTATCGGTGATCACTTTGGATATTTGATAAGCATCCTGTACGGTAATGTCAGGATAACGCTCGGTTAGCGGCTTAACCGTAGTGCGGTTTTCCAACGCGGTGTACAGTTCTTCGCCTAGGGTTTGAATTAATTGTGATTGCATAATGCACCTCTTAATACGCTCTCAGCCATGTGGGCGTAGTTATAGTTTTAAACAAATATTTTTTAGCTCAGTGTAGAACTCCAAGCCATGTACTCCACCTTCACGGCCTATTCCAGACTGCTTTGCACCCCCAAACGGAGTACGAAGGTCACGTAGGAACCAGCTATTCACCCACACGATGCCCGCTTCAATTTGTTGCGCTACACGAATGGCTTGGGCGTTATTTTCCGTCCAAATAGCTGCAGCAAGGCCGTAGTTGGTGTCATTGGCCATAGCGATAACTTCAGCTTCTGTATCAAATGCTTGAATATGGCAGCAGGGGCCAAATATCTCTTCTTTCACCACTCGCGCGTCTTCTGGTAGCCCGGTCCAAATGGTGGGTTCAATCCAAGCACCAGCATTCATATGCTCGCCCATATCCGGTACACCGCCCCCAATTTCTACCGTTGCACCCTCGGCAACAGCAAGTTGGTAGTAGCTCAACACCTTATCGCGATGTTCCAAGCTCACCAAAGGCCCGAAATTTGCACTTTCGTCTTCGGGGCGGCCTAGGCGAAGCTGGCTTACTTCTTCTTTCATACGCGCCAAAAATTGGTCATAAATAGGGCGCTGTACATACACCCTTTCAGTGCCCAAACAAACTTGGCCACAGTTCACAAAAGCTGATCTCATTGTGCCTTCAATGGCTTTTTCCATATCAGCTTCAGAAAATACAATGCTTGGATTTTTACCGCCACACTCCAATGAGATATTACGCAACCCAACTGCAGCCGCTTGCATTATGATTTCGCCCGTTCGGGTTTCACCAGTAAAGGTAATCGCGTCAATGCCTTTGTGCTCAGTGAGGTATGCGCCCGCTGAATCTGGGCCAAAGCCATGCACTACATTAAAGACACCGGGCGGCACACCGCACTCGTTCATCACTTCACCTAACAAAGTGGTGGTTGATGGCGTTTCCTCCGATGGCTTCACCACCATGGTGTTGCCGCAAGCAAGGGCCGGCCCGACCTTCCAGGTCATCAACAGCAGAGGTAAGTTCCACGGAGAGATCACCGCAATCACACCTTTTGGTGAGCGCTGGCCAATATTTAGCGCACCCTTACCATCCGGCGTATCTAAATGAAACGACTCCGTTGGGTGGTTTGCGGAAGTTTCAGCAAACGCCTTAAAGTTAGCCGCGCCTCGAGGGATATCAATATGGGCCGCCATGCTTCTAGGCTTGCCCGTATCCAAACACTCGGCCTCCAAAAACTCATCAAAACGTTCATTAATACGGTCTGCCACTTTGTTCAGCAACTTAATTCTATCGGCTTGAGCCATCGTCGCCCATGGACCTTTTAAAGCCGTTCTAGCCGCTTGCACAGCCTTGTCCACATCGACTTTACCGGCTTCATGAACTGTAGCAATGAGACTGTTGTCAACTGGCGATCTGTTTTCAAAAGTAGCATTAGCACTGGCGCTAACATACTCACCATTGATAAAAAGCTTTAATTCTTTCATCGAGTTCGTTATACCTTAATTTGTTGCGGTGACTGGCTAACTATTTGACCACTGGGTTAATAGAAGCCAGCCTCACGTTTACGCTGCCCTAGGTAACAACCGTTAGGAAACGCTCATTCAATTGGCGATCATGGTAAAAAATAGCTTTACCTAGCTGTTCCACATCCCAAGTAATTACCTCTTGATCTGGGTAGAAGTAATCGCCACCGGTAAATACCTCGGTGCGGTTACCCGACGGATCAAAGAAATAGATGGTTTGACCGTGGGTAAGGCCATGGCGAGTAGGCCCAATGTCCAATGGGGTATCATGCATGCTGATCAAGTCAGCAGCACGCAATACTTCTTCCCAAGAATTTAGGTAAAAAGAGGCGTGATGGAATTTGTCTTTGTTTTCATGTTTGATAAAGGCAACATCGTGTTCTTTCATGGAACAGGTCAAAAAAGCACCAATTTTATTACCGTCTGGGTCTACGACTTGCTCTGCCAAATCAAAGCCAAGCACGTTGACAAATAGGTCATGCACGCCATCAATGTCATCGCCATATAATAGACAGTGATCAAAACGTGTCGCCTTCATGCCTTTCAAATCCCGTGGCCAGGCTTCTGGATTACGGTTGCTAATGCCCCATTTGCCGGTCTGTGCTTTGGTAGCAAATAGTTCAAAACTATGACCCGTTGGCGCTGTGAAGCGAACCCGACGGCCACAGTTTGGCAAATCGCCCGATGGCACATCTTCTACATCCACACCATAGTCGATCAGGTCCTGGCGGAGGCTATCCAAGGTCGCTTCATTGAGCACTTTGAAACCCATAAAATCCATACCCGCTGTATCTGCCTGGCGCAGGATGACTGAATACTCATCACTTTCGGTCCACGCTTTTAAATAGGCTCGATCACCTTCTCTTGCCACTTCGATTAAACCCAGCAAGTCACGATAGTGAGTTAGCGCTTCGTCTAAATCCAATACCCGAATTTGCACGTGTCCAGGTCTCATTACACCTTTTTTCATAGTTCACCTCATTGGTTGTTTTAGTTATAATTTATTTAGGTTTTGGGTATTACCCATGGGCAATACAGTTAAATTGCTAGTCGGAATAATGCGGCAAGCCAACACAATGCCCGCCGCTTTTTCCTTTTCTGTTATATGGGCTTTGCTCATGGGCTTACTGGTATAGCTTCCCGCCACCACTCGCACCTTGCAGACACCACAGCCACCGCCTTTGCAGCCCACTTGTATGGGTGATGTCATCAGCCGGTCCAGGGAGTGCAGCAAAGGCACGGTGTCGGCCACATCTTGGCTTTCGGTCACCGCACCATGCACGATGTTTAACGTATAACCCATACAATGCCTTTGTTACCGGCCCAATTTTTTGGCCGAAATGCCCGCTATACCAAAGTGTTCTTTGGGCATTTCTTGCAACAGCACTCGCACACTTTCTCGGGGTGCCTGCAACGTCGCTTCGGCCGCATCTGTGAGGGCAGCAATGAAGTTTTCTTTCTGCTCTTGGGTGCGCCCTTCTATCATGTGAATCATCATAATTGGCATAAAATTCTCCTAGACAATACGTCCGCTAATCGTTCCTAAACCGTCAAACGACACGCTAAAGTTGTCGCCTTTGTTAACTGTCACAGCGGCGGTGATTGCACCGATCATGACAAAACTGCCCGCCGGTAAGCTTTCACCACGCTCCGTCAACATATTGGCAAGCATCGCCACGGAAGCTGCTGGGTGCCCCAAAACAGCCGCACCAGCACCGGTTTGTACCACCTCCCCGTTAATCGACATCACCACACCGAGGGTTTTTAGGTCCAGCTCAGATACAGGTTTCGCCACACCGCCGGTAATAAACCGAGACGAACTTGAGTTGTCGGCAATCACGCTGATCAAGTCAAATTTGAAATCCTTGTAACGCGAGTCGATCACTTCAACAGCAGGCATGACCAAGTCTGTGGCGCTCAATACATCACCTATATGTACACCAGGGCCTTTTAGCTCTGTTTTCGTCACAAAGGCCAGCTCGGCTTCAATTTTTGGGTGGATCAATTCGTCAATCTTAATGTCACCGCCATCAGGCACACTAAAATAGTCGGCCAAAAACCCATAACAGGGCTTCTCCACACCCATTTGCGCCATTTTTGCCCACGACGTTAGGCCCATTTTCATACCCACAACCTTGTTGCCACGGGCTTCTTTGCGACGCCGAATCTGCCACTGAACATCAAACGCATCTTCATAGTCCATGTCTGGATATTGATCCGTCACCTTGGTGATTTCATAGGCTTCTAACTCGGCCTTTTCACAGTAGTCCGCTAGGGATTCCACTTCTTGTTTGGTTAATGTTGTCATTACCTAAGCCCCTTTTCTTTTGCCATTGTTAGTGCTAAATCTTCAATCATGTCTTCCTGACCACCCACGGTGCTGCGCCGCCCTAGTTCAACTAGAATGTCTCGTGCCTGAATGCCATACTTGGCTTCAGCGCGTTGCGCAAATAATAAGAAGGAGGAGTAGACCCCCGCGTAACCAAGGGTGAGTGCATCACGATCCACACGAATGGGTTGATCCATCATGGGCACCACCAAGTCTTCTGCGACGTCCATGATTTTGTATAGATCAATGCCGGTTTCTGCACCCATGCGCTGTAACACTGCACAGAACACCTCCAAGGGCGTATTGCCAGCACCCGCACCAAGGCCCGCAACGGAACCATCGATGCGAGTTGCCCCCGCTTCCATAGCCACCAACGAGTTAGCAATGGCCATGCCCATGTTGTGATGGCCATGAAAACCAATCTCAACTGCCGCTGGGAGCTGTGCCCGCAATAGGCTAATTTTCTCTGTCACCTCATCGGGCAACATATACCCCGCTGAGTCTGTGCAGTAGATGCAGTCCGCCCCGTAATCGACCATTAGCTTTGCTTGTTCTAAAATTTTCTCGGCCGGCACCATATGCGCCATCATCAGAAAACCCACAGTGTCCATTCCCATTTTGGCGGCCAAGCCTATGTGCTGCTGCGACACGTCCGCTTCAGTACAGTGCGTGGCCACCCTGATGGTAGAGACCCCAAGGTCATGGGCCATGCGCAGGTGATCAACGGTACCGATTCCCGGTAACAGCAAAGCGGATACTTTGGCCTGCTGCATGGCTGGCACCACTGCTTTTAGATATTCTTCGTCCGTATGGGCAGGAAAACCGTAGTTCACCGATGCGCCGCCAAGGCCATCTCCATGGGTCACTTCGATTAGTGGCATACCCGCAGCATCTAGACCACAAGCGATGTCTTTCATTTCCTGCAATGAGATTTGATGACGCTTAGCGTGCATTCCATCACGTAGACTCATGTCATGCAGGGTGACTTTATTACCTTTTAAATTCATTTTTCGTCCCCTTCAATACGCCCTTCATTACGAGAGGGCAAAGTAATCGCACCTTTGCTTATCTCTTCTGCAAACATCTCGCCAGTACGTAATGCCGCAGCGGTCATAATGTCCAAATTACCCGCATACTTAGGCAAATAATCGCCTAAACCTTCGACCTCTAAGAACATAGTCACGCGATTGCCATCAAAAACTGGGCCATTCACTAACCGATAACCCGTCACATATTTTTGAACTTCCGTGATCATTTTGTGTACTGATGAGGTGATCGCTTGCTCATCGGGTTGTTGCTCCGTTAAGCAATGCACCGTGTCGCGCATCAGCAACGGTGGTTCGGCTGGGTTTACAACGATAATGGCCTTGCCTTGTTTGGCTCCGCCTACTTTTTCTACACCGCCTGCGGTGGTACGGGTAAATTCATCAATGTTCATGCGCGTACCTGGGCCAATGGATTTGGACGACACGGTGGCAATGATTTCACCGTAGTCCACTGCTTGTACACGAGACACGGCATGGACCATGGGGATCGTGGCTTGGCCACCGCAGGTCACCATGTTGACGTTCATTTCCAAATTACGCGCGTGATCTGCCAGGTTAACCGGTGGAATACAATAGGGTCCGATAGCGGCTGGGGTGAGGTCTACCATCAGCACACCTAACTCATTCAACTTGCGACTGTTTTCACCATGGATATAAGCAGAAGTTGCGTCAAAGGCAATACCAATATCATCTGCAACAATATGCGCTAAAACACCATCAACACCTTCTGATGTGGTTTTAATACCCATGGTTTGAGCGCGCTTTAAACCATCGGAATCTGGATCAATACCCACCATCCACACCGGCTCAAGCCAGTTTGACCTTTGCATTTTTATCAACAAATCCGTACCTATATTGCCAGGACCGATGATGATTGCTCTCAATTTCTTAGCCATTATTCTTCCTCTAATGTTATCTATGCTTATCAAGTCGTTTTAGCGGTTGCTTACACGCGCTTAAACAATGGGCTACGCTGCTCAGTAACGTCAGCCGCAGACAAGAACTTTTCGGTGTATATATCTCGTTCAAATAAGCGCCCTTGCATCAAGGTTGAAATACACGCCTCAATCATCACTGGAGGTCCACACAAATAGGCTTTGTGACCAGAGAAATTATTGTTAAAATGTTGCTTGGCCACCTCATGTACAAAGCCTGTCGCGCCTGTCCAATCGACACTGTCTTCGGGCTCAGATAAGGCGGGAACATAGGTGAAATTGGTATGCTTAGCGGCCATCTCTAAAAACTCTTGATGGTAATAAAGTTCGTTTTTATAACGCTGGCCATAAATCAGCGTTATGGGTATTTCGGACCCTTCGGCAAGTAAGTCTTCAATCATGCTGCGGGGGCTAGATAAGCCGGAACCACCGGCCATAAATACCATCGGGTTTGGAGCTGACTTACGCACAAAAAACCGGCCATATGGGCCACTAATACGCACTTTATCGGCCACTTGAAGTTGTTCATGCATGTATGTAGTGGCTTCACCACCTGCTAGCAAACGAACGTTTAACTCCACCTCACCCGTCGCCAGTATTTGCTGTGGCGAGTTGGCAATGGAAAAGGCTCGGCTAGTTTCCATGCCAGGCAGGTGTACTTGCACATACTGCCCAGCTTGGAAATGTATCTTGTCGTCTAGTGTTAGATAAAAAGCTTTAATAGTGGGTGTTAAGGTTTCTATTCTGCTTACCGTGGTATGAAAGTCTCGTACTGGAATCACTTCGGCATCTTCGTCTTCATCCACATCCGCTTCAATTTCTATGTCTTCCATTAAGGTGGCACAGCAAGCCAAAGCAATGCCTGCATCCCGTTCAAATTCCATCAGCGCAAACGGGCTTGCGGGGCCATGATCAAACTCGCCATCCACAACTTCTACTTTGCATGTACCACATAGGCCATGCCCACAGGCATGGGGTATATAAATGCCGCTACGCAAGGCGGCATCAAGAATGGTTTGTCCTTCTTCAACCTCAATGGTTTCACCCAACGGCTCAATCAACATTTCATAACTCATTATGTGCTCCTTAAAATGCCATCTTTTTGCTATCGATTTGGCTACGGCTACCTTCAAGAGAAGGGGTTTCAAAACGAATCAACGTTTTATGGCCAAAACCGTGTTGTTGCAAAGATTTACCAAAGTCAGGTAAAAACTCTTCATTGGATTCATACCAACGCACACGCTGCCAATCTATCTGTTCAAATTCAGGGTGCTCACCATAAAGTTGTGGTAAAACATCACGAATGAAGGCGCCAAAGGGCAAGCTAGTTGGCAAGGGAAGGCAAAATGGTGCACAAAACATCAAGTGATTTTCCCACGCGATGTATATGAGCCAGTTACCAAAAAATTTTTTTTCAGCATCTTTGGTAGGAAAACGGTACTCGCCAATAGTGGTCATACAATCCATATTTTCAGCGTTCATTTTTGTTGCTCCTAAACTACTTTTTTGCCTAACGCAGCATCAAAATTGCGGCGATCCTGACTCGCATTAAAGTCACCATTATCTTGGCCACCCACCACGCCGTAGTAACGCAACACTTCGCGCACAGGGCTGTCGCCTGGCGACTCGGGGTTAATGTCGTCTGGATAACAAGAACCTTGGTATATCTGATGTACGGGCAACCATGCTTGTACGTATTTTCTTGGTTCATGGCTGAATATTTCCTTACAGTGGTCGCTACAAAAGTGGTATTTGTTGTCTTCATATTGCGTTTCACGGAAACTAATCTGAGTGGGATCGCCGGGTTCAGTAAACACCATGGGGATCTGGCATACCTGACACAGCATAGGTAAATGTTGGTTAAACCAACGTTCATCTTTTTTCTGCAACTTGTCCCAGTGTTCCAAGCGCCCACGATAATGACGATCAAAACTGTCTGGGTACTTTTCATTTAACCACTGCATTTCATCCGCGTTTGGAACCCAAGTATGGAAAGCAGCCGCATGGCTATATTGGTAAAAGGTGCCCCAAGCTTGATGGCTAATATGGTCTTTGCCTTCACAGGCATCATCCCAACCTTTGGGTGGGCGGATGCCATAACGAGCGAGATCCTTGAATAAGGCGCCGCCATTACTTTCGGCGTACATTTCCCATGCTTCTTTCCAGCTCATTACGCGTTTTGGCAACATGTAATCTTGCATCATGGCCACTAAGGTGAGCAGTCTATAACCACGCCAAAACCACTTATCCATCCAACGTTGCACAATGGGTACATTGTCTGGGTCTTGTTCAAGCATGAACTTGATGCACTCTATGCCTAAAGTCATGTGACGTGATTCATCTGACTGGGCAGAAAAACCAAAGGTCACTGTGGCCATATCTCCGTTATGGGCAGCGCCCGACATAAAGGGCACAAACAATAAATTGGTTAACACATACTCAAAGGAGAAGCTGACTGCGGTTAAAAATTCAAACGGGCCGCTACTGTAAGCATCTTCGAAGAATGATTTGGGCACTGCGAGATACCACATGCGATCGAACCACTTCACACTGTCATGCATGCCATTAAAGTGCCGATTGTAGTGTGAAATAGTGTGGGCTTGGGTCTGGTAATGACGTAATTCGTCAATGGATTGCATTTGTGCGGCGACTCGGACACCAGCTCCAGTGAAGTGGCGGCCCGCATGGGCAAAACCACGGTGAGCGTAATATTCCAGAGGGGACACACCCTGGATAAACAGTTTTAGGGCATTCACATAACGAGCATCAGAAATACCTAAATGGCCGTTATTTTGTGCAAAAGCATCTATCACGGCATACAGTTTTTTGTCCTTCTCGCCCTGGTACTTCCAATAGGCTTCCATGGTTAAACGGAAAGGATCTTCCCACTTATCCCAGTCATGAATTTTGATACCTTCGAACTGATCATAGGGAAATACTTTGTCCATATCTTGGTAGGTTGTGTCCCATGACAAGCCCCTGGTCATGGCACTGTAACGGGGTTTCAAACCTAACTTTTTCTTTTTCACCGGCTTATCCATTGTGATACCTCTTATTATCGTTGTTATTACAATCCCACCGCTTCGCGGTTGTTTACAGGGAAGTAGGCCTTGTGCAAAATATCGGGATCTTGGCGTAACTTTTGTGGTCCGCCATCGTAGGAAACTGACCCCCGTGAAAGAACGTATACATGGTCAGCCAGATTCAAGGCCAATTGGGTATACTGTTCGATCAGTAATACGCCGATGCCCTTTTCAGCAATACGCTTAATAATGGGAACCAAGCGGTTGACGACCGTAGGTGCTAACCCAAAAGACAGTTCATCAATCACTAAAAAACGCGGTGTTACGACCAATGCCTGTGCGATGGCAACCATCTGTTGCTGCCCACCAGAAAGGTCTCCCGCCATATGACTAGATCGTTCACGCAATTCAGGGAATAGGTCCAATACCCATTGCAGCGCCGCCTTTAGCTGCTGTCCTTTTAGGTCGCCAGCAGCGACTAGCAGGTTTTCCTGCACCGTTAGCTCCCTTAGTACCTGGTGACCTTCGGGTACGGTAGCGATGCCTGCACGCCGAATTTCATCACTGTCATGACCTTTGATGTCTTGGTCGTCCAACCATATTTCACCAAAAGCCGGTTCTACAACGCCACTTATACCCAATACAGTACTGGTTTTACCGGCGCCGTTAGGCCCCAGTAACACCGTAATTTGGCCCGCATTGATGCGTAGTTTGATGCCGTCTACAGCCACTTTTGTGCCGCGCACTATGACCAAATTTTCAATTTTTAATGGGCGACTCATGCGCTCTCCTTCCACTCATCAAATTCACCCAAGTAGGCTTTACGCACTTCAGCATCATTAAGCACTTTGGCGGTAGGCCCTTTGGCCAACAGCCGGCCAAAATCTAATACCATGGTTTGTTCACAACAGGCGTCAATCAGCGCCACATCATGGTCAATCAAAAACACTTGGGCCTGGCAAAACTCAGGAATGCCGCGAATAATTCCTTCCAAGTGTTTGGATTCAGATTCCGACATACCCGCACCAGGTTCATCCAACATAACCAAACAAGGTGAACCGATTAACGCCTTGGCGATTTCAGCTAAATGTCGTTCACCGGTGCTGAGGGCACCACCTAAACGGTGGATGCGGTGTGATAAGCCCACGTATTCAATGGTTTTTGCGACTGCATCATGAGCTGCTTGGTTATTGTCGAACTGAGCATGATCAGCAATCGCCTCAACGTTTTGCCAGAGGGTCAAATCATCGGCGATCTGATCCGTTTGAAACGTGCGACGTAGACCGTAATTTGGCCTTTGGTGAGGCGCCACAGAGGTTAGGTCTTTGCCCGCGACGATGACTTGCCCTTCAAGGGGCGTGACAAAGCCAGACAGCACATTCAGCAAGGTTGTTTTGCCCGCTCCATTGGGCCCGATAAGGCCAACTACAGGTGCATCCAGTTGTACGCTAAGTCCATCGATAGGGCGGACTCCACCGAACTGTACGGTTAGATTGTTAATCTCAATCATGTGCTTCTCCTATAGGTAGTTAGCAAATGGTTTTGGATAACGTAAGTCGACACGTTTACGCCATGGCAGAACGTACCCATAGACAGAAACCTCCACCATAACTTTGACCACTAAAGTGACCCAGACCATAGCGAGTGCTTGCAGATAAGCTAAGTCAAAGACGCCCCACGCAACCCAAGCAACGAAAAAACCAATAAACGTCCAATTAAGTAACCGCTTAAACAGTCGGTGGTCTGGGCGCAAACCACTTTTTTTCATGCCATGCACCAACAGCTTAGAAATACTGGCTTCCAGATCTTCTGCTCGGCTCTGCATAGGCTTGCCTAAGAAACCCAACAACATCCACAACACACCGGGAATGGCCATACGAAACAATAAAGCGATCAAGGCGATAAACAAAGCGCCAGAAAAACTAGTCCAGCCAAGCCAGTGAGCCGCTATACCTAGTGCAATAGAGATACAGGCCCAAGCGATAGAGCCCTCTATAATGCGGCTCATACGCACGAATTTGTAGAAATCAGCCAACTGACCGGCAATGCCTGTACGCCCTTGAATGAGCGATACCAATAAAGCAAAACCAAAGAATACGTTAGCAAGGTTGCCGTCTACGCCGTGGTCATTTAATAGCGCTGGCAAGGCACGAATAAGTAGCGCTGCAATGACGGCACCAACCCAATGATAAGCACCACCCACCACCACTAAGGCGTAAAGTAATATGGATTGGCTAGAGTGAAAGCCCGTGTTGTCGAGTTGACCATTTAAGCCAGCGATTAAGCCTCCCGCTAAGCCTGCCAAGGCACCTGACATGGCAAATGCCGTTGCTTTGTAACGTACAACGCTCACTCCCGCTGAAATTGCAGCCGCTTCACCTTTACGAATCAACGCCCAAGCGCGGCCTAAGCGGCTTACTTTTTGCCATTCAATCCACACTAAACCTGCCGCCATCCAGACCACGGCATAACGGAAATAAGCCCCATCCGTAGTGGCTAGAGCGGGACGCTCGATGAGTGCACGTTGCCCATTAATGACTTTGCCGGTCCAGCCTTCGCCACCATCAGGAAAGCCGATCACATTAACAACCACCTGAAACGCAGCTGCTACCAATAACGTTAATAAGGCTAAATATAAGCCGCGCATACGCAATGCCGGCAAGCCCACTAACAAGCCAAATAGTCCAGCAGCACAAGCGCCAACTATAAGGCCAAATTCAAACGATACGCCAAAGCCATGAATGACGCGTAGGCAGACCCAACCACCCACACCCGCTAGAGCGAACTGGGTTAGGGACACCATGCCCAATTGACCATAGAGTAGCGCAACTGTTGCGCCGACTAATGTTAGGCAGGCTACGCTAGTAAAGGTATTAAGCCAGTAGGCAGACAATAACCATGGTCCTACTAACGCAATAATTATAAAAGTGACTATTAATGGGGTCACCCGCTGCATGGGCGTTCCCAGAGGTATGTCTTGTTTATCAATTGCCATAACTACTTCTCTCTCTGTCTTGTTATCAAGCTGCCATGAATGCGCTGGTTTATTGCTTATTCCAAGTGGCTGTTATCACGGGATAGGGTAATGCCGTGACGCTGGTACCAAAGGATGGCAAGTATAGCCACCACAAAAGCGGTGGCCGACCCATAGCGTGACAGCCCGGGCACGAGGATGATCATCGATTCAATAACACCAATAGCTAAACCACCGAGCACGGTTAATGGCAACGACGTCATACGGCCAACCACAGCAGCAGCTAGGGCCGGTATAACTAGGAAAGTAAGGACCGTAGGATTAAGGCGCACCATGTTGCCCATAAATAGGCCGATGATGCCTGCTAATACACCGGCAATAACCCACGCCCATGTATCAACCCGCTTAACTCTCACACCCACTAAAGCACTGAGCATTCGATCGCTTTGCAGAGCACGCATTTTCAAACCAAAGTTAGTTTTAGCGAGTACATACGCCATAAGTGCGGTCACACCCATGGCAATACCTAAAGCGAGTAGGCGCGTATCACTAATCAAACGTCGACCATTCCACTGCAAACCATCACGGTCTGTAGGCAGTACCAAGCGGCGCGGGGCATCACCCCAGTACCACTGCGCCATGCCCATGATCATGAAGGCCAAGCCGAGGGTTGCCATGGCTCTAACAATACGGTCTTGCTTACTTAGGGTAGGCGCAATAAAGCGTCCATAGGCCCAAGACAAAAGGGTGGCACATGCAATACCTAACACCCAGCCAATGACATCGGCATAGCCCAGTTCTATCGCCTGCCAACACACCATTGCGGCTAAGCCGCCGAGTGCACCTTGGGCTAAGTTGACGACTCCACTGGCTCGATACAGCATCACTAGCCCGACTCCGGACAGCGCATAGACTGCGCCTACACTGATACCGATCACTAAAAAGGGAATTAACATTTGCATGACCACCTCACCCTTAGTTGACTAAACCGCCAGCAGCTTCCAATGACAGGATATCTGCTAGATCAGCGTCTTCGGTTTGGAAGCACTCAGTCTGTACGTCAAAACCACCTTCAGTAAGCAAGGTGACGCGCCCCATATGATTAGCCTGATGGCGCTCACCTGGGCCAAAATACCAAGGCGCACAAAGCATATCTGTATCTAACTTAGTGATGCCGGTGAAGGCGGCAAATGTGCTTGCTCGGTTAATTTCACCGTCGATACCCAACAACGCTTGGGTAGCCGCTTTTGCAGCTAAGTAGCCCGCTTGCGAGAAAGAGTCGATTGGATCATCGGCTTGTCCATACTTAGCCATTACAGCACGCCAATTTTGCGTGTCGGCAGCAGGCTTATCCAAGGCTTCGAGCTCCATATGCACGTAGAGGTTATTGTGCCAATAGGGGCCAACCGCTTTGGGCATATCCTTATGGAAAGCGGAGGTGGGCGCGCCCCATTTCATAGAACCCGCCATATCTTGCTGTTCAGCGGCCGTAAGAATAGGCAACATCATGCCCCGTGGCATACCTAGAACAACAGCTTCAGGCCAGCTTGCCATTATTTGCAAGGCGATAGCGTTACCATCTAATTGGCCTGGATCAAAAATAACTTGATTTACTTTTATGCCATTGGCATCACCGTAGCTTTGCACGCCACCACAAACCCAATCACCAAATCCAGGGATGCCTGGGGCAACACAAGTAATAGACTTAGCATCAAAGGTATTCACAAGGTATTGCGCTGCGCCTACCGTGGAGGAACGTGGGCCTTGGTTGAAAGGCGCGTAGTTCTTACTATAGAAACAAGAACGAGGTACACCCGTGCCCGCGACTACAGCGACACCTTCCTCTTCATATAACTTGGCGTTGGCACCACATTCAACGAAGCTAGATGAACCCACCATGCCAACAACTTGAACATCTTTCACGAGTTTGGAAGCGGCTTGGCTAGCCACTTCTGGATTCCATGTGTCGTCTTGTACGGTATAGGCTATAGGGCGACCATGGATGCCACCATTGGCATTCACACAATCAAAATAGGCATCGGCAGCACGAGCTGACGAGGAAAAATCTTCTGGCCCGGTCTTACCGACTATTGAGCCAATTTGAATGGCTTCGCCGACAGCTGGGTTACCGTTTGACAGTCCACATTGCTCCTGCGCCATAGCCCCTACACTAACGGTAGTTGCTAGGAAAAAGGTAGCAGCGATTCTGTTATTTATATTTATATTCATACGCTGATTACTCCAATTGTAGTGCCCTTTAGAATTGGCGCAGCAGGCGGGCACTCACCTCCTGCGCCTCGTTAATCTACCCGTGGGAGCCTTGAAGACCGTTCAAACCAGGGGTTTTAAAGCGAATCACATCTTTATGGCCTAAACCGTTGTCGGCTAAGCTCAAGGCGTTGTCGGGTGCAAAAGGTTGACCCGATTTCAACCAGGTAACGCCACTCCAATCAATTTTCGCGAAGTCTGGATGAGCACCGTAGACTCCGCCCAAGATCTCAGCTTGTAATGCCCCAAAAGGCGTATCTGCAGGTAGTGGCAAACACACTGGAGCACAGAACATCATGTGATCATCCCAACCGATATACAGCAGCGGTGCTGGGAAGTTTTTCCTTCGATCTTTGGTTTCATAGGGGTAATCAGTTAACGTGGTTAACCTCATGGGGACACCTCCTCTTCCACACCACCATTCCACTCTCGGAAGTTTTTACGATCTTGTGAGTCGGCGAAATCAAAATTGTCTCGACCCACTTCCATCTCGTAGTAATCCAGCACAGCAGCAAGTGGATCAAAGCCCGGCGCCGTTGGATCAGTACCTTCAGGAAAACAATTCCCTTGGTAAATTTGATTCACGGGCAGCCAAGCTTGGACATATTTTTCCGGTTCATTGGTGAAAATTTCTTTGCAGTGATCACTACAGAAGTGATATTTGTCACCATCGTGGTCGGTTTCCCGATAGCAGATTGAACCTGGGTCGCCTGGTTCATGAAAAACCATGGGGATTTGGCAGACTTGGCACAACATAGGCAGCGTTGTATTGTAAAAACGCTCACCTTCCTGGTGTTTCTTGCCATAGTATTCAAAACGAGGTTTATAATATTGGGCAAAGGTGTCGGGGTACTTTTCGGACAACCAGTCCATTTCTTCAGGATTGGGGGTCCACGTATGGAAGGGTGCTGCAGCGTTGTATGTGTAAAAAGTATTCCATGCCTGGTGACTGATATGGTCTTTGCCTTCACAGGCATCTTGCCAACCTTTAGGTGGGCGAATGCCGTAGCGTTCTAGATCTTTAAATAAGGCGCCGCCATTACTTTCCGCATACATTTCCCAAGCTTCTTTCCAGCTCATGACCCGTTTGGGCAGCATGTAATCCTGCATCATCGCTACCAAGGTCAGCAAGCGGTAGCCACGCCAAAACCACTTATCAATCCAACGTTGCACGATAGGCACATTAGCGGGATCTTGCTCCAACAGAAACTTGATACATTCAATACCCAGGGTCATATGGCGAGACTCATCTGACTGTGCAGAGAAACCGAATGTAACAGTGGACATATCACCGTTATGGGCCGCTCCAGACATGAAAGGTACAAATAACAAATTGGTCAATACGTATTCAAATGAGAAGCTAATGGCAACAAGGAATTCAAAAGGCCCGCCACTCATGGCATCTTCGAAGAATGACTTAGGCACCGACAAGTACCAGACACGATCGAACCAATGGTTACTATTGTGCATGCCATCAAAGTATTTGTTGTAGTTAGAAATGGTATGAATTTGGGTTTGGTAATGGCGCAACTCATCAATGGACTGCATTTGCGCGGCAACACGGGCTCCAACTCCGGTAAAGTGACGGCCAACATGGGCAAAACCACGGTGGGCGCAATATTCCAGAGGTGATACACCTTGCACGAATAGCTTAAGGGCATTGATATAACGCGCATCTGCCACACCTAACTGACCATTATTTTGGGCAAAGGCATCAATGACAGCGTAGAGTTTCTTCTCCTTTTCGCCTTGATACTTCCAATAGGCCTCCATGGTCAAACGGAAAGGATCTTCCCAGTTATCCCAATCATGGATTTTAATGCCCTCATACTTATCATAGGGAAACACCTTATCCATATATTGGTAGCTAGTCGTCCAACCCAAGTCTCGAGTCATGGTTTGGTAACGTGGTTTTAAACCAAGCTTTTTGTTGGTTACTTTAGCATCCATAACAATTCCCTCAGTGGCCCCAGCTCAAAGTCAGCTGGTCGTCGTCCTCATCAATATGGCCAGACAAGGTAACAAGGTTGAGGTGGATTTCTTGTAGGTCAAAATCTCGGCCAACTTCCTGCTCAATGGTTTCACGATGGATAACTAAACGGTTTGGTGCATCAATTTTCACAAGCCCAGGGGAATAGACCACTTCCGCTAAGGGATTGTCGGCCACAATAGAATCAACAATGGGGCGCGAATCTTCGTTGGCTTGAAAGGCAATAAATACGTTTGACATGACTAAGACCTCGGGTTATTTGTGGCCTAAGCCATTTTTAATTGAGCGCGCATCAAGTTCTGCACGGGCATCATCAAGGCTGGCTTGCGCTTGACCTTGTAAAGCTATCGCGGCAATAGGTGCCAGAGCCTGTTCTGCCCGATCGGACCATTGTTTGGACCAGCCACTTATTAAATGGTTATTGGCTTCTGATTCATTGGCGGCAACCTTAATCACAGCGTTAATCCAACGCGCACTTTCATTGAACCAGTCGTTCATAAAGCTGGTGACCATGGCGACTGCGGCACCCCCCTCTAAGGTCAGACGAGCCTCTACAAAGGTCTCAAAAATAAGCGGGTACAGAAGGCCGTCCAAGGCATAGTTTTGTGCCACAAACAGCTCAAACGGGTCTTGAATTACCAATGTGTCTTCCACATAACGTCGCAGCACTTGCCAATGGGGCTGATCCAGCCAATCCTGCTTGCCTTTATCAAGCACAGCGGTTTCGCCAAGGGCTAACCCTAAGCGCGTGATATATTGAGCTACCCCTAATTGGTCCATGGCGTGGAACATAGCGGGCGCAGTAAATGCTGTGCCATAACCAATGGCACCTATATTGCAATTATTCATGTTGCCACCCCACGCCACATGCCGCAGCGGCATGAGCACGTCACAAGTCAATTGCGTAAGCTCGTCAGACATCTTGTCCAGCAAGCCACGTGATTCAACAAACTTAAAACTAGAGTCCACGGCATCCTGCTGCTTAGCGCGAGCCATTGTCCAAGTGCCGTAGTAGAACTGACGAGGGTCTCTCAATACGTACCAGTCCTCTAATACGACTTGTGAACGTGACGCATCAAATAACTCATGGGCCGGGTCCCACGTTGGTCGATAATGAAAATTGGTCGTTGGTTGAGCACCGTACGTAGCTTCTTCATATCGGGAAGCGGGCTTATTTCCTTTTACGTATTTGGCAACATGGCCAAATGTGTTACGCAACGGTTCAATTTGTTTTGCCTGCAGATCTACACTCATGAGTAGGACCTCTCCAATAAGCCTTGTTGTTGTATACGGTCTAGTTCGATTTGCACCATAGATGGCCCATCGGGTAGTCGTTCTACCTGATGGGTTGCGCAAAACTCGCTAAATTGTTTAGGGGGAAGAGCCAGCTCAACAGCTAAGTCGTGCCAACCAATTGAAAACTCAAACACCACCATGTCAGGTGTTGCTTCAGGCAGAACCTTGACGTACTTGTGCGTCAGTCGTGCATTAATTTCTTCGATGGATTCCTCAAAAGGACTCCGGTCTGATGTGTTCATATACGCTGGCTCCATTATTTTTTTATGCCTAGGCGACACAAACAACACTGCAGCGAACGTGCCAAGATGACATCCAAAATAATAATTTTATCGATAATTATTATTATATTGTTATTTTTCAACGATTTATAACTATATGAATTGATGCCTTATTACTGATATATAGCGGGGTAAAAATGTGATTTTATGGCTAAAATTAATCATATAATCAATCCAATATAATAAACATATCCAAATGATCACTTTTGTTGAGTATTTTTTTGGTTTAAACTCACCCCAGACTAATAAAAAATAATCGATAAAATGAAACAAAATCAAAGCATACCCCTACCCTCAGATAGCGACCTTAGACGCCTCATTCACTTCTCTAGCACCGACGGACGAATTTGGCTTGCCGGGCAACGGATGGTGTTAATCCATACGGCTGGATTAGGCGCTTTACGTCGAGAACTCATTACTTCCATTGGGCACAAGCACACCCGACGCATCTTGATGCGCGCAGGCTATGCCGCCGGTGAGAAAGATGCAGTATTGGCTAAACAAGTACGTCAAAATGCCAGCTTGGAGGAAATGTTTGCCGTGGGTCCACAGCTACATATGCTTGAAGGTGCAGTGCAGGTAACGCCAAAAAAACTCGATATCGATATGAAGATGGGCCATTATTATGGCTTATTCCAGTGGGATCACTCTTGGGAAGTTGAAACCCACGTGCGCCACTTTGGCCAACAGGAAAGCCCTGTTTGCTGGATGCTCCTTGGTTATGCATCTGGCTACACCAGCGCCTTTATGGGCCAACCAATCTATTACAAAGAAGTTGAGTGCAAAGCCTGCGGAGACGAACACTGCCTCATTGAAGGTAAAACCTTACCCGAATGGGAGGACGGTGAAAGTCTCGCAAAGGATTATGACGCCGACCCTTATATTATGCAGCTAGAACAACTGCGCTCCCAGGTCAGCGACTTAAGCAATGAACTTGCCACCCCAACCAATAGCAACCCAATGATTGGGCGATCAACCAAGTTCAATGAGGCAATGGCGTTATTAAGCAAAGCGGCTGGCACAAAAGTCACTGTACTGCTAACCGGCGAGACCGGTGTAGGCAAGGAACGCTTTGCCCAAACACTCCACAACCTAAGCCCTAGAGCAGACAAACCTTTTATAGCTGTTAATTGTGCAGCCCTGCCCGCAGACTTAATTGAGGCGGAATTATTTGGCGTAGAGAAAGGAGCCTATACTGGCGCCGATCAATCTAGGCCAGGTAGACTTGAGAGAGCTGATGGCGGCACGCTGTTGCTTGATGAGTTAGGGGAAATGCCCCTACCAGTACAAGCTAAATTATTGCGCGTATTACAAGATGGTGTGATCGAACGCTTAGGCAGCACCAGCACCACTCAAGTCAACGTACGTGTCGTGGCTGCCACTCACGTAGACCTTGACGCGGCAGTGAAAAATGGCAGTTTTCGTCAGGACCTTTATTACCGTCTTAATATTTATCCAATTCACATACCATCTTTGCGTGAACGCCCTGAAGACACCGTCCTCATAGCGGATCACTTCTTAGATGCCATGGCGAAAGAACACAGCAAAGCACTTGCAGGCTTTACTGACCTAGCCATTGACGCGATCAAACAGTACCCATGGCCCGGCAATATACGTGAATTAGAAAACCTAGTGGAGCGCGGTGTAATCCTGTCTGACCCAGGTGGTTTTGTAGACGCCAAAGACCTGTTTCCGTTATCGCCCCAACAACAAAGCCATACCCTAGATGACAGCGGCTCATTACAAACAGATAGAGGTGACCACAGCGCACTTTTCGAGCACCTGAGCCGCCACAAACTAAGCCTAGAGTCCATGTCGAACATTATAATTCAAGACGCCGTATCTCAATCAGGGGGAAATTTGGCGGCGGCAGCAAGATCATTAGGGATGACACGCCCCCAACTCAATTACCGCTTAAATAAAGCTCAAAGCAATCAATTTATAGACATGGATTAATACAATGGCAAAACGGATATTTAGCACAACCAATAAAATTGGCGAGGAGCATCTTTCCAAGGCCAATAACAAACAAAACAAAACGTTAATAGAGCACGCATATAGCGTCATGCGATACGATATTATTACTGGCGCCTTAAAACCCAATGAAAAGCTGCGTGTTGCACACTTACAGAAACGCTATGAAATTAGTGCCAGCACCCTGAGGGAGGCCATGTCCAGGCTAGTCAGCGAATACTTAGTTATTGCAGAAGGACAGCGTGGTTATAAAGTGTGCAACATAGACCTTGATGAGCTCAATGACATCACTAATCTAAGAGTGCTAATTGAAGTCAACGCCGTGAGGGATTCGGTAAGGCATGGCAACCAAGAGTGGCTCAACAAACTGAAAGGTGTTTTTGAACAACTAAGCCTATACGAACAACCCATAGATAAGGGTAATACGCAGAACTGGGAAATGCTTAATTCACAGTTTCATGAACTGCTTTGCACAGGCAAGAAATCCCCATGGACTCAACGCACGCTAAAACTACTGTCCCAGCACAGTGAACGGTACCGACACATAGCCATCAACATTTCACTCCACGATAGAGATCTACACGCCGAACATGCCAGCATTTACGATGCCGTAATGGCCGGCAACGAGCTGCGTGCGGCTCTTGCTGTAGAAGATCACATAAGGACTACAACCAACTATATAGTCAAGAATTTCTCTATCTAACATACCCCCATCACTATGCGCGTTTCGGGCGTCATCCAGCCACATAATTGATACGAGATAATTATAACATCTCTTGCTAGGCGGCCAAATTCACTGCACCACTACACACACAAGCACAGTAGATAGTATGATAAGAAAGAAGCTATAACACTTAGCAGGGCATGTACTGTCTCTGGTACTCGGCTTTAATTCAGTTCACATAACCTCATGATAGATTTAAAGTAGGAGGCGTACAGCACGAAACAAAACCAAAAAGCGGAGGCGATCTGCGCATCTTTAAGCTGATCCTTCTGGCGCCGGATATTCAGGCCGACATACTTGATGGCATCCACCCTGCCCAGCTGACCTTAGCTGACTTTATGAAGGCCTTTCCGAATGA